>Ga0114940_10001065_pt1 | contig 10630 bp, 8 predicted proteins | sample ColdCreekSource_FD_87195 | JGI IMG/M metagenome (GOLD analysis project Ga0114940, IMG submission 87195) | Groundwater microbial communities from Cold Creek, Nevada to study Microbial Dark Matter (Phase II) - Cold Creek Source | ecosystem: Environmental > Aquatic > Deep subsurface > Groundwater ...
CGAAATCCTGATGTCCCGCTGTCAGGGCACGGGGATCCTGTCTGCGGAACTGGCAATCAATGCGAGTATCACCGGCCCCATGTTGCGTGCCAGTGGCGTGGACTACGACATTCGCAAGGTGGATAAATATGGGATCTACGATCGGTTTGAATTTCGCGTGCCTCTGGGAGAACACGGAGACGTTTATGATCGGTACATGGTGCGTATATTGGAAATGTACGAGAGCATTAAAATTCTCCAACAGGCCCTCAAGCAGTTCCCAGAAGGCGGCGATTTTATGAATCCCGAAGTCAAGATTCGCAACTTTAAACCCCCGCCAGGTGAGGCTTATGGCCGCATCGAATCACCCAAGGGCGAGCTTGGCTTTTATCTCATCAGCACCGGCGGCACAAATCCCTACCGTTACCATGTGCGGGCACCCAGCTTCGTCAATCTCACGATTCTCGAGGACACGTGCCTTGGCCAAAAGGTTGCGGATGTGATTATCATTCTGGGCGCCGTGGATATTGTGCTGGGGGAAGTGGACCGATGAATTTTCTCTGCAAACTTGGTATTTCTCATTTTTAACCTATAATATACCCATGCTTGGTTCAGCCTTGTTAAATGGCATGTCGGTCACGGCGAAAAACCTGGTCGGGAGCTATTTCGACAAGGATCGGCTGACCACCATCGAATATCCTGAAGAGCGCAAGGAACCGGAACAGAATTACCGGAATTTTCCGTTTCTGGTTTATGATGATGACAAGGACCCCGATCACCTGCGCTGTGTGGCCTGCAAAATCTGCGAAACAGAATGCCCGCCGCAGTGCATCTACATTGAAGTGATGCGTGATGAAAATGGAAAGATCGTCAAGCAGCCCGGGGTTTTCGACATCGACTATTCGGTCTGCATGGGCTGTCAGATTTGCGTGGAGGTCTGTCCGTTCGACGCCATCAAAATGGACCACGAATACGAACTGGCGACTGAAAACCGGTTTGTGGGTCTTTTAATAGACAAAAAGCATCTCGCCAGACCCAACACCTATTATCACTCCATCAAACCAGATGAAGCCACAGAAGTTGATGCCCGCCTTTCAGCCAGTGCTGCCAGGAAGAAACCCGCTCCCGTGCCGGGAAAACCGGGTCCGGCTGCAACCTCTCAACCTTCCACCTCAGCACCCAAAGCCATGTCAAAAACATCCAATATCCCTGTTCCTGCCGATGCTCCATTCTCTACTGAGCAGCGTGAATGGCTCCAGAGGTTTTTCTCTCAGCTTTCCCTCGATGCACCCATTGGAAGCATCTCTTCCGCCATCCCTCTTAAAGCCAGTGCCGAGACCGGGGCTGGAGCTGCCGTGGAAGAGGCGCCCGCAGAGGCAGTAAATCCCGATTTGACAAATGACGCTCCATGGCACGATCCGGACAAGGACATCGGAAGCCGCCTGAAAATGGCCGACGGCAAGTCCCTTCCAGTCAGGCTCTATGCAGCCATGGGTCAAACCGATTGCACCGCGTGCGGTTATGACTGCAAAGGCTACGCGCAAGCCCTGGCAGCCGGCACTGAAAAGGATCCAGGCTTGTGCGTTCCCGGTGCTGATGAGACTGCAGTCAAGGTCAAAGAGTTGCTCGACGAAGCCGGGATCAAGGTCTGAGATCCGCTGATCGGGCAGAATGCGCATCAAACTGCAGGATTGTCTAACGTGAACCTGCAGGTATTGTGGTCGTGTAGCGTGGCCATCTTCTCAAGCATGCTCATGGCTGCCAGTTTCGTCCCTTGGAACATCTCTCACATGGCATGGATCGCGTGGGTTCCTCTCATCAGCCAGCTTCTGCCGGTTGATCTCCATTCATCGTGCAAAAATCCATTTCGACTCGGATTTCTGACCGGATTCATTTTTTGGCTGCTCACGATTCATTGGCTGCATCACGTCACATATATCGGCATGATTGCTCTGGCTGCTTATCTGGCGTTGTATGTCGCCATCTGGGCCGTTGTGATGACACGTTTCTATGCACACTGGAAACAAGTCAAGGGGTGGACACATATCCTCATCGCAACCATGGGAGCTTCCACATGGGTGGCGTTGGAGTGGATTCGTGGATGGATGCTCGGAGGATTCTCCTGGAATTTTGCCGGAGTCAGCCAACATCAAAATCTGGCGCTCATCCAGATCGCGGAATGGACCGGAGTTTACGGCGTTTCCTTTGTTATCATCTTTTTCAATATATCGCTTTGGCTGACATGGCGACGCCTGAAATTAGAGAAGTTTTCTGCAGGATTCTGGCGCTACGAATTCTCAGCCGCAATTTTCCTGATCGCACTTTGCTTGTTCATTGGTATGCGATATTTGTTGAAAAACAGGGATCACGCTTCCCGGCAGATATCGACTCTCAAACTCGCGCTTGTTCAACCGAATATCCCTCAGGAGATGAAATACGAAGCGCTGAGTCGGGAAGAACAGAGTCAGCGATTGCATCGGTTGACGCTTGCGGCTGCAGCCACCAAACCTGATCTGATCATCTGGCCGGAAAGCTCTCTTGTGGATGGACCGTCTTTTGATATCACCAGCCGTTACTGGCTGCAGCAGATTGTTCAGGAAATACACGCCCCCATCCTCCTGGGAACACTGGATGTCTCACCTCAACCACCGGAGCATCATGGTGAAGGCCGCTGGCGCAGGAAATACTACAATACCGCATTGCTGGTGAAACCGGACGGCGCTATGGGACCTGCCTATCATAAACTCCATCTTGTTCCGTTCGGAGAATACATTCCATTCGAACGCTGGCTTCCATGGATGCGCTGGTTCACCCCCATCCCAGGAAGCTTTACTCCGGGAGACAAGGCCGTTTTATTTGATTGCGATGACTTCAAAATAGGCGCGCTTATCTGTTTTGAAGATACTTTTCCATTTTTATCACGGAATCTTTCAGTGCAGGGGGCCGACATTTTGGTAAATCTGACCAACGACGCATGGTTTAAAACTTCATCCGGAGCCGCCATGCACGCTGCGAACTCCATGTTTCGCGCCATTGAAACCCGCCATCCTCTTGTTCGCTGCACAAATCATGGCTTCACCCTTGTGATCAGTCCATCAGGACAGATTGTTTCAACATTAAACCCATTTACGGATGGTTTTTTGATTGTCCCGCTGACCTGCGAACACCACACCCCCCGGACATTTTATACCTGCTACGGTGACTGGCTTACAATCGTCTCTTGCGTAATCTCCATTTCTGCGTTAGCCTGTACATTTCACACCAACCAAAAATCCTCGACAGACAGCGGCGGTCTACCCGCTTCGCCAAAGCTCCGGCGAAGCAAGTGACCGTCGCCTCCACAGCCTTACGGTGGTCATAAACCGCCGCCACAGAAAATCCTGGAAATATGCGGGTTAGGAACGATCCTGGCTCACAGAAAAAAACCGGATGAAGCGTTATAATACAGTGATGTACACACTGCTGGCAGCAACCATAGCAGGTGGTTTGTTGCTTTTGGATTATGTGTTCAAAACCCGCTCCAAGGTAGCAGGAGAGCCCTCATCTGTCACTCCGGTCGAAACCGCTGCTTTGCCAGCAGCATCTCCTCCGACATCTGAGACTTCGAACGATAGTCCTCTACCGATTGCTGCGTCTGCAGACACCATTCCACCTTCCGTTCCAATGAATTTCAAGCTGAAAGGCGACTCTAAAAATCAAACGTTGGCCCTTTCCTGGTCTGCTTCAACAGACAACATGGAAGTTGCAGGATACAAAGTCTACGACGAGGATGTCCTGATCGCTACAGTGACCGAAACTTCTCACCTGGTCAAAAATGTTGGACATGATGAAACCCACGTCTTTACTGTTCGAGCATTCGATGCGGCCGGGAACGAATCGGAGGCATCGGACAAGATCCATAAAAAAGCAAAAACCAAAAACAAGATGTAATGCAAGCGCCGGGCAGACACAGGAACCATCCGCAGCGAATATGTCTTCGAATGATACGACTCCACCCTCTCCTCCTGCCAACCTGACCAAGAAGATGGATTATAAGGAGAAGCGAGTTGATTTATCCTGGGACCATTCAACCGACAACGCAGGAGTTGCAGGATATCGATGCCGCCGGAAATGAATCAGAGCCATCGAAGTTGAGTCGCAATTTTTAACTTTTGTGTTTCTTGATCGATCCTGAAAATGATGTGAAAACATGACCACTGCCAACATCATTACCATCAGTCGCATCGCGATGATCCCATGCTTCGTGCTGGCGGCCGTGTATTATGTGGATGGATTTAAAATGGGAGTTGTGGAGGATTGGCAGTACCGATTGACAGTGGCTCTGTTCACCCTGACCGCAGTCGCCGACGGAGTTGATGGATGCGTTGCGCGACGATTCAACCAAAAAACGCGTTTGGGAAGCATCCTTGATCCTGTCGCGGACAAGGCGCTTCTGATCACAGCGCTTTTATTTCTAAGCTGGAATCATGGCGATGCCTTCAACCAGTTGCCATTATGGTTTCCAATCCTGGTTTTAAGTCGGGACATCATCGTGGTCCTTGGAGTGGCCATTGTATTCATGATGGGACGCGGGTTTGACATCCAACCACACTGGACCGGTAAATTCGCCACTGTATTGCAAATGATCACCATCGGGCTGGTCCTGCTCAGGGTTCCAACGCCTTCATGGCAGGCGCCTTTATGGTTGGCCGGATTTTTCACATTGATCTCCGGCATAATCTATGTGGTCCATGGCGCCCGGAAATTGGGCGCCTGATGGGCTGAAACTCAATCTTTTGAATCGTAAGGCCAGTCCTTCACACCCTCCACTTTCACAAGCACGGCGCTCACCGTGCCAAAGGATAATTTTGAGACCACACGCACTGGAATTTTAAAACGGTCGTCGCTCACCCAAACCAGCATTTTTCCCTTCTTCACAAAGCCACTGAGGTATTCCGTATTCGGTTCCACCTGAAAAGCTGGAATGGGAACGAAATCATCCAACTCCACTCTTTCCGTTTTCAGCCTGGTAATTTTAACATCGAAATTTTCCTTGTCATTACCCAGCAGGGTGGAAGCATCGTCGCGCGTTGTCCAATCAAGGCACCGCATGTAGTAGATTGTAGACAGTTTATCCTGAACTCCATCCGCTGGGATATTGAACCATTTTTTTTCTCCACTGATGTAGGACTCCGTTGAACCCATCCTAAATTGATAGAAGAAAAAGGTCTCTTCCCAAACACGATGATCGCCCTCCTTTCGGTCCTGAATGAAATTGATCGATCTTCGCTGGTTGATGTCGAAAACGCTGGTGAGAGCATCGTCCACCGGATAGATCGAAGAGATAAAATCGTTCGATTTGCCATGAAAGCTGAAGACATAATTGCCATCTTTCTGGCCCTTTCCAACCTCGAACGTTCCGCGCCCCACCATGAAGATTCCCCAATAGAAATGATAGGTGAGTTTTTCGCCGGGCTGGTATGGTGGAAGATCCGTGGCCACCACAGTGGATGCGCCCAGTATCCACAGCAAAAAAGATACATTAAAGCTGCGCATCTGTGCTTGATGGGTCATCCTGAACGAAGTGAATGATCTCTCTGCGGTCAAAGAGAGAGATGCTTCGCCGGCGCTCAGCATGACAACTTCGCATGTTATTCATTAGGAAGAGATTATAACGCAAAAAGCGTTGGACTCACCGGAGAAGGTTGCGGAACACTGACAGGAAGTTTGACTTTGTAGAGATCACGCAGGATCAACGCCACTGCAGGATAACGCCACTCCATTTTTTTTTCGACACAGCGAAGGAGGATTTCGTTCAATGCCTTTGGGAGGGCCGGGTTAAGGCCTGTTAGTGACGGAAAAGCTGTATTGAAAGCAGTGTAATCACGAAACACTTCTTCCCTGGTCTGCCCTGCAGTGGGCTTTTGTCCTGTAAATAGTTCGTACCCAAAAACTCCAAGAGCGAATATGTCGGCGCGTTCATCCGCCGGTTTGCTAAGAAGAAGTTCGGGAGCAAGATAGGATGGGGTGCCCACAATCGACGGAAGCACCACGGGTTGCTTGGGAACGGGGCGTGCGAGGTCAAAGTCCAGAATTTTTACTTCGCCTGCGTGGTTGATCATTGTATTTTCGGGTTTGATATCCAGATGCATGGCGCCCCGGCGATGGATTTCACCGACTCCCTTTGCAATTTTCTCAAAGATAACAAAGGCATTGGTCCAGTCCGGCAGAAACCGTTTTCTCCATACCAATACCTGACGGAGGTTCATGCCCTCAATGAACTCCATCACGGCATAAGGAATCAGCTTGTTGGTATGGATCTCGAGCACGTGCGCCACATGTGGCCCATGCATTTGCATTTGAGTCTGCATCCCACGTTTGAATCGAACCCGTTTGGTAAGGTTGAATCTATAAGTCGACCGGAGACGGCGGAGAGCCACAGCCTTTTCCTGGGGATTGGTGGCGAAAAAAACCTCGGCTGTACCCCCTTCGTTCAAGCATGCATGGAGAATGTAGTCGTCAATCCGTTTAATCTCCATGGTAGATGGACGCTAACAGGCAACGAAAGGCTTCGTCAATACAGATGACAAAGCTTTGAATTTGACGATCCCACTCATGTTGGGTACGGTGTGGTGGGTTTTGCCATGCCAGCTTCCGACGATTATAAACTGGAGATCCTGAAAGATGTCGGGTTGGTCACTCATGACCAGATCGAAAAGGTGCGTCTTGCGGCGAATGATGAAGGAGATTCTGTGATCAACATGTTGATCAAAAGTAACGCCATCACGCAGTTCCAGATCACCCAGGTCCTCGCTTCTCACGCAGGCATGGATACAATTTCGTTGCGTAGCCAAGCGATCCCTCAAAATGTGATTGACGCGGTACCCCGTCACATTGCCCAGCGATACAAGGTAATTCCTGTTTTTCGCCGGGATGACTCGATTGTAATCGCCATCAGTGACCCCACAAACCTGGATGTTGTTGACAGTCTTCATTACGCCTTGAAATGTGAAATTGAACCAATGGTCGCGCCAAAGGAGGAAATTGATGAGGCGCTCATCAAATACTACGGTAACGCAGAGGAAACCGTTGAGAAGATGTCCCGGGAATTAAGTGAAGACACCATGGATATCAGCGCAAGGGAACTGGGAGGCGCGGAAGAAGAGACTGCGGATGATGCGCCCATTATCAAACTTGTGCATTTGATGATTGGCAATGCCCATAAATTAAGAGCCAGCGATATTCATATTGAGCCTTTGGAAAAGCGCCTGCGCGTGCGCTTCCGCATCGATGGTGAACTGCAGGAAATCGACAACCCGCCAAAACGCCTTCAGGCATCGATTATCAGCCGTATCAAAATCATGTCGAACATGAGTATTGCGGAAAAACGGCTGCCACAGGATGGACGAATCCAGATGAAGGTGATGAACGAGCATCAGATTGATTTGCGTGTTTCCACCGTCCCCAGTACCCACGGGGAAGGCATCGTGATGCGTATTCTGGACAAAGAGGGATTGAAGCTGGGTCTGCCGGAGCTTGGCTTTCTAAGCGACGACCAAGCCACCTTTGAGCGTTTGATTGCCATGCCCGATGGCATCCTCCTTGTGACCGGTCCAACAGGATCCGGAAAAACCACCACCCTTTACGGCTGCCTGAACCTGATCAACCGCCCCGACCGAAAAATTATCACGGTTGAAGATCCGGTTGAGTATGAGATGCCCGGGATCAATCAGGTTGCCGTCAACGAGACCACGGGGTTGACCTTTGCGGTAGCCCTGCGCGCCATGCTGCGCCAGGCGCCCAATATTATCATGATTGGTGAAATTCGCGACAAGGAGACCGCCGATATCGCAGTGAATGCCAGTCTGACCGGCCACCTCGTGTTCAGCACGTTGCACACGAATGATGCCCCCAGCGCCGTTACCCGTCTGATTGACATGGGTGTAAAACCCTTCCTCGTCTCATCCTCAATCCAGGCGATCATGGCCCAGCGTCTGGTTCGTAAAATTTGTGCCAAGTGCAAGACGGAATATTCCCCAAGCGAAGCTGAAATTCAGGCGCTTGGGCTTTCATCAGAAACCGTTAAATCCACAATCTTTTACAAAGGAGCTGGTTGTCATGATTGCAACAAAACGGGTTATCGTGGTCGCGCGGGCATCTTCGAAATTTTTGTCATCGACAACGAGGCTCGTAAATCAATTACTGAAAGCGTATCGGCTTCGGTAATCCGCCGGCGCGCGCGGGAACTTGGAATGCGATCATTGCGGGAGGATGGCATCCGCAAGGTCCTGGCGGGCATGACAACACCCGAAGAGGTTTTGGGCACCACCATGGCCGATGAAGGCTGATATCATCCGGACACCACAACGAACCATATATAACCTTAAAACATAATCTGATTCATCAAACTTATGGCTATTGCAATGTCAGATCTTCTTCAACTGGTCATCGACGAGGGGGCATCGGACCTGCACATCGAAGTGGGGGTGGCTCCTGTCCTTCGACTTCATGGCGGCATGCATCCAATCGATGCGCCTCCATTGACCCCGGAAGATACCGAGGCGCTCATGCGCTCGATTACAAACGACGACTATATCACACAGGTGCGATCCAAAGGAGGGGCGGATTTCGGCTTTGCATACGGCGAAATGGCGCGCTTCCGCGTAAGCGTTTTTCGTCAAAAAGGCTACTTTGGAATGGTGCTCCGCCAGATTCCGAAAACCTTTTTTACATTGGAGCAGATAGGGCTTCCACCCATCGTCAAGGAACTGCTTTACAAACCAAGAGGACTGATTCTTGTCACTGGCCCCACGGGTTCAGGCAAAAGCACAACACTGGCCAGCATGATAAATGTGATCAACGAAGAGCGTGATGTGCACATCATCACCATCGAGGATCCCATCGAGTATTTTCATGCACATAAGAAGAGCGTGGTGATTCAACGCGAGGTGGGTGTTGATGTTCCCGCCTTTTCGGAAGCGCTGCGACGGGCTTTGCGGCAGGATCCGGACATCATCCTCGTGGGTGAAATGCGCGATCTGGAAACAACGGAGGCTGCCATTTCCGCTGCAGAAACGGGGCACCTGGTATTCGGAACCCTTCATACAACAGGCGCAGCCCGTACAGTGGACCGAATCGTGGACCAGTTCCCGGCAAACCAGCAGGAACAGATTCGCACCCAGCTGGCAGGCACTTTGCAGGCGGTGGTTTCCCAGCTCCTTCTCCCAAGAGCCGATGGCAAGGGGCGCATCGCCGCCTTTGAGATCATGATTACCACCCCATCCATTGCCGCCCTGATCCGTGACAATAAAACATTCCGTATCACCTCGGACATCCAGACCGGCGCCAAGTTTGGCATGAACACGATGGACTCGCATTTGTTGACACTTTACGAACGCGGCCTGATCCCCTACGGGGAACTCATTACCAAGGCACAGGACCCCGCTGCAATCGCTCAGGCGCTTCAGGAACAAGGCTTGACCAGGAAGAAATGATTTTTACCGTTCAATAACGGCAGATCAATTGATTTATGTTTGAGGACCATTCCAATATTATTTTGCAAATATTTCGAGAGCGCGAGCTGCTCACAAAGCAGCAATTTTCAGAAATTGAAGAGGAACAGGCGCGAACCGGCAAATCCATCGCCGATACTGTCATGGATCTCGGATTCCTCGGCCGTGATCGGGTGTTGCAAACCATTGCGGACTATCTTGGGATGGAATATGTCGACATCGGTGTCGCTGACCAGGAATTCCCGGCGGATATTGTCAAGCTCATCCCCCCAAGTTCCGCCCGGCTGCATGGGATTGTCCCCATTGCTGTGGTTGGCAACCTGATCAAAGTGGCCCTTCGCGATCCCTTTAATAACAATGCAGTACAAGAGGTCGGTTTTATTCTGAATAAAGACGTGGAGGTGTTTGTCGCAGACCCTGAAAAGATTGATAAATTTGTTGAATCCCATTACGGCGAGGACAGTGCTTCCGTGGCGGAAATGCTGGCAGGACTGGAACATGACTTTCAAGCAGAGGTGACCGGTGAGAAGGTGGGAGGTGCTCCGTCAGCCTTTGATCTCGAGGCGGAAGCCAGTTCACAGCCCATTATCAAGTTCGTAAACCTGGTTCTGTATCAGGCCATCAAAGACAAGTCCAGCGACATCCACTTTGAGCCATTCGAGAACGAGTTCAAAATTCGCTATCGGGTGGATGGCGCATTATACGAGATGAGCCCGCCTCCCAAGCAGATGGCCCTTGCCGTGATTTCCCGTCTCAAGGTGATGTCCAACCTGAACATCGCGGAGAGGCGCATTCCACAGGACGGACGTATTCTGCTGAATATTGCGGGGCGCCCGGTGGATCTCCGTGTTTCGACACTCCCAACGCAATATGGTGAAAGCGTGGTGCTTCGTGTTCTTGATCGTTCGGTCGTTTCGCTGGATTTGGAAAATCTTGGCATGCCCAAGCGCATCTTTGATTACATCTGCATGACCATCCAAAAACCGAATGGCATCTTCATCGTGACCGGCCCCACTGGTTCGGGAAAAACAACCACGCTCTACTCTGCTCTGGCACGAATCAACACCGTTGATTCCAAACTCCTCACAGCCGATGACCCGGTCGAATACGACATTGAAGTCATTATACAGGTGAATATCAATGAACATATCGGCGTTACA
>Ga0114940_10001066_pt1 | contig 10623 bp, 12 predicted proteins | sample ColdCreekSource_FD_87195 | JGI IMG/M metagenome (GOLD analysis project Ga0114940, IMG submission 87195) | Groundwater microbial communities from Cold Creek, Nevada to study Microbial Dark Matter (Phase II) - Cold Creek Source | ecosystem: Environmental > Aquatic > Deep subsurface > Groundwater ...
GCTGCTGCTGTCATCTGGTTGAATTAGTTTTAATTGATGACACGCCCTAGTGATTCAAACAATTAAAGGTTTACTAAAGGTTTACAGCGCCCTTCTGACTTCTGACTTCTGACTACATGCGGACAAGTCCTTTGTGACTTCTGACTTCTGACTTCGTGAAAGATCAGTATCCTTCCACACACAACTTCTTCACTTATGCCTTCTAAGCTAAATCTTCTATAGTTCAAAGCTAAATAAGTGAAGTAAGTACTTGGAAAATTGACCATGACACAAGAACAACAAAACCTTAACAACAGCTTTCTGAAACCTTCAGGTAGATATCATGGTGAATTTACTCCTAACAACTTAGCTTTTAATGCCAATTTACAAGAGTTTGCCCAGCAAGTATCTTATCTTTGCAATTTAGAAACCAACGGCAAAATTGCCCCAGAAGCAACTTATAGGCAAATTAAGCAGTTGTACGAACAGCTAGAGCAATCTAGACAAGAATTCTTAGAAAACACCAATTTTAACCCTGATCAGTGAGTGATGATTAAAGATGATGAATAGCAATAGTTTAACTACTGTACAAGAACTGGTCACTCAGGCGATCACCAAACAGAGTCGTCGAATATTTAAGTACGAAGCGGGTGTCCTTAAAGATCAAGATCCAGAAAATCTGCACCAGATGCGGGTAGGAATGAGACGCTTGCAAAGTGCGATCGCTGGCTTGGATTTGGCGATCGAGTTACCAAAAATAGTGACGGTCAAAAATCTGGCTAAAATCGGACATTCTTTAGGTAAACTGAGGGATTCAGATGTTTTGCTAGCTGCCTTAACTGATAATTATCGGTCGCTATTGTCAGCTACAGAGCAGAAACAATTAGATAAAGTAATCAAATTTATCGCTAAAAAACGTCGACGTGAGTTGAAGCAGGTGCGTAAAACTCTTCAAAGCAAGCTTTATTTAGATCTCAAGCAAGAGTTAAACCATTGGCTAGAGCAGCCAAAGTATAAAGTAGCTGGAGATTATGCTGTACATTTTGTCCTACCAGATCTACTTCTGCCTTCAGTGTCCCAATTTTTACTTCATCCAGGCTGGTTGATGGGAGTACAACTCAAACAGGGGGAGATAGAATTTTCCGAAAGTCTAACTATGGATGAAGTAGAGCAGCTTTTAAAATCAGCAGATACCTGGTGGCACGATCTACGAAAATCGGCGAAGAGAACTCGCTATAGCTTAGAGTTATTTTCTCAATTCTACGGAGAGTCTTACCATCTCCACCTCCAGCAAATAGAAGCAGTTCAAGAGATTTTGGGACAGATTCAAGATATTTATGTTTTGCTCAAGGTACTAGAAAAAATATTGCGATCGCCAATTACCCAAAAAATGCCCGAATTCGCTGATTTACTTTCCAAAACAAGATCTCAAAAATGGCTAGAATGGCAAATCTTACAAAAACAATTCCTTGCAGCTCAAACTCGTACAGAATTCAGACAGGCAATACAGGAAGCTTGAATGGGTAGTAGGTAGTAAGTAGTAGGTAGTAGGTAGTAAGTGATGGGTAATGGGTGATGGGCTTGGTAAAAAAGGCGATTAGGCTCCGCCTACCCTTCGGGAACGCGATTTATAGTCATTCCAATTAATTTCCTTATGGTAGTTTTGTATTGATGAGCGGGTTAAACATTACTTACTACTTTTTTTAAAGATCACTTGGTTCTTATGATGTCAAAATCAATACGGTGCAGCAGATGCCAATCGAGACACCATCAGACAGGCTGCTGTAAATTTAATTACTATTTTACTTTTCTGTTAAATATTCTTAAATTGTTTCCCTACGACATTCACTAGCAAATCCCTGGGCATCAATCTAGGTAGATTGACAATTAGTTGATTACTAAAGCCCCCTGTAACCACGGTAGATTGAGCTTTAGTTAGAGCTTTTAAGCTTTCTCGAACCACTTTCTCAGAGGAAGCCATCGTCATGCCGTTTAATCCTGTGGCTGAATCAGGAAAATCCGCACGGTCATAAAATTCCGACTCCGTAGGGCCAGGGCATACCGCTAAAATCTTGACCCCCAAATCTTTATTTTCTGCCCATAACGCCTCACTAAAGTTCAGCACAAAAGCTTTAGTTGCTGCGTAAACAGACATATAAGGGAGGGGTTGAAAACCAGCGATCGAAGAGACATTGATAATTGCCCCCTGTTTCCTCTCTTGCATCGAGGGTAAAAATAATCCTGTTAGTTCCACTACCGCAGTGATATTAAGCTGCACCATTGCCAACAGCTTGCCCAAAGGGCGATCGCTAAAAGCTCCATAATCGCCAAATCCTGCATTATTAATCAAAGTATCAATCCTTAAGTCCTGGGCTTGAACTGTCTCGAATACCACTTGTCCTGCTGCGGGTTGGGTCAGATCCTGGGGAATTACGGTGGTTTTGATTTGATATTTACCGCTCAATTCCGTAGCCAGTTCCTCTAACTTAGCTTGCGATCGCGCCACCAAAACCAAATCCGTATTGCTTGCTGCTAATTCCCTGGCAAATGTCTCGCCAATCCCCGATGATGCTCCCGTAATTAAAGCCGTTGTCATATTCTAAAAACCAATAGTACCTAGATTAGGGATTGTAACTTAGGTTTAAGCATCTATGCAGTTATCACCCATATTAGTTATTTAATCTGGATACCAAAACATCCCTTTAATACCTTCGGGATCTAAAATAAAGCCTAATCTTTGATAGAACTTGACTACTTGAGGATCGGCAAATAGAGTAATGTTGCTAATATCGGCACTACGGAGTTGAGCGATCGCGTATTTCATCATTGCCTTGCCCAAACCCTGACTTTGAAACTTCGGGTCAACCACCACATCCCAAATTGTCGCATTGAAAGCATGGTCAGAAGTAGCCCTGGCGAATCCAATTAAACGACGCTTCTTGCCAATAACTTCCCACATCGAAACCACCAAAAAACTATGTTCGATGGCTTTCTTTACCTTGCGTAAAGGACGACGGGCCCAACCAACGCGATCACAGAGTTCTTCTAGTTCATAAAAATCGATATCTTTCTCGGTACTAAAGATAATCTGGGGTTGAGAACTTTTATCGTTTTCTACGTTATATAACTCTTGCTTGAGTCCAGTACTTTCAGAGGTGTTAACTACGTCTGAGTTACTAAATAGTTTTTTCCAAAAGACCATGCCGATATGGCTTTAATGATTTGTGGGTTTTAATATGATATGTCTGTTATATTAGTCTATTTTCTGGCGCAAAAACATTTCTGATCATAAAAACTCTTGTTTACCTCTAGCGCCAAATTTGTACAATACGGCATCTGGAGTTCTTCTAGATTGTAATGATACGATAGGAAAATGCCATCCATAACTATTCTCAAAACACCTCATATCTATGAGCTAACTGTCCCTGTTGCCGATGCCAACAAGCCTGTATTGGTATTTGTGCATGGTTGGTTGCTCAGTCGTCATTATTGGCAGCCGTTAGTACAGCTTTTACAATCGGAATATCAGTGTTTAATTTATGATGCCAGAGGGTTTGGAGAATCTCAATCAACTCGTTCAACTAGATCTTCCGCTAATGGTGATCTGCAACATCCCACTGCTACAGCAAAAAGTGAATTAGCAAGCACAGAATCAAACCCCAGAAGTTACAGTTTGAGGTCTTATGCAGAAGATTTAGGTTGTTTGCTCGAAAATTTAGCCATTAACCACGCTTGGGTAGTAGGGCATTCCCTAGGGGGAAGTGTGGCACTGTGGGCGGCAGAGCTTTATCCTGAAGTAGTTAAAGGGGTAATTTGCTTGAACGCAGGGGGTGGTATTTATCTTAAGGAAGAATTTGAACGTTTTCGTAATGCAGGTCAACAGTTGGTTAAGTTTCGTCCCCGCTGGCTGGCTTGCCTTCCGCTATTAAACCTAGTATTCTCTCGCATGATGGTCGCTCGTCCCTTGTCCTTAACTTGGGGCCGTCAAAGACTGCTGGATTTCTTGCAAGCTGATGAACAGGCAGCGATGGGGGCTTTACTCGAATCTACTACCGAAGCCGAAGTACATTTGTTACCTCAGTTAGTTTCCCGTTTACCACAACCAGTTTATTTCATTGCTGGCGATCGCGATCAGGTAATGGAAATTAAATATGTCAATCATCTGGCAAGTTTTCACGGTTTATTTACCTCCGAGGATAGTAATGTCTTCCAAATTGATAACTGTGGTCACTTAGGTATGATTGAAGCCCCTGATGAAGTCGCATCTATTGTCTATGGAATTCTTAGTAAATATCAAAGTTGAAAGTATGATTAATCTTGTTAACTACCTAGTAGCAACTAGTAACTAGCAACTAACAGATAGGTTATCTACTGCCCGCAATTGAGAATCAATTTTACTTCTATTTTGGATAAGCTACTTAACCGTATTATTTCCAGTTTCATACATTCGAGCAGGAGCTTAAAAAGACCTAATTCATCATAGCTTAAAAGAAAAATTACAACTCTTCATCGTGGATTTACCTAGCGACTACTAAAGTAAGCAATCATAGTAATTAATCAACCTTTATCCCTTAGAACTTAAAGCTTAGAGATATTGTATTTATTTAAAAATTAATTTATATTTACTATGATTGAACTTTTATATTTCGCTTCTCAAATTCAGTGTGGTGCTGGAGGTAGTCTTTTAAATATTCAAGTTGATGTTTATCATCAGCAGCAATTGGTTCAAACCATGCAAGTTAATGAAAAAGCATTAATCCCCGTTGATTCTGTTAATGACTTAAGTTTTAAATATAAAATCATCAATAATAACACTCGATGCAACTTGCAGAGTCCTACAGAAATGGCATTGACCCCAGGTGGTCAAATACCAAATATGGCAGGGGTATACGAACAAGATTCTGTTCAAACTTTGCTTAGTGGTTTGGACAATTACGAAGAATTATTCTTAGTTGAATTAGGTACAACTGATGCGAATAGTCCTGCTTTTGATATGCAAGATGTTGTATTTAAAGTAGATAATGATCCTGTTGCGGTTACTCCTCCTACTCCCATCACTCTTTATGCTGACTAACGTCAGTTCGAGTTAAGACAGTTAATGGTTTAGGTCTAACTTTAAGCTTTTCAGGGTTTGAAAAAGAAATTGCTTGAGATAGCCTAAACGAAGGATAGCCAGTCACAAAATCATCCATCGATTCTCTTTGAATGCGATCGCTTTGTACGACACGACGCATCTCTTCCATATCGTCCTCATATCAGAGAGCAATTCCAGGTATGATAGCTACAATGATAGCTTTCCCTCAGAGGTTTTAAAGCCAAGAGTTGACGGCTAACAGCTAAGAGCTATAAATAAATGAACGATTATTTTGCTACGGTATCTCGCGGTTTAGAAGAAGTGGCAGCGGAGGAATTAAGACGCATTGGTGCATCTGATGTTCGCCCAGAATTTACGGGAGTAAGTTTTCGGGGAGACAAGAAATTACTCTACAAGGCAAATCTTTGGACGAGGACTACTTTTCGGATCTTAAAGCCCATCGCCAGAGTCAAAAGCTTTAATGGTGATGAGTTATATCGTAGCGTTCAAAAAATAGACTGGTCAGAGTATCTAGAGCCTGATATGACTTTAGCTGTTACCTGCACAGGGCAAAATAAACTCCTTAATCACACTCACTTCACCGCATTACAGATTAAGAATGCCATTACCGACTGGCAAAAAGTTCGAGGAGGAAAACGCTCTAGCGTGGATACGGAAAACCCCGATCTCCAAATCAATGCCCATATTGACGAAAAGCACTGCATCATTAGTCTCGATAGTTCAGGTTCTAGCTTGCACCGTCGCGGATATCGTCCCGCCATTGGTGCTGCGCCGATGAAAGAGACTCTCGCGGCAGCTTTATTAGACATGGCAGAATGGACACCAGATTTAGCTTTTCTTGATCCTATGTGTGGCAGCGGAACTCTACCGATTGAAGCGACTTTAAAAGCTCTAAATGTCGCCCCTGGACTCTATCGTGATTTTGGGTTTCAAACCTGGTTAGACTTCGATCGCAAATTATGGCAAAGTCTCTTAAAAGAAGCTGAAGGGCAGCAAAAACACGATCTTCAGACACCGATTATTGGCAGCGATCGCGATCTCCAAGTAATTAAGCAAGCTTTTGTGAATGCGGAAAGTTCAGGCTTAGAAGATTATGTCCAGTTTGCCCGACGAGAGCTAGCTGATGTAGAAGCCCCGGCGGATCATGGAGTCTTAATCTGTAATCCGCCCTATGGTGTTCGACTCGGTACGGAAGCAGAATTAGGAGAACTATATAAGCTATTGGGGGATATTTTTAAGCAGCGATTTAAGGGTTGGACAGCCTATGTACTCACAGGTAGTATGAAGCTTTCTAAGCAAGTAGGCTTAAGAACTTCTAAGCGCATTAAACTCTATAACGGAGCAATTCCCTGTACTCTATTGAAATACGAAATGTATTAAACCCGCGTAGCGGTTAGCTATCAGCTTTTAGCTTCTTGCTCAATAACCTCAACGGGGGGAACCCCCGCAACGGTTTTTCGCGCTCTTAGCTTTTAGTTTTGTAGAACTAAGATCTGGCTTCAGTTGCGTAACATCAGTAACTAATTTGTATTATAGTCATTCCAATTAATTTCCTGATGGTAGCTTTGTATTGATAAACGGGTTTAACATTACCTACTACCTACTACCCACTACATTCATGACAAATAGAAAGGTACACAAGGCGATTATTCCTGCTGCGGGTTTTGGGACTCGGATGTATCCTGCTACCAAAGGATTGAAAAAAGAATTATTGCCTATTATTGACCAAGATGGACGGGCTAAACCGATTATCCTGGCAATTGTGGAAGAAGCCATCAGTGCAGGGATTGAAGAAGTGGGAATTGTGGTGCAGCCAGGCGATCGCGATTTGTTTCACGATCTCTTGAAATCTCCTCCCAAGGCTGAATTATGGTCAAAATTGTCGGCAGAAAATAAACAATATAGTGAATATTTAATGACTTTAGGCGATCGCCTGACTATCCTGACTCAAGCTGAACAGGAAGGTTTTGGTCATGCGGTTTACTGTACCCGTGATTGGGTAGGCAATCAGCCGTTTTTACTGTTGCTGGGAGATCATATTTATACCTCCGCGATTGAATCCAGCTGCGCTAGGCAGATGGTAGATATCTATCAACAAAACAACACTAGCGTAATTGGTATTACCGTCATGAAGGGGGATGTCATTCAAAAGGCGGGGTGCGTTGGTGGCAGATGGCATCAGGATCAGGCAAAATCAATCTTAGAAATTACCCAGATCTATGAAAAACCTACTTTAGAATACGCCAGACAACACTTACGAGTACCTGGGATGAATGAGGATGAATTCCTGGGTATATTTGGTATGTATGTCCTAGAACCAACTATTTTTGAACTACTAGCTGACGAAATCAGTAATAACGAGCGTTTCAAAGGAGAGTTTCAGTTGACGACTTGCCTAGATAAATTAAGACAGCAAAACCAGGCGATCGCGAAGCATAGGCAGAGCCTAATCGCTTATTTGGTGCAGGGACAATATTACGATACTGGAATGCCCCTGTTTTATCGTCAAGCCATCATTGATTATTACAAGCAGCATAATTTAGACTGATTAACATTCAGCGTCAACTTCCAGTCTAACCATCGAAACATGACTCAATCCTTCTAAATCTAGAGGGTTTTTCTCTAGATACAACTCAATAAACTGAGCAATAAATTCATCCTGCTGTGGTTGGGGGACATACTTCGTAACAGGCATCCAGGTAGTGCGTATCCAGCCTGTTAATCCCGCCTTGCCCTGATGAGTCATGTCTTTAGGGACTAATTCTAAACGTTTAACAGCAAAACCAGATGGTTGTAACCACCGTTGATAATCTTCAACCCCATAAAAGAAATAAGGATTTTTAAAATCTGCAAAATGGGGTTGCCACTGTTCCCTTGTCATTAATTCGGCAAAAGTAGCCAAGATCCCAGCAGCATTGCCCTCTCCTCCGCAGGAAATAATCAGTCTTCCCCGATCTTTTAATCCTTGTCTTGCCCCCTGAAGAAATGCCTGGTGATCATCTACCCAGTGGAGGGTAGCATTGGAAAAAATCAAATCAAACTCTTGCTGAAAATTAATTTGTCGCGCATCGATACAGGCAAAAGTCAGATTGGGATACTGGCTTACAGGATACTGCTTCGTAGCATAGGTAATCATCTCTGGGGAACTATCTACCCCCATGACTCGACTTTGGGGTACTGTAGCAGCAAAATCAGCGGTAATTTTCCCGTCACCACAACCAACATCGAGAATCGACTGATATGCAGCTAAATTCAGGTTTTGGGTAAGCGATCGCGCCCACTTTAATTGAGCATCAGAATTTTTGGCATAATCTTCAGGATTCCACATAGAATGATTCTCTCATGAGGCAGAAAGCGAACTACTAGAAATCCTAGCGGTTTTTAGGTGGAGGGAATGAGGATTTTAGATATTTAAAATGATTGATCTAGGTCTAAAACCAATAAATTTCCGAAAAGATTAGAGAGAATACGGAAGTGGGTAAGTAGAGAAAATGATTAAACTGATATTAATACAAGTCCTAATCTACCTAGTCTTCATGCTTCTAAATGAGTCAACCATTCAGTAGAAGTAGAGGTCTAATTTGTCAATTGTGGATAAGTTAGTTTAATAAATTGGTTTAACGAAAATGCGTTGGAAATTATTTGTGGAGTTCTGTCTTACCGTATCAATCATCTTTTTTATTGCTGGAGATCTATTTTTACCCCAGCCTTATCGCAGCGGGAATCAACAGTTAAAAACTAGTCTCAATCATTTTATTGTAAGTTTATTGCCTCGTAAAGCAATTATTAATTTTGATACCAAGATTGATACAAAGATTAATGAATTTTATGCATAACTTAATGTTTGTCGTCTGTGTTGCCTCCCCCATAATTGGGGGATTTTTGTAGGTTTTAGCTCTAAAAGCTTTTAGCTAAATACTTCATCGCACCAACTACCGTGTAAGCCATAGGGAATATGATGCTTGAGATGTAATAGAGCGATCGCTTCTCCTGCTAAATTTTCACCATCTAAAATAGCTAAAGTTGAACGGTGTTTACTACCGTCATAGATCAAAGTCATCACCCAACCTGCGTCTTCTTCCTCCCCATTAGGTTTCGGGACAAAAATTGGTTCGCTCACATAGCCACTAGGGGCAAAGGAATGTAGCTCTCTTGCCCCCGTTTCTAAGTCTAGTTTTAAAATTGCCTGTAAAGGCGCATTTCGCCCAGTATCATTCGGTGCAGCACCAATATATAGATAGCGATATTCTCGACCTACCAGACTGGGATTATGGGTGGGAAACTCACAGCAGCGACTTTCTAACATCTCTCGCGCCACAGTACCATCCTCAAGGTTGAGCTTGAAGCGCCATAATTGACCAGGATCAAGGTTATCGAAGTTTACTTCTTTATAGTTGGTATTGGGCTGCACTTGGGGCAAACTTTGATAGGCGATGGAGTCAATGACAATGCAATTATTTTGCTCGAAGGCATTGGCATGATGAAAGACAAAGCCTGACTCAACCCTAAAAGTTTTAATTTCTTGGTTATTAGGATCGCGAGGAATTAAAATTACCTTGGTAGGTTTTTGAGGTTGAAATTCCACACATTCTCCAGCACCACGCATTCCCAAGAGAAAAGGCAAAGGATTGAAGTTAACGGGATTTTGGAAAAAGATGGCGTAGTCTGGGGTGATTATAAAGTCGTGGATAAAAGAAAATCCAGGAATACTGTGGGCATGGCGACGCAACAACTGACCATCAGGGGCGAATTCAAACAGGGTAATTTTGCTAGAAAGTCCTGGATCGACTCGGAAGTTAACTAAACAGGGCGCACCATCATCAAATTTACAGCTAGGATCGATCCAAGGATGGGCAGAAAAAGCATCTCCTGGAGATAATACACCATCGAGGTAATCAATGCCGATGGTTTCTAGGGTCTGAGGATCTAGACGATGGGGTTCCGCTGCTTCCCACAAGGCAAGTAGTTTACCGCCCCAGTAAATTACTCCTGTATTAGCAATATTCTTGAGCTTGAGATCAAAGATATTATTGAATAGTCCTCCAGGTTTTTGGGTGCCAAACACTCCTCGATGGAGAATCTGACCTGCATCTTGCTCTTTAACAAAGGCTTCCGTCTGCACAAAGCGACTGCGAAAATATGCCTGACCGTCTTTAAAATAAAAAGCACTAATCATGCCATCGCCATCAAAGGGATGATGAATCGGTTCTCCCGCGATATCTAACAAGCCAGGCCCATTACGAAATAAAGTTCCTGATAATTCAACAGGGATTTTCCCTTCAATTTCCGTAATTTCGTACTCGTATTCGTTAGGTTGGGAATCATAACCCCGCTTCCATTCTTCAAGATTGTAGGGTTGGCTATTTGTTTGGGTCGCAATGGTGTTGGTCATGATGGTTGTATTGTTGAGCAGTCCTTTATTGCTAGAATATCAAGGAATGTTAAGTTGCCTCCATCATTTTAGAAAATAAACGTAACTGCCTAGCTAGTAAGATCGGAGAACAGAAAAACCGAAACATTATCCTGGAGTGCGGCAGTAATCACTTCTA
>Ga0114940_10001067_pt1 | contig 10611 bp, 7 predicted proteins | sample ColdCreekSource_FD_87195 | JGI IMG/M metagenome (GOLD analysis project Ga0114940, IMG submission 87195) | Groundwater microbial communities from Cold Creek, Nevada to study Microbial Dark Matter (Phase II) - Cold Creek Source | ecosystem: Environmental > Aquatic > Deep subsurface > Groundwater ...
AAGAAGCTAGCAACGGCGACTGACACGATTTGCGTCTTGATGGGCATGCGCCGCATCAAAGAGATCAGTCAAGCCATCATCGAAGGTGGGCGAGCGCCCAGCACGCCGGCTGCGGTGATTCACTGGGGTGCGCGGCCGGAGCAGCGCGTCGTCACCGCGCCGCTCGAGCGCATCGCCGAGGCAGCCGCCGAGGCAGGGCTCAAGAACCCGTCCATCATCGTGATCGGTGAAGTGGTCACGCTGCGCGAAAAGCTGAGTTGGTACGATTCTCGGCCCTTGTCGGGCAAAAACGTGGTGATTCCGCGCGCTGTCGAGCAGGCTCGCGACACCGCGGCAGCCGTGCGCGAACGCTCGGCGACTTCGGTCATTTTGCCCATGATCGAGATCGCTGCGGCTCCAGATCCGCAGCGCCTGGTGCGCGCGGTGGTCGAGATGTCGCGCTACGATTGGGTGCTGTTTACGAGCGCCAACGCGGTCGAACAGGTGCGTCACGAGCTGACACGCTTGGGCGCTGACGCGCGCGCTTTTGGGGCGGCCAAGGTGGGCGCCGTCGGGCCCAAGACAGCCGAGGCGTTGCTGCGGTTGGGCATCAAGGCTGACGCCGTGGCCAAGGAGTTCGTGGGCGAAGGCTTGGCGGGTGCCGTGCTGGCCGAGGGCGTACCGCGCCGGGCGTTGCTCTTGCGTGCGGCCGCAGCTCGTGACGCCTTGCCCGACGCGCTTCGCGCCAAAGGCTCCGAAGTCGACGTAGTTGTCGCCTACGAGAACAAGCCGTTGCAAAGCTCGGGCGCCGAGCTAGCGCAGCGCATCGAAGCCGGCACCGCCGACGCGATTCTCTTTACTTCGAGCTCGACCGTCACTTCGACGCTCGACGCGCTGGGGCCGAACGGCAAAGCGCTGTTGTCGCGCATCGCCCTGTGCAGCATCGGCCCCGTGACGACGAAGACGCTCGAATCCGTAGGCCTGAAAGCCACGGTGCAGGCGTCGGTGTACACGGTCGAGGGGCTGCTGGACGCGCTGGAAGAGCACTATCAGCGCTGAAGGCTGGCTTCGCCCGTCGCCAGGCGATCCACTTCTGCTGCTGACACTCGGTTGTAGTCGCCGGGAATGGTGTGCTTCAGCGCGCCGGCCGCGACCGCGAAGGCCAGGGCGCGTTCGGCGGAGCGACCCGCTAAGACCGCGTAGATCAAGCCTGCGGTGAAGGCGTCGCTGGCGCCGATCGGCTCGACCACCGCGACCGGGTAGTGAGCGGATTCGAACAGCGTATTGCTGCCTTGCTCGTAGAGCAGGCCGCTCCAGGTGTTGTCGCTGCCGTTGGCGCGTTCACGCACCGTCATGGCGACCATTTGGATGCCGAACTCACCTGCCACGCGCTCGGCGAGCTGCCGGTAGCTTTCGGTGCTGCCGGTTTCACCGGTGCGCTCGGTGCGGCTGCGCACGACGCCCAGGCCGTAGCGAATGTCGTCTTCGTTCGCGAACACGATGTCGACGTAGCTGAGCAGGGGCCGCAGCACGCGCTGCGCGTTCTCGGGCGACCAAAGCTTGGCGCGGTAGTGCACGCCGAAGCTCACGGTGACGCCGGCGCGCTTGGCGGCTTCGAGCGCGACGTAGGTGCAGGCTTGCGGCTTGGGGCCCAAAGCGGGCGTGATGCCGCTGACATGAAACCAATGCGCGCCAACGAACACGCGATCCCAATCGACCGCTGACGGATCCAGATCGGTAATGGACGAATGGGCGCGGTCGTACACCACGGTGGACGCGCGCGGGTGCACGCCGCCCTCGGCGTAGTAGATGCCAACGCGCTCACCGCCCCGCACGATGTGGTTCGTCTGCACGCCTTCTGAGCGCAGCGTGCGCAGAGCCGCGTCGCCGATGGCGTGCGCCGGCAAGCGCGTGACGAACGAGCTTTCGAGGCCTAGACCAGCCAAGCTCAAGGCGACGTTGGCTTCACCACCACCAAAGGTGGCCCCCAGCACCGGGGACTGCATGAAGCGCTCGTTGCCCGGGGGGCTGAGCCTCAGCAAGACTTCTCCGAACGCGACGGTTTTCTTCATGGCAGCCCGGCCCGCAAGCGCAATTGTGCGGGGGAAATACGCCAGTCGCAAGAGGGGCGGCACGCGCCGCCCCCACGGCCCTCCGAAAGCGAGGGAGCGCCGAAGGCGCAGTACATTCGGCCGAGCCTCCCACCACGCGGCGGCGCTTGGCAGCGCCAGTTCGTGACATTGCCTACCCCAGCAAACGGTTTGTACCCCCCAGCGCTTTCCGTTCGGGCAGCTTTGGGGCAAGCTGGGCTACACGTGAGCCAAGAAGGGCCCCAGCAATTCAAGCTTTGCAGTGAGTGCAAGCGACCGATTGCGTTCTCGGCTGATTACTATCGCTGTAGCGTTTCGACCTGCAATCGCAAGCGCCTGGGCTTGTTCTTTTGCTCGGTGTCGTGCTGGGACGCACACGTCCCGATGATGCGGCACCGCGACGCTTGGGCCGAGCCGGTGAAGGCGCCCTCGCGCGAACAATTCCTGGCCGAGCTTGCCGAAGAAGAGAAGGCGACCGAAATGTCGGAAGAAGCCGAGAAGCGACGCATCGTGGGGCTGTCCGACGATGGTCTGCCCAAGGACGTGCTGATTGTCGTCTCGAAGCTGAAGGCCTACGTGAAGGCGCGCTCTGGCATGAGCACGTCGGACGGCGCCATGGACGTCTTATCCGCGCACCTGCGCAAGCTGTGCGACCAAGCCATTCGGCACGCCGGCACGGCTGGTCGCAAAACGGTCATGGACCGCGATTTCGAAGCGATCTTGAAGAGCGACGCCTAGCGCTTCGCTAGGGCGCGACAGTGCCCAGCCAGCGCAGGGCGCGCGACGGTTCAGTCGTCACGCTGACGTCAGTCTGCTGCAGGGCAGCTTGAAAGCGGGCGCGCAGCAGGGTGTCTAGCGGTTTGGTTTCGCCGCGCTTCACGGCCTCGGGCGCCAGCCCGAAAACGCCGTCCAGCGCGCCGCTGAGCGCTGCCACTAGGCCTGGGCCAAAGCTCACGCCGGGAGCGGCTTCGGCACCTTTGCCGAACCAGGCGAGGTAATGCGCCACGCAGCGCCCCTGGTAGTCGCGACGTGCGGGGTCGCTGAAGGCTGTGGCGAAAAAGGGCTGACCGGTGCCGATCGCCAGCTGGCCGCGCAGCAAAACCGGCGTCTCGCTCGGCTCGACGTTGGCAAAGATGCGGCGGTGCAAGGCGTACCAGCCTTCACCCAGCAGCGGCTCCGGCTGAAGCAGGAAGGCGTAGTCCCAGTCGTGACCGCGCGTGCGGTACAGCACGTCGGTCAGCTGCAGCCTGAGCGCTTCAGCCATCGGTCAGCCTGGTCTTGAAATAGGCGCGTTCGGTGTCGGGGCTGGCCAGCTCGGCCCGCAGCGCGTAGGCGGCGGCGTCGAGCGCTTTGCCGCGATTGGCGGCAGATTTTTGGCGCTCGCGCAGCTTTTCTGCGCTCACCGACAAGCCCTCTTTGGTGCGCAGCGCTTTGATCAGCACCGTCAGCACTCGGTACTTCACGGGCAAAAAGTCGTCGAGCTTGTCGACCACTTCGGTCAAGCCGCGCATGACGTCGAGCGCCGTGGCCAAGGTGCCCCAAACGCGCCCGCGCCCGGTCTTCTCGGCCACGCGCGACAGCGCGCCCAGCAGCACCAGGGGCGCAATGGTCGTCAGGCCCAGGCTCTGATGCGCGTCGAGCACGCGGCTGCCGTCACCGCGCACCGCGCTCAGCAGCAGGAACTCCTGTCCGAAGCTGACGGAGCCACCGACGGCCTTCTGAACGCCTGAAATTTGGTCGGCCGCGCCTTCGCGGAGCTCTTGCGCCAGCGTGAGCGCGGTCGTGCGCTCGGGCAGCAGATCGGCCTTCGAGAATGCGAGCAGCCACTGCTCCGGAAAATCGGGAGCTTTGCCCAGGGCCGAAAGCTCGTTCACGATGCGGCGGATTTCGGCGCGAAACTGATCGAGCAGGCTGCGCGCGTAGGTGAGGCCTTCCCTTAGGTAGCGCTCGGTGTCGATGAGCAGGATGGCGGCGTGGCTGTCCAGCAAAAGCTCGAGCGCCTTGCGGCGGGTGTCGCGCTCGGCTTCGTCGCTGGGCGCCGTTTCCCACCAGCCGCCCGGGTAGTCGAACCAAACGACGTCCAAGCTGGGCGTCGGCAGCTCGTGCACCTTCAGGCCGAAGCGCAGCGTGTCGAAGCCGTCGGTGCCGATCGGAAAGTCGCCGCCTTCGAGCCGGTAGTAGCGCGACAACAGCACGCTGCCTTGCGCCGCATCGGCAGCTTCCAGGCGGTAGCCGTGGCGCTCTTCGAAGGCGTTGCGCTGCTGGTTGCCAAAGTAGCTGGCCAGCAGGGTGGTCTTGCCCGCGCCCTTCATGCCGAACAGGGCGATGCGCACTTCGGGCCGGCTGGGCATAGGCGAAGATCGTAGCCGCTACCCCAACCTCACTCAAGTCGTGCTACTCGATCTTGCTATGGCAAGCGTGACGCTCGCATCTCACGACGGTGAAGAAGTGCTGTTCGAGGGCCGTGCGGCCCTGGTGCCCAGCGTTTCCACCCTGCTGGTGGCGATTCTTACGCTGGGCTTGTGGCTGATTGTGCGGTGGTTTCAGACCCTAGGTAAGACGTACCGCATCACCAGCCGCCGAATCGTCGTGGAAACGGGCGTGCTGTCGAAGAAGCTCGAGCAGATCGATCTGTATCGCGTGGCCGACTACACGGTCGAGCGTCCGTTTGGTCAACGCATCATGGGCACCGGTAACCTGCTGCTCAAGACGTTCGACAAGACCACGCCGGAGCTGAACGTTTTGGCCATCAAGACCGACGTAGTGAAGCTGTACGAGGCCGTGCGCGCCGCCACCGAGGCCGACAAGGCTCGCCGCGGTGTGCGCATGGTCGACTACGAGAGCGGCACCCCGGGGTGAGCCGAGGGCTGCCCCGCTAGTTGCTAGCGGCGTCGCCAGCTTCTGGCGGTTCGGCCACGAGCTCGGCGCGCACCAGCGCGAATTTGTTGTTCAGCTGCTTGTCCGTCAACACGCGCGTGCGAAAGCCGGGACCCAGCTCGCTCTTGAGCGTGCCGATGCGACCGTGCTCGCTCAAAAAGAAGACGACTTTGGCGCCAGCTTTGCGCTGCGCTTTGAGCCATTTCTTGAACTTCGAACCAGTCGAGACGAACGCCGGAATGCGGTTGCCGGTGTAGAAGTTCTCGCCCTTCCAGTTCATCTGGTAGGCCACCACCGGCTCTTCGGGACCGTGGCGGTCTTGGTAGTAAGCCAGCAGGAGCTCGCGTTGACCGAAATGCGGCGCCAGCGCAGGCAGGTAGATCCAGAGCGTGAAGGCGCAAAACCAGACGCCCACCGCCGACGTCAGCACGCTGCCGGTCAGCCGAAAGCGCGGCACCAGCCACAGCAGCAAGCAGGCCGCGGCCGCGACCCCGAACCCCCACTGCACCGCTTCGAAGTTGAGCGTATCGGGCCACAGGCGCTTGTAGTTGTAGGTGACGAGGTGCAGCAGCCGCGCCGAGCCTTGCACGTCGCCGCCCACCGACGTCGACAGGTCTCGCGCGACCAAGAGCGTCAACGGCGCCGCCAAGAGCGCCCAAGTCGCCCAGGAGCCGTCGCGGTGAGCCGTGGGCTCCTGCCGGCCCCAGCGCAGCTCGGCGGCCACAGCCAGCAAAAGGCCCGTCAAAAGCGCCACCACGCCTAGCCAGGCTGCGGCGGTTGGGATGGGTTGGCCGTCGCTCACCTGCCCGAGCAAGTTGCCGTCGCGGAGACGCATGCCGCCGTAAACGAGCAGTCGGGCCGCGATCGCGATGCCGAACAGGTAACGAACGGCGCGCCAGCCGCTCGAAAGCCGTCGCTCGCCCATGGCGCGGTCGAGCAGCAGCGCCACGCCTACCGCCAACGGCGGCGCGCAGGGCAGCGCGTAGTGATGAAACTTGGTCAGCGAAATGGTGAACAGGCCAAATGCCACCACCAGCCAAAGCACGACCACCAGGGCCAGCTCGCGCGAGCGTCGGTCGTTGTCGCCGCCCCGAGAAAGGGCCAGGCCAAGCCCCAGCGGCGCCAGACCCGTCCAGGGAAAGAGCCCGTAGCCCAGCTGCCAAACGTAATAGCGCAGCGAGACATCACTGCCGGCGTTGGTGTCGTGCACGTGCACGAACGCCCGCTTGTACATGTCGTGCATCAGCAGCCGATCGGTGAACTGATCACCGTGGCGCATGTACGCTTGCACGTACCAGGGCAAGCAAACGGCCGCGAACAGCAGGCCAAAGCTGGCCAGTTCGACGCGTGTGAGCTCGACCCAATCGCGCCTTGCCAGCAGCACCGCGCCCGCAATCACGACTGGCAACACCAAACCCGGGGCGCCCTTGGCGAGCGCTGCGAGCGCTGTCGCGAACCAAGCCGCCAAGTAGTACAGGCGCTTCGTGCGCCTTTCGCCGCGGTTGAGCCAAACGAAGTAGCCCAGCGCGGCCCCGCAGATGAGAGCGCCCAAAATGGGCTGAAACATGGGGTTGCTGGGCGTTGCCAGGCGACAGGCCTCGTTGCCGGGCAGGCCACAATTGCCCAGGCCCGAGCCCGAAAAGAGCTCGTCCCAGTGCCAGCGAAAGCCGTACGGCGGCCCCGCGAGCTGCAACGTGACGTTGCGCGACACCAAGTATGCCAGCTGCGGCAGCGCGCTGACCACCACCAGGCCGAGCAGCCCGTGCGCGGTCGAAAGGCGCAGCTTGCGACCCCACGCCGTCAACGTGAACGAAGGCGCTCGCTGCTCGGCGTCCGCCAAAAGGCCCAAGCCGAATAGCGAAACGGCCGCCGTGAGCGGGGCCACGTACGGCATGTCGGTCATGCTCTGATGCGCCAAGAGCGACCAATACGGCGCGCACAGCAGCACGAGCCCCGCCAGGAACCCGGCACGCTGGCCAGCCGCAGCCGCCACGAAGCGATACAGCGCATAGACCGCCACCAGCGTGAGCAGCACGACCGGCAGGCGCGCAGCCCATTCAGGCTGCGGCAAAACGCCGTGCGCGGCTCCGCCCAGCATCTCGTCGGGCCGAAACGTCACGCCCAGAAGTGCGAAGCACAGCCCCTGCAGCCAAAAAGCGAGCACTGGCTTGGACCAGAACCAACCCTCCTGGGCCCACCACAGCGAGATCCAGTCGTTGCGCGCGAGCATTTCGCGCGCCACTTCGCCGTAGTGCGGCTCCCACGGATCCAAGAGCGAGTACACGCCGAGCAGAGGCACGTACAGCGCGACGCCCAGCAGCGTGAGCCAGAAGCCGGCGCGCTCGTAGAACTTGGGCGCCGCTGGGCTGAAACTCGCGAACAAGCGCGCGACCGCCACCACCCCGCCGAGAGACGTGACGGTCACCAAAGCCGGCGGCAGCCAGTGCAGCTGAGGCGCTACGCCCGCAACAGCCAGCCGCAGCGACAACACCCAGACCAACGCGCAAGCTGCCAGCGCCAGCAGGCGCCTGGCGAGCAGGCCCAGCGCGAGCTCACTGGGCTCAGTGCTGCTGGCGTCGTCGAAGCAGCCCGCGAAATCCAGGAGCCCAAAGCCCGCCACCGAAACCGCCAGCAGCCCCAGCGGCACGCTGAGCGCAAAGTGCGCGTCGCTGGCCATCAAGATCACCAGCGCGACCAAGCCAACGACGGCGTAGGCGAGCGAACGTGGCCGGAGCGCATTGCCGGGCGGCGCGAGCGGCTCTTCCACAGCGCCTCTTTTCCCTAGAGCCGCTCAAGGAGTCAAGCGCGCTTGCCCTAGCGGACTCAGTCTTTGGTCACGACGCGATTGCGGCCGGCGTGTTTGGCGCCGTACAGCCGGCGGTCGGCCGTTGCGATCATGCCCTCGGGCGTCTTTTCGGGGTTCGTGGTCAGCGAGGAACAGCCGGCGCTGACCGTGACGGTCAGGGTACCGCGATCGGTTTCGATCTTGAGCGCGGCGATGCGTTCACGCAGCCGATCAGCCACGGCGCCGCAGCCTTCGATGTCGATGCCGCGCAGCACGAGCGCAAACTCTTCGCCGCCGTAGCGCGCGAACACGTCTTCACTGCGCACGGTGCCGCGGACGACGTTGGCGATTTGCATCAACACCGTATCGCCGACTTGGTGGCCATACGTGTCGTTGACCTTCTTGAAATGGTCGGCGTCGAAGATGATCAGCGACACGTCGGTGTTGTGGCGGCGTGCGTACGAGAGCTCGGCGCGTAGCTGAGTGTCGAAATGCTCGCGGTTGTGCGCGCCCGTGAGCGCGTCGGTGACGCTGGCGTCATACAGCTGGCGCAGCAGCGCCTCTTGGCTCTCGTCGCTGAGCGTGTAGCGAAACACCGCCGTGGGACCGAACTGAATCACGTCACCGTCGCGTAGCTCGTGGCTGTCGACCTTCACGCCAGCCACGAAGGTGCCGTTGGCGCTGCCTTCGTCTTTCACCACGTAGGAGCTACCTTCGCGGTGCAGGCTGGCGTGGCGGCGGCTAACGCCGTCGTCCGACAACCACAGCTCGGAGTCTTGGCTGCGGCCGACTCGCACGCGCTGCGGGGTCAACAGCGTGACGCGACCGAGCTCTGCGCCGCGCACCCGGACCAGCAGGTGGCGGTCCTTCGATTGCTTGCGCGGTGCCTTCAGCTCTTTGAGGCTGACGATCGCAGTTCTATCGTCCGTTTCTTCCTCATAGCCGTCCAGCTTGCGGTTTTCGTTCACGGACAGTCCCTCAACCCTTAACCGTAACACGCCTGATTGGCCCTACGGCTCCAGATTCTTCTCCGGGGGCGTGCCCTCGTTCTAACACGCGACCCCGCATTTCGAACGGCCCCTCGCGTGTAGTCCTTTAGGGGCAATGAGCTGTTAGGACCTGAATTACCGGTCTCGCCGTAAACGTGCCCTTGCCCGAAATCCAGCGAGGATTCGCTCGGTTCTCCCGGAGAGGCCGAGGTTGCTGGCGCGGGCGTTCCGCCCGCGCGCGCCGCGCGCAGCTGCGCGCGCAGGCAGGGCCTACTCCACAAAAGACGCCTTAAGGCCCGTCGGGCACGGGCACGGGCAGGTTTACGGGCACGCGCGAGCCGCTCCCAATTTTGGGACACGCCCTAGCTAGCTAGGTGGCGTGAGTGGGCTGGTGTGGGTAAAAAATGCTCGGCCCGGGAACTTTGCTGCGAGAGCCGTGTCTGGTTTTGGCGTGACGTTCGGGACGGCAGCTCGGTAACGGGCAACGCCGGCCAATACAGCGCGGTATTCGCGCCAGCGACGTCATCCAACTCAAGGGCGCGGAGCGCCCATGGCTCAAGGAGAAACCCGTTATGGCATCGCTGCATCCAGCTGCTGGCTCGCCAGCTGCGTTCGATACGTCTGCTTTCGTGTTCGCGGCTACGCACAATCCCTTCCTCAGGTCCGAGCCGGAGCCGGCCGTCTGCCAGCCTGCCAACCTGAACGCGCCCGTCGCCGAGTCGCTCGAAGTGACGGTGCTTTGGGGCACCAACGTGCTCGCAGTTGCGCAGCTCACGCCGCCTCGCAAGTACGCGGTGGGTGAGATCGGCGGCTCGCGTGGCGCTGGCACCAGCGCTGCTGGCGACGTCGACTTTGCGCTCTCTGCGGAGCGCCTCGGCACCGAGCGGCGCGAGATTGTCGCGCTGCGTGGCGGCTCCGTGTTCGCCATCTTCACTTCGAACGAGACGCCGCGCGTGCTGGAAAAGGGCCGCGAAGTGGACATCTCGGCTGCCATCGTGGACTGCTCCGACGTGGCGCTGGGCGCGCGTGGCATTGAGCTACGCCAAGACCGCACGGTCATCATCGAAGCTTCCGGCGTGACATTTCGCGTCGCTGGTAGCGAGAAGCCGGAGAGCGTGCCGCGCGCGGTGCTGGGCGTCGATCGTTCGGCTGTTTTGACCATGGGCACTGCGGCGCTTTTGCAGGGCCTGCTGGTCGCGTCGCTCGCCTACCTCACGCCCAGCATGGCTTGGGGCGCCGAGGACGAGTTGAACAAGGATCGCCTCGACTTGATGCAGCAGTACCTGCACGCCAGCGCCGAGCGCGAGAAGCAAGAGCAGCCGCAGCCGGTCGAACCCGGTGGTGGTGAAAAAGGTCAAATGGCGGAGCGCAACAAAGGCCCCGAGGGCAAGGCTGGCAACCCGGCCATGAAGACCGCGGGTCGCATGGCCATCCAAGGCCACACCGCTGAGCGCGTGGTTTCGCGCGCCGAAATGGTCAAAGAAGCGCAAGACTTTGGCACGATCGGCCTGCTCAACACCCTGAACGCCTCGAACGCGCCCAGTAATCCTTGGGGCGACGTTGCCACTGGGCCCGACGCACAAAACCTCATGGGCGACATCTTCAGTCACGACATCGGCGAGGGGGCTGGTGGCAATGGCCTGGGCTTGTCGGGCACAGGGCTCGGCAGCGGTGGCAAGGGCTTTGGCGTGGGCCTGGACCGCATCGGCACCTGCATGGGCGCCAACTGCGGCGGCGATGGCACGGGTCGTTCTATGGGGCGGCTTGGTGGCACGCACAAGACTGGTGTCGGCACCGTTCGCATGGCCAGGGAAACCATCTTGTCCGGTCGCCTGCCGCCTGAAGTGATTCAACGCACCGTGCGCCAAAACTTTGGTCGCTTCCGCAGCTG
>Ga0114940_10001068_pt1 | contig 10602 bp, 7 predicted proteins | sample ColdCreekSource_FD_87195 | JGI IMG/M metagenome (GOLD analysis project Ga0114940, IMG submission 87195) | Groundwater microbial communities from Cold Creek, Nevada to study Microbial Dark Matter (Phase II) - Cold Creek Source | ecosystem: Environmental > Aquatic > Deep subsurface > Groundwater ...
ATCTTTCAGCTAGTGCTTCCGCCGGCGTTCGAATCGTGGGTTCATCACTTTTCCTCCCAGCGTGGGAAATTACGCTGGAAGATGTATCTTCAAAACAACTTGCAACACTGAAGGAAAATCGGGACAGTACGATTACTTGAAAAGCGCGCTGCACAACCACCGCGCAGGGAAGCCCGCCCCTTCGCTGCTGACGGCTTGATGGGGACCAAAGGGCGAAGTGCGAAGGTTGGGCTAGGATGGAGCTATGAAAAATTCTGACGCCATGCCAGAAACCCCTGCGCCCACCGATGCCGGGTTGACCGAGAGTCTGGTTTTCGGGGTCATCGTCGTTGTGTTTCTTATCTGCTGTGTAGCTGCTTGGTGGTTGGTTCAACGCGCGGGCGTGCCCGGAGCACCAGGCGCACCGATTGGATGAACAGGAGGCGAGCGCAGCGTCCTGTTCGACGCACGCACCGAGGTTCTTAACGCGCGCTTGTCCAGCGGATTGCAATATGGGACCGCACAACGAAAAGCCCACGTGCGCCTCTGCGTTGTGCCTCTTGAATGGAATACGCGAACGTTGGTACCGCAGGACCTTACTTCCCAGTCAACGTCTCTTGCTTATCGAGGAGCGTCTCGTTTCCAAATACATCCAAATAGGACCCTTTGACGTGCAGTTCGCGGGCACCGGTCCAGGTTAGTGCGTTGATGACGGAGCGGGTGCTGAGTGTGCCGCTTTGAAGTGCGCGGGCGTCGCCCAGTAGAATACGGCCTCGGAAATCGACTACATAGGCTTCGCAGAAAGTGTCCGGCAGCGGGAAGACTTCGCCCTGCGCGGTAAAGGCCAAAAGGTCGTTGCCCGGCCCGAAACTCGGCGGGCTGATGTGGCGCGGCACACGCACGACGGCCTGCGTACCTTCTGGAAGGCCCGCCAGCATCACAGTGGACTTGGTCAACAGTTGAGCAGCGATGCGCCGTTGCTGGTACTTGCGGTCGGCGCACAGTACGAGGGTAGGCCGCACGTACGCCTGCGGCACCACGTATTCCGTGATGTCCACCCACGTGTTGAAGGCCTTGTCAGGCGAATGAACCAGCGGACTGGCCCTTGCTTGTTTGTAATTCAGCCCACGTAGCTCCTGCGGCAGGCGGTCCAGTTCGGTTTTTAGCGGGCCTTTCATATCCACGCCCATGCGCAAGGCCTGGTCAGCTTTTGAGAGGGCGTGCGCACGCCCATCCAGCGCGTAGGCGATGGCCGCTAGTCCTGCGGCATATTCGGCTTGCGGGAAAGCATTGCTGCGTGCAGCGCTTTCCCAGCGTGTGCCCGCCTCGATCATTTCACCCTGTTCGTACGCCGTCATGCCTTCGAGAAACTTCACCCCGCCGGTGAATGCCTCCGAAGGGCTAACCTTCTCGGCTTCGCGGTAGTGTTCCATAGCCTTGGCGTAGTCCCCGTTGACACGGGCTAGAAGTGCATTGCGCAGCGGGACGAGCAGGTGATCTTGCGGGTTGGCCTCAGCGTAGGCTTCCATTTCGGCCACCAGTGCCTTGGCATCCGTACCTGCGCCCTGCGGCATGCCGCTGTTCGCGGGAAAGATGAACCGCAGCCCATGCGGCCCAACCGGGAAAAGCAGGATGGACTTTTCGAACGCTTCGCTGGCACGCGTGCCGTCACCCGAGGCTAAATAAGCGGATGCTTCGGCTCGGTCGAAAGCCCCCGGATCTTCGGGCGGCGGACCGGCCTCGCGGGCCTTGAGCGCGGCGGAGAGTGCTTGGGCGTATTGTTTTTGCTGAATTAAGGCGCGGCTGGTCGAAAGATATTGATCGGCTGTTTTTGGAAAATAGCGCGCATTGCCTGGAACGCCAAGGGCGAGGCCGCCGCTGGAAAGCCAGGCCCAACGTTCAGGCGCGTTACGCCGGGTACACTTGGGGTCAAGCGCGTGGCCGCCGAGCAACGCGGGGCTGTCGCCCTCAAGGCGGTCAAAACGCCTTGAGGCAAAGGTTAGTTTATAGACGTGATAATGAATGCGCCCGCCCTTGGCCGATCCGGCCATGGTGAGGGTCGCGGTTTTGCCGTCTTCGGCGAGGGCGACCATGAGCGGGCTGGAAAGTCCCGCAGGCAGTTCGTAGCTGTTGGGTCGCTGCCCGTCTCGCCGCGCCACCCAGATACGTTTCGCCCCTGGCGCGTAGAACAGGACCCGGTCGCTGTCCGGGAAGGCCTGCACGACGTAGTAGGGCGCGCCGGGTTCGTTGTCCGTTTGCGTCGGGAAAATGGCCTGCGGCTGCAGCGGCTTGCGGTCCAGTTCCAAAATAGCGACAAAGACCGGAGCCTTGGGGTCTGCGGGCGGGCGCTGAGCGTACGCTAGAAGTCGGCCATCGGGTGTGAGAGCGGGTGAATAGACTTCACCTACCTCGATCTTCTGTCGCTTGAAGTCGGTTAAGCGCAAATGTTCAACCTGCTGCGGAGCACCTGGACGGGTATCGTTGGCTGAGCAAAGCAGCGCCCCCGTACCGTCGGCAGTGACTTGTAAGCCGACGAGTTTCAGGCCGGGCTGTTCGATAACCGTGAACCGCTGTCCTTCGCCGAGCTTCGCGCCGCCGGAGGTATAGCGCAAGATGGCGTTGTAAAAACCCTGCTGATCGCGACGCGCAAGGTAGTAAAGCGAAAGTCCGTCGGGTGCCCAACTGGGGCAGGCGGCGTCCTTGGCGAGCAGAACGGATTCGCCTGTGTCGTCGCCGGGATCGACAAGATGTACCGCTGTTTCCAGCACCTTTCCATCCTGCGTATGCGTATAAGTGGTATAGGCGATAAGTTGACCATCGGGTGCCCAGACTGGCCCACGCAGGTCCTGACAGCCCGTAACGGCCAGCAGTAATCCCAGCATCAAACCACGGCAGAGGTTACGCACAGCTTCGCGCAAGAATGGATTCCTCCCAAGAGCTTCCATACCGGCGTAGCGACGGGAAGTCACGGAAAGAAAGACCCTGTTGACACTCCCTTCTCGTGCTGCCGTGAGCGAAATGAGCATCGAAAGATCCACGATAGGGTTTGACTTCCGGACTGCGTAACTTGCGATGCCACCTACCCAGCTTTAGCATCGCAGGCCTTGGGTGTTGTCGCACTATTCAGACTCCCCTGCGGTACATAGAGGGCATGGCCACGGCCACCAACGATTCGGAACTGGAACTCTACCTTTCGGAGATCAGCAAATATCCCCTGCTGAAGCCCCACGAAGAGCGCGAGTTGGCTTACCGCATCGCCAAGGGCGATGAGGAGGCGCGCCATCAGATGATCCGCTCCAACCTGCGACTCGTCGTTTCCATCGCCAAGAACTACACCAACCGCGGCATGTCGCTGCTCGACTTGATTGAAGAAGGCAACTTGGGCCTGTTGAAGGCCGTCAGTCGCTTTTCGCCTGCCGAGGGCTGCAAGTTCTCGACCTACGCCTCGTGGTGGATCAAGCAGCCCATCCGCCGCGCATTGATTAATAAGGTCAAGCCCGTACGCGTGCCGGCCTACATGATCGAGATTCTCGGCAAGTGGAAGAAGGCTGCGCACCAGCTCGCCCAGCAGTTGGGCCGCGACCCGTCCCCGGAGGAAATCGCCAAGGTTCTGCACATCAGCTTCACGAAGTTGACCGCGATCCGGCAGGCATTTTCGGCTGCGGCGAACACGGGCCGCAGCGGAAACAACGATGAGCACCAGCCCGACATCGACGAACTACTGGCCGGTGTTCCCAGCCGCAGGGATGGCTTGGGGCAGCCCGAAGACTTCGATCGCGAGGGGCTAACAAACGCCCTGGAATACGCCCTGACCGAACGCGAGCGCATGATCATTGCCCTGCGCTACGGCCTGGGCGATGAAGAACCCCTTACGCTCGAAAACATCGGCGCACGAATCAGCCTTACTCGCGAACGCGTGCGTCAGATCGAGAACCAGTCCCTGCACAAGCTCCAACTGTTTATGACTCGGCACGATGAGAGCGAGGAACGCGAACGCTTGAAGCGTAAACGCCGTCGGGCCGAGGCCAAGCGTTTAGGCGAACCAGCCCCTGCACCCAAAGACGCGTCCAAACGCAGTGATCTATGGAAGAGCGTCTGTGCGGAGGCTGCGGGAAAACCTCCTTCCCGTGTGTCGCAACGCTCCAAGCCACCCAACGTTTGATGGGCACGACCTGCCCCAATTTTTGCTATGGCTGATGCGTGCGTATGCACCCTAACGTATTCCCATATTTCTTTGACACTTACCGTGTTCCATGATAATCACGTCCGAAGCTGCTTATAGGGATTGGGGTGCAGGTGGTACGTGCTCGCGTACTTCTGTGCCTTTGGTCTGGTGGTTGGTGAGACGCCGGGGAGAATACCAATGTCCGTTACTAAGAATGACATGGTGATAGAAATTGCAAAGAAAACGGGCATTGAACAGCAGAAAGTTAAGCAGGTCGTTCAGCTCACGCTTGATAGCGTTATTGATATTCTGACTGCGGAAGGTCGCATCGAGTTGCGCAACTTTGGCGTCTTCGAGGTCCGTACACGCAAGGCGCGTAAGGCCCGCAACCCGCGCACCGGTGCCGAGGTCATGGTGGCCAGCAAAAAAGTGGTTACCTTCAAGTCCGGTAAGATCATGGAAGAACGGATCGGTTCGTCCGCCAAGCCCAGCGCCGCTCCCGCCAGTGCCCCGGTGACCCAAGACGCCCCTCCTGCTTTGGGTAGCTAACAAGTTCCAGCTTCCTAGGCGTTAAGTCTTCCGGAAAAGTCCCCTCACGTACTTTCTGCAGTCGCAGGCCCCGTATTCAAACCTCATGAGTCAGATGCTCGTACCCCACATCCGGCAACGGTTCTGTTCGTCCGTTTGAACGCTTGACCACCCGTCCTTCCGAAGCCGGTAAAAAGGTCCCGATGCGCGTAAGTTTTGTCGCATGCTTCCAGTTGATCTGTAAGCGCGCCGCCGCCGCCGGTTCCACAGCCAACAGCAGCTCGAAGTCTTCTCCGTCACCCAGAACGTGATCCAACACGCTCCTGCCATCGCGTTGAGCGGCTTCGTGCGCGGCAGCAGCAATGGGCAACGCGTCCGCATCGAGTTCCACACCGCAGTCGCTTTCTTGGCAGAGGTGTCCCACGTCTCGCGCGAGGCCGTCGGTGATGTCGATGCAAGCGTGTACAAAGGATTTAGGGCTTTGGGCGTCGAAGGTGCGTAAGGCTTGAGCTTCGGCAAGGCGCGGCTCAAAATCTAGGTGCTTGCCGCCACGCGAACCACCCAGGTCGCCGGTGACCAGCAGCCAGTCGCCAGGCCTTGCGCCGTTGCGCAGCCACGCGGAACTCGCTGCGCCTTGCCCCAGCAGACTGACGCAAACACTGACGGCACTGGCGCTGGCGGTAAGGTCACCGCCAGCCAACGCGATGCGGTACTTGCGGCAACAGGCGCTGATGCCTGCGTGCAACTCCAGCGCGAAGGCGTCGCTCAAGTTCCGGCGTAAGTTCACCGCTACGACGGCGGCCACGGGTGCGAATCCCGTTGCAGCGATGTCGCTGGCCGCCTTGGCCACGGCCTTCCAGCCGACGCGGCGCGGCGCGGCCGCTTCGGAACCTTCCAATAGGAAATGCGTACCTTCCACGATTTGATCAATTTTGTAAGCCAAGTCCCGGCCCTGTTCCCAGGACAAGATGGCGCAGTCGTGGCCGGGGCCTACCTTGAGCCATGGATGCGCGGGCGGGTCCAAGCGGAAAGCGCGCAGCAGGTCTAATTCGCTCATGCCGACATGCTAGTTGTTTGTCGTAGAGAGGGAAAGAGTGACCGAGCACGCTCCTAGTTTTGGGCTTCCAGACTACCGTGCGAAGGCAAGCATACGCCTCCTGCGCCTGAGGTGAAAAATATGCTTTCCTACCTTCATGCGTAGCGCCGTGTTTCAGCTAAATTACCGAGGCACTCCGGGACCGGGTTCTTGTATCGTTTTTGGCATTTTCCGTGCAAATCAGGTCGTGCACCCAATAGAAATTGCCTTGGCTTCCCGCCTTGATTCCCGTTCTCTGTGAGCGTAAAAGTGGTCCTCTTGTGAATGGCCTTTATATCGTCTGCCTGCGGGAGTCCGGCTGCGATGGTTTTAGTCTCACAGTTACTAGGGTCGCTTGGACGCCTTGCCGTCATCTTCGTTGAAGAAGTCGGCCAGACGGGCCTGTTGGCGCGTAAGACCACGGGCCAGATCGTGCGCATGAAGTCCGAACCGGTTGCGGTGCAGATGATCCGATTTGGCATCCGCGCCATACCTATCGTTTCACTGGTCAACCTGTTCGTCGGCATGATCGTAGCCGTTTCCATGTCCGAATTACTACGCCAACTTGGCGTGCTGAACTGGACCAGTCGTATCGTGGCCGTTTCGATCACGCGCGAACTAGCCCCCCTGATGACGGCCATCGTGATGTGCGGCTTTGCTGGAGCGGCCATCGCAGCGGAAATCGGCACGATGAACGTCAACGAGGAAATCCTGGCGCTGGAAGTCGGTGCGATGTCGCCGGTGCGCCTACTGGTCATGCCACGCCTGCTCGGCGTATGCCTGATGATGATGTGCCTAACGCTTGTTGGCATGGTGATGGGCATGTTCGGCGGCTATATCGTGGGCACGGGCCTGCTAGACATCGGCAGCCACAACTACCTCGAAGGCAATAATGAAGCGGTGAGGTGGAGCGACATCCCCAAGGGCCTGATCAAGGCCTTCGCCTTTGGCATGATTATCACACTGGTCGCTTGCCGACAGGGCTTCAAGGCCACAGGCGGCGCGCTGGGGGTGGGTAAATCGACCACCAGCGCCGTGGTCATTTCCATTTGCCTGATTATTTTCGCGAACCTCTGTTTCGCAGTGCTTTTCAACTGGACGCTGGCGGGACCATGAGCGAAGAGCAGCAAAACATCGCGAGCTTCTTCGCCGCCAAACCCGGCGGTAACGTGCCGCAGCACGCGGACCCTAGCCACACGCTCTATCTGCCGCCCTCAAGCACCCAAGTCGTGGTGCAGACGAAGGACTTGGTCAAACGTTTCGGCGACAAGACGGTACTCAAAGGTATCAACCTGACGGTCCGCCGAGGCGAGACCTTGGTCATCATGGGCACTTCAGGTTGCGGCAAATCGACCCTGCTACGCTGCTTGCTGGGCGCACACCGTCCGGAAGAAGGCGCGGTGGAACTATTCGGCAAGGAGCTTGGGCCGCTTTCAAACAAGGATATGGACAGCGTGCGTAAGCGTTTTGGCATCCTTTTCCAATCCGGTGCGCTGTTCAGTTCCATGACCGTTGGAGAAAATGTAGCGCTGCCCCTGAAAGAGCACACCGATTTGAGTCAGGACATGATCGACCTGATGGTGAAGGTCAAGCTCGAGCTGGTCGGCCTACGCGAGGCCGAAGACCTGCTGCCGTCGCAGATTTCAGGCGGCATGGCCAAGCGCGCGGGGCTGGCGCGAGCTATCGCACTGGACCCGGAACTGCTGTTCTACGACGAGCCGACCTCCGGGCTGGATCCCATTATGACCGGCATCATCGACGGACTGATCATGGACTTGGCGCGCACGATGAACGTGACGTCCATCGTAGTTACGCACGACTTAAAAAGCGCCTTTCGCGTCGCAGACCGAATGGTGGTCTTGAACGAAGGCCGCGTGGTGGCTGAAGGCATGCCGCACGAAATCAGGGGCCATCCGGACCCTTTCGTGCGCCGTTTCATTCAGGGACCGATCGATGCGAAGACCGCAGTACACCCGCGAGGGTAGGGCGAGTGCCGCCCGCTAGGCGTTGAACGCGCAAGGGAAGCGTCGGGCAGTGCCCGCCGTACAGGACGTTCTCATGGCCAATGCACGTTTCTCCAACATGGAAATGAAGGCGGGGATCTTTCTCACCTTCTGCATCGGCCTGTTTATCGCACTGCTGTTCATTTATGGAAAACTCAACCGCCAATGGCGCGGGCAGCGCGAATTGAACGTGGCCTTTACCTCCGTAGGCAACCTGCGGCCGGACGCGCTGGTCCACTACAACGGTCTGGAAATTGGCCGCACCCGCGAAGTGCGGATTGTCACGGTGGATGAGGACATGCTGGCGCGCCTGCCGACGCTTTCCGAACGCCATCTCGAAAATCTGCCTTTGACCGACGAAGAGCGCGAGGCATTGCGTGGTGTCCATGCCGGGGACCTCGACGTCGCGGTGCGCCGCAAGATCGTCGGTCGCACCATGGTGTTGCTCTCGCTGCAGGTGCTGGACGAGCGCGACACGCAATGCTACCGCATGGACGACGACATCCGCGTGACGAGCCGCATGCTGGGCGAAACCGTTGTGGACATTGTTTCCGGAAACGGTGCACGACTGCCTGCGGGGGGCAACGCTGTTCTACTTGGCGCATCGGGCGACATGTACACGCACCTGGCCAAGAGCATGTTGCAGGTGAAGGACATCCTGGGATCCATGGGCGAAATGGCCGGTGGCGGGCAAGCGGGCATGGCCCAGCGCATGGGCAACTTTGAACACTTCACCCAACGCATAGATGGCCTTTCCGCCGCCATGGAAAAGAAACTCAACCCCGTCTGGGATAGCTTGGATCGCCGCCTGAACGACGGGGGTCAGCGCATCCGTGACGCGGGCAAGGCCCTGACTGAAATGAAGCCCGTGCTGGCCGAGGCACTGGTTAAAGCGGATCTATCTTTGGCGGACTTACGCGCGCGCTACAAAGAAATGTCCACGGAAAGCGGACGCCAGATCCGCAACATGCGCCGCCGCAGTTTGGGTGAGTTGGAAGCACTCGGAGATCTGGTGCGCCCGTACAAAGAAATCGTTCCCATCTTGGTGCACGAGAGTCTCGAGTGGACTGAGCGCGTCGCGGGTCGCGTTGAAATGATTGATTCGTGGATGACCGATAGCGAACGGTACATCAAGGAAGGCATGGCCAGCGCGCGCCAGACCTTTCAGGGCCTCATTCAAACCGCCGAACGGCTGGAAGAGCGCATGTGGTATCTCGCTCAATACCCGTGGGCTGTTACGAAGAACTTTACACGCGAAGAAGGGCTGTATCTGGACACGCAGTGGCGTAAGGCGCTGGTGACGCGGCATTACAAGGAGCTGCGCGATGAGTTAGAGGCCCTGCGCAAGAGCATCAAGCTCAAGGATGCTTCCGATCAGGCGCGTCTGTCGCGCGTCCAGCAGGTCGTGGACGAACTGGACCGTTACTTTCTGCCGACCCGGGCGCAACCGGCACGTCCGAGAGTCGTAGATCCGAAGCGCGGTACAAAGTAGAAACACATGTCCAAGAGCACCTACACCGACGTAGAGGTTAAAGCGGGGGTCTTCCTCGCCTTCTGCCTGGCCCTATTCGTGGGCATGCTCATGCTCTTCGGCAAGATCCCACGGTTGTGGCGCGAGCGCCAAGAAGTTCATGCTATTTTTTCCTCCGTCGCAGCGCTGAAACCCGGCGCGGTGGTGCTCTTTAATGGCGTGGACGTCGGGCGCGTGCGTAGCATGCAGATCCTCCACATGGACCGTACGGCGCTCGCGCACTTGACGACGCTGACACGGAGTGACCTGGACTTCCTGCCTTTGTCCGATGTCCAGTGCAAGAAACTGCGCTTGGTGCCCGACTACGAATTCGACGCCCAAGTCAAGGACGCGCTGTTGGACAAGACCATGATCCATCTCACGCTGGAGGTCCTCCAGGAAGGCCAGTTCAAACGCTATCGTCTGGACGACGCTATTTGTATCAGCGCGACCCTCTTAGGCGATACGTCCATCGAGATCATTTCGGGTAGTGGCCGACCACTGGACCCTAGCAATCCCGTACTGCTCCTGGGGCACTCGGGCGATTTCTTCGCCAAGCTCTCCCGTAGCATGGATCAGGTGAAAGAAGTCCTTTCCACCATGACGGATGTGGTGGGGACCGAAGAGCGCAGCAGCTTTAAGCGCGCCGCCGGACGCCTCTCGCACGTTCTGGATGGCGTGGAGCGTATGGGCACACTGGCTTCTAAGCGCGCCGAAGCCAGCGCACAGAAGCTTGACGGATTGGATGAGTCCGCCTCGAAGAACTTGAACGCGTTCGGCCAACTGTTCCAGCGCGCGCTGCCCGACTCCAAGCGCCTGTTCTCGCGCATGGGCGCAGCCCGCACCGACCTGGAAAAGCGCTACTCGGATGTGTTGACCGAAATGGACCAGGCCGCAGCGGAGGTCAAGGCACTGGTGCGCGGTGTGACCGATGATATTCGTGTATCGTACGATGCCGCTGCACCGGACATCGAGCAGATGCAGGCACACTTCCGCGTGCTCTCCACCCGCGCTGATCGCCTCACCGCCAAGCTAGATAGCCTGTATTACCGCTCCGGCCGACTCTACGAACAAAGCCTACCTGAGTTCACACGCGCTGTTGCGGCGCTGAAGAGCGGCTTCAAGCCACTGAGCGGACTGAAACAGTACATGCTTGAGAACTTGGGTAAAATCATCGGCAAGGGGGACAAAGGCGAGCATGAGTATTACACGGCGCTGGAAACCTTCCGCTCGCTGACGCGTTCAGCTCGCGGACTGCGTTACGCCAGCACTGAACTGGGCGAATTGCAAACCCTCGTCCATAACCCTGGAACTCCAGATCAAGGGGTAACCCAAGCGCAGA
>Ga0114940_10001069_pt1 | contig 10596 bp, 9 predicted proteins | sample ColdCreekSource_FD_87195 | JGI IMG/M metagenome (GOLD analysis project Ga0114940, IMG submission 87195) | Groundwater microbial communities from Cold Creek, Nevada to study Microbial Dark Matter (Phase II) - Cold Creek Source | ecosystem: Environmental > Aquatic > Deep subsurface > Groundwater ...
CGATCGCCAATCATTCTAATGTTTACCAACTAAAAAATGGTCTTCTTCGAGATTACCTGATTCAGCAGCTTAAAAATCCTTCTCTCGAAATGATTCTTGCGTAAGTCCTAAAATAGAATTAGCTGAGTAAACAAATCATGCCCGTAACCGATTTTAATATCGATATCGCCACCTATATAGACCATTCCTTACTCAAGCCCACTACTACTCCAGAGCAAGTTAAGCAAGCCTGTCAAGAAGCTTGGCAGTATAATTTTCCCTCGGTTTGTATTTATCCTGTGGCTGTTCAACAGGCGGCGGAATTACTTCACGACAAAAAACCTAACGTTTGTACAGTAATTGGTTTTCCCACTGGTGCGACTACCTCTGCCGTTAAACTCTATGAAGCCCAAGAAGCAGTAGAAAATGGGGCAACAGAATTAGATGTAGTAATTAACTTAGGTTGGCTTAAATCTGGAGAATCAGCCAAAATTTATGAAGAAATTGCTCAAATTTGTTCAGAAACAGGGCAAACTGTGAAAGCAATTCTGGAAACTGCCGTTCTGACTAACGAGGAAAAAAGATTAGCAGGAGAAATATGTATGGATGCGGGGGCGGCTTATCTTAAAACCAGTACAGGATGGTTTGGTGGTGCAACAGTAGAAGATGTTAGTCTGCTAAAGGAAATTACCAGAGGACAGATTGGAATTAAAGCCTCTGGAGGTATTCGTACGTATCAAGATGCGATCGCACTTATTCGAGCAGGTGCAACCAGGCTAGGTACTTCTCTCGGTATCGATTTAATTCGCCAACAAAATGAATCAAGTAATTAATTAATAAAATCAATCATTAAATGAGCCAAAAATATAAAGCGACGGGGATTATTCTCAAAGGCTCGTCATTAAAAGAAAACGATCGCTTGGTGACTGTTTTGACTTCAGAATTTGGCTTGATTCGTGCGGTTGCACCAGGGGCTAAAAAGCACAAATCACGGCTGCGGGGTAGAACAGAATTATTCGTAGTTAATGAATTGTTAATTATCAAAGGGCGATCGCTCGACACTATAATTCAAGCTGATACTATCTATACTTATCCAGGTTTGAGTCGAGATCTAGGTAAGTTAGCAGCCGCTCAATATTTAGCTGAGCTATGTCTATCTTTAGCCTTAAGCGAACAACCACAATCCGAAATATACGAACTATTCAACGAACATTTACGTCGCCTGGAGAAACTTGACTCTCAAGAGTCGGTTTATCCTTATTTAGCGCAAGCGGTATTTCATTTTTTGGCGATCGCTGGCTTAACACCACAAGTTTTTACCTGTTGTCTCACACAAAAATTACTTCCTCCTAATTTAGTTAGCCCCCAATGGTGTGTAGGCTTTAGTTTTGATCGTGGAGGCATTATTGATTTATCAGTTCAACCAGCAGTTAAAAATGAACGACAACAAGTTGATTATCACAATCTAGAAGTAGTAGATAGCTATCAACAGCCTTCTGCGCCGATTAATTATCGACTTAACGGTATAGAATTAGCATTGTTGCAACAACTCAATCATCATTCTTTACCGCCAACAGAATTCTTAACGGCAGTTGGATTACAAAATGAATTACAAAACTTCTCTTTAGAAAGTGCCTGGATGCGAATCGAGAGAATTTTGCGAGAATATATCCAATACCATATAGGAAAAACAATTCGTTCTGCTACCTTAGTAGACAACTTATATATCGAGTTTTAAAACACAACTTTATTTATTGATCATTTAATTACAACACACTTAATTAAAACGTAATGCGACTGTCCGAATCAGAAACACCAGAAAATACTGCAAAAGAGCAAGAAACTACCAAAGCTTTATCAGAGTCAAAAGAGCTGGAATCTAAGGGATTTACTCCCGTGCTAAAAAATAAACGCTTCTTGATCTTATGGAGTGGTCAAATATTTTCTCAACTGGCAGATAAAATCTATCTGGTTTTAATGATTGCAATTATTGCTAATAAGTTTCAACTACCAGATCAGCCGATCAGTCAGTGGGTATCGCCGATAATGATTGCTTTCACAATTCCTGCGATGCTGTTTGGTTCTTTAGCAGGGGTTTACGTAGATCGGTGGCAAAAAAAATCTATTTTAGTTATCTCTAACTTATTGCGGGGTATTTTAGTTTTAGCACTACCGCTTTTATTTTTAGTATCTCAGGGTAAAACATTGGGCGGACTGATGCCGATGGGGTTTGGGCTAATGTTGGTAATTACCTTTATCGTCTCTACCTTTACCCAGTTTTTTGCTCCCGCAGAGCAAGCCTTAATCCCTTTAATTGTTAAAGAGCGAGATTTACTAGCGGCTAACTCTCTTTACACTACCACGACAATGGCCTTGCTCATTGTCGGTTTTGCCATCGGCGAGCCATTATTAAACATTGCCGATACGTTAGCGGCTCTGGTAGGATTGCCCGACAATATTGGTAAAGAAATACTAGTAGGGGGAGCTTATGCGATCGCAGGAATTATTTTACTCTGGCTGCATACGGGAGAAAAACCACAAGATTCAGAAATAGAACAGCCTCATGTTCTACAAGATATTGGCGATGGCCTTAAATATTTAAAAACTAACCGTCGTGTAAGGAACGCTCTAATTCAGCTAGTTATTTTGTTTTCCATCTTTGCCGCTTTGGCTGTGTTAGCAGTAAGTATGGCAGACAAAATTCCTCAAATTGAAGCCAAACAATTTGGTATTTTGTTGGCTGCCGCAGGAGTAGGGATGGGTACTAGTGCCGCTATTTTAGGCAGTAAAGGCCACCAAATTAACCGCACCCGCTTAAGTTTTATTGGTTCAGTTGGGGTGGCAGTTTCTTTATTAGGGTTGTCCTTCGCTACTCAAAATCTTTGGCTGGCTTTAGCGATGACGGCTCTGCTGGGTGCATTTGCGGCTTTGGTTGGTGTACCAATGCAAACTACAATTCAGTCCCAAACTCCTGTAGAAATGCGCGGCAAAGTTTTTGGACTGCAAAACAACGCGGTGAACATTGCACTCTCTTTGCCGTTGGTTTTGGCTTCTGCTGCTGAAAGCCGTTTCGGCTTACAGTCAGTGATTCTCGGTTTAGCTGCGATCGCTGCTTTGGGAGCAGTTTTAACCTGGTATATTGTTCATAATTACGAAAAATCTTAAACTGAATTATGAATTGCCTAATTATCTAACATTGAACGGAATAAGAAAGAAAAATTGAGATTAGACCCAAAAAGAAAGACAATTGCCGTATATCTGGTAAATTAACTAAAGTTGACAAATAATAATTGCAAGTTGTTAATTTGATTAATTCGTAGTTACCTGAGAAAAAGAACATTTGAATGCATATTGCTTGGCTAGGAAAAAAATCGCCATTTTGTGGCAATGTTACCTATGGTCGGGAAATAACTAACTCACTGTTAGATCGAGACTATCAGGTTAGCTTTTTGCATTTTGCTCAAGCTCAAAGCAATTACGAACACCACCTTAATTTGAAAAGCGATCGCGATGATTGGTCCAATTGTCCTGAGATACTCCTGCCTTTTATTTACAAATCTCAGGTGTATACTATTCCTACCCTCAAATCCAGTAAAGTCTTATTGCGATCGCTCCGTAAACTCAGGCCAGATTTAGTACACGCCTCCCTGACTCTATCTCCCCTCGATTTTTTGCTGCCTGAAATTTGCGAAGAATTAAATTTGCCCCTGGTGGCTACTTTTCATCCCCCCTTCGACAGTAAAATTCGCAATCTTAAATCCAGTACCCAATATCTTACTTATCAGCTTTATGCACCGTTTTTAGCTCGCTACGATCGGGTGATCGTTTTCAGTGAGATTCAGCGAGATTTATTAATTAAGTTAGGAGTTTCAGGCGATCGTGTAGTGGTCATTCCCAATGGAGTTGACGAAAAAAAATACTCCCCTGGCTATTCCAATTTTAAATATCAACTGGGGACAAAAAAACTATTTGTTTACCAAGGTCGTATTGCTACAGAAAAGAATATTGAAGCCTTGCTTAAAGCCTGGAAAGTGGCAGATATGGGGGACGATTGTCAATTAGTTATGGTTGGAGATGGGCCAAATCGAAGCTCTCTTCAGCTTCACTACGGCAAAGAACATAACATTATTTGGCTGGGTTTTGTTGCCGATGAGCAACAACGTATTGATATTCTTCGAGCCGCAGATGTCTTTATTTTGCCCTCTCTAGTCGAAGGTTTATCAATTTCCCTGTTAGAAGCAATGGCTTGCGGTGTGGCTTGCTTGGCCACAGATGCTGGTGCAGATGGAGAAGTATTAGAAAACGGCGCAGGAGTGATTTTAGATACCCAGGGTGTTGCCGCCCAGCTTAAAATCTTATTGCCCTTATTTCGCAATCACCCCGAAATGACTAATTTACTTGGTAAAAAGGCCAGACAAAGGGTCTTGGAGCGTTACACTTTAAATCAAAATATCACTAAGCTCGAACAACTGTATCTAGAAATAGGCAATCAAAAAATTATTTCCGCTTGAATTTTGGTGGAGCTACTTAAGCTAAAAAACTGATTTGCCGATTAGTTGTTTCCATTGAGGGGAATTACATAGGGAGTAAACATCAATTTCACTCCCGCACTCGGAGGCATAGTTATTAAAACACTCAATCCAGTTCATAACTGTTTCGGTACGATATTTATGGGTATAGACTAGAGATTTTTCTAGATACTCAGCCATTTCCGTTAGATAACCAGTGTGATATAGTCTCCAGGCAGACCAAACCAAGGTATAGTAACGACATTCAGTTTCTAAACGGCGGAGGTTGGGAGAAATCTGCTGTAGAGAAAAAAACTTATCTAGTATTGCTTGAGATTCTTGTGCCTGTACTTGGGTATTTAGAGAATCATTGCGATCGTGTTCTCGATAGCATACAGTTATTTGGGGCAGCCAAACTGTCTCGCAACCCATTAGGGTTAAACGCCAAGCTAAATCTAGATCGCATACCTGTCGAAATTGTGGATCTAAGCCTTCTACTTTCTCCAACCAATACTTGCGAAACATCATTGCACTCAGCAAAACTGGCTTCCACCACAACCATGCAGAGAGATCCAAACGGGGTGCTTTGTGCCAAGGCTCTACTGTGCCTAACATTTCTCCGCAATCATTAATTCTTTGCCAACCACTATGTACCATACCAGCTTCTGGATGAGCTTCTAGACAAGCAACTTGTGCGGCTAACTTGTGAGGTAAAAATAAATCGTCTTGATCGAGAAAAGCAATCAATTCTCCCTTAGCTAGATCAATGCCGCGATTGCGGGCTGCTGCTACTCCTTGATTATGTTGATAAATATATTGAATGTTTTTTCCGTAGGATTCTAAAACTTGACTGGTGTTATCTTGAGAGCCATCATCTATGACAATAATCTCATAGTCAGTAAAGGTTTGAGCCAAAACACTGTCAATCGTTTTTTGAATAAAGCGATCGCCATTGTAAGCAGGAATAATTACACTGACTTTAGCCATAGAATGAATATATATATAAACGAGATTAACTAATTAGCCATCATTTTACACCAAGGGCGATCGCGGGATTGACGAAATCTGTCTTTGAGTATCACAATGTATAGGTGCGGAGGAGGGGCGTTACTCTACCAAAAGGCTACGCCAACGCGTGGGCGCCCCTACCAGCAAATATCTTATCCTAATCTAGGTTGCTATTGCTTATCTTGCGCTTCTAACTTAGCTAGACGACTAGTTAGTTCTTGATTCGCTTGTTTGAGTTGGTCTAATTCTTGACGCAACTCTTTAACCGCTTGATCCGCGCCCAGATTTTTCTGCACTTTCGTTACACCTTCTTCCGCCCGACGACGCACTCTGCCATCGGGAGTTTGAGCCGCCAAAGCGTTGAGAATTCCAATTGCTTGGGCGGTTTGCATTTGCTCCAAAGCCCCAACCACAGCTACTTGTGTCAAGAAGAAAGATTCTCCAGCGATCGCTTCTAGCTGTTCTAAAATCTCTCCTAGTTTCTCAGGGGTTTGACCAGTGGAAATTGTCCCTAAAGACCGAATAGCAACTAAACGTAATGCTTGAGGTGTACCTGGCTGAGTATACTTAAGAATTATATCCACAGCGATAGAGGATGTTTTCATTTTACTCAATCCTGCGATCGCACCTGAACGAACGACCTCATTCCAACCTGAACGTTGTTCTAATATTTGTTGCAGTAGTGCGATCGCATTTTGTTGTTTAGCCTTGAGATTACCAGCTACCATTCCTCCGAGACTGGAGGCGGCGGCGGCTTCGGTATAGTAGCTAGCATCACCCTGAGTCAAGCATTCGCTAATAGTATCGTAACTAGCAGCAGTTTTAAAGTTACTCAAGGCATCAATTACGGCGCGGCGTACTTTGGCATCTTGATCGCTTAATCCAGCAACTAAAGCGGTTGCGGCTTGGTTGAGTTTGATTTTACCAAGCTTTTCGGCAACTTCGACTCGCACTCCCCAGAAAGAATCATTTTTTAAAGATTCTGACAAGGCTTTGATTACTTCTAAGCCGCCCTTTTCAGCTAAGGCAGACGCAGCATAGATTCTGGAAATAGGATCGCTATCGTGTTTAAGCTGGTTTTTAAGTTCGGTAACTGGATACTCTAGGGCAACAGTTTTCAGAAAATTATTGCCAACATCAAAGCTAATAAAGTCGGGCTTGGTTTCTAGAGGGAAGTAAAAACTTTGTTCTTGCTGATGGATGCGTAAATTAAATGTTTGTTGGGTATTTTTTTCGATATAGCCAAAGGCGATGGGAATCTTGAGGTCAAATAATTCACTATTACTACCGTTGCTATCTTTTTTCTTTTGCTTTTGGGTAATAGTTAATTTAGCGAGGTTACTATCGCCATCCCAAGCGTAAACCACTTTATAATCAGGATGACCACCACGAAAGACATATTGATCGAACAGGAACATCAAATTATAACCAGTAGCTTTATCGATCGCTCGTAATAAGTCTACCGTTTCTACTGTCTGGTGGGCGTTATCCTGAACAAAAGTTTGAATCGCTCGATCAAATAATTCATCACCCAAGATCGCCCGAATCATATGATAGACGCAAGCACCCTTTTCATAAAGGTGTCGGTCATAAAGTTCAATTGCTTCTCGATAGACATTAGTTACAATCGGACGACGATAACGAGAGCTGTCTTCTGATATATAGCTACGAGCTTCATTTAACAGATAATAAGCCCCATCATCTGCTCCATATTCCGCTTCTGTCCAAAAGACCTCTGCATAAGAAGCCATTCCCTCTTTAATCCAAGCGTGGGACCAATGTTTAATTACTACTAAGTCTCCAAACCATTGATGAGCGAGTTCGTGGAGGACTAAACTTTCAGTACGCCTATTATCCATTGCCGCCCGTTCGTCTAGCAAGCAACGATCTGTCAACAAGGTAGTCGAAGTATTCTCCATGCCACCAAAGATAAAGTCGTCGACACATACTTGGGCATATTTAGGATAGGGATAGGTGTAGCCGTATTTTTTGGAGAGAAACTCGACCATGCGGGGAGTTTTACCCATGCTGCGTTTCCCATCCGCTTCCCGCCCCTTTTCTACATAGTAAGTAACGGGAATCTCATTCCATTGATCAGCAATTTCGCTAAAATCCCCTACCGCCAAAGTCATTAAATAGGTAGGGTGAACCTGTTTTTGTGACCAATGATAAACTTTACCTGATGCTACTGTTTCTGTGCCGATTAATTCTCCATTAGAGATCGCCCTAAACCCTTCAGGGACTTGTACCCGTATTTCTGAAGTAGCCAATTGACCAGGATAATCAAAGCAGGGAAACCAAAAGCGCGAGTCTTCATCTTCCCCTTGAGTCCATACTTGGGTGGGTTTATCAGGATAATCGGCTGTGGGACTAATAAAATATAGTCCCCGTTGAGGATGATCTACCTTATAGGCAATCGCAACTTTTATTGTTTCCTTGGTTGTCGGTTGCTGTAAACGAATCTCGATTTGTTCGCCGTTATAGTCAAAAGATTGACTCACTCCATCAATCAATACCGACTCAATCTCTAAATCCACCCCATCAAGAGTTAATTGCTTAATCCCAGGGCGTACAGGCGTAATCGTAGTAGTACAAGTCCCTGCAAAACTTTGGTTGGGAATATCTAGTATTAAATCGAGAAATATATGGTCAACTTGTCCTGGGCGGTCTGGATTGTAGTGCGGTTTTGCCCCTGGGAGTTCAAAAGACTTGCGATCCGAAGGCTGCGCGCTAGCGCAATCGCTTTTTTCAGTATCAAAATAAGAATGAGACATGGATCAATTCAATAATTTCAGTTTGCTCTTAATACATAGGGTATCGAGTAAACGGGGATTAACGCTACATCTTATTCATTGATGATCGAAGATTTATAACGCTGAATGAGTATTTGATAAAGTCGATTGCTATCGGCGACGGTAACGGTAAAATCGAGATTATCGTAATGCAGTTTTTCGCCTTGATGAGGAATTTTTTGCCATTGCTCTAATAAAAAACCACCCAAAGTATTGTAGTTGTCTGCTAATGGTAAATTTAGTTCTAATTGCTCGTTGACTTCTTCTAGATTCATTTGGGCAGAGACTAAAAAAGTATCTTCATTTAACTTTTGCATAGATTCAATACCTGTTTCAGGATTATTCCCAGCATCGCCAACAATTTCGGCAATCAAGTCATGGAGGGTAATTAGTCCTGACGTGCCGCCAAATTCATCGATGACCACTGCCATTTTTTGATGAGATCGTTGCATCGAAGGTAATAATTCATTCAGGGACGTAGATTCGGGAATAAAGCTCACAGGCTCAATCCAAGGCTCAATCACGGAGTCATTGAGTAATTGACCTTGAACAAGAGGTGCCGCTAATTTTTTGTAGTGGATGATGCCCCGAATATCATCTAGAGAATCGCCAATTACAGGATAACCAGAATAACCTTTGTCTGATACGGCTTGTAGTAGTTCACTAAAAGTAGTCGTTAAAGTTAAAAATTTAATATCGGTGCGGGGAATCATTATCTCGACAGCAGTATCTTCTCTAAACTGAAATACGTTTTTTAGTAGTTGTCTTTCTTCGGCTTCTAAACCAGTAGATTCTCTTTCGGTAGCGATAATTAACTGTAATTCTTCTAAAGTGACTTTTTCGTACCATCCCTGACCGCTATATTCAACTCCCATCAGCCTTAATAGCCAACGAGTTGATAAATTCAAGATGGCAATAAAGGGACGGAAAATACGGGCGATAACTAGACTGGGGGGGCCAAAAAACCGCGCTAGCTGTTCTGGGTACATTAACGCGACAGATTTGGGACAGAGTTCACCAATAACTATTTGCAAATATGCTAACAGGATAAAAGCGATCGGTACGGCAACCGAATGAGAGATCGCTGTTGATACGGTAGATGGTAAAGGCAGAAGATTAATTGCCATCATAATCGAGACTGCCATTGTCTTCTCTCCTATCCAGCCCAAAGCCAAGCTAGATAGAGTGATTCCTAGCTGAGTCGTGGATAATAAGCGATCGATGCTTCTTTGTAAAGATTGTACGGTTTGGGCTTGAATATCTCCATCTTTAACTAACTGACTGATGCGGGATCGGCGGACGGAGACAATAGAAAACTCTGCGGTAACGAAAAAAGCATTAATCGCAATTAAGAAGAAAACACCAATAAAGGTTAAAAACAAATCTTGACCAGCCATTGACTAACTAACGATCAATAAAAAATATTTTAGATTTAGATTGTGGGTTAAAGCTGGTTTTGTTGGTCTTTAGCATTGATGTAATTGTAGACTTTGACCAAAATTTCTTTTTCGTTAACAATTTTTAAACCTTTGTGTTCACCTCCAATGTGTTTCTGATTATCAGCTATATCTTCAGAATTAACCTCAGGTTGAGTTACAACTTTTAGGGCTTCCTTGCCCATGAAATAACCGATATAGGAACTTGCTATTCCAGCTAAGATCATCATCGCAAATAAAGCTAAGGTCAGCCAGAGAGTTGCTTGGGTTTTTAGGCGATCGCGATTATTTTCCATAGATGTTGTCAAAGATACCAGACTTACTAATATAATGGTCTACTAGGAAAAAAATAAATACCCAGGGTTGGCCGAGCGGTTGAGGCAACAAACTCATAATTTGTGCAAGGCAGGTTCAACTCCTGCACCCTGGATGAAAGTTTACCTAGTTTATACACTTTTATTTGCTCTCAAAACAGTATTTTAAAACTTAAAGTACGGTCTGCTCCAATTCTGAATCTAACTAAACCGCATATTGTCTTGATTACTGAACTATATTTGTCAGAGCTTAGACGAAATCTTTCTTGAGCAACTTTAAAGATTTTTACAATTCTAATTATATGCTCTACATAAATTCTTTTTTTTGTCTTTCTTTTAATTCGATTTCGCGTTCGTGTAGTTGTTTAGCTAAGTCAACTAACTTATCAAATTGTTCATAACTTATTCCTAGTAACCGTTTTGCTTCTTTGGGTTTCTTTATAGAACCCATTTGAGATCTTTTGGGCGATCGCGTAGAATCAAAGCGGAGTAGATAAATTTAACTAAGCGGGGGTTAAAAATGGTATATTCAAGCGATTTGACAGACAAAGAGTGGGAA
>Ga0114940_10001070_pt1 | contig 10590 bp, 6 predicted proteins | sample ColdCreekSource_FD_87195 | JGI IMG/M metagenome (GOLD analysis project Ga0114940, IMG submission 87195) | Groundwater microbial communities from Cold Creek, Nevada to study Microbial Dark Matter (Phase II) - Cold Creek Source | ecosystem: Environmental > Aquatic > Deep subsurface > Groundwater ...
TGTTGTCGAGCATGGTGCCGTCGCCCTCCTTCACCGCTTTCAAGCGATCGAGCAGGTACGCGAAATTGGAGCCGAACCATTGGTAGATCTTGAACAGCGCGTTCGGGTCGTACACGCCGTCGTGTTGGTAGCCGTGGTGGTGATCCGACAGCTTCAGTGGCTCGAAATTGAGCGGGAATTTCGACTCGCTGTCGGCCCACTGCATGGTGCCGACGCGCGTGAGGTTGCAAGCCAACGCGTTGACGAGCAGGTCGGTCATCAGCTTGCCCTTGCTCGGCACGTCCATGTCGGCAGCTGTCGGCGCGCTCGGCACGATGCAGCTTTCGCCCGACGTGCCGGCGTCCAAGCTCAGCTCCATTTGCCGGATCTGCTCTTGGTGCTCTTGCAATTTGGCGCGATCGGCCGCGCCCAACTGCGCCGAAACGTGCTCGAACTGGCCCTGCACGGCGTCCAAGATGGACACTGTCTTCTTCTGCTCGAGCAGCGCGGCGGCGTCCTTGGTTCCCAGATCTTTAAACACGCGATCGAAGGCGACCTTGGCGTTGATCATCGGCGGCAGCGGCTTGTTGACGCCCGCGTAGTTGATTTGGTTCGAAGCGTTCGACGTCTCGGCGACGGCGCCGTCCATCAAGGAGCGGCCCGAGATGGCCCAAGCCGTCGAAAACTCCAGCGACGGAAACTTCAACCCCGTGCCAATGCGCCCACCGATGACTTGATCCACCGACGGCCCGTTCGCAAAACTGGCGCTGCCGCCACCGGTCACGAAGTTGCCGGGCAACAGCTCGGTGCCGGTCAGCAGCCCCGCCATGCCCCTGCTGTGCGGATGCCCAACGCCCAGCTCCGTCACCGACAGGTTCAAGCCGTCCAAAAACAGCAACTGCTGCTGATGCGGTAGCAGCGGAGACATCATGTCGCTGAGCGTGAATTGCGTCTCGGTGCCGCTGGGGCGCCACTTGTCCAGCAAGGTACCGCCCGGCGAATAGAAGACCAAGAAGCGCGGGGGCACCAGCGCAGCTTGTGCGTGCGTCTCGAGCGGGCGCAGCATGGCCTCCAAGAACGGCAAGGCAATGGCCACTTGTCCTGCGCCGCGAAGCACGGTGCGGCGCGTGAGTCGGTTCTTCGATGTGATCATGTTTGGCTTACGGTGAGGGAGCGGGCAGGTAGAGGAAGGCGTCGGTTTGCGTGGCAGCCAGCAAGAGCGCCTTCACGTTGCCGTTCGCCCCGCGGAACGCGGTTTCGAGCTGGTTCTTGCTGCAGACATCGCCGTCACCCGGTACGCGGCCGTAGGCGAAGCTCAGCCATTTGTCGGCAAAGCAGCGCTCGGCGTCTTGGCTGCTGGCGATCTTTTGCGCCAGCTCGGCTGGGCCCAAGAAGGCGCCCGCGACGTCGACGCCTGGCGGCAGCTCGCCGCTGGCGTCGACCGGCTTGCCGTTTTCGGTGTCGCGCCACATCCCCACGCCATCGAAGTTTTCGAGCCCGTAGCCGATTGGATCGAGCATGACGTGGCAGCTCTTGCACGGCTCCATTTCGCGATGCGCCGCGAAGCGCTCGCGCGTCGTGCGCGTCGGATCCGGGGGCGGCTCTGTCACGTTGAGGCCCACGGGCGGGCTCGGCACATGCCCACACAAGATCTCTTCGTAGATGAACTTGCCCCGCACGACCGGGTTGTTGCGGCTGCCAGGCGTCGTTGAAGCGAGCACGCTCGCGTGGCTGAGCAGCCCCAAGCGCCGCGCCGGATCACGCTCGACGCGCTGAAACATGTCGCCGGTGATGCCCGGGAAACCGTAGAACGCCGCCAGCGGGCCGTTGACGAACGAAAATGGCGCGTTGAACAACGTGGCGAAATCGCCAGCGCCGTTCCACACAACCTCTTCGATGAAGCGCTCCGTCTCTTGGCGGAACAGCGGCCCCAAACCCGTGTTGTAGGTTGGAAATTCCGTCGCGTCGCGCTCGAGGCCGTCGAGCCCACCAATGCCGTACAGCGTGTTGGTGAAGTAGCGCAGCATCGCGCGCGCGCGCGCATCCTGCAGCATCAGCTCGGCCTGCGCCTTGACCTGCTCAGGGATCGCGAGCTGATCCTGGGCCGCGACGTCGAGCAGGCGCCCGTCCGGCATCGAGCCCCACAGCACGTACGAAAGGCGCGTCGCCATCTCGCCCGACGTGGGGCGCCACAGCGATTTTCCTGGCACTTGCGTGCCAATTTCGACGCGATACAGGAACTGCGGCGACTGCAGCACCATCTCGATCACGGCTTTGAGCCCTGCGGCGTGCGCCGCGCCTTCTCTACCGACGACGTAGATCCCGTAGAGGGCCGTGTTCTCGGCGTCGCTGAGCGGCCGCCGAAAGGCCTTCTTGCCAAAATCGCTCACGAAGGCGCGCGCGCAAGCTTCCTCGCCTTGCGCGGCGACGTCGCAGGTTGAAAGCTTGCTCAACGCTGCCGCGTCGCGAGTCGCGGTCGCAGCCAGATCGGTGGCTATCGCGCGGTAGGCGTCGACCAGCACGCGGGTCGTGGTGAGTGCGGCAGCGTCGTTGCTGAAGCCGTTGCCCTTGAGCTCCGGAGGCAGCCGGTCGCCCGCCCGCGTGGTGTCACCCAGCAGGTCGAACAACGTGTTGTTCAGCTCGAAGCGGGTCAGCCGCCGAATGGGAGCTGCGCCCGGCGCCACCTCCACGCAGCCGACCGGCGCCTGTGTGGTCCCACCGGCGCCACCGCTGCTGCTCAGGCCGCCGCTCCCGCTGGGCGAGCCGGCAGCGGCACCAGCACTGTTTCCTGGGTTGGAAGATTCGAGCTTGCTCGAACACCCCGACCCGAGCAGGGCCCCACCCGCCAACAGCGCCAAGGCCAAGAAAGGCTTGGCGATCGCTGCTGCGGCTTGGACGCTTGCCGCATCCAATTGTAAATTTTGCGCACTTGTTCGAGTCACCAGCTTTGCCTCTAGTGTGAGGGACCAGGCTCGAAACCGGCTGGCTCACAAATCGTCACCGCTGCAAAATCATGGACGAATCACGCACGAAGACCCGACACCAGCTGAGCGACCGCTCACTCGGGTGCAGAAGTTCAGCGCGCGACCTTCTCCAAGAGCACATAGCCCGCGCGGCTGGCGGGCCACTCGCCGCGGAGCTCGGGCGGGCCCACCACTCGGTAGCGCTGGCGGATCGCTGGCGTCAGCGCGCGCCAACCTTGCCCCTCGAACAGCGCTGAGCTCTGCAGCGTCAAGCCGTCGTAGTAGGCGCTGCTCATCCGCTGAGCAAAGCCCGCGTAGGCCGGCTCATTGCCCAGCTCCAGCTCGGCCGCGGAGCTCAGTACGTCACGCGGAACCGTGCGCATACCGGCGTCGATGTAGGCAGCCGTGCTGCTGGTCCAAAAGCTTAGCTGGCGCGCTTGGCCCGCCTTGAGCCAATCGACTTGGCGCGCGTGCATGTCGACCAAGCGCGCTCGGACGGTCGACGTCAGCGGCTCGAAGCGCGGCGTTGCAAGCAGCAGCAACGCCAGGGTGATACTCGCGAGCTGCTGCGAGCTGAATGCCCCAGCTGCGGTGCCCTCTCGAGTCGAGCTCGACCGCTCGTCGCTCAGCACGCACACGACGATCACCACGAAGCCGCCGATAGCGAGGGGCAACAAGCTATTCTCGCGCCCGCCGTGCTTAACAAAGGCCAGCAGCGACGTTACCCCGAAACCCGCGGTGAGCAGCGCCACGCGCGTGGCCGCGCGAGCGACTGAGCCACCCGGGAACTGCCAGCAGCGCGCTGCCAGCACGAGCAGCGAGAGCAGCCAAACCTTGCCCGAAGCCGTAGCCGGAATCGACCAAGCCCGCGCCCACTCCATGGGGTGCGAAGCCTGCAAGCGGATCGCGTAGCGGCTGAACTGCCCCAGCGTGGCATCGAACAGCGGAATGGTGCCGAGCGCGAGGACGCCCGCCAAACCGAGCAGCAGCAGCCGCTTGCCGTCGCGCTGCCAGGCGAACGCCGCCACGAGCCCAAGCCCGACGCCCGCGCCAGTCAGCTTGAAGGCGGTCGCCAGCACCGGCACCGCGACCAGCGCGACAGCTCGCCGGCGGTCGAGCTGCGCGTCGTCCAGCACGAGCCAGATGGCCGCGCCGAAGCACACCATCATGGCGTGATCTGGGTGCACGTGCGGAGCGAGCAAGCTCGAGCACACGACCCCCAGCGTAGTTGCAGCCAATAGCCAACGGGCCTGCGGCGAAAGACGTGCAGACAAATGAGGACGCAACGCCAGAAGCAAGGTTGCAGTCGTGGCGAGCTGCCACCCGAGTCCCAGCAGCCGGTGAGCGAGCAGTGACAACTCGAGGCCGAACGGTCGCAATAGCGTGTACTGCAAGAGTTCGAGACCCGGCGAGTACGAGTAGCTATTCACGAGGTCCGGCGGTCCGTAGAAGACTTCGCCCGCGCGCAGCTTGAGTAAGTTGACGAGCAGCGGCCGCTCCGACCACACCAGCATGTCGGTGGGCAGCCGCACGACCGAGCCAATCCACAGCCCGCGCAGCCCGAGCCAACCCACCAGCGAGCTGGCAAGCACCAGCGGCGCCAGGCGCTCGCGACGCCACCCAAGCGCAGAGGCGCCCCCGCTAGACGACCAGGAAGCCGCCCCCGCTGCCAGCACGACGACCGCGAGCAGCGTGAGCGCCTGGCGAGCTCGATCGCTCGGCGTACCGCCCAGCGCGATGCCCGCGCGGAGAGCGTGACGCGCATCGGCATCCAGGACCGACATGAGCCCGAGGAGCAGGAGCGGAAACAGTACCCCGATGCCGGCCGCGAGTCGGAGCACCAAGCTACGCTCGCGCCGCGCTGGTAGCAGAGCCAAAAGCCCCAACAGCGCGAGACTGGCTCCCAGCCAGGCCGTCGTATCCAGCAGCGCCAGCGCCCCCAGCAAGCCACCGCCCAACGTCGCGCAGGCAATCGAGTAAAAGCCGCTGCAGGCAAGCCAGCAAGCGATCGCAGCCACCACGACCAGCCACGCGTTCGGCCCCGACGGCAGAAGCTCGACAGCGAGCACGCCCAAAAGAAGCGCCCAAGCCGTACGACCTGCCATGGACAGACTGCTGGGCTGATCGCTCAGGCTTGGGTCCACGTACCAGGAGTAGAGCGCGTGACCGGCTGGCACGCCAGAAGAGACTTCACGCTAAGAGTACCCATTTCTGTTTCTGACCAACAATAGCCAGCGCTCGCGCCGCGACATCCAGCTGCGCTTGAAGCACATGGGCATCACGGTCCAGGAGCGTCATGTGTTCGCGTGCGCGATGGCGACCGCGCGCTTCCTGGCCCGCCAGCATCCTGGCGGCACCGCGTACGTGATCGGTGAAGACACAGCACTAGTTCGCCTGAATGGCCGATTTCAAGGCCGCCACGCGCCCTTGCGCGATGGCCAGCACCGAGCCGTAGGCCTCGTCAAAGGCGGCGTTGGACAGCACCCCGTCAGGCACGCGCTTGCGCTTGTCGGCGTAGACTTGGTCTTTGATCTGCGCGTAGTACTTGGGCGCAACAGCGGGCAGGTCGAGCGCCTCGTAGGTGCTGGTCACCTTGGTGAGCGCTTCCTTGTACGCAGCCTTGCACGGAGCGCTGACCAAGCAGCGCTGAAAGAGCAACCCCGAGGTAACGGGGCGGCTGGGAGGGTAGCGCTGCCGGGCGAAGACTCAGTACGCTTCCGGCAGGTAGTCCGCAGCGTTCGTGATATCGAACACGCGATCGACGTTGCTGATTTGCAGCGGAACGTCGTCGCCGTTGGCGTAGGCCTCCATGGTGTCGAATGCGACCGGCCCGAATTTCGGGTTGCACTCGACCACGACGCCGATTTTCCCGTCCAGGATGTACTGCGTGGCCTTCCTCGTACCGTCAATCGAGACGACCAGCACGTCCTCACCCGGCACCTTACCCAGCTCCTCGAGCGCCGTGATGACGCCGAACGACATGCCATCGTTGTGCGAGTAGATGACGTTCGCGGTGGGGAACTCTTTCATCAGGCGAAGGGTCGCTTCATAGCCCTTGTCTTCGTTGAAGTCGGCGCTCTCGGAGGCGAGAATGTGCATGGCCGACTCCCCAGCGATGGCCTCATCGAAGCCTTTCTTGCGCTGTACGCCCGGCGACGAGCCGACCGTGCCCTCGAGCTCGATGATCTCGGCCTCGCCCTTGGTCGCCTCGATCAGCCATTCTGCCGCCATTTCACCCTCACGCCGGAAGTCCGAAGCGAGATAGGAAACGTAATCCTCGCCCGGAATCGCGACTGTTGGGTCGACAGCTCGATCCACGATGAAGGTAGGAATGCACGCACGCCGCGCCGCCACGACCGAAGGAGCCAGCACCGTCTCGTCATGCGGTGCGATGAAGATCGCGTCGACCTTCGCGTCGATCAACGCCTGCATGCGGCCCACCTGCTCGACTGGATCGCTAGACGTACCGGGATCGAACACGAGCTCGTAGCCACGCTTCTCGGCTTCGTCCTTCATGCTGGCGGTGTTGGCGTCGCGCCAGGGCCCGTGATCCTCCCAGAGCTGGGCGAAGCCAACTTTGTAGCTGACCTTGGGCGCGAGCGGCGGCAACCCTTCGCAAATCGCCTCGCTGCTCTTGTCAGTCTTGTCGTCACCACAGCCGACGAGAACAACAGAACACGCCATGACGAGCGTTGCCACGTTTGCGAATTTCGAAGACATCGATGCTCCTTTGAAGCTCATGAATCGAGCGACCGAGTGAGTGAGAACTTAAGTGGTTTCACGGGTAGACCTTCATCAGGCTGAGCACCGAAGCTGGAAATGCCACCTTCTGCTTGCGGGCCTGGACGACCTGAATCAGCAGCTTCGGACGTCCGGAGACGAGGTCGAAGCCGAGCACGATGCCAGACGGCACGTAGCCGGGAATCGCACCCACGCTGAGCACGTCGAGGGACGAGAGCGCATCGCGAATGGCCGGGATCTGCTTGTCGAAACCCGGGCCAAGGTAGACGATCGCCGCTCGCTTCGCGCGCACGAGATCCGCGAGCGCGCCGGGGCTACTTTGAGTGACGATCAGCTCCTCGTGCGGCAGGTTGCCCACAGTGGGCAGGCGCGCAAACGCCGCCTTCATCTCCAGCGCCGCGCTCATCGAATCGGCGTCGCCGGGCATGGCCGCCAGGATGATCACGGCCTTGCTGCCGGCGCGCGCCGCGAAGTTGCGATCGAAGCCGGCCAGCTTTGCGATCAGCTCCGCCTGCGCGCCGGTCGGTACCGGCATGCTCTGCGCGCTGCCGCGACGGCTCAGCGAGAGCGCCGCCAGCGAGGCGGCGAACCCGAGCAGCTGGCGACGGCTAGAACGCATACTGCAGCCCCAGCGTAGTTCGGAAGCGATCCACCGGAATGAGCTGCGGCGCCGTCTGCGACGCGATGCCGCTCGTGACTGGCCCAACCACGTACGCTCCGCGGTCCGCTACTGCGTAGTTGGCGCTGAGCCGATAGCTCAGCGCCTTCAGAAACGGCACGTCGCCGCTCGCCGTCAGCCGCAGCTCGACCTGCGGGTGTGCAAACGGGTCGGGACTGAACTGACCGTTCGAGAGATCGGCCGGACGAGCCCCCAAGAAGTGCGTGGCGAACGCCAGCGTGGGTAGGTCGTGTCCGAGCACGAACGCTAGCCGCGCGTTGCCGAAAATCTGCGGGGCAACCGGCAACCGCGTCGTGCCGGCGCTGGTAAGTCTCTCGGCCAGCGCGCCGGTGAGGCTAAAGCCATACAGAAAGAAGCCGGAGTGGAGCGAGCCCTCGAAGCCCGTGTTCAAGCCGTAGTTCGTGACGTCGCTGGTGTTGCGGTACTGGGTCAGCTGGATGCCCGGCGTGAACGGCACCTTCGTTTGCCCGTTGCGGATGGCTCGAATCGCCTCCGCATCCGAGAGCGGCGCAAGCTCGACCAGGTTGTCCCAGTGCGAGTAGAAGCCGCCTAGGACCAAGCGGTGGGCGCCGATGTGGTGCTCCAGGTTCACGTCGAAGGACTGCACTTTTTCTGGCTGCAAGTCGTCGGCCTGGATGCGGCGCGAGGTCGAGTTGTCGGTCTCGTCCCAGCTCGGCGCTCGAAACGCCGTCGAATACGAACCCTTGAGCGTGCCACCGGACCAAAGGTTCCAGCTGGCAGCCACGCGCGGCGTCACCACCGGCTTGAAGCGCGGGTCCGAGTCGACGCGCGCGCCGCCGCTAAGCTTGACGGGCGGCGCAATGGACCAAGTCTGTTGAGCGTAGCCGGCGGTGATGACGTCGGAGTTGTCGAGCCCCGTCGCGGTTGGATACAAGGAGCCGCCGGTCTCGACGTCGCGCGTCTCGCTGGTGGAAGCCACGCTGCGCTGGCGCGCGTCGGCGCCCAAGATCGTCACGAAACGGTTGTCTCGAAACCAATCCCACGTGCTCTGCAGCTCGAGCCCCACCCAGTGGGCGCGCCCGTTGTCCACATAGTTGCAAGTGACCAGACCAAACGGACACAGCACGCCGCGCGAGGCGATAAACGCGCTCTTGCTCTCGTAGTAGGTGGCGTAGGCGCGCGCGGACACGTCGAGCAACGTCGAAACCGCGATGCGATGGTTCAGGCCGATGGAGGCCCGCGTTTCGCGATCGCCGGTGTCTGGATCATCGAAGTCACCCGGACCGGTTGGGCTTGCGTGCTTGTAGTAGGCAGCCTGTAAATGCAGCTCGGTATTGCCCAGTCCGACGCGCAGCAGCGCCGACGGGCTCTCGGCGTACAGGGCGTTCGTGGCGCGAGCGCCACCCCAAAGCCCCGTGGGACCACCGTCGCGAGAGTTGCGACCGGGTTGGCCAGTGAAGCGGTCGATGCCCGTGTCCGCCAGGTCGAAGAACAGGTCGGGACCCTTCTGCTTGTAGTACTCGAGCTGGGTCGTCAGCTCCCCCTGCTGCCCGAAAAGAGTGAAGGTGGTGCCGGCACCGGCAGCCACGCGCACGCTGATCGGGAGTGCGGACTCCGCAATCACGTGTACGCCCTCGTAGTCCTTGGCCCGCTTGGTGACGACGTTCACCAGCCCGAACATCGCGTTCGAGCCGTACAGCACCGAGCCCGGACCGACGATGATCTCGATGTGATCGATCAGCTCGAGCGGCGTGCCAGCCCCCACACCCAACGTCGATCCGCCGCGCAACGGATCGTTGACGGCATAGCCGTCGACCATCACTAGGAAGTGACTGCCGTGGTCGCCGGTCAAGAGCACGCCGCGTGCGCCCACTTCACCGCCGCTCAGGTTTTCGGACGTGCTCACGGCGATGGCCAGAAAGTCCAGGGCTTCGGCGAGTGTGCGCACACCGTAGCGACGCAGATCTTCCGCCGTCAGGCTGGTCGAAAGCGCCGGCGCCGAGCTCGCGTCCTCTGCCTGCTTGGACGCCGACGAGACGATCGGCTCGCTGAGCAGGCCCTCCAGCGCCGAGGTATCTTCGGCGAACGCGCTACGCTCGCCCGCCAAACCCAACAATCCACCCAAGAGCCAGCAGGCCGCCGGGTATCTGGGCTTCATCGCTCTTCCTCCGAGCCCGAATCGCTGAGCGTGGCGAGCGTGAAATGGAAGCGCCAGGTCGTACCTACCTTCTGTGTGCTCTCGAGCTCTATTCTGCCGCCCATCGCCGTCACGACGTTCTTGACCGAGGCCAGTCCGACGCCGCGTCCGGAGGTCTCGGAGATCTGGTGCTTGAGCGAGAAGCCGTCGGAGAACAGCGCTTGCTCCAGCTCACGCGGTGACTTGCTGGGCAGCCCGCGCTGAGCGGCCAGCTCGCGGACTCGCTCCCAATCGATCCCGCGACCATCGTCTTTCACCTCGATGACGACCTCTCCCTCGCGCAGCTGAGCCGACAGCCCGACTTTGGCTGGCACCGACTTGCCCACGCTCCGGCGCTCGTCGTCGCTCTCTACGCCGTGATCGACCGCGTTGTTCAGCACGTGCGCCAAGATGCTCCAAAACGGCGCCCACGGTCCGGGTGGCAAGCGCAGATCGCCGTGGCGGATCTCCACCTGCGGCGGCGTCTTACCGAGCTTCGCGCTGGTGTCCTCCAGCATGCTCTTGGCGCGCTCCAAGCGCACCGCAACTGCCTCGCGCCGCATACCGCGCACCAGCTCCTCGAGCTGCTCGAAGGGCTTCTTCGCGCTCACCGCGTCCAAGAGCCCCTGGTACTCATCCTGCGAAACCTCGATGAACACGGTCGCGCCCTGCATCAGGGGCTCGATGCGGTGGCGCAGTGACTCCCAGATTTCGTGCAGGCTCGCGCGCTCGCGCGCCGTGAGCAGGTACTCGCCGCGTTCGCTCATCGCTGACTCGAGGTCGTGACACGAGGTCGCAACGCGGCTGAGGCCGAAGAAACGCGCGTTGCCCTTGAGCGTGTGGACGTAGCGACGCAGCAGCTCCGGCGCCGGCTGCTCGGGCTCGAGGATCTTGGCAACCAGCCGCGTGGCCTCGTTCCAGAAGCCGCGAAACGCGCGCCGGTCGCGCACGAACTGGTCCACGAGCGCCGCAAATTCGTGCTGCTCGGCGAGCACGCGCTGCCGCTGTACCTCGGCCGTGATGTCGGTCATCACGATCACAACGCGCTGCAGCTGCCCGTCGAGCAACACGGGGTGATAGGCAAGGCTGAA
>Ga0114940_10001071_pt1 | contig 10586 bp, 9 predicted proteins | sample ColdCreekSource_FD_87195 | JGI IMG/M metagenome (GOLD analysis project Ga0114940, IMG submission 87195) | Groundwater microbial communities from Cold Creek, Nevada to study Microbial Dark Matter (Phase II) - Cold Creek Source | ecosystem: Environmental > Aquatic > Deep subsurface > Groundwater ...
CGGTGAAGATCGGCGTAAACGTGGTTTCCTTGGTGCCGTTCAGGTACTTGCCGCTCAGCGTGTTGGTGGTGAACACGTTGGCCGTGGTGTTGCCCGCCGCAATCGCCTGCGCGGTCGTTGCGTTGGTCACGCAGTCGAGCAGGGTGGAATAGAGGCGGATATCCGACCGGCGGCCGGCATCGGCGTTGCCGTTGTCATTGAAGCAGAACTGGCCTGCGGTCGGCTTGTAGATCACGCCATTGGCCAGGAACATATCCGAAGTCCCGCGTGCCTCGATCGCGCGGCCGGTGCTGGTGCCCCAGAAGGCGAAGTTGGCGATGCGCGACAAGGTCCGCGGCAAGGCGTTGATCGGCGTGGTGCCGGCGCCGTTGTTGTCCGGCGGCGAATCGTGCTCGATCACCCGGTCACCAACACCGTCGCGCTGAACCGCAACGGCATATTGCAGATCGAACTGCGCACCGCTGTCAACGTCGATGCTGTCGTCCTCGGCCCCAACGGCCACCAGATACTTCATCCGCGGGCTGCCGCCGAAAACCTCGATGCCGTCATCCGAGCTATTGAACGACTGGAGGTATTCCAGCGTGGTGCCGCTGCCGACGCCGCCCAGCGTCAGCGACTGCAATTCGCTGCCCAGTTCCAGCGTGAAGCCCGAATAGCGGATCTGGACGTAGCGCATGGTGCCCGAGTTGTCGTTGGCGGTATTGCCGCCGTACACCGGCACGTTGTCGGCAATGCCTTCCACGCGCATGAAGCAGGTGGTGCGATCGGTCGGGTTGACCCCGCCCGCCGCGCAATCGGCCACCGGAGCGCGGCCCAGCAGGACCACGCCGCCCCACAGGCCGCTGCTGGTGTCAGTCACGCTGCCCGACACGTCGGCCTGCGCGGTGAAGATGATCGGGCGCGCGGCGGTGCCGACAGCCTGGATGCGGCTGCCGCGGTTGACCACCATGTAGCTGCCGCCACTCACGCCCGAACGACCGTAAAGGATCGCGCCCGGCTGGATGGTCAGGGTCACCGGGGTGCCGGTGATGCCGTCGGTGGCATCGGCGGTGGGGCCATCGTCGCGGCCCACGTTTACCCGGCCGCTCATTTCATAGACCACGCCGGCCACATAAGGCAGCGTGGCGCTGGCGGTGAAGGTGCTGGGCAGGGTGCAGACGCGGTACGAACCGACCGCTGCGGCGGTGGTGCCACTGTTCACCAGGCCATCGGCCGTGCCCAGGCTGGGGCAGCTGGCGGCGGGAACCACGGTGCCCGCCGGGGTCGGCGTGCTGGTGGGGGCCGGATTGACGGTGATCGGGCCGGTGATGATGTCGCCGTTGACACCCGGCGAGCCGAGGTCATCGGGACCGCAGGCGGCCAGCGCCAAGAGCGAGCAGCCGAGTACAAGCGAACGGGAAATGTTGGTCACAGCGAGGGGTCCCCTGGCAAGAAAGAGCACGAACGATTTTGCGCGACCAGCAAGATCGCGAATCGCCAGCTAGGGCCGCCATGTGACAGTTTGCGGTCTGTGTTACGGTTCGGCGGCAGGCTTTCAGGTGCGCTGCACAATGGCTTGTGGACGACTCGAAATGCCGTCCCTGCGCCTGCGGCTTTGTTGCGGTTTTATGACAGCGATGCAGTTTTGTTGCCGCTTGCCACAGGTCGGCGCACAAGCGGGGCATAACGACGCACAGTTCGGGAGACTTGCCATGATCGCCGCCATACTTATTGCCGCCATGGCCGTGGGCCAGACCGCCAATCCTGCCGAAGTCGCCAGCGACGCGATTGAACAGCACGACGTGGCCTACAGCACGCTGGCCGCTGGCGAGGCGCAGGCCGCCGTGACCCGGCTGGAGGCGCTGCAGGCCGAAAACCCGGATGATCCTGCCCTGCTCATCAACCTGGGCAGCGCCTATGCCGAACTGGAGCAGTTCGACCGCGCCGAGGCCGCCTTCCGCGCCGCCGCCGCCAGCGACACCCGCTACAGCCTGGAACTGGCCGACGGTTCTTGGGTGGATTCGCGCCGTGCCGCGCAGACCGCGCTGCGCCAGTTGCGCGATCGGGCCGTGGCCCTCAACTGACCAAGTGCTGACAGGCAGCCCTGTCATCCAGCGTTAAGGGGCACCCGGCGACACAGCGCGCCGGGTGCCTTTTTGCTGCGGGTGTCACGCCGCTGTCATTTGTTGTAAGCAATGGCCCAGGGATCGGACGACTGGGACCATAGTGATTCTACACCGCCACCTTCCCGCTCTTGCGGTTCTCGCGGCTCTGGCCGTCAGCGCCCCCGTGCGCGCCGATGTGCTGGAGATCGGCGAGGCGGGTGAGGCGCAGTGGGTCAGCGGGCCGCTCGTTGCCGCCGCCCTGCCGCCAGCCGCTTTGGCGCAGGCAGCTGCGGATGCTGGCCCGATGGCCGAAGTGCCAGCCGAATTCATGACCGTGCCCGAACATGCCGTGGCCGATACCGCCCGCCAGGCAGGTGGCGTTCCTGCCCGCTATCAACCGCTGGTGGCGCATCTGGCCGCCCGTTACGACCTGTCGCCCGCGCTGATCGAGGCGGTGGTGTGGCAGGAGAGCCGCTGGCGCGAAAACGCCCGTTCGCCGGTGGGCGCACGCGGCCTGGCGCAACTGATGCCTGGCACCGCCCGCGACCTGGGGGTGAACCCCGACGATCCGGCCGCCAACCTGGAAGGCGGCGCGCGCTATCTGCGCCAGCAGCTTGACCGGTTCGACGGCGACCTGGAACGCGCGCTGGCGGCCTACAATGCCGGGCCGGGCCGGGTGATCCGGGCCGGCGGCATTCCGCGCATTCGCGAAACCCAGAACTATGTCGCGGCCATTATCGGCCGCCTGTCCAGCCACAGCCGGAGTGCTCAATAATCATGCGTCGTATCGCCCGCCTTGCTGCCGTTGTTGCCAGTGTGATGTCTGCCCCCGCCATGGCCCAGTCCACCCCGGGCAGTGGCCCGATCGAGAGCGCGCTGGGCTGGATCCAGGGCACCATGCTGGGCAATGTCGCCACCGCCGTGGCGGTGATGGCCGTGGCCGCTGTGGGCTTCATGATGCTGACCGGCCGGGTCAACTGGCGCTTTGGCGCAACGGTCATCATCGGCTGTTTCATCGTGTTCGGCGCGGCCACCATCGTCGCCGGCATCCAGAGCGCCAGCGGCTGAGGACGCGCACGATGCAACTCACCCGCCACCGCGTTCACCGCGCCCTGACCCGCCCGCAGATGTTTGCCGGGGTGACGTTCAACTATTTCGTCATCAACGCGCTGGTCACCACCGAGGCGTTCCTGATTTTCAAGAACCTGTGGATCCTGCCGATCCCGTTCGTGATGCACGCCATCGGCTATTTCGCCTGCCTGCGCGAACCGCGCATTTTCGACCTGTGGCTGACCAAGGTCAGCAAGTGTCCCCGCGTGCGCAATTTCAAGCGCTGGGGCTGCAACAGTTACACCGCCTAGGTTGCGGGAAGGAAGCGACGCATGAGCAAGTGGCTGGGAGCAGCGGCGTGGAACGCCAGCGAGGCGCAGGCGGGTGACCGGTTGCCATATGCCACGCTGGTGGACAGCGACGTGGTGCTGCTGCGCGACGGATCGCTGATGGCCGCCTTGCAAGTGCCCGGACTGCTGTTCGAGACCGAGGATACCCAGTCGCTGAACGCCCATGCCGCCACCCGCGAGGTGATGCTGCGGGCCAACCTGGATGCGCGCTTCGTGCTGTATCACCACGTCATCCGCCGCCGGGTGAGCGTGGAACTGGACGCACAGTTCGATAACCCGCTGGCCGCGCACATCGATGCCCGCTGGCGCCAGCGGCTGGCCAGCGGCGCGCTGTTCGTGAACGACCAGTTCGTCACCCTCGTGCGCCGCCCCGCACGCGGCAAGGCTGGCTGGGCAGAGCGGGTGAGCAAGCTGGTGCGTGGCAAGCCGACCGAACCCGAAGCGGTCGACCCGCGCGACCTGCGCACGCTGCGCGCCGCCTTGCAGGCGCTGGCCGCATCGCTGGGCGATTATGGCGCGCAGGCGCTGGGCGATTACACCGGCCCATCGGGCGCGGTGAACAACGAACTGCTGGAACTGCTGAGCGCGCTGTACAACGGCGAGATGCGCCCCGTGCGCCGCCCGGACGATGCCGCCGACATTGGCCAGATGCTGCCTTATCGCCGCGCCAGCTTCGGCATTGATGCGATGGAACTGCGCGGGGCCAGCGGGGCCGATTGTGCCGCCATGCTCAGCCTGAAGGACTATCCCGAAGCGACCAGCCCCGGCCTGCTCGACCCCATGCTGCGCCTGCCGCACGAAATGGTCGTCAGCGAAAGCTTTGCCCCGCAGGAACGCCAGACCGCTCGCGAGCGGATCGACCTGGCGCTGCGCCGTCTGCGTTCGGCCGACGAGGAAGCCCAAGCCGAGCGCGCCGACATGCTGTCCGCCCGCGACGAACTGGGCGCGGGCAGCGTGTCGTTCGGCGATCATCACCTCAGCGTGCTGGTGCGCGAGACCACGCTGGCCCGGCTGGATGATGCCGCCGCGCAAGTGGCCGCCGCCCTGGCCGATGTGGGCGCAGTGGCGGTGCGCGAGGATACCAATCTGGAGCCTGCCTTCTGGGGCCAGTTCCCCGGCAACGAAAGCTATCTGGTCCGCCGTTCGATGATCTCTACCGCCAACATGGCCAGCTTTGGCAGCTTGCACGGCATGGCGCTGGGGCAGGCCGAGGGCAACCACTGGGGCCAGGCGGTCACGCTGTTGCAGACCACCAGTTCCACCCCGTTCTTCTTCAATTTCCACCACGGCGATCTGGGCAATTTCACCGTGATCGGACCCTCGGGTTCGGGCAAGACCGTGGTGATGAACTTCCTGGCCGCACAGGCGCAGAAGTTCAGTCCCCGCACCGTCCTGTTCGACAAGGATCGCGGCGCGGAACTGTTCATTCGTGGCATCGGCGGGCGTTATGACCGGGTGCGGTCGGGTGAGCCTTCGGGCTTCAACCCGCTGGCCCTGCCCGACAGCCCGCTCAACCGCGCCTTCCTGCGCGATTGGCTGGGCGTGTTGCTGAACGCCAATGGGCCGGAGGAGGAGGCGACCATCGCCGGGGCGGTGGATGCCGCCTATGCCAATGCGCCAGACTTGCGCCGCCTGCGCCACTTCCGCGAACTGCTGTCGGGCACCCGCCGTCCGCAGCCGGGCGATCTGGCCGACCGGCTGGCCGCGTGGATCGAGGGCGGCGAACACGCCTGGCTGTTCGACAATGCCACTGATGAGCTGGACCTGTCGGCCCGCGTGCTGGGCTTCGACATGACCGCTCTGCTGGAAAACCCGCGCCTGCGCACCCCGGTGATGATGTACCTGTTCCACCGCATCGAAGAACGGCTGGACGGGCACCCGACGATGATCCTGATCGACGAGGGCTGGAAGGCGCTGGACGACGAGGTGTTTGCCGCCCGCATTCGCGACTGGCTGAAGACCCTGCGCAAACGCAACGCGCTGGTCGGTTTTGCCACCCAGTCGGCCCGCGACGCGCTGGACAGCCGCATTGCCACCGCATTGGTGGAGCAGACCGCGACGATGATCTTCATGCCCAACGCCCGCGCCCGCGCCGAGGATTACTGCGACGGCTTCGGCCTGACCGAGCACGAGCTGGCGCTGATCCGTTCCTTGCCCGCGCACAGCCGCTGCTTCCTGGTGCGCCAGCCCGATGCCAGCGTGGTGGTGCGGCTGGACCTGGGCAACGCGCCCGAAGTGCTGACCGTGCTTTCGGGCCGCGAAAGCACCGTGCGCAGGCTCGACCTGCTGCGCGAAGCGGTGGGTGATGAACCGGCACAGTGGTTCCCCGCGTTGACCGGCCGCCGCTGGCCCGGAGCTGCGGCTGCGGGCGAGAGCGACCTGCTTGACGATGAGGCGTGGGAAGCCGCGCAATGATCGCTGCCGCCGCCTCCTCCCCCCAGTGCCAGAGCGCCATGGAAGGCGTGGGCGCGGGCATTGGTGCCAGTTTGCGCGCCATTGATTGCGCCGCCGGGGCCATGTCGCAGGCGGCTTTCGGGCGTATTTTCGGGCCGGACGGCGCTTTCGTCGGACCGTTGCAGGTATTGCTGACGCTGTTTGTGGCGCTGCTGGGCTATGGCTTCCTGACCGGGCGGCTGCGCATCGGGCTGTCGTCGCTGGTGCCGCGGCTGTTCACCCTGGTGACCGTGGTCACGCTGGCGACCAGCTGGATCGCCTTTCAAAGCCTGTTCTGGAACCTGACCGTGGGCGCGCCCGACCAGATCGCCAGCGCGCTGATGGGCACGGCGGGTTCGGCCAGCACGATCTTTGCCGACAAGCTGGACGTGGTGATGTTCTCGCTGATGGAGGCATCGGGCGGCGAAGGCGCATCGGAAACCACCAGCATCTTCTCGCCGCCGGGCCTGTTGTGGAGCGGGGCGACCATGCTGCTGCTGGGCACCGTGGGGGTGCTGGCCACCACCAAGATCGCGCTGGCCGTGCTGCTGTCGCTGGGGCCGATCTTTATCGTGATGGCGCTGTTCCGGGGCACGCGCGGGCTGTTCACCGGCTGGCTGAAGGCGGTGGTGATGGTGGCCATGGCGCCGCTGTTCACCGTGCTGGCAGGATCGCTGATGCTGGAGCTGGCCACGCCGGTATTGGCCGCGCTGATGGCCACCCCGGGCGAGATCGACGTGCGCCCGGCCATGGCCTTTTTCATGATCGGCGCGGTGCATCTGGCGCTGATGGTGATGGTGATGAAGGTCGCCAGCACCATGGTCAGCGGGTGGACCGTGTTCGGCCTGTCGTCCGGCAAAGGCGGCAAGGACGACGAGCGTGAGCGCGCCTTTGCTCCGCCGCCCACCCAACTGGCCCCGCCGCTGGCCGGAACCGCGCCCGCCGCCGCAATGGGGGCCGCCGCGCTGGCCGCCAGCCCGCCGCCACAGCGCGACCTGCGCCTTGGCACCGCCATGCCCGCCGCTGCCAACGATGTGGGCCAGCCCGGCACCAGCCGCCAGACGCAGGTGATCGTGCAGGGTGCCGCTTCAGCCCCGCTTCAGGCGGGAGCCGCCAGCGGTTCGCGCGTGCACGGCATCGGCAGCCGCTTCAAATCCGCGCCGCCGCGCGCCACACCTTCGCGTTCCACGGAGAAATTGTAACATGACCCGCGCCCTTTTCGCCGCCGCCTTGCTGGCCTGCGCGAGTGTGGCCCCCGCCGTGCCCGCCACTGCGCAGGATGATGCCCAAACCGACCCGCGTCTGGTCACCCGCGAATACGATGCTGCCCGCGTCTATCGCGTGGAAGGCCGGGTGAACGTGCAGGCGACCATCCGCTTTGCCGAGGACGAGACGATCCAGAACGTCGCCATCGGCGATTCGCAGGCTTGGCAGGTTACGCCCAGCCGCAGCGCCAGCCTGCTGTTCGTCAAACCCATGGCCGCGCGCGCCGCCACCAACATGACAGTGGTCACTTCGCGGCGCGTCTATCTGTTCGACCTGGTGGCCGGGCCTGCCGTGCGCAGCCCGCTGTATGTCCTGTCGTTCACTTACGCAGCCGAGGAAGCCGCCGCCGCGCAACTGGCCGAGGCCGAAGCTGCGCGCGAGCTGGCCAACCCCACCGAAGTGGCCGCCGCCGAGGACGATCTGGCGGTGATCGACCCGGCCACGCTGAACTTTGCCTGGAGCAGTTCGGGCGTTGCCTCGCTGCTGCCCGAAACGGTCTATGACAACGGCGCGGCCACGTTCCTGTCATGGCCTGCCGGTCTGCCGATGCCCGCCATCCTCATCAAGAACGAGGACGGCATGGAAGGCCCGGTCAACTATGCCACGCGCGGCGAGGTGATCGTGATCGACGCCGTGCCGGGCGAGATTATCCTGCGGTCGGGTGAAGATATGGCCACGCTGATCTATAACGGCCCCGCACCTGCCCCCACCTCCGCCACGCGCAGCCAAGGAGCGTAACCCGATGAAACTTGCCATGCGCCTGCCCGAAAAGTCGGCCAATGCCGCCGCCAACGACCGCGACCCGCGCCAGGATGCGACGACCGAGATCATCGATCTGGCCAGCCGCACCAGCTATCCCGCAGTAGCCAATCGCAAGGGTCATTCCGACGCCATGGGCCTGGCCGCCGGGATCGGCTTTGTCGCCTTGCTGGGTGCGGCCACCTTGTGGGGCCTCAACGCTGGCAACGATGGACCGCAGGAGCAGGCTGCCACCGGCGCGCAGGATCCCGCCGCCGCCGCGCCCGCCAGTGCGATCGACGTGGCCGCCCTGCCCAGCGCTAATGCCGGGGCCGTGCAGCCGGGGGCTGATGCTGCCATGCAGGCCGCACCCGCGCTGGCCCAGCCGATGGCGATGGACGGCTATCAACCGCAGGGCATGCCGCAAGGCCAGACGGTGCCGCAGATCAATCCCTATGCCTCGCCCACGCTGGTGTTCGACGGCGGTGCCGCGCCCGTGGTGACCGGAGTGGCCGCCGCGCTGGCAACTGCGGCTGAGGGCGGGCTGGTGCCCGGCTCCAGCGCCGCCGGAGACTTTGCCGCACGCATCGGCGGCGTCGGCGGTGGCCCGGCCACTGCGCGGGCCGATGTGAACCCGGCGACCACGGTGGCGCAAGGCACGATGATCCCGGCGATCCTGGAAACCGCCATTGATACCGACGTGCCCGGCTTCGTGCGCGCCGTGGTCAGCCAGGATGTGCGCAGCTTTGATGGCGCGCGCGTGCTGGTGCCCCGTTCCAGCCGCCTGGTCGGACAGTATCAAAGCGGCCTGCAATCGGGCCAGCGCCGCGCCTATGTCATCTGGACCCGGCTGATCCGGCCCGATGGCGTCTCGGTAAACCTGGCCAGCCCAGCGACCAGTTTCGATGGTACCGCCGGGCTTGAGGGCCGGGTGAACAGCCACTTCTTCCAGAGGTTCGGTTCGGCCATGCTGCTGTCGGTGATCGGCGGCCTGACCACCGTGGCCAGCGGCGGAGCAAGCGTGATCCTGGGCGGCGGGCAGACTGCGGCCAGCACCGCCTTGCAGCAAGATGGCCAGCGCCCGCCTACGGTGCGCGTGCGCATGGGTGAGCCGATCCGCGTGTTCACCGCTCGCGATCTGGATTTCAGCCAGGCACCGCGTCTTTAATCCGGGGCGCAAGCCCACAGGTAACGAACCGTTATGGCCGCCGAGATACACCGACTGGGTGATGAACCCGCAGCACAGCCCGGCATGACCGCCGCTTCCACGCCTGCGGTCGGCCCCAGCGGCTCGGTCTATCTCGACGCCTATCTGGCTCCCTTCCGCCAGTGGCTGGACCGCGACACGGTGACCGAGATCCTGGTCAACCGCCCTGGCGAGATCTGGGTGGAGGACGCCGCCCAGCCGGGCATGACCCGCGTACCTGCGCCGCAAGTGGACGACCGGCTGGTGCAGCGGCTGGCAGAACAGGTGGCCCGCGTCAGCCATCAGGGCATCAACCGCGAACACCCGCTGCTGGGGGCCACCCTGCCCGATGGCGCGCGCGTGCAGTTCTGCGGCCCGCCCGCCACCCGCAAGCACTGGGCCATGGCCATTCGCCGCCACCGCCGGCTGGACCTGCCGCTGGACGCTTATGACGCCGGGCCGCTGACCGGCGCGACCGAGCAAGACATGCCCGACCCGGTGGCCCAGCCGGTGGCTTTCCTGCGCGCCGCGATCCGCGCCCGCAAGACCATCCTGATTTCCGGCGGCACCAGCACCGGCAAGACCACGTTCCTCAACGCCATGCTGGGCGAAATCCCGCGTGAGGAGCGCGTGGTGCTGGTGGAGGACACCCCCGAACTGAAACTGCCCGGCGCCAACGGCGTGGGACTGGTGGCGGTAAAGGGCGAGCTGGGCGAGGCCAAGGTTTCGGCCAACGAACTGCTGCAAGCCGCGCTGCGCCTGCGCCCTGACCGCATCGTGCTGGGTGAACTGCGCGGGGCAGAGAGCGTATCGTTCCTTCGCGCCATCAATACCGGCCATCCCGGCAGCTTCTCCACCATCCACGCCAACAGCCTGCGCGGCGCGCTGGAACAGCTGAGCCTGATGGTGATGCAGACCGGCATCGGCCTGACCCGCAGCGATACCATTGCCTATGCCGCAGGCGTAATCGACGTGCTGGTGCAACTGGGCCGACAGGACGGCAAGCGCGGCATCACCGCCATCGCCCGGTCTGCCGATCTGGTGTGACATGGCGCGCGGGCACCTTGCCAGCGCTGCCGATGCCGCGCACAGGCTGAGCGCATGACCACCGGCATCCCCCGCGACGACCGCCCGCAAACCGGCACTGCGGCCGCGCCCGAGGCCCCGGCGGAGCGTTATTTCAACCGCGAGCTGTCATGGCTCAGTTTCAACATTCGCGTGCTGGCCGAGGCCAACAACACCGCCTATCCGCTGCTGGAACGGCTGCGTTTCCTGTCGATCAGTGGCAGCAACCTGGACGAGTTCGCCATGATCCGCATGGCCGGTCTGGTCGGCCAGGTGCGCACCGGCACCGGCACCCTGTCAATCGACGGCAAGACCCCGGCGCAGCAACTGGGCGAAATCAGCGCCCAGCTGCGCGTGCTGGAGCAGGGCCAGCAAGAGGCCCTGGCCTCGCTGCGCCCCCTGCTGGCGGCGCAA
>Ga0114940_10001072_pt1 | contig 10583 bp, 12 predicted proteins | sample ColdCreekSource_FD_87195 | JGI IMG/M metagenome (GOLD analysis project Ga0114940, IMG submission 87195) | Groundwater microbial communities from Cold Creek, Nevada to study Microbial Dark Matter (Phase II) - Cold Creek Source | ecosystem: Environmental > Aquatic > Deep subsurface > Groundwater ...
ATTGTCGAGCAATCAACTGGATGGTGGTGGAGTCTACGATGTCGGTGCTCCGACGAAACCGTCGAACCAATCCTTTGGCATGATTGATCTTCCCAAACCCCGGGGAAAGATGATGAAGATGATCCATGACGCTCCAGAATAATTTCTGAGCCATCGCCGCGTCCCGCTCCTTGTTCGCATGCGAAAGATTGTTTCGACTCGGCGGAGTTGCCCCTCGAATTGTCGAAAGCAACCCGGAGTTCAGTTTCAACCACACCAGGACAAATTATCCACTGTCCTGCTTGATTTTGCAGATCCTTTTCTTCCAGAAAATGATCCTGAGGCTTACGAAGAGGCGCTGACTATCGCGATCAACAAGCTTAACGGCATCCATTTCACTTCCAGCGAGGAGATTCACACGCTTTGCCATCTCTACGAGTCCATGCTCAAGGAAATGCGCGATGCCGCTGTGGATTCTGGTGAGTTCTACACGCCGCGCGCTGTCGTCCGATTCATGGTCGAAGTGAGCCACCCCAAATTGGGCGAAACCGTGCTTGATCCCGCCTGCGGCACGGGAGGTTTTCTTGTGGAAGGCTTTGCGCATTTGGAAAAGCAGTGTAAAATCGTGCAGGACCGCCAAACTCTCCAAACCAAAAGCATATTCGGTTGCGAAGCTGGCTGAGGCGCGCAAGGCCATTCGCGACTACAGCAATGCCACCGGCAACTTTGCGGGAACCATCGAGCTGATGCTGACATATGTGGAAAATGGAACGGAGTTCACGGCCGAGTTTGGTGATATTAACGAAGCCTATTACAGCAGCATGGAAACCGTGCTTACTGAAATGGTGAATCTATTTCAAAAGGAAGGCTCTGAACTTTATCCCAAATTTCAAGAGAGGATCGTTCGTCTTGAAACGCTCTCCGACGGCATCGGCTGGGGTTACCACGATTTTATACGCGAACAGATTTACGTTCTGGAAACTGAAAATGAAAAAAGACGTAACTTTGACTTGTTATTAACGGATATCCGTCGGTGTCTCGCCAATTCCACGCAAGGCGGCAGGTATTTCGTTTTGTACGATGCCAGTTGTAATGTGGGCAATTTTATTGAAATGCTGGCGCAGGATGTTGAAAAAACACGCGCCCTGCTTGAATTGATGCGATTGTTTCGAGAATCGAGGGGGCCAGGGAATAATGTGGGGGAAGAGAAATTTATGGACCAGCTTGCCTGTATTTCCAGGGAATCCTGTCGTCAATTAGAGGATGCCGGATTGTCACGGTTTCCAAGTCTCGCCACAAAGGAGGATCTGCCACCGGAAGCGAAGTCGGCCTGCGATGTGGCGCGTGTATTGTACGATTATGCGATGGAGTGTTTTCAATACAAACGTTCGCGCGACACATTTGCCGGACTCAGGCGGAGCGGTGCATTTCATATCCTGGAATCCATCGGCAGAATGTTTGACTTGACTGAGATTATCAATAAAGCCGGTGACTTCCTTTTGAAGCGGAATAATTATGACACTTAAAACATGCAGCCTTGAGCGACTTCCAGATTTGCTTGCCACTCCTTCGGGCAACGGCATAATACAGGCCAGATTTTTTGAGGAGTTTTTCCTTTTAAAAATGCCTCGTGGTGTAACGGTAGCACAAGTGCCTCTGGAGCACTTTGTCATGGTTCGAATCCATGCGAGGCAGCCACTCGACCCGGCTTGGGCCTCGCTCGTGACTCCGCCTACGGCGGAGCCGTCCTTCCAATCAAGAAATGTTGAATGCTCTTTGGGCCCAAGCCGAGTCGAGTGTCCCGAGCTTGTCGAGGGGCATTCGTCTCTACCGTCAGCTTGAAGCTAACCTATGGCAGAACCAATATCTGGCCGGGCACAAGATGATCCGGATCCTTGATTTTCGGATTTGCCGCCACGATTTCCCGCCATTTTCTACGGTCTCCATAAACCTTTTCCGCAATGGTTTGCATCCCATCCCCTTTTTGAACCGTATAGGTTTTGGAAACGGGTGGGGGCCTTGGTTCTGATTTGGCAACGGGCTGAGGTGGAAGAGGTGGCGCCGGCTTTTCTGTCGTGGAGCGGACCGGCTCAGCTGCCTTGCTTCGGCTGCGGACAATCTCACGTTTCAGATCCTCTACCTGACGGTGCAAAGCCGCGTTTTCGCTGCGAAGCTTCACCAGTTCGGGCGAGCCTTGCCCGCTGACATTCGGAATACTGGCCGCAAACTGCAGCTTGGTGTTTTCCAGAAAGCCTTTGGCCAGATCCATCTTGCCCGCATCCACATCGGAAGACTGCAGGTACTGTTGATAATGATACGCCGCGTTCAGATAGTCATTCAGGTTGCGGTCATAAATCAAAGCGATTTGCAGGTGGGCATCGGCATACTGAGGTTCGAACCTCAAGAGGCCCTCGTAAGCTGTAATCGCTCCCTGGTAATCCCGTTCCGCGTAAAGTTGTTTGGCGTGAGCAAGATGGGTTTCGATGGCTTTTTTTCGGTCACTCGAAAATCGCTCGCAACCCGACAGGGTCAGCAGGATCGGCAGAAGACAGAGCAGCTTGAGCGTGTTTCGTCGCATGTGGTCATCCATGCGAGTGGGGCACACCTGTTCCACATCGACCACAGGAGCCGGGAGTGCCTGTACATTCAGCGGCGCCAGCGGAAGCGCTTCCGCTGCTGCGCGAGGCGAACACGGAAAATTTTCGTGAAAATTTTCGGGACCCGCATTTTGGACAAGAAACCTTCTCGCGGCTTGATGAGCGAATCAGCAACTCAAAATCCTGATGGCACTTGGAACAGAAAAACTCGTAAATGGGCATGGCTGAATATTAGACAGGATTTACAGGATTTACAGGATTAAAAATAAGCTGTTTATTGGATCCCGCTCAACTTGCGGGATCCAATAAACAGCTTTCTTCCATTTTTGATATTCTGCCAATCCTGTTAAATATCTTTGTTTAGGTTTAATGAAACCCGTCCGTCATCTGTATGTTCACATTCCATTCTGTCCGCACATTTGCCCTTATTGCTCCTTCCACGTATTGCCGGCCCATAAAGAGCACGCTGAGAAACTGGTCGATTATTTGCTCGCGGAATACAATTCCATCGCCAGGAACCTCAACCTTCATACAATCCTTCTTGGCGGAGGCACACCCACGGCGCTTTCCATTGTCCAATTGGAACGGATCCTTTCTGCAATGCTCCAGCCTGCAGCACAGGCGCCCCCGCCTGTGGTTTTTGGAGAAACAGTTTTGGAAATCACCTCCGAATGTAATCCATCAACCCTCTCCTCCCAAAAAGCTGAGAGGCTGCTTCCGTTGGGTGTGAACCGCCTGTCCATTGGCGCTCAATCCTTTGATCCCGCTGTGCTCAAAACACTGGGACGCACTCATTCTGCGGCAGCGATTGTTAAATGCGTGGGAACGGCTCGCCGCGCCGGCTTTATCAACATTAACCTGGATCTCATCTTCGGCGTTCCCGGACAAACCCTGCCATCCTGGAAAAACACACTCGAAACCGCCATGTCTCTCCAACCACAGCACATTTCCTGTTATGGGTTGACATATGAGGAGGACACGGAATTTTTCCTGCGGCAGCAGCACGGCGAATTGAAAGGCGACGAGGAACTCGAACGAAAAATGTTCAATCTGGCTGATGAGGTCCTGAGCGACGCCGGGTTTGATCATTACGAGATTTCCAACTACGCGCGGCCGGGTTTTGAATGTCGTCACAACCTGGCCTATTGGCGGGGGGAGGATTATTATGGGATTGGTCCGAGCGCAGTTTCCACGGTCGATGGACGGCGCTGGCGCAACAGCAAATTCAAAGATGGATGTTGGAAAGCGGAAGAGGAAGAGCGGCTTTCTCCAGACACACTCGCTTCGGAAAGAATGGCGTTGGGCTTGCGAACCGCCGAGGGTATCAAAGAAGTCTCTTTTGCCGCGAAATTCGGATTTCTGCCAGGTAAGCGCTGGAAATGTGAAATTCAATCGCTGGTTCAGAACGGGTTGCTCTTCTCCGAACCAAATCTCTACCTGACCAGGCGGGGTCGCGAGGTGGCCGATGAAGTAGCCACCTATTTTGTATGAACAATCCTGGCTGTAGCGGCACTCTGCCCGTCCCCCGTAGTTTTAACGAAGGGGGATGAGCGCTGTTGATAAAGAAAATCCGGACAATAGACCTCTATCGCGACAAATCTGCCTGGCCGATGGTGGTGAACCCGTTGCGCTTGAGAACATCAGCTGCGAGTTCGTTATCCTCCACGTGAAACGCCAGGAGAGGACGATCCCGGGGACGCACAATCAGGCTGTAAGTGTAGTAAATGTTGATCTCAGCCTGAAGAAGGGCCATCAGCATGGAAGCGAAGCCGGCCGGTCCATGTGGCAATTCAGCCACAATAAGGGTCGTGTCGCTGAAATGGATTTGATTTTTGTGGAAAATTTCAGCAGCCTTGTCGGGATCGTCCACCACGAGTCGAACCACGGCCGAATCCGTGGTGTCCACCACAGACAAACCTAGGATGTGGATATTGGATTGGCTGAAACTCCGTGTCAGATCCAGCAGACGTCCACACTTATTCTCCAAAAAAATGGAAAATTGATGAACCAGGGGACCCGGCTTGGCCCTTACGGTGTGGGAGGAGGAGGGAGCTTTGGTGGGCATGAGGCTACCGGTTAACCTATCCTCATTTGACTTTCGTGACAATCTCTGGTTTTTGTATTTTTATCAATTCTGATTTCCCAAGTTCCAGATTTAAATTTCGGATATTTTCAGGTGGATTTGAAAATGATGCATGGAAAACTTGCCTGGTTTGAAAGTTTGATTCGCCCCTGCTCAGAGGAACAGTTGGAGGCCATGGCGGAAGAATCCAGGACCCTCACGTTGCGGCATTTCGGGCCCACGATCCGACTTTTTGCACCGCTCTACCTCTCAAATGAGTGCGTCAATACCTGCCTCTACTGCGGTTTCTCGCGTGAAAATTCCATCCTTCGCGTAACGCTGACTCCCGAACAGGTGGAAGTCGAAGCGCGCCATCTGATGACAAAAGGATTCCGAAACATCCTGTTGGTATCCGGCGAACACCCCAAATTTGTGAGCGAAGATTATCTGGTGGAATGTGTGGGTCGCCTCAGGAAGATCGGTTTGCCATCGATCAATCTGGAGGTTGGGCCGATGGAAACCGGTCATTACCGGCGCATTGTAAAGGCAGGCGCCGAAGGTCTGGTTGTGTATCAGGAAACTTACGATCGGAAGATCTACGCCGAAATGCATACTGCCGGTCCCAAGAAGGATTATGACTGGCGACTTGCATGTCCCGAACGGGCGCATGCAGCCGGATTTCGTCGCATCGGCATTGGGGCTCTCTTTGGTCTTGCTGATTGGCGTGCCGAAGCTTTGGCGCTTGCGGCGCATCTCGATGCTTTGCTGAAGCATTGCTGGAAGGCTTCTTTTACTGTTTCTCTTCCACGCTTAAGACCGGCCGCAGGTGAATTTCAACCGCGGACGGAAATAACGGATCGGGATCTGGCTCAACTGGTATTCGCACTGCGCATCATATTTCCGCAAACAGGGATTGTTCTCTCAACTCGCGAACCGCCGGTTCTTCGTGATGGATTGATTGGGCTTGGCGTAACGATGATGAGCGCGGGATCTCATACGGAACCTGGTGGTTACACCGGTGCCGGCAGGGAAGATCTCCATTTGACAACGCGTGGCAGGCGTGAGGCGGCACCGGCGGAGTTGATCCAGTCGGAGGGCGAGCACGCCACCGAGCAGTTTGCCATTGCAGATCATCGGCCCGTGGAAGCGATGGTCAGCCGTATTTGTGAATTGGGTTACGAGCCGGTGTGGAAGGATTGGGATGCGGGGTTTAATCCTTGATTTGATCGTCCTCGAGCAAATCACCATTGAAAAACAGATGCGGAACCGATGACAAGGACGAGGACGAAGATCATTACGGACGACCATGAAAGTCCATGTTAATGGCGAAACTCAAGAGACCTCCGCTGTGACCGTGGAATCATTATTGCAGAAACTCAGTCTGCTTCCGTCTCAAGTCGCAGTCGAGCATAATGGCACGGTCCTGTTCCGCCACGAATTGGCTCAGGCACATCTCCAGGAAGACGATCGCATTGAAATTGTTCGTGTTGTAGCCGGGGGATAGCCCTCGAGAATTTCTCAGGTTTCCGGCGCTGTTCGCTGCCCGGCCAAGTGGGAGCTTTCACATTTTTTTCGCGGATGTCCATATTATTCCAAAAACGTGCTTCTCATTTAAAAATGCGCTTCACACTGTCGAGAAACGATTTTCTCATTGGGAAGACATCTTCATTGCAGGAGCGTGCGAATTCCTCAAGCTTCCGGCGCTGTTCACCATTCAGTCGAGTGGGAACCTCCACGATGACACGAACGTGCAAGTCGCCCATCCCGGTGCCATCCAGGGATCGAACTCCTTTGCCGCGGAGACGGAAAAGCGTTCCGCTTTGAGTGCCGGGCGCTATTTTGACACGAGCGGTGCCATCCAGCGTGGGCACTTCCAGATCTCCTCCCATGGCCGCGAGCGAATAGGGGATGGGCTCTTCGCAATACAAATCCTCACCGTCGCGTTTGAAAAGCTCGTGCTCCTTGACGTGCAAAACCACATACAGATCGCCCGGCGAACCCCCGCGAACCCCGCTTTCTCCGTTACCGGATGAACGCAAGCGCATGCCATCCTCCACACCACCGGGCACCCGTATCTTGATTTTGGCAGGCTTCTCCGTCAGACCACTGCCATTGCAGATCTTGCACGGCTTTTCGATCACACGTCCCACGCCCCGGCAACGGGGGCAAGTCTGGCTGACCATGAAAAAACCCCTCTGTGATGTAACCTGACCCCGTCCGCTACACTGGGAACATCGTGTCATGCTTGTACCCGGGCTGGCGCCGGATCCGTCACATGAATCACAAGTTTCATGACGCCGGATGGAAATCTCCTTTTCGCAGCCAAAAGCGGCTTCCTTGAAAGTCAGCTCCGTGTCATAACGCAAATCATTTCCGCCCTGGGAACCATCACGGCTGCCGCCACCGCTGCCGCCGCTGCCGAACAGATCACCAAAGATTCCTCCACTGCCACCGAAGACCTGTTGAAAAATATCGAAGGGATCGTGAAACCCTCCACCGGGAGATCCCCGGGTCCCAGGGCCAAACGCGTTATGACCGAAACGGTCGTAGGCAGCTTTTTTATCAGGATCCGAGAGGGCTTCGTAGGCTTCAGAAATCTGTTTGAACTTTTCTTCAGCGGTCTTGTCACCCTGGTTGCGATCCGGGTGATATTTGAGAGCCATTTTGCGATAGGCCTTCTTGATCTCCTCCTCCGAGGCGCCTTTCGAAACTTCAAGAACATCGTAATAATCAGCTTTGGACATGAGGGTGAAAAAAGAAGTTAGGAGTCAGGAGACAGAATTCAGAAGATTTTGAAACAAGAATATCATCAGACCTGTTCATTCGATAAATCCTCAGGCGCAGCCTTATTTGGTTCGGAAGGGCCCTTGGAAACAACCACTCTGGCTGGACGCAGCAACCGGTCATTCGTTCGATATCCCTTGCGTAACTGCTGAATGATCTGACCTTCCGGCAGATCGGATTCCTGATGAACCACAGCCTCGTGCAGAGAGGGATCAAACATTTGTCCGGCTGTCTCCAGATCAGTGATCCCTTGGGATTTCAGGAACTGCTGGAACTGGGTAAGAACCATCTCCATTCCCTGGCGGAGAGGATCTTCCGGTGAATTTTTCGGCGTTGACTGCAGCCCCATCTCGAAGTGGTCGATGGGAACAAGCAGTTCCCGCAGCAGTTTTTCGTTGGAGGCCCGGATCAATTCCTGACGTTCCCGTGTCACGCGTTTGCGGTAATTCTCCAGATCAGCCTGGGTTCGCAACAATCGATCCCAATGTTCCTGAGCCTTGGCTGCCTGCGCACGCAATTCCTCGATTTCCTTTTGTGGGACATCCGCAGTGGTCGCAGAAGGCTCATTGCCCGCCGCACTCCGTTCCAACGCGATTTCGCTGGCGGATTTCAAGGCCGAGGCATCTCCCGTCTTGTCGACAGGTTGCTCCTCGTCTCCATTCTCCCTGCTCATATTCGCATCATCTGATTTGGCGGGTTTGGCTTTCAAATGCGTATCACCATCAATGTGATATCATCGCTTTGAGGATGATTCCCCACAAAGCGGCGGACACGTTGCTCAATGCTTTTGGTTATTTCTTCGGCACTTTGATCGGCACAGGCACGAACCGCTTCGGTGAGTTGAGCGCGGCCAAATTCCTGACCGGCTTCATTCAGCGCCTCGGTGACACCATCGGTGTAAAAAATCATGGCATCCCCATTTTGCAGCGTGATACGCTGTTCCTGTAAAATGCTATCAAAGATTGTGCCATTGTCAATCCCAAGGGCCATGCCTTTCGGTGACACAACTTCTTCACGCCCGGTTTCACGACGATAGATCAGCAATGGCGAGTGACCGGCGCGGCAGACAGTGAATTCATGTTTGGAGAGATTCATGACTCCGTAAAGCATCGAAATGAACAAATCCTCGCCCATATCCGGATGAATGATGCGGTTGACTTCTCTGAGCGCCTGGGATGGTGAAAGGTTGCCGGGCGCCTTGGCGCGCAATGCGCTGCGACACATGGCCATGATCAACGCACCGGAGATGCCTTTGCCCGAAACATCGGCAATGGCAAATCCCCAGTGATTGGGATCAATCTGGACGAAATCATAGTAGTCCCCTCCCACTTTGAGCGCTGGAATATTGATGGCGCCGAACTGCAGATTTCCAACTTTGGGGAAGGTTGGCGGAAGCAAATGCTGCTGAATCTGGCGTGCGATTTCCAGATCGCGATTCAATCGCTCCTCTTCAGCCTGCTCTGCTTCTTTGCGCAGGGTAATATCACGAACAATGGCAAGAACTTCGGCTTCACCACTGACAACAATCCGGACTTCATAATAGCAGGGGTTGCCCAAAACCTGCTGTTGATATTCGAAAATCCGTGTTTCATGGCTTTGCAACACCTGTTGGATATGTTGCATGAATTGCTGCGCCTGTTGTGGAAACAGGTGGGACACGTTTCTCCCCAGAGATTCATTGGATGACACCGGCCAGGTGGTGTCCGTGGCCGCCTTTAGATCCAAAATTGCGCCGTCCTTACCGATGCGGAACATCAGATCCGGAATGGCATTCAGGAGCGCCCGGTTTCTCGCTTCACTCTTGCGCAGGTCCTCTTCGATCTGTTTGCGACGTGTGATGTCCCTCACAAAAAAGCAAAGCTGGTATTCCCTGCCGTACTGAAGTCGATTCGCAACAATCTCGGTTGGAAAAATGGATCCATCCTTGCGAATGCAATAACCCTCGATATTGGTGAATCTTTGACCTCCCAGATTTTGAAGAATGGTCTGCAGGAGCGACTCATCCGCACCGGAAATAATGTTGAATATTCGCAGGCGGCGCAGTTCCGCCTGATCGTAAAGCAGAAAGTCCAGGGCCCGAACATTCACATTGATGATGTTCCCATTCAAATCCGTAATCAACGCAGCATCATAAAGATTCTGCAGCAACCCATGAAAAAGAGACTCGTCAGCCTCATTTTTTCGATCCGCGGACGAAGCGCTGGGTGACGTTCCCGGATCCGGAGGCGCAGATTCCTTCTGGATTCTCGGAGGCAGATTGATCAACATTGTTCCGGCTTTATTCTTCGGAGCCATGGGTTACCTCATTGCTTTTGTGTTTTTTCGCGCAGCAGGGCGATTACATCGCGAAACCTGGCCTCGTTGGCTGGAGCGATTTCCACAAGTTTTTCGTGGGCCTGGAGCATCTCCTGTGATTTGGCCTCCTTGTTGATTCCGGGGCCGGATAGTTGAGCCAGCGGTTCTGTTGAGCGCTTTTCATGAACCATTTGAAAAAGATGATCAATGCCCAGGCATTCCAACATTTCGCGTACCCGCTCGGTCGGATTCACCAGTTTCATCGGAGGAAGGGACCGTTCCTTGACCTTGCCCGCAATGCCGGCAAGCATCCCCATGAAGGTACTGTCCATGTAATTACACCGGGACAGATCCGCCTGAAAGTCCCTGGAATTTCGGTCCAGGCAACGCAACAGGTATTGTTTCAACAAATGACTATTGAGGTGCGTGCCTTTGCCATCCACGCGCACAAAGACGACACCCCCATGTTCTCCAGCCTGAATGCCTGAATTTTCTTCACTCATGATTAACAGGTTGCTGATAAGGACTGAGTAGGGGCGTTCAATTGAATGCCCCTGCTAACGCATGGATAGTGAACGCTGATTTTTGCTCTCTGAAGGAAACTTCCGGGCGAATTCTTTGGCTTTCTCTTTTCAGTTCTCAGGAAGCGCTATTTTTGGCGCTTTCGGCCCATGTTCAAGCTCCAAATCCGTGTTGCCCGCCGCCCGATATGATGATCTCCTCGAAATCGAAACGGGAGTTCGTGATCTGGGGAGGATGCAGTTGATCTAGCCCGCATATTTCACAAGTTTTCGCGCTTGCGCGAAAACTTGTCGCCGAAGGTGATTAAAATTGATGGTGCGCTTGAAAAATCAAGAAAAAAGAAC
>Ga0114940_10001073_pt1 | contig 10577 bp, 14 predicted proteins | sample ColdCreekSource_FD_87195 | JGI IMG/M metagenome (GOLD analysis project Ga0114940, IMG submission 87195) | Groundwater microbial communities from Cold Creek, Nevada to study Microbial Dark Matter (Phase II) - Cold Creek Source | ecosystem: Environmental > Aquatic > Deep subsurface > Groundwater ...
CAATCATTCTAATGTTTACCAACTAAAAAATGGTCTTCTTCGAGATTACCTGATTCAGCAGCTTAAAAATCCTTCTCTCGAAATGATTCTTGCGTAAGTCCTATGAGTGTATTTTAGCTTGTGTTTGCGTTTATGCACCCAATACACTAAATGCTCATATAATCTTAATTCGTCGTAGTCTTCACAATCTTTTGCAATTGGTATGTTTACGCCTGGCTTATTGCGCCAGCTAATAATCTTAGTTTTGTTAGCTGTAATAGTTTTTATTAAGCCAATACGCTTCGTCGCTAAATCGTGAGCATTTCTAAAAGCAGTAGCTCTTACATCATTAGCGTTCGCTTCAGCTTGCTTTGGTTCAATATAAGCTTCGACTTCTTCTGCTAAGTACTTCTTAGTAGTAGGTAAACTTACGCCAGCTAGTTTAGCTATTTCAGGTATGCTGTAACCCTCACTCCCATATTGTTTTAGTAATGTGATCTTTTCTTCGCTCACTTTAGGCATATTTTGTAGAAGTTTTTGTAGTTTGTTATTTTTACAATATAATACAAAAACGTACTGCAATGTCAATGGTTTATTTAATCAGCTTGTAAAAATGGTATCGATTTGGTATAGTGTTAACCAAGCACTTTTGCAAATAGCACTGCAAAGTGTGTGCTTCAAAGCCAGGGCGAATGGCGGAATTGGTAGACGCACCACACTCAAAATGTGGCGAGAAATCGTGAGAGTTCAAGTCTCTCTTTGCCCACTCTTTGCTATCGCTTGAGACTTTCACTATCACGATTGCTCACCAACGCTTTGAGTGTTGCTCAAAACTTGCTCATTTCTGAATATAGGCTATATTCCCTCTAAAAACCAGATTAATGCATGAGTATCAACAACATACTTCATTACTGTTTACGACAAGTCTAAGTTATCATCAGAATCACCAGTAAATTCCGCAATCTGAAAATCTTCTTCAGTAGATTGCTTTGAACCAGCAAACATCCCAAAATGAATAATTTCCTTGGTTCGTTTTTGAGGCTTGGATGATAAAAATGTGACTATAACCTGGCTTTATTCAATATTCTCTGGTATTTCTGCCAGTTTGATCGAACTCTGTTTATAGATTCCTTCTATTGAGCGAAGCATCTTTGAGTATTTGTTTAAGATATTGAAACTATTATAACTTGAGAGATTTGTATACTGAGAATAGTTAACGCAAGCGATCGCATTTTTAAACTCAAATTAACATAAACGCGATTGTACTAGAAACCTTTATTTTTTGGCTTTAAAGTAATTTTAGCCTTTGTCATTTAGCATTTTGATAATATGCTTGGCAAGCTGTTCTTTAACTTCTCGATGTCTTGGAATGGGTTGAGATGCTTTCGTCTTCGGGTTTTGATACCAGTCATGTTTGCCACCATGACGAATAAATACACATCCTATTTTTTCAAGATGTTTGATTAAGTCTCGCCTTTTCACGATACCTCAAGTTCTGCTACTCTTCTGACATGGGGAATTGCTCCACTTGTTATTTCTTTGTAGAGATCAACTAAGTTTTCTTTTAGTTCGTCTTCGGTTTCTGCTTGAGTCCAGTAATCCGAGTATTCTTCCAGATAACCAAGCCACATTTGTTCGTCTTGCCAATAAACGTATTTTTTAGTTTCCATAACTGAGAACATTGATAAAATACTTTCTTAGTCATTACCTGCTGACTATTTTATCAGTCTGAGTCATAATTAGCTTTGTCCTAAATTGCGATCGCATTTTAAACCTAAATTAACATAAACGCGATCCCTTATCATACTGAAACAAACATTAAATTTTTCTGAGTCTATATAATTTGAGTAACCTCAAAGTTAAATAATAAATAAGGTTTAACATTTGATCAATATGGTTAGTGCTTCAAAATTTAATGAAATTTTAGAACAAATCGAGACTTTATCTAGTGATGACCAAGAGATACTAATTGATTTAGTTAAGCGTAGATTAATAGAACGTAGACGAGATGAGATTGCCGATAATATTGCACTTGCACATCAAGAACATCAGTCTAGAAATGTTTTTCGTGGTTCTGTTGAAGATGTAATTGCTGAGTTAAACAATTGAGAACTTTAGTTTTTGCTTCATCATTTAAGCGAGAATTTAAGGTAATTATCAAGCGTAGACCAGAGTTGAAACAAAGGATTGAGGATAGGTTGAGAGTTTTGGCAAACGATCCATTCGAGCCTTCTCTAAGAACTCATAAACTTAAAGGTAAATTAGCAGGTTCTTGGTCTTGCACAGTTGAGTATGATTGTCGAATCATTTTTGATTTTGTCAAAAATCAAAATTCAGAAGAAGAAGAAATATTGCTAATCGATCTTGGTAGTCATGATGAGGTGTATTGAACTCAAATTAACATAAATGCGATCACTTTTTTAAGTTCAATACATTTAAATTATTAGCTTTTTACTAAATAGTGATCGCATTTTTAACTTGAATTAGCATAAACGCGATCGCAAAAATGTTCACAACTTAATTTTTATATCCAGTATTGCAATATGGATGGGTTATTTGTCCATTATCCAAAGTTGCCAATCCACCGTCCTGTTTACGCTGTTTATGATCGATTGAAATTGAGTTTCTATGAATAAATCCGTTGCAAATTTTACAACGAGGTACTTTTTGTAATGCGTCTTTTATATAAATTTCACTTTTCTTACATGTGTTGAAGTCTTTTTCAGATGAATGTGGTTGTTGATTTATATTGCGAATAGTCAAATAATTAAAATCACGAGTGGCTATAATTATGTCTCTAGTTTCATCAATTGTTTTTCCCATTTTTAAATTATTAACAATTTCCTGAAAAAGTTTAGATATATATTTATAACTCTTTTGACCATTTCTATGTTTTTCATAAATCTGCTTTATCCAGTCGTCATGTTCAAGAAAAAAAATGAATCTGCTTTAATATCTTCAATAGAAATAGTTTCTTTTTTCTTTCCTGGACTACTATTTTCTTCTACTTCAAAATCTTCTCTTGGAATTAAAGCATCTAGATTAACTTTAGCCATAACATTTTTCTACAGGTTTGTGCGCCTTTCTATAGTTAGTGTATAACTGATAAATATGAATTGCTCTTATTGATCGCAAATGCAACCAATATCATAGCCGAACTATAAAATTATCAAGCCAGAATTATAGTTTTTATTGATACAAGGAAATAACGATCACAATTTATACTAGTTAAGCCACTATTTTTTTACTAATTCCGAGCCGATATCTTTGCCTTGATAGGATTCTCATCCACATAGCAGAAAACTCTGGTGTAGACTGATGATTTACAAACAGTTTCTTAATTAGAATAGATTTGAAAAATCGCTTTAGCTACTGGCAACTAATTTTCTATATTCGTCCGCAAAGTCTAACTATCACTCTGGCTTTGGTTTGTACTGTCATATTTACGGTTTTTTGGCCGATTCAGGCATGGTTAGCTGGACAAATGGCTGACTTTATCGGCAAGGGAGATATTGATAATATTGCCCGACTGGCGGGATTAGCAGCGATTATTTTTCTGTTGCGGGGTATAGCCCAGTATGGACAGGATTCTTTAATGGCAAAAGCAGCCTTAACTATTGCCCTAAATTTGCGTAAGGTTGTTTACTCTCATTTGCAAAGGCTGAGTTTAAATTATTTTGAAGTAGCTAAAACAGGTGATCTTACTTATCGTTTAACTGAAGATGTCGATCGCATTGGGGAAGTGATTAACCAATTTTTTCATGATTTTATTCCCTGTATTTTGCAGTTAATTGTGGTGTTGGGATATATGTTATATCTTAACTGGCAATTGACTTTGGCAACTTTAGTTTTAGCTCCCTTCATGGCTATAGTTATTGGTGTGTTTGGCGAGAAGTTACTTGAGTTTTCGCGGCGCAGCCAAAGCCGTATTTCTAATTTGTCTTCCCTGTTAACAGAGGTATTGAGTGGCATTCGTTTAGTTCAAGCTTTTGCGGCGGAGAATTATGAACTGCAACGTTTTAGTCATGAAGCTGAAGCCAATAAAAATGCTAAATATATGGCTGAAAAAGCTAAGGCAATTCAATTCGTTGTTGTCGGTTTTTTGTTGGCAATGAGTGTAGTTTTTATCTTTTTGTTGGGGGGATGGCAAATTTCACAAGGGAATATTACTGGCAGCGAATTTGTTAGTTATATTGCGGGTGTTGCTTTATTAATTGATCCAATTAGTCATATTACTAGTAACTATAATGGCTTTAAAGAAGGACAGGCATCGGTAGATCGCATTTTTGAATTGTTAGATATTGAACCAACAGTTATTGAGAAAGATAAGGCGATCGCTTTACAAGTGGTTACGGGAAAAGTTGAATATAGTAATGTTAGTTTTAGCTATTCGGCAGACACTCCTGTACTTAAAAGTATTAGCTTAATTGCTAGCCCTGGGGAAACGATCGCTTTAGTCGGTTCTTCTGGTGCAGGTAAATCGACTTTAGTTAATTTATTACCCCGTTTCTATAATGCTAATCAGGGAGAAATCTTAATTGATGGAGTTGATATTCAAGATGTAACCCTCAAAAGTCTGCGTCAACAAATAGGTATTGTTCCCCAAGAAACTACTTTGTTTTCTGGTACTATTGCCCAAAATATTGCCTTTGGTAAAACTAATTTTGAGCTAAAAGATGTAGAAACTGCTGCTAAAGTTGCTAACGCACATCAATTTATTAGCGAACTGTCTCAAGGTTATTATACTTATGTCGGAGAAAGAGGAGTCAATCTATCAGGTGGACAAAGACAAAGAATTGCGATCGCTCGTGCTATTTTGCTCAATCCTCGCATTCTGATTTTAGATGAAGCTACCTCGGCTTTAGACTCTGAATCTGAAGCTTTAGTTCAAGAAGCTTTGGAAAGAATTATGCAGGATCGCACTGTATTTGTGATTGCTCATCGCTTGGCTACAGTTAGACGCGCTGATCGTATTTTAGTATTAGAAAAAGGGCAGATAGTTGAGTCGGGTAATCATCAGGAATTACTAGTTAAGAATGGTGTTTATGCTAGTTTTCATGCAAGACAGTTTCAGAATAGCTAATCTTGTTTTAATAACCAAAATGCGGTAGAAGTCATGCCAGAATTATCAGGCTGTATTAAGAGAAAATGTAATCCTTTAGCGGCTTGTTTTTTTTGCTCGTAATTAACAGCTCCTTGAGCAACTGATTCTGATTCAAAAGTATTAAATATCCAACGATCAACTAATCCAGTTTCTAAGATAAGTCCGCCTGACTTACCTACTTCTGTAGGAATATAATTAATAAATGCAGGTACTTGATGCTCGATCCAACGAGCAATAATCATTGATCTCTTGCCACCATACACCACAATTCCAGGTATAGATACATCAGAAGCAATGCCTAAATTAATTGGTAAAAAGGCTTCTGGTAAATTGAGAATTGGTATCGGACGATCGCAAAATAAATCGACAATTTCTCCCGCTACAATATTAGCAATTTGCCATTCTTCTCCCAAAATATTTTCTGGTAAAGCTTGGGGAGGTGGTTTCTCTAAGTCCAGGGGATTGTAGTTAGGAAAAGTTTTAGTATATCGATGACTTAACTCTTTTTTTAAAGCAGGAGTATGTCTAGTAGCTTCAATAGGAATTTTTAAGTTTTCTGCGGCTATAGTTAATAAACTTAAAGCTTGAGGACGGAAAATAGCAATCTTCTCAGGGAAGTGACCTTTTGCCGCTTCACGTAATTGTTGTTCTAACCATTGCGAGTTAGCTTCCTCGGAAAAACATTGAGTTGTATGCACAAATTTTCCTGCCGCATCACAAATGATTAATTCCCATCGCCTCTGTTGTTCACGTTCTAGTAACGGAAGATGATAAAAATCAGCTTGCCAAATATTCATAAAGATATTGTGAAGCGTAAATATTTTTTGCTCAGGTTTATTTTAATTTTACAGAATCGAGGCTGATTTACAAATTGTTGATGAACTTAACTATCGATCTAAGTATTATCTCTGGAGTTTGAATATAATGGCAACAATTAGATAAACAAAGATCAATCCTTAATTATTAACTGGGTATATTTACATGATTACCAAAAAACTTTTATTGTTTCTATTTTTAGGAATAGTTAGTTCATATCTTACAGCTTGTGGTTCTACAAAAAATTCAAGTAGCCCAGAACAGCCAATAAAACAGGAAGAAAAGCCTGATATAGTAGAGCCTGATATAGCTTATGAAATTCCCAAGGATAAGCCCGTAAAACCAGGAAAAGATGTTTTAGAAATTCCTGAGCCGAGTACTTTTGTTTTTGTATCTCTTGGCGCGATCGCATTAATTGCTAAACGTCGTCGTTATAATGTTGACTAAATTATTTTTAGCTATTTTTAGCTGATTTATCTAATAATTGTTTGGCGATCGCTTTAAGTTCTTGATAATTTATTTTGCCGCGATTATTACGGGGCAAGCTATTAACTTGCAGCCAATTTTTGGGATGTTTATATTTAGCCAGTTGTGGCTGTAGTTTCTGTTTAATCACAGCTAAATCAAGATTAGCTTGCCCTGGAATATAAAGTGCAGTAACCACTTGTCCCCATTGAGCATCAGCCAATCCAATTACACAAACATCCTTAACTAATTGAGTTTCTAAGATAGCGGCTTCAACTTCAACTGGAAAAACATTTTCTCCTCCAGTAATAATCTTATGACTATTTCTACCAACAAGATGTAAGTAACCTTGAGCATCAAACCAACCTAAATCATCGGTGTTAAACGATTGATCTTGATTAAACATTTGAGGGTAATAACCAAGACAAAGCGATCGCGAACTAATACTAATTAAACCTGTTTGTTGCTCTTGGGCTAAATTCTGATCGTTAATAATCTTAACTTGTGCATGAGGTAAAACTTGACCACTACTATTATTACCCCGAAGAAAATCTTCAGGTTTTAGAGTTACAACTTGAGCCGCAGTTTCGGTCATTCCATAGGTAGGAGCAAGAGGAATATTGTATTTCCTAGCGCGATTTAAAAGCGATCGCGATGCAGGCGCGCCACCGAGCAAAACCGTCTTAAAATTAGCCAGCCATAAGGGATCAAATTCAATCAAAAATTGTAGTTGAGTTGGTACGAGAGAAATAAAGTAATTGTGACTTGGTATCGTAACTCTTGCTTCTTTTATAACTCGATAAGGCAAGATTAATAAATTCCCTTTAGTGATCAAAGAACGCATAAACTGCATTAAACCGCTAACATGATATAAGGGTAAAATGCAAAAAGAATTAATAGTTTTCAACTTAAAATACTCGCCAAAACCAGTTACAGATGCTGTTAAAGTTGACCAAGTATGAATCGCAAAACGAACTTTTCCAGATGTCCCACCAGTAGGAATCATAATCAGAGGTTTTTCCCCTAAATATCCCTCTGCATTTTCTACTACATCCTGCTCATATTTATTTTGTTTTAATCTAATCTTGGCAACTAATGTTTCGGTTTCTGCATCTGCCAATATTAAATCAGGTTGCACTAAATTAAATACCTGTTGCCATTCTTGTTCTCTCCAATTAGGGTCGCAAATAAATAAATCTGTCTTGGCAATTATAGCTGCTAAAAAAGAGGCTGAAAACTGGATCGGATCATTCTCTATCAGAAAAACTTTTAATCTAACTTGAGCCTTAGCTGTTGATGCTACTAGTAGCTGTAACTGCTTCAGAGTAAGCTGATATAACTCTTGATTGCGACGGGCTTTGCCCTTACAGGAAGCATCGCCAAGTATTTTTGAGGGGTAATCTATTAACCAATTACTTGCCGTAAGCTCTTTTAAATGTTCTAATAACCTATCTTCCATCAATAACATAGCGACTCTCAATTAGATTAACCACAGCAAATATCCTGCTTAATCCTTAATCGTCATACTAAGTTATACGAATAAACAACTACAAATACATATAAATACTGATAAAAACTGAGTTTTTAGCTAAAGATATTTATGTAAAAAAACCAATGGCAAAATAAATTATCTGGCTGAAAATTGAGTTAAAACATCTAGGTCAATTACCATGTTTGAACGTGCCACAATCTTTTCCGCCGTGTTTATTTTTATAGTTTTTGGTATTATCGGCTTAAAATACTACCAGTTTATAGAACATAAGAACCAAGTTGCGATCGCACAACTATAATATAAGACTTTAATCTTTTTAAACAACTAATTAATAATTAGCTTAACGTAATGGCCACCAAGATACTTTATCGCGAGTTGCTCCATAAACCGCCTTTAATTCTTCTGGATTAGTTGCATAAATCAAATCACTTTGAGAAGATTTATTCGGCTTTAGTAAGCCTACTTTGGTCATCCCCTTGAGGACCTGTTCCACAGTACGATGATTTAGCTGGCAAGCTTTGGCAATAACATCGACAGGTAAATCAAAAACAAATATATCATCAGCTTGTGGTTGATTACCCAACTCCCTCTCTTGATAAATTAAAGCTCTTAACAATGCCGCTACCGCTTGGGGTGGATAGGTACTGCAATTAAGCAAATGATATTGGAATTTTTCCTGCAACTCAAACATTAGTCCATAGCGATCTCGAAATTCCGCGCTTTCTTCATGTAACACCCGCACAATTTCTAGCGGAATTTTAATCACATCTGCTGTTTTATAAGCCTCCACTAGGCTAGGAAAAGCGCGAGAGACATTACCGAAACTCAAAGCTAAATTTTGCATTCCGAAGCAACTTCCTGAATAAGTTATCGAAATAATTCGATCTAAAGGAGTGCTGCGGACAACAATTGGTCCACCATCAATCACTGCATAGAGATACTCTAACGACATATTAGGACGAAACGCCGTATAAATCGGACGACTGGAGTAAAGCTTTTCGGGAATAAGTTGATCGGGATTAACATAATTAGCAAGCCAAGCATGATCCAATCCCTTAAACAGGAAATTTTTTTGAGTCAAAGACTCGATTAAATTGAACTTCTTAGAATCTTTAATTGGCTTATTCATTACATTCTTTTACAGCAGCAGTCAGTCATATTCTGACATTAACTGAGACGTGGTTGAAATAAATATCAAAATTAAATTGTAAACCATTTCTAATTTTTCTATGATACAGTCTTGAATGAAATTATAGGCTACGGTTTTAATATTTCGCATTACCAGATTTCTGATGCAGGACTAAGACGTGGTTGTAACTTTAGAAGATATGACGGCAAAAGATTATGTTGAAAGCGATCCGCTCGATTTAGATCACTTATCCTTTTAAAGTACAAAATTTTCCCTTCTTAAAAAAGTAGAATAGTCAAAATGTAATCACGGTACGAATCGACTCGCCTTTGTGCATCAAATCAAAAGCGTCATTAATTTGAGCGACTGGCATCGTGTGAGTAACCAAATCGTCGATATTGATTTTTCCTTCCATATACCAATCAACAATCTTCGGAACATCAGTACGTCCCCTTGCGCCACCGAAAGCGCTCCCTTTCCAGACTCTCCCCGTGACTAATTGAAAAGGACGAGTGCTAATTTCTTCCCCGGCACCGGCAACTCCAATCACGGTTGAAACTCCCCAACCTTTATGACAGCATTCTAAAGCCTGTCGCATCACCTTGACATTGCCGATACATTCAAAACTATAATCTGCACCACCGTCAGTTAATTCAACCAGATGAGCAACCAAGTCTCCATCTATTTCACGAGGATTAACAAACTCAGTCATGCCGTATTTTTCAGCCAGAGGGCGTTTATCTGGGTTAATATCCACGCCGATAATTTGGCTAGCACCGACCATTTTTGCGCCTTGAATGACGTTTAAGCCAATACCACCCAAACCAAACACAACCACATTAGCACCAGGCTCCACTTTTGCTGTATTAACTACCGCACCCAAGCCAGTAGTTACACCACAACCAATCAGGCATACTTTATCGAGGGGTGCATCATCCCGTATTTTGGCAACGGCAATTTCTGGTAAGACGGTATAGTTAGCAAAAGTAGATGTCCCCATGTAGTGATATAGTTTCTCGCCATTGAGGGAAAAACGACTTGTGCCGTTGGGCATTACCCCTTTACCTTGAGTAGCTCGAATTGCTTGACAAAGATTGGTTTTCCGACTGAGACAGTAAGCGCACTCGCGACATTCGGGAGTATAAAGCGGAATTACTTTATCTCCTGGCTTAACGCTGGTTACTCCTTCACCGACCTCGGCAACGATTCCTGCTCCTTCGTGTCCTAAAATAGTAGGGAATAAGCCTTCGGGATCTGCCCCTGAAAGAGTATAAGCATCAGTGTGGCAAACTCCTGTGGCTTTGATTTCTACTAGAACTTCTCCAGTTTTTGGTGCTTCTAGCTGCACTGTTTCGATACTCAGAGGTTTACCTGCGCCAAAAGCTACTGCTGCTTTTACATCCATGCTGCTCTCCTACTATTTATTAAATCTAGCTAAATTAAATGTAGCTAAAAAAACTTTAGCTGATCTTAGAGGATGTCTGAAAAGTATCAGATTATGCCAGCCTCCTTAACATCAGACGAATCATAGCAACTCGAATCATTGTTTCAGAAGTTGCAGGTAAAACTTCATAATCTTTATTCAAACGACG
>Ga0114940_10001074_pt1 | contig 10575 bp, 8 predicted proteins | sample ColdCreekSource_FD_87195 | JGI IMG/M metagenome (GOLD analysis project Ga0114940, IMG submission 87195) | Groundwater microbial communities from Cold Creek, Nevada to study Microbial Dark Matter (Phase II) - Cold Creek Source | ecosystem: Environmental > Aquatic > Deep subsurface > Groundwater ...
CACGAGCCGCGAATACGCCGTCTTCGGCGTTGTCCAATACCCAGCGTGAGCAAGCGCGTCGGGATATCCCAAAGGTCGAGTTCTGCGTCTGGCGGCGGGTCTTGGGACTCAGCGAGCCGCGGTTCTCTCGCGGACATCGCATCCAGAGCCATTCGCACGGTGAGCCCTACTTCCGCCGCGTTCGCAAACCACGACGGGGGCCAGCGCAGAAACTCGTCGAGCATTTCCGCGGCGTCGCGAGGCCGCATATTCGGATCCGGATGAGTCGCGCGTTCCAGCAAGGCAGCCAGAGGGGCGTCCGACACGAAGTAGGTACGCTCGTCGGCTTGCGAACAGATCGTCGGGTCCGAGCTCCCTAGCAGTTGGCGGAGCAAATCCGCCAACGCGTAGATGTCGGTCCGTTCGTCGGGTGTCGCGCCCTTCACCTCTTCGGGCGACAGCATGCTCGCCCCGTCCGTCGCCGAAGCGACGAATAGCTCGTGCGCGACGCCGGCGTCGCTGAGCAGCGTCTCCCCGAAACTTGCCACCCAAATGCAGTCGGGATAGACGGTGCGGGTAGCGCTTTGGCCCAGTTCGCGACGAGCCGCGGCCATCGCGAGCAGCGCATCGCGGGCGATGCGCAGTGCAACCTCCGGGACGATCGTGACCTGCGATCGGGCGGCTCTGAGCAGCAGGCCCGCAGAGACCCCCTCGACGTATTCCGACACCGCATAGCTGGTCCCGCCGATCACGGCCGAACCGAGACCGGCAATGAGTCGAGGATGGCAGATTCCAGAAGCGACGATCAGGCTTGAAGCAATTTGCTCGGTCGCGCCGCTCGGCAACTGTCGCAACAGAACGAAGCGACCGCGGTCCGCACCGGTAACCACCCTGCCTACGCAGCGCGGTCCAAGGCAGCCGTGGTCCAGGTGGCTGACGACTTCACACCCTTCGCTCGAGGTAAAATGAAACACACGTTCAGTGCTCAAGATCGCTGAACCCTCTGCCGGGGCAAACGGCCGAGCATCGCTTGACTTTAGTGGACGCACGCAACTCACCCGTTCTAAGCACGCGATTGCGGTTCGGGTTTCGCCCGGGCCGCACGTTTTCGCTCTGTCCGGCCAAGAGTCGATCTCGCGACCGGCGAAAACTGTCATTTTGCCAGCGGCGGCGCTGGGCCCACAATACCCGGAAAAATTATGGATTATGGGAACGGCCGAGGTCGCGGACGGCAGGTCGTTCAAAGAACGTCGTTCCCGGAGACATCCCTCCGACGTTGTAAACGCGGCGAGCTTCAGACCTGACGCTTCGGATGCGACCAGCTCGTTTGCTTCATCGAGTTGGCGCATGGAGCGCGTCTCCTCGCGCTCATACGTGCCACTGGCCACTGCGCCTCCGGAACCCCAGGAACTAGGCCGGTCATGTTGGGTCGCGAGCGAACAACTGGCTGAACCTCATTCGCTCGGATGGGGACGGGTACGGAACTTCTTGCTCCTAAGTTGACGCCGACAACGCGGCGACTAGGCTTCGTCTTCGAAGCCCTCGGAGCGTGTTCCAGCCCCCTTCCCCGGCGCTCCGAGGGCTTCACTGTCGAGCCTGCGGACCATTGAGCCCTGGAACGGGCGCAAGGCGCAGGCGCCGAGGTGTCCTTCTGAAATTGGGCCCAGCGTGCGGGCAAGTCTTCAGTTCAGGGCCGAGCCAGACTTCGGTCATCTCAGGACTGGCAAGCAGGTCGTCTACCCGATGCACACCCAGATCCAATTGCTCATTGACGCTGCGATGGTCGGCGCGCGGCGCGTGTTCGACTTCGAGTGGCTCGCCAACGACCCGTTGTTCGAGCACTTGGCCGGCGGGGCGGTGCCGAGTGTCGATGCGCTCTACGATGATCTGCGGCGCTTCGGACCGGACGAGCGCGAGCAGCTCGAAGCGATCGTTGCCGAGCACGGTTTGCGGATGCTACGAGAGCGCCGTCCGGAACGCGTGACCGTCGACATCACCACGGTCATGCCGCTCTTCGGTCACCAAGAAGGAGCGCCGCCCGGCAGCAATCCTCGCTATCACGGCCGCCCCAGCTACCACCCGATCCTCGCCCGCATCGCCGAAACCGACACTGTCCTTGGCGCGCGGCTGCGCCCCGGTGACACTTCGCTTGGTGACGCTGACGTCGAAGACGTTGAGCCGTGGCTCGATCGCACCCGCGAAGCGGCGGGCCGCGATGCCGTCATCACGGTTCGCATCGACGCCGGCGGCGACTGCGCCGCGCTGCTTGCCGCCGTCCACCGCCGGAAAGATCTGTTCGTTGTCAAAGCCAAGCAAACGCCCAACCTGCTCGGCGCGGTGATGCAGACGACGAGCTGGCACACGGTCGATTTGGACGCCGATGGCGCCCCTTCGCGCCAAGCTGGCGAACTCGATTTTCAGCGCAAGGACTGGCCACCGGGGTGCTACCGCGTGATCGCCATCCGTACCAACTAGCGCGACAGCGGACGACAGGTTTGCTTGTGGGAAGGCCTCGACCAACCTGCTTTTGCTGTGCCGAAAAAACAGACTGCCGAGGAAGGCAACGGCATCCAGCTCAACCTATACAGCACCAACCCATGATTGGGCGCCGGAGCCAAGTCGCCGACTAGCGAGGATAGTAAGTGGTCGCTCGTCTCTGGCCCTTCTTTGAAACGCGCTTGGCAGCCATCAGCTTCTTAGTCGGAAGCACGAGCTCCGTCGTCGATGTGCCGAGCGACTTTGCGATCTCCTCGATCCGCTTGCCGGGGTTCTTTGCGATGAACGCGCAGAGGCGCTCGGTGAGCGTGGCGAGCTCGCCCGGGTCGCGTTTCTGCCCCTTTCCGGGGGCGCCCGCTGCCCGGCCCGCCCGCGGGGCTGCGTTCCGGCCGCTTTGAGCTGCCGGGCGAGCCGTAGCGCCGCGGAGCGCTTCGCTGATGGCTTGGAGCGTTGACGTCCTGATGAGCTCCTCGAGCTCGGACGCGAAGTCCTGGATACGGGATTGTATTTCGGAGTCGAGGGGGGTTTGCATGTGAGGCTCTCCTATCTCAGGGTGAGCGCGAGACCAAGCATTCTCGATCAGCGGCGCTCTACGATCTGGAAATGGCTCGGGCGACACCGCCCGCTCAGTCAAACTTTTCGAGAGCGTTCGTCGTTCCCTTGGTAGACTGCCTCGAGGCACCGGCACTCCCAACCCACCCTTCGCGGGCGAGTGCTGGGCCTCCCTTACCTTTCGGCGCGGTCGCGGTGCTCAGGTTCCCGTTCGCAGAGCGCACGGGTCGAGGACCACGGGCTCAGCGCGGATGGCATGGAAGCCGTTGACCAGGACGAGAGGTTCGGGCACCGTGGCCTCAGCGAAGGACCGGTAACTGAACCATGCAAGGCGTCAAAGAAGAGTCGATCCTGGGGCTGTTCGTCGTATTGGCGTGGGCCGGCTGTCAGAAGCCGCCAGATTCTATGCCCGCCGCCGGTCCTCCCAGCACTGAATCGAGCGCCCCTGTTATTCCATCCGCGGCGGCCGCGCCGAGCGCCTACCCAATGTGCGGTGGCCAGGGAGTTGACAGTGCGGCGAGCGCACCGCCGAGCGGTGCCGTGTCGCTGCAGCTCGCGCCCGCCTATTTGGACGAGATGGCAGCCTGCGACACCGAAGACGCCTTGCCGAAGGCGGCGCTGCCGAGCGGCGATGGTCACATCAACGCTAAGGGTGATTGCGAATTCGCGAATGGCGTGAGCTGCCACTACCACAGCGGCTCCGAGTTCGTCGCGAAAGGCACCAAGCAGCAGACTCCGGGTCAAGGCGAGCTCCACTGCATCGTGCCGAGCGACGAGCCCAAGAGTCCGCGCGTCTACGGGGGGCACATCGTGTGCCGCGACAAGGCCCAAGGGCAAGTCCACGACATCCACGCTGCGCACGCCGTCAAGCAGGGCGCGAGCTGCCCCGCGGCGATCGTCGCGCAGATAGAGCCGTGCCACGGCTTTCGCTGCTGCAATGACGGCACGCTCACCACCGCCATCGCCGATCTCGTTCGCGATAGCCGGAACGACATTCGCCCGGACTTTCGGATCTGCGCCGATACCCTGGAAGTGGACTGCGACTTGCTCGCGAACTACACGCCCCACACGGCGAACAGCCCAGCCCTGGGCGGCATCGGCGAGCCCGTGTTTTCGGCCTCGCGAGAGCCATGAAACCCGAGGGCGGCCCAGATCGGGGGGGCCTCACTCTGCTTGTCCCTCAGCCATCGGGAGCGTGAAGATCATGCGGGTGCACGTGCCGCGCTCGCTCCCCAGCGCGTAGCTGCCGCCGAGGTCACGGCACGCCTCGGCGATGGCGGACATGCCAACGCCACGGCCCGAAGTGCTCGAGACCCCCGCCGAAGTGGACACACCGGGACCGAATAGTGCTTCGACCAGCTGAGAGCGAGACTGATGCGGCATGCCTCGCTCAAGCGCCCGTTCCCGTAGCTTGTCCCAGTCGACGCCGCGGCCGTCGTCGCTGACCTCGATCACGACGTCGGCGCCCACCTGACGCGCATTGAGCCTGACCTGGTTCTTGGCTGGCTGGGTCGCATCCCCACTCTTTGGCGTCGATGCCGAAGTCGTCGTCCGGGGTCTCCAGAGCCTTCCTTCGGATCGCGGCGGCGCGCTCCACCGCGCTGCCACGCAGGGCACGGTCGAACAAGCGGATCTGCTCGTCGGACGCCAGGCTCTTCAGCGAGGCGATGTAAACCGACTCCTCGGTCACCAGCGTGACGAAGTAGCGGTAGAGGCCCGGTGCGAACTCTTTGTGGGACAAGGTGTTGTTCAGCACCGCGTGCTCGCGCGAGCCGCGCTCATTCACCTCCATGGTGGCTACGAGCGTGGACAAGGCTCGCAGCTGCTCGCCATCGTTGGAGAGTTGGGTCAGGGCGGCGCTGGCGTTGATGAGCTCGTTGTTGGTCTCGCCGTAGTAGCTGAGCACGTCGTCGATGCTTGGGCTCGGCTGGGTCAACTCCTGACGCATTGCGGCGCGCCAGGCAAGCATTGCGCGGGCGCGCCGGAGGTCACCACCCAGGCGCTGCGGAAGGCGAGAGAGGTCGCGGTTGGCCAAGAACTCGTCCATGGCGCGGACGGCGGAGTCAGTCTTTGCTTCTTGGCTTACCAGCGCGCCCGTGTCGGACGATTCGAAGCCCGCGCTCAGAGCGGCCAGAGCGCGCTCCGCCTGGAGCTCGCCGACCGTGGTCGTCATGCGCGCGGAAAGCTCGGCCAAATCTTCGATCGAGCCGATGCCCTCACTGGCCTTGGCGCGCGCCTGCGCTTCGCGCGCGATGTGAGCCGAGAGCAGCAACGCTGCCGATGACCGATACATATGGAGTGGACCCTGCCTGCGAGCAAGTTCTCCACTGATTGGGTGGCCGCGCCCTCCCCGCCGGGAAATCGCTTACGAGCCTCGAGCCGTGACGCGAGGCTTGGCCAAGTCGACGCGACCGCCATCGTACTCCACCAGGAAGTCGACGAGTCTTCGTCTTTCGGGCTCACGCAACACTTCTCCGAGCCAGCCGATCAAGGGTGTCGGCGCGGTGAACAGCCGCCGGTTCGGGTTGTCGCTATCTCGGCACAGGCGCAGAAACTGCAGAACGTTGACGGCCGAGTCGGCGTCAGCGAGGGCCGCGCTCCTCTCCACTAGTGAGTTAGACTGGATCAGGCGCGTTCGAGCGCGCTCCGAGGCTTCATCCGACAGGAGCCTGCAACTCCGCCAATCTGCTACGACCACGGCCCGAACGCCAGGTGGTATGACGCGGGCGGCAGCTGCGACCCCGTTGAACCAGGTATCGACGTCCCCGGGAGTGCGCACGTCGCAATCCAGGCGGACCTCGATCAGCCGCCCAACCTTGACCTGGTAGATATTTGCCAAAGCTCCACCTCGCCCTACGTACGGACGTCCGTCGCAAAACCAAAGGCCCATACGTGTGCGCGTTCGATGGCACAATTGTAGTCGCGTGTAGGGTCGGAGTTGCCGTACGAGAGAAGCTACGGAGGTGGCCGCGTTCCGCCGGCCGGACTGGGTCGATCGAAGCGCAGGTCACCGTAGAGCCGCTGGATCGCGATCGCTGACGGGTTCGGTCCTCGCACGAGTACCTGCACGTCCATGCCGGGCAACCCTTTCGAGCTCGAGATACCCTTTGGAAGCACCAGCGTGAGGCGCGCGAGCCCATTCGCGTCGGCACGACAAGCGCGTCCGCTCGCCCGCACGCGCTCGCCGGTTACTGGGTCGAAGCCGAGCGGCCATGCGCGAACCCACGCACCCGCGTTTGCTTCGGCGAGGTTTATCGTCACCAGCGCCGTCTCTGGCGAAGAAGTACTTGCCCCGGCGACGAACATCGTCTGCACGCGGTACTGGCCAGGGTCGGGAGCCTTGTCACCCGAGTCGCTGAGGGTGGCGGGGAGCTTGGCGTTGGCGCCTCCAGGATGAGCCCATGAGTTACCCGTACGGCCTCCCCGGGCCGCATCGGCGACGCCCAGCACCCAGCGGGTGAGCCATTGCGAATTCGGAAGCGCGAGCAGCGCATTGGCTACCAGTTGACTGCTGGCGAGCAACACGCCTGGTGACGTCGCGGTGCGGTTGGCGTTGCGCCGCGTGCTCGGCAGATTTTGCGCCGCCTGACGTCTGTCTGACGCCGTGCTCTGCGTTGCGTTCGAGCTGGCAGCGCGAGTCAGTCCGGTTTGCATGGACTCCTCTTCCGCGACAGCGCTCAGAGGCTCTTCATGCGCATCGACGAGATGAACGATTCGCTGGTTGGAGAACAAGACCACCATGGGCTTGCTGTTCTGCTTCGGGTAGTTGCCGTCGTTGAGCCCCGGAGGGAGGAGGGTGAGCAACCAAGACCACCCGCAGGCTACTGCGACCGGATCGATCGCGCGCCCTCGCAAGTCGAATGCCCAAAGGTCGACGGACGTATTCTGTCGGAAATATGCAATCAGGCGATTGTTCGGGAACGGCCAGTTGCAGTCAAGCGTAAACGATGCCTTGCCGGGGCTCCTCCACCCCAGTGGATCCACGATGACGACCGCGTAGCAGATGTTCTTAAGCGGCGCCGTGGAATCCACCACTCCCACTTGTCTTCAGCCGTTCAACACGAACGGAAAAGAGAGCAAGCGGAAGCTCCGCGCGCGGCGAAACCTCGCGCAGCGCAATTGCAAAACCGAAACCGTGGATCAGGCCGAAGGCAGACGCTGGCCCCCAGCATCTTTCAATGCGGAGGGATGGCAAGCAGCCGAAAGCGTGCCGTCGCTAGCGCAACGATTGGCAAGCCCAAGCCGCCTCGGCGCCTCCATCCAAGCGTCCGCACTCTGCTACTGGGAGCGGCGAGGAACCTTCCGATCGGCAGTGCTCCGAGCACCGACGAAACGCTCAGTGCGTTGGACGCAGCATGCTGCCTGCTGGGTATCGCACAGACGCCGTGGACGCGGCGTGCTGCGTCCGTCTCATGCCGCGTGATAAATCAAGGCAGCGTGCTGCCCAAGTTCATCCGGGTCCATGCTATCGCGAGCAGCGCGCTGCTTCAGGCGACGAGCAAGCTTGGATTTCGAGCAGCATGCTGCCTCATTTAGCCCGTCGCTGGTGGCTCCGGACGCAGCATGCTGTCTCCGAGGCATTCAGGCGGGTCGGTTTTGGGCAGCGAGCTGCTTCCGGGCCATCCCACGCGACCGGTTTGAAGCAGCGTGCTGCCTCGGGACGCGCGTCCGCCATCGCTTGCGAAGCAGCTTGCTGCTTCCGAACCAACTCGCCGATTAAATCCAGGCGGCTAGCTGCTCCCCCCAACGTCAGGCGACAGGTCCGAAGCAGCTAGCTGCATGAGGAGCCGGTAAGCGGACCGGCTCCTTGCGGCTTGCCGGTCCAGTTCTTCACGCTTCGAACTTTTTTCCGCAACCCCCGAAACCCGGTGACCGATGGAAAGGGCATGCACGCGGTGCACGGTGTGCCGCGCGCTTCAACCGAGAGAAATTCCAATGTCTGAATCAAGTCCTGTCATCGATTCCGTCCCCAACGAAATGCTGTTCGAAGAGCCGTACACCCGTCTCCTGCCGGAATACTCGGCCCTCACGGTCGATGAGCTCGCTCCGGTCAATCTCGACATCCCCACGGCGGTTACGACCGTACTCGGCGCGGGGCCCGAGATTCTCGGGCTCACGCCGCACATCGCCAAGGAGCTCCCCGAGTTCAACCTCGAGCAACTCAAGAAGCTCGACGAGTATGCGATGGGACTCAGCCACGCGCACACCCTGCAAACCCGTTCCTGCAGTGAGCTCGGTGTCGAGAAAGCACAAGAAAATGGCAAAGCCGCCCCTCCTCAACCTTGGCGCCTGGCGCACCATCGATGGTGCGGGGGGCGGCGATGCTCTCTTGCTTCCTGCTACCCATCTCGTCACGCATGGCGTCGTGGTCGGCATGACCGGAAGCGGCAAGACGGGCTTCATCACCGTGCTCGTCGAAGAAGCGCTCAGGAATCAGATCCCCACGATCGTCATCGACGTAAAGGGCGATCTTCCAAACCTACTCCTTTCCTTTCCCTCCTTCGAGCCGGCGCTCTTCGCCCCGTGGGTTGAAGGAGCCGGACCGGACGCCCCGGCCGAAGTCACCCTCGAAGCCGCCCGAAAGGTCGCAGACGAGCGGCGGATTCTCCTCGGCCAGTGGTCCATCGGCGAGCCCGAGCTCCGCAGCTTTTACGAAAGCACCGAGGTGCGTGTGCTCACCCCGGGTGTTGCCGCCGGCGAGCTCCTCCACGTCCTGTCTCCGCTCGAACAGCGATCTGCGCGCTGGGACACCGATCCGGATTCAGCGCGCCAGGCGCTCAGTGCGGCCGTCTCGCTCGTGCTCCGCCTGCTCGGTCGGGACCCCGACCCGGCCAGAAGCCGAGAACATGTCCTACTCTCCGTACTCGCCGAGCGTCGCTTGCTCAGCGGTCAAAACGCCGAGCTCAGCGCGTTGATGCGAGACGTGGTCGAGCCACCCGTCTCGGAGATCGGCGCACTGCCCGTCAATTCCTTCCTGCGCAAGTCCGAGCGAAACAAGCTCGCCGCCGCCCTGAACACCTTGCTCGCTTCGCCCACCTTCGCCAGCTGGCGTCAAGGTGCGCCCCTCGACGTCGCCTCCTGGGTGAAACCCAAGAGGGGCCGCACCCCCTGCGTGATCGTGAGCGTCGCTCACCTCGACGACGAAGAACGCGCGCTCGTGCTCGGCGTCTTACTCGAGGAAATTCTTTCCTGGGTCCGCGGCTTGCGCGGCTCCACCCAACTCCGCGCCCTGCTGGTCTTCGACGAAGTGTACGGCTTCCTCCCGCCCCACCCTGCCAACCCGCCCACCAAGCGTCCGCTCGTTTCCCTGATGAAACAAGCCCGCGCGTTCGGCGTGGGCGTCGTCGTGGCCACTCAGAACCCCATGGACCTCGACTACCGCGCGCTCTCCAACGCCGGCCTCTGGTCGCTCGGAAGGCTCCAAACCGACGCTGATCGCGAGCGCGTCCTCGACGGACTGAACCTCAGCGACCAAGCGCGGAACACCAGCCCCGACTTCGACCAGACCCTGAAGCGTCTCGCGCCGCGCTGGTTCGTGGTGCAGAACGCGCACGCCAAGTCGGGCGCGCTGCTCGTGCAGCCTCGCTACGCCATGTCTCTGATGCGCGGACCAATGACACGCACTGAAATTCGAAGCGCGCTCGAGGCTCGAGCGCGCTCTTGAGACTGAAGCCCTGCAGGAAATCGGTGACACCGAAGCCCTTGCTGACCTCGTGGGCGAGCGCATCGCTCACATTCTCGTTTCGGAGCAGCGAGATTTGGGCTCGACCACTCTCGGGCCGCAGGCACATTAGGGTCAGTGCGCGGGATCGCGCTCGGGTGCGCCGTGGGCTTGGCTCAGGGAGCAAACGTCCGGATGAGCGCAGAGCTCGGCGCGCGACCTGACGCCGAGTTTTGCTATCGCTCGGGCGAGCAGTACGCGCGCCGTCGAATCGGCAATGCCGAGCGCGTAGGCCGCCTCTTTGCTGGACTGGCCGAGCGCCACATAGGCAACGACTTGGCGCTCCCGCTCGCTTAGTGAGTCGAGCCCTCCGACGCGAGCTTGATTCTCGCGAGCGACCACGTAACGCTCGCCGCCTGTGGTGAAGGTATCGACGAGCGTCCAGCGCGCTTGTGTCAACGGATGCCAGAATTGCACCGCGTGAGCACCCTCTGGCTCCCGGGCCAGTGCTCGCGCGCGGACTCGCGCGGCTTGGAGAATGCTGGTCTGGGACGCCTTGCCGGTAGCCTCGCCCTCTGCGTGAACGAGCTCCCCCTGACCATCGAGGATGGCCTCCGCGCCGAGCGTCAGATCTGGCGCTCCCGCCTGCGCTGCGAGGCGGCGCCGACAGCGATAGGCGGCACCCAGGTGGTGAGCCATGCGGCGAAAGGTGGCCGGCTCGGGAACTCTGGTGAGCGGCTCGCGCGTCATGAGCGCGAGATAGGCACCGTGGCCCGTGGGGTCAAGACCGTTGAGGCTCAGACAGTCCGGTAGGCCGAGCTCCCTGAACACATCGAAGGTCTCCTTCAACTCTGGGGAGGTGGCGCGTCCGGCGGCGATGAGCGTCG
>Ga0114940_10001075_pt1 | contig 10571 bp, 6 predicted proteins | sample ColdCreekSource_FD_87195 | JGI IMG/M metagenome (GOLD analysis project Ga0114940, IMG submission 87195) | Groundwater microbial communities from Cold Creek, Nevada to study Microbial Dark Matter (Phase II) - Cold Creek Source | ecosystem: Environmental > Aquatic > Deep subsurface > Groundwater ...
GCCCGATGCGACCGCGCGCGCTGGCAAGCTCAGCGCGCTGCTAGCTCAATTCCCGGACGACTTGAGTCTCTCGCTCGAGCTGCTGAACGCTTACGAGGACGCCAACGCTCAGCCGGCTGCGCGTGACCTGGCGCGCAAGCTGCGCGAGCGGCCCGACGCCGACGCACGTCTGCGCACGGCCGTCGGCGAGTTGTACCTGCGCCTGGCCGAGCGGGCCGCGGCGGAAGACAAGGCCGCTCTGGTTGCGGAAGGTCGGCGCGCGTTTGGCGAGATCGTCGAGTTTGCGCCGGAGGATCCGGTGGCACGCCGACGCCTCGGCGATCTGCTGCTGGCCCACGGCTTCTTCGCCGACGCCGCCCGCCAGTACGAGACGCTGGCGCGCCTGACGCCTGACGATGCCAAGGTGCGGCTCCTCTTGGCTAGCGCGGCCGAAGGCCAAGGCTTGCTCGAGGAATCCTTGAAATGGGCCGAAAAGGGCGGCGCCGCCGGCGCTCCCGACGGCACTTCGGGCGCTGCCGTTACGGCTCGCGCGCTGGCAGCGACTCACCTCGCCTGGGCTCGCTTGGCGGCCGCCGACGGCAAACGCGCCGAAGAGCTCGAAGCGCTGGCGGCGCGCGCGACCCGCGTGCTCTCGGGCAGCCACCTCGACCCCGACAAGCCCGTCGGCATTCGCGTCAGCCTGACCTGGGCGCACCCGGAGCTGCACCCCAGCTTGTGGACCAACGCGCTGGGCACGGCCATGCCGGCGCCCGATGGCGACGTCACGGTGGGCGTCTCTCAAGCCGTCATGCCGGAGCGAGCCGACAGCTTCGTGGAAGTACGGCTCGAGCCAGGCGACGTGGCCCACGCTGCGCGCCTGGGCGCGACCGCTGAGCTAACGGTCGTGTTCAACGAGCTCGGCAAACAGGAAAAGATCGTGCGCAAACGCATCAAGTTCGAGCGCGGAGCCCCTCCCACCCAACGCTTTACGTTGGTCGGAAAAGAGGTGCGCGGTGGCTGAGTCACGCTGGCAACGCGCCCTTCACAACGCCGGCCCCCTGCCGATCGTCGGCTTGCTGTTCGCATTGGCGGGCGGCCTGATCCTGTTTGGTCGCGCCGTTCATGACCCAAAAAGCAGCCTTACGGCGACGCTGGCCGATCTGAAACCGGTGCACGCGGGCGTCACGGTGGGTGGTCAAAGCGTGCTCTGGCTGCGCCGCGTCGCGCTGGGCGACAAGCTCGTCACCGACGCCGATGGGCGGGCTCGCCTGCGCCTCGACGACGGCACCAGCGCGGTGCTGGATCGCAACACGTCGCTCGTCATCACCGCCAAGGGCTTTCGTCTCGAACAAGGGCGAGCGCACGTAACGAGCCCGAACGGCGCGCACCCGGTCATCGAGCTGGGCGGCTTGACCGTGCTCTCGAGCGGCGGCAGCGCCGGCTTGGAGCTGCGCGGCGAGCGCCTGAGCGTCTTCTCCGCCGACAGCGAGCTCACGGTGCGGGGCCCCGACGGCAAGGAAGCCCAAGTCAACGCCGGCGAGACCGCGCGGCTGGCTCAAGGGGCCGTCAAGGTCGCTCCCGAGCGCGCCTACGACGACTGGACGCACGGCCTGGCCAGGCCCTGGGCCGCCCGTGGCGCGCCCCGACGCACCATCGGCGAGCTGTGGGGCAGCGTCGAAGGCAGCAAGGAGCCGGCTGGCAGCGCTGGCTCGCCGCTCACGATCCGTTCGCACACCGTGAATGCCAAGATCGACCGCGAGCTTTCGCGCACCACCTGCGAAACGGTGTTCTTCAACGCCGGCAGCAGCAACGTCAGCGGAGATTTTCGCATCGCCCTGCCGCCAGGCGCGCTGGTATCGGCCTTCACCGTGGAACGCGGTGGTTCGCGCCAAAGCGCTCAAATTGCCCTGGCTGCGCGCTCCAAGCAGGAGCTGGCTTCGTCGGGCGGAGTGCTGGAGTGGGCCGGCGACGGCTGGCTGCGCGGCACCTTGCCAGGCATCGCCTCCGGCGAAGAACTGAAGGTCGAGATCCAATACGTCGAGTGGCTTTCGCCTCGCAAACACGGCGAGGGCCAGCTGGTGCAGTACCGCTACCCACTCGTGGGCGACGCTGAAGCGCCGTTGATCGGCGATTTCGTGGCTCGCATCGACGCCAGCGCGTCAGCGCCCACGGCTGTGGCCGCCGGCTACGGCGCCAGCAGCGAAAGCGGCGTCGTGACCGTCCACCGCTCGGACTTCCGACCTTCGGCGGATCTGGTGGTCGACGTGGAGACGCACCGCAGCCAAGATCGCGCGCGGCTCTACATCGCGCCGCCCAGCTGGGACGATCCCGAAGCTGGCTCGGCCGTCCTGCTCCGCACCGAGCTGCCGCCCGCCGACGTCAAAGACGGCGTCACGCTGGCGATCGTGATGGACACCTCCGGCAGCATCGAACCCGCCTTGCTCGACGCCGAGCGCGCCTTGGTGGAAGCCGTCCTGGCAGGCCTGGGGGCGCGCGATCGCGCCGTCGTGCTGGCCTCCGACCAAGGTTCGCGACCCGTGGGTCCGGCTGAATTGGGGCCCGTCGATGCCGCGCGGCGGCAGGCGATCTCGGCGGCGCTCTCCAAGCTCTCCTCGGGCGGCGCGACCGATTTGGGTCGTGCCCTCGAAACCGCGGCAGATCTGCTGCCGGCTGACGCCCCGGCGGGCATGGTCGTGTACGTGGGTGACGGTTGGGCGACCCTCGGTGACTCCACCCCCGAGGCCATCGCGGCGCGCTTGTCGCGGCGAGAGCAAGGCGCGCCCCGGCTCGGCGCCATCGCGGTGGGTCCGCTCGCCAATCGGCGGGTGCTGTCGGCGCTGACGCGCGGCAGCGGTCCGCTCTATGAAATTGCCGACAGCGAGGACGCGGCGCGCATCGCTGTCGATCTGATGTCGGACGCGCTGCGGCCGGCGTTGGCATCGGTCGAAGTGGACTTGGGCGCCGAAGTCGACCAGGTGTACCCGCGTACGCCGCGCGCCATCGCCGCCGGTGAAACCTTGACCGCCGTCGGCCGAGTGCGCGGTGAGGCGCCCAAATTCGTGACGATTCGCTACCGCGACGCGCGGGGCGCCCACGAAGAGCGCCGCGCCGTCGACGTGCTGCGCGCCGAAGATCCGAGCGAGATCAGGCGCCGCTGGGCCACCGAGCGCGTCGAAGAGATCGTGCTCTCCGGCAAAGGCCGTGAGGCCGCTACCGATGTCGCGCTCAAAGCAGGCCTGGTCACGCCTTGGACGGCTCTCCGCATCGGCGGTTCGGGCGAATACGTGGCGCGAGCCTTCGAGACGCGGGTGCTCGATCTCTCGTCGGACGGCGCGAGCCTGGTCGGCCCCGTGCTGGCCACGGCTGGCGACTTGACCGGCACGCTGAGCGCTTTCGACGACGAAAGCGCCAGCGCCGAGTCGATGAGCGAAGCCCTGGAACAAGCTGCCAGCCGCTTGATCGACGGCGCGGCAGCCTCTGTGCGAGCTTGCCGCGACTCGCGCGCGGCCCTGCGACCCGAGCTGTCCGGCGCCTTGGACGTCGCGTTCACGATCGACGGCGATGGCTTGCCCCACGACGTCGTGGTCAAGGGCGCGACGCCTTCGGCCGACGACGAAGCGCTGAATCGCTGCGTCAAAATGGTGCTCGAAGGCCTGCGCTTCCCGAGCGGCGCGACCGGTCGCGTCAAGGTTGCGCGCCTGATCCAGCTGCCGCCGCCCCCCCAGTCGCTGGGCGCTCGCCGCTGCTCGGATGTGTCACGCCTGCCCATGCCGCTGCGGCGCGGCGCCTGGTGGACGCGCCTGACCCAGAACGAACCGTCCAGCGTGTACGTGCAGGCCAAGCGCCAATGTGAGCTGGCAACCTGGACCGATCGGCGGGCCCTGCTTGAGCTGATGCTGCTCTACCAAGCCGACGGCGTCGCCCGCGTGGGCCTGGCGGAGCGCCTGGCTTTGTTGGGCGAGCCGGATGCCGCGGCCTTGCTCCGCCGCGAAGCCGTACGCCGGGTGAAGACGCCGGAGGAGCTGGCTGGCGTGCGCCGCGCCTTGCTCGGCACCGAGCGTTACCCGGGCACGGTCTTCGAAGAACGCTACAAAGCGGCTGCAAACGACCAAGATCGCTTGGGCGTCGTGCGGCGCTTCTTGGAGCTGGCGCCGCACGATTCGCGGCTGCGCCGGCAACACTTGGCGCTGCTCGAGGCGCTGAATCGCCCTGCGGAAGTGGTCGAGCTTTCGCGCCAGCTGCGCAGCGATCCGTTCGCCGACGCGCTCTTGCTCGCCGACGCAGCGGCTTCGCTGCACCGCGTGGGCAATGATCTGGAAGCGCACCGCACCTTTGGTGAGCTTTCCGAGCGCGCGCCCAAAGATCCGTGGGTGCGCGGCCTGCTCGGCGATCGGCTGCGCGCCGAAGGCTGGTTCGACGACGCCACCGAGGCCTACGCGACGCTCGAAGAGTTGGTCCCCGACGACGCACGCGCCACGCTGCGCTCGGCCCTCGCCCACGCGGGCGCTGGACGCCTCGATATTGCCGAACGTCTTTTGACGCGCGTAGCTCGCACTGGCGGCCGCGGTGGCGACGGAGATTTTGGCGAACTAGCCCGACAATTGGGCAGAATCCTCGCACAATCCGCGCTCTCCAGCGGCTCGCGCAAGCCCACCGACGAGGAAGCCACACGCCTGCGTCGCCTGGCCAGTGAGCTGGCCCAGGCTGAAAGCAGCACCATCGTGCTGGTGCGAGCCGAAGCGGGCGCGCCCGAATTGAAGGTGCGCATGGCCGGAGTTGGCGCCGACAAGACGCAACGCGAGCCTGACATCGCAGCTTCGAGCTTGGGCTTGTACCTATTCCGCACCAGCGCCACGGAGCCGCCGCAGAAGCAGCTGGAACGGCTGAGCGTCACCGGGCCCAGCGCCTTGTCACCTTCACGGCCGATCAAGCTGCGCATCGACGCGCTCGCGCCGAGCGGCGACGTGGCTTCATTGGCGACGCGCGAGCTCACGCTGCTGAACGACGGCAAGGTCGTGGGGCTCGCGCCGTAAGACCTACGGAAACGGGCCGAAGTCGCTGAGTGAGGTCGTTTCGTCCACGCCCAGCATCAGGTTCAGGTTGTGCACGGCTTGGCCGGCGCCGCCTTTGATCAAGTTGTCGAGCGCTGAAAATACCGTCAAAATCCGCCAATCTCCGGCGCTTGGGCCCAGCGTGAAGCCGACCTCGGCGAAGGGTGAGCCGCTCACGGCCACCACCTCCGGCAAGCGCTGCTGCGGCAGCCGCACGAACGGTTCGGCGGCGTAGCGCCGCTGGTAAAGGCCGCGCAGCTCCGCTTCGCCGACGCTGGCGGGCACGCGCACGAACGAGGTCGCGAAGATGCCGCGCGCCAGCGGCGCCGAGACCGGCACGAAGTGCAGCGCTGTCACGCGCCCGCCAGCGGCCGTGAGCGCCGCCACAATCTCGGGCGTGTGCGGATGCTCGAGCGGCTTGTAGGTGCGCAGGTTGTTGGCCCGCACCGGGTGGTGCGTCGTGGCAGTCGCGACGGCGCCAGCGCCGCTGGAGCCGGTAATGCCCACCACCTCGACCGGGCCCTCGAGCAGCCCCGCCTCGGCCAACGGCAACAGGCCCAGCTCAATGGTCGTGGCAAAGCAGCCGGGCGAAGCCACCCACGGCGCCGCGCGGATCTTCTCGCGATTCAGCTCCGGCAGCCCGTAAACGAAGCGCCCCAGCAGCTCCGGCCGCGGATGCACGCTGCCGTAGTAGCGCTGAAAGGCCGCCGCATCGGGCACCCGGAAAGCGCCGGACATGTCGATGATGCGCGCGCCCGACTGCTCAGCAGCCGCCACCACCTCGAGACTAGCCGCAACCGGCAGCCCCATCATCACCACATCCGCCCCCGCAATCGCCTCCGCAGCGGGCAAATCCTGAAACACCAAGTCGCTCGCCCCCTCCAAGTTCGGATGCGCCGCCGCTACGTTTTTCCCAACGTGATCCTTCGCCACCACCCTCAAAACCTCAGCCGCCGGATGCCTCAGCAACCTCCGCAGCAACTCCGCCCCCGCAAACCCCGAAGCACCCAACAACGCGATCTTGGCTTTAGCCATTACCCTTTAGTTTGGCCCCCGCCCCCGCCCCCGACAACCCCCCGCTCTCTCGCCTCTCTCGCGTCTCTCAACTGACAGCTGACGGCTGAAAACTGACGACTTACCTCTCGCCCCAATCCGTCGGCATGATCACCCGCTGAATCCCGGCAATAGTCAGGCCCCGCGCCCGGCGGCGCTGAACCAATTCGACCTCGACGGTATCGAAGCGGCTCCACATGGACGAGCGGCGAATGGCGGCGATCAAGTGGTCGGAAGCGCGCGGCCCCAGCTCGCGGATGTGGCCGGACAACACCACCCGCTTCAAGCCACACACATTCAAGATCCCGGCGATGCAGCTGGCGGTAGCGTCCAGCGCGTCCATCAAAAAACGCGGCAACTCTGGGCCCATCGCGGCACGGCACACGTGCGCGAACGTGACGTCCGGATCACCCGTCGCCTCGGCCAAGCTGCGCACCAGCCACGGCTCAGCGACCAAAGTCTCCAGGCAGCCGCGGTTACCGCAGCCGCACTGGCGCATGTTGCCAGCGACGGGCGTGTGCCCGATTTCACCCGTCGCCGGTACGCTGCCTTCGTAGGGGCGCTGCCCCATCACGATCGAGCCACCGACGCCGTCACCGAAATCGACCAGCAAGAAATCGCTCGCGCTCGCGCGTGTTCCGACCTCCGCCAACGCCAACGCACGGTTCTCTTGAATCAGGCGTACCGGCGCGCGGAACAGCTCGTGAAACACCGAAACCAGATCGGCGCGCTCACACCAATGCAAGTTGGGGCAGAGCAAGATCTTGCCGCTGGTCTCGTCGACCAAGCCGGGCACGCTCACCATCACGCCCCAAGGCCTGCGAATGGTCAGGGCCGCCGCGTGTTGGCGCAGCCTCTGACGCCAAGTCGCCTCGCTGCCCGGCGTCTTGAACTCGACGTCCCAGCGCTCCTCGTCCGGCAGGGCGGCCGGCACGGCTGACAGCCGCGTGCGCTCGACGCCCAGCTCGACCACCACGAGTCGCGCGGGGCTCTGCGACAGGCGCAGCTGCTTGCCCGGGCGACCCACCGAGGGACGTCCGCGGGTCACTTCGTTAACGCCCGTCAGCTCTTCGACCACGCCAGCTGACGACAGGTCGTCGATGATCTTGCCAGCCGTGGGCTGACTCATGCCGCCCGCCTTGGCGAGCTCAGCGCGGGTCGCAATGCCACGGCGGAGCAGCTGCTCGACCAGGCGGGCCTGGTTCGTCATCCGCAGCGACTTCGGGACAGCGCGCATTTACGTAATATAGTTACGTATTCCCCCGCGGACTAGTCAACTTTCGCTATCTAGCGCTCAAGGCTTGGCTGCGTGGGGGGCGGCTCAGCCGAATTCACTTCGGCTGAGCGTCGCTACAGCAGCGGAAACCGGTCTCAGTCCCGTTGTAGTAGCGATCGTGAGCCGTTTGGGCGGCCCGACAAAAGTTGCGGCTGGGCTGCCAGTAGGCGCCCTTCATGGCCGGCACGGGTGGTCCCTTGACGTCCATCGCGACGAACTCTTCCAAGTTGCCCGCCATGTCCATGACTCCGAACGGGCTCTTGCAGCGCGAGAAGGAGCCGCCGGGCGCGCGCAGGTCGCGCAGCTTGCCTTCGGGGCTGACCACGTCGACGCGGTCGGCGTTGCAGGCGCTGGCGTCGCGCGCAAACCCGTAGGGATAGGGGCGCATCTCTTCACCCTCGCAGGCGAAGTTCCACTCGCTTTCGCGGCACATGCGCTTGCCCTCGGCCGCGCAGGTCTTCTCGCCGTGGGTGAAGCTCTTGTGGTTCGCGGGCAAGGTCTCGCCCGGCTCAGCGAACTCGGTGCGGTCGATACAGAAGCGCAGGTGCTTGCGCTCCTTCGATAAGCACTCGCTTGGACCGTACTCGGCGCAGCGGAACTGTTCGTAGCGCCCCTTGGGGTCGAGGTACTTCTTACAGTTGAGCTGGACCCTCGGGCAGTAGTCGCCTTCGACCAGCACCATGTTCTTGCCGCACGCCGCCTCGGCCGGCGCATCGTTCGGAGCCGCCTCTTTCAACGACGCCAGCGCCACCGGCCCGTCGCGCGGAGCCGTCGGCCCTACCGCGGCAGCGACACTCGCCTCCGTGCTGGCCAACGGCGCGCTCTCACTTCGCTGACAACTACTCAGAACCGTGAAACCACCCGCCAGGAGCAGGCAGCCACGCGCCCAAAGCGCCTGCCGCGACAACGCGGCCGTGAGTCGGACGGCAAACGGCAAGCCCCGGACTCTTTAGAAATCCCGCCCCCTCGTCAACCCAAATCCACACCGGCTAGCCGACTTGCCCTGGCTCGTTCGCGACAGTTACTCACATCATGACGAGGGTTTAGGTGTTCACCTTTAACGTTAAACCTCGCCCTAGCGATCCCCTCGATCTCGCCGTATCCCCCTCCGCCGACTGACCCCTGCCCCTCACTCCTCTACTCCTCCGGAGCGTCACAGCACCTCACCCCAATCTGAATATCCCTGAAGTAGTCGTCATGCGCCGTCGTCGCCGGCCGACACCGATTACGGGCTGCCATCCACCAGCCGCCCTTCAGCGCGTTCCGGAACGGCTCGTTCTTCTCGAAGCCCTCGCGCGCCACCGGCTCGTCCATGTTGCCGGCCATGTTCTCGACCCCGAACGGGCTCGTGCACTCAGGCCGTCCATCCGCTGGTTCGCGGCGATCGGCCAGCACTTGCATACGTGGGTTCTTCTCGAACAGATCCGTCCGGTCCTGATTGCAGACGGGCTTGCGCTCGTAGCCGTACGGGTACGGCAACATGTCTTCACCCTCGCAGGCGAAGTTCCATTCGTTGTCGGTGCAGATACGCTTGCCCAGGCCCTTGCAGGTCTTGGTGGCGATGTCGTAGCTGGCCTGGTTCAGGGGCAGCTTCTCGCCGGGGGCCGTGTACTCGCGGCGGTCGATGCAGAAGCGCATCGGCACCCGTTTGCCCACGCAGCGTGACTGGTGGGAGTACTCGGCGCAGCGCGCGAACGGCAGCGCCTGGTCGTCGAGCCAGCGGTTGCAGTCCTGACGTACGTCGGTGCAGTAGCTGCCCTCGACCAGCACCATCTCGGCTGGGCAGGCGGGCGGAGGTGCGGGCGGCGCGGGCGGAGGCGCGGGCGGCGCCGCGACGGCGCTGACGGTGGCCGGAGCCTTGATGCGGGGCCGATCGCTCGAACGAGCGCCTGAAACGGCCACGCCCAGCCCGCCCAGGACCAAGAGCGCGACCAGCACCGGCCCCTTGCTGGAGCTCTTGCTGGGGCCCCGGGGCGGCTGTTTGCCCTTCGGCGTGGCTCCGCCCCGATCGGGGGGAGCGGATCGCGAGGGCGCTGTCACTCCCGCAATTTAAGCATTCTGCAGACGAACGCGCACTTATTCGCGGATCTCGACCGCTGTCCCCTCGCCCATGTCGCTGCCTACATTGATACCGTGCCAGCCGGCAGGCACCGGCGGATCAGTCCAAAGGAAGACGTAGCGCGCGTCGATGGGCGCCAGGTTCACGCAGCCGTGGCTGCGCGCGGTGCCGAATACGTCGTGCCAGTAGGCGCCGTGCAGCGCGTAGCCGGCCGCAAAATATTGAATCCAGGGCACGTCGCGCAGCTCGAAGTCGGAGGCGCCGCGACGCATCGTGATGCCGTACTCGGGGTCGCGGCCCTTCTTCACGTTGGCCAGCCGGCGCGCGTCGCCTTCGGACAGCCGCTCGCCTTTGGCGTCGGCGGCCTTGAGCCGCTCGACGGTGGCGGCGGTCGCGCCCGAGCTCGGAGCCTAGTGCGCGCGGCTGCCGCCCGAGACGCTCGAGTTCTCTTCCGAGTCCATAGCCGCCGCGATGTGCTTGCTGGTCAGGCGAAAGGAGCCGCGCGGCGTCGACAGCGTGGTCTTCGGATCGCCCAGGCGATCGCGCCCGCTCGAGATCAGCGTGGCAAAGACTGGCTTTTTACCCTCGTACAGCACCAGCGCTTGCTGGGTGATCGAGATATCGATCCACTTTTCGCCCTTTTCAGCGGGCGCCGGCAGCGCGCTGGGCGCCTCGGCCACTGCCAGATCACGCGCGCGGATCCAGACCGTCTTGTCCTTCAGCGTCTGGTAGTAGCGCTCGCCGGCCTTGATGCGCGCCTTGCCCGAGAGCGGCACCACGACGCGAAATGGCAGCGTTTCGTCAGCGCGGGCTTCGTCTTTGCCTTTGATCAGCTTAAAGGTGCGGGCGTCTTGGGTGTTCACCCAGCCCAGCGGCAACGTGAGCTTTTCGTTCAAGGCGACGCCGTGGAACGGCGAACCCGAATCCGGCTTCAGCTTGCTGGTCGGGATCAGCCGCATGTCGACCGTGACGGCAAAGCGGCGGGCCATGCCCTCGCTGTCGGTGTTGAACGCGCCCACCAGCGACAAGCCCGTCTTGCGCCGCACGCGATCGGCGAACACCGCGTACTCGGGCACGTCGTAGCCCGACACGTTGGGGATCTTGCGGCCGCCCTCCAGCCACCAGGGCAGCGCATCTGTAGCGGTTTGCCCGC
>Ga0114940_10001077_pt1 | contig 10562 bp, 8 predicted proteins | sample ColdCreekSource_FD_87195 | JGI IMG/M metagenome (GOLD analysis project Ga0114940, IMG submission 87195) | Groundwater microbial communities from Cold Creek, Nevada to study Microbial Dark Matter (Phase II) - Cold Creek Source | ecosystem: Environmental > Aquatic > Deep subsurface > Groundwater ...
CGGCACCGGCAAGGAACTGCTGGCGCGCGGCCTGCACGATGCCAGTGACCGGCGGAACGGATCGTTCATTGCCATCAACTGCGCGGCGATCCCGGAAAACCTGCTCGAAAGCGAGCTGTTCGGCCACGAAAAGGGCGCCTTCACGGGCGCGGTCAAAACCACCGAAGGCAAGATCGAACAGGCCGAAGGCGGGACGCTGTTCCTCGATGAGGTCGGGGACATTCCGCTGCCCTTGCAGGTCAAGCTGCTGCGGTTTCTGCAAGAGCGGGTGATCGAACGGGTCGGTTCGCGCAAGTCGATCCCGGTCGATACCCGGATTGTCTGCGCCACCCATCAGGATCTAGAAGCGATGATCCGCGACGGGCGGTTCCGTGAAGACCTGTTCTACCGTCTCGCCGAAGTGGTCGTGAAGATCCCCAGTCTGGCCGAGCGTCCGGGCGATGCAGCCTTGCTCGCCAAGGCGTTTCTCGCCCGCAACGCGCGTGAGATGAACCCCAAGGTCAAGGGCTTCGCCAGCGATGCGCTCGCCGCGATCGACGCCTGGCCCTGGCCGGGCAACGTGCGCGAGCTTGAAAACCGGGTCAAACGCGCGGTGATCATGACCGACGGCAAGCTGGTCAGCGCTGCGGACCTCGATTTGCAGGACCGGGAGATGGAAGCAGGCAATGCCCTTAACCTCAAGGCCGCGCGTGAGCAGACCGACCGCAAGGTGATCCGGCACGCGCTGGCCCGGACTGAGGGCAATATCTCCAACACCGCCAAGCTGCTCGGCATCAGCCGGCCGACCCTCTACGATCTGCTCAAGCAATATGAATTGCACGCCTGAAGTCTGTTTGCGGCCCCGAAGGCAGGAAGGGCGCGGGCTGATTGCCCTGCTGTTCCTTGCCTTGGTGCTGGTCGCGCCTGGGCTAGCTGCGGCGCAATCCGACGCCGAATTGATGGAGCGCGCCCGTGCGGCGCTGGCCAGGGGCGACGGAATCTCTGCTGAAGCGGACCTGCGCCGTTTGCTCGCCAAGGGCACACCGCGTGAATCGGTCGCGGCGCGCATGGGTGAGGCGCTGCTTTATCAGCGCAAACCGGACAAGGCGCGCGAATGGCTGGGTGAGGGACGCTTTGCCAAGGGTGAGGCCGCATGGGGTTTTCGGATGCTCGGGCGGCTCGAGCGCAATGCAGGCAATCTGCCGGCGGCGGGTCGCGCCTATGACCGCGCACTGGCGCTGACGCCGCGCGATAGCCAGCTGTGGGTCGACATCGCCCGGCTGCGCTACATGGGAGGCGAGCACATGCAGGCGATTGGGGCGGCCGATCATGCCGTGGAGCTTGATCCTGAGAACATCCGCGCGCTCCAGTTCAAGGCGAAGCTGGTGCGCGACAGCTTTGGCTATGAGGCGGCGCTGCCGTGGTACGAAGCCGCTTTGGCCGTCGCGCCGGACGATGTCTCGCTGCTCAATGATTACGCCGCGTCACTGGGTGATCTTGGCCGCGCCAAGGATATGCTGGTGGTGACGCGCAAGGTGCTCGAACTCACCCCGAACGAGCCCACGGCGTTGTTCCTGCAAGCAGTGCTCGCGGCGCGGGCCGGCAACCTAGCGGTTGCGCGTACGCTGTTTGCCCGGACCGATGACCGCCTGCGCGATCTGCCCGCCGCGATGCTGCTGCAAGGCGCGCTTGAACTCGAAGAAGGCAGCCCGACCTTTGCGGTGGAGGTGCTTGATCGACTCGCGCGCCGCCAGCCAGCCAACCCGCGGGTCCAGTTGCTGCTCGCCCGCGCGATGTTCGAGGCAGAGGAATATGACGATCTGCTGGCCCGGTTCGGGGGATTGGCGGCCCGGCCGGACGCGCCGACCTATCTCCTGACGCTGCTGGCATGGGCGCATGAAGAGCGCGGCGACAGGGCCGCCGCCGCACCATTGCTCGATCGTGCGCGAGATGCCGCATTTCCGCCGGTGATGGCGATTGCCGAAGGGGCAGCGCCTGAAATTCTTGCGGGTCGATGGCGCGATCATCAAGGCGAGGCCTGGTATGCCGCGCCCCTGCTTCGCAGTCTGGTCGGCGCCGGTAACGGCGGGGCCGCAACTCAGGTTGCAGAGCGCCTCCGCTCAATCCGCCCAGGATCGGCCGATGCACTGATGCTTGCTGGCGATGTTCAACTTGCCGCAGGTCAGCCGGGATACGCGCTGGAGCGCTATTCGTTGTCAGCGCAGATACTTTATCCGGACAATCTGCTGCTGCGGATCACCGAGGCCAATGCCCGATTGGGCCGCGATGGCGCGAATCCCGGTCTCGCGTTCGGCTATGTGGCGGCCTATCCCGCCAGCAGGCTCGCCGCGCGGATGGTGGGTGGCTATGCCGCCCTGGCTGGCGACTGGCCGCGCAGCCAGACCCTGCTGGAAAATCTGCGCGCGCGCGGGGCAGGGCGCGATGTCCGGTTGCTGTGTGATCTGTCGCTGGCGCAGCTTCGCAGCGGGGACCGGATTGCGGCGCTTGAGAGCGCCCGCTCGGCCTATGCCTTGCAACGCTCCTCGCCGGTTGCGACGCAGGCGCTCGCCATGGCGCTGGTTGCCAACCGCGCCGAGCTTTCGCTTGCGCGCGAACTGATCGGGAAGGCCCGCAAGATTGGCGGTGACAACGCGCTGCTGCGTGCCACCGAAAAGCAGCTGGCCGCCGCTGCAGCGCGATGATCTGATCCAGCCGTCGAGCAGTCTCGACAGGACCCCGCAGAACGTTTAATCGTCCGGTTAAATTAGCGATGATCAAGCGAGGGATTGTGATGGCGGGTGTACTTCAAGGCGTAACGGTTATCGAACTTGCCGGAATTGGCCCAGGCCCCTTCTGCGGAATGATGCTGGCTGATCACGGCGCGCGGGTGATCCGGATTGAACGTCCGGGCACCAGCGGCCGGTTCGGTGATGGCGGCAACCGCGACATCCTCAACCGCAATCGCGAACGAATCGAGCTCGACCTCAAAGACCCGGCGGCGATCGACCAGCTCAAGGCCCTTGTGAAGGACGCCGATGCGCTGATCGAGGGCTATCGTCCTGGGGTGATCGAACGCATGGGCATCGGGCCTGAGGTGCTCCACGCAATCAATCCCAAGCTTGTGATCGGGCGGATGACCGGCTGGGGGCAAGCGGGGCCGATGGCGCCGCTGGCGGGCCATGACATCAACTACATCGCGTTGTCCGGCGCGCTCCACTCCTATGGCCGCAAAGGCGAGAAGCCGAGCTTCCCGGTCAATGCTGTCGGAGATTTCGGTGGCGGCGGCATGATGCTGGCGTTTGGCGTGGTCGCCGCGGTGCTGCACGCGCGCGGCGGCGGGGCCGGGCAGGTGGTCGACTGCGCAATGGTCGATGGCGCGGCGATCCTCTCGGCGATGACTTACACCTTCCTAGGCAATGGCCAGTGGAAAGATGAGCGCGGGGTCAACTTGCTCGACAGCGGCACGCACTTTTACGACACGTATGAGACCAGCGACGGCAAGTGGATCTCGCTCGGTTCGATTGAGCCGCAGTTCTATGCGCTGCTGATGGAGAAGACCGGATTAGCGGGCGATCCCGATTTTGCTCAGCAGATGAACCCGGCGCAGTGGGACGGGCTGAAGGAGCGGATGACCGCGCTGATCCTGACCAAGACCCGCGACGAGTGGTGCGCGATCATGGACGGGACCGATATCTGCTTCGCCCCGGTGCTGAGCCTCAAGGAAGCGCCGCAGCACGTGCACAACGCTGCGCGGCAAACCTTTGTCGAGGACGGCGGAATGATCCAGCCTGCACCCGCACCGCGCTTCTCCGCGACGCCAGCGCCGCCGGTGAAGCTGGCGGGGCGCTGATCCTCCAGCAACATTCGTCATTGCGAGCGGCGAAGCCGCGCGGCAATCCAGAGCGATAGTGCAAAGCGCCCTGGATCGCTTCGCTGTGCTCGCAATGATGAGGATTTTGGATTGAACCTGATTTCACGCATCGACCCGATGGTCCGGCTGCTCACCCTAGCGATCCTGCTTGCCTTCGTGCTGCCGGTGCGCGGCGAGTGGCGCGATCTGGCGCAGTTTGTCAGCAACGCGGCAGTGTTCCTGCTGTTCCTACTCAACGGCCTGCGCCTGCCGCGCCACGAGGTGTGGCAGGGGATGTCCAACCACCGGCTGCTCTGGCCGCTGGTCGCCTGGTGCTTCGGAGCGATGGCGCTGGCCGGCTGGGGCATCTGGCAACTCGGCGCAGGCTGGATGCCGCCGTTGCTCGCGCTGGGATTCCTGTATCTAGGCTGCCTGCCCTCCACCGTGCAGTCAGCGACGGCCTATTCCTCGCTCGCGGGAGGGAGTGTGGCGAGCTCGGTGGTGGCAGCGGCACTGCTCAACATCCTGGGTGTGTTCATCACGGCGCCGTTGTTTTCGGTGCTGGGGGCGGGACCGGGGCAGAGCTCCACTCCGATGGACTGCTAAAGGTATTCGGCATTCTGCTGGTGCCGTTCATCCTCGGCCAATTGCTACAGGGGCGGTTCGGGCAATGGGTGAAGGACAACCGCCAACTGACGACCACGTTCGATCGCGCCTCGATCGCGATTGCGGTCTATGTCGCGTTTTCCGGAGCGGTCGATCAGCAGTTCTGGACCCGGATCTATCCCACCGGGTGGTTCTGGCTTGCGGGAGGGACAACGGCGTTCCTGATCTTCGCGCACGGCGGCGCGTGGCTGCTGGGCCGGCTGGTCGGGCTCGACCGGCCGAACCGGATCACCATGCTGTTTGCGGGAGCACAAAAGAGCATTGCGATGGGCGCACCGTTGGCCACGGTGCTTTTCGCACCCGATGCAGCGGGAATCGTGCTGCTGCCGATCCTGCTATACCATCTGGTGCAGCTGGTGATCGCCGCACCGATCGCGGCGCGGCTGGCACGCGCTACTTAGGCTGGTAAGTCTGTTCGATCCCCGGGAAGCTGCGCGCGCGCACTTCTTCGGCATAGCGCGCTGCGGCGCCGGAGATCGTCTCCGCGATCTCTTCATAGCGCTTCACGAAGCGGGGGACGCGTTCGAACATTCCGAGCATGTCCTCGGTGACCAGCACCTGGCCATCGCACTGCGCCGAAGCGCCGATGCCGATGGTCGGGCAGGACACGGCCTTGGTCACCTCGATCGCGATTGGTTCGACCACGCCTTCGACCACCATTGCAAACGCGCCAGCCTGATCCAGCGCGACGCCATCGGCGATGATCTTCTGTGCCTCGGCCTCGCTGCGCCCGCGCGCGTTGTAGCCGCCGAGCACGTTGACCGCCTGCGGCGTGAGTCCAATGTGGCCCATCACCGGAATCCCGCGCGCGGTCAGGAACGCGACCGTCTCGGCCATCGCCGCACCGCCTTCCAGCTTCACTGCCGCGCAGCCGGTTTCCTTGAGTAGCCGCGAGGCACTTTCGAAGGCCTGCTGCGGCGAGGCTTCGTAAGCGCCGAACGGCATGTCGACCACCACCGCAGCGTGATAGCTGCCGCGCACTACTGCCGCGCCGTGCGCTGCCATCAGGTCAAGCGTGACCGGCACCGAGCTGGGCAGGCCGTAGATCACCTGACCCAGACTGTCGCCGACCAGCAGCAGATCGCAATGCGCGTCGAGCAATTGCGCCTGCCGCGCGGTATAGGCGGTCAGCATCACCAACGGTTCGGCAGTCACTCCATCGACCTTGCGCTTGCGGATCGCGGGGATGGTCAGCCGCTTCATCGGCGCCGGGGTGGGATTGGCGCGGCTGGTCGCGGTGTCGAGTTGGAAGGTCGTGGACATGGGGCACGCATAGCGGCTCGTGCAAAGCTGGGGAAGGGCGGGAAGTTAGCCCTTGCCAATGTGAGACGCGCCGCTAGCCTTCGCGCAGTTAAATTACAGGCAAGCGCATGATCGCTCGCCCATAAGAGTTAGGGGAACCGCATGTTCGGTCGGGTCAAATCGCTGGATGCCATCCTGGCGACCGCGGAAAAGAAATCGCTGCATCGCTCGCTCGGGGCCTTTCAGCTCACCATGCTGGGGGTCGGTGCGATTATCGGCACCGGGATCTTCGTGCTGACGGCGGAAGCCGCGCAGAAGGCCGGGCCGGGGATGATCGTCAGCTTCATCATTGCCGGGTTCGTCTGCGCCGTGGCAGCGCTGTGCTACGCGGAAATGGCCTCGATGGTCCCGGTTTCGGGATCGGCCTATACCTACAGCTACGCGGTGATGGGTGAACTGCTGGCCTGGATGGTCGGTTGGGCGCTGGTGCTGGAATATGCGGTCGCGGCGGGGGCCGTGGCGGTTGGCTGGTCCGGCTATTTCGTCGGATTGCTTAGGGAATACCTAGGAATTTCATTGCCCACAGCACTGGTCAACGCCGATGCGCTGATCGCAACGATCAAGCTGAGCTTCGGTGCGGCCAACAGCGAGGCGATCCAGACCGCGATCGCGACAGGCGGCTACATCAACCTGCCGGCCTTCCTGATCGCGCTGCTGGTGACCTGGTTGCTGGTGATCGGGACCAAGGAAAGCGCCTACGTCAACGCGATCCTGGTGATGGTCAAGATTACCGCGCTGACCCTGTTCGTTGTCCTGGCAGTGCCGGTGATGAAGAGCCAGAATTTCGAGCCTTTCGCCCCCCTCGGCTTTGCCGGGATTTCGGCGGCGGCGGCCTCGATCTTCTTCGCCTATGTCGGATTCGATGCGGTTTCGACCGCGGCGGAGGAAACCAAGAACCCGCAACGCAACATGCCGATCGGGCTGATCGGCAGTCTCGCGATCTGCACCGTATTCTATATCCTCGTAGCCTCGGGCGTGATCGGGTCGGTTGGTGCGCAGCCGCTGCTCGATGCCGCTGGCAACGGGATCGCGCCTGGCAGCACCGAACTTGCCGCCGCCTGCGCCACTAATGGCGGGCAGGCAGTAGTCTGCTCCAAGGAAGCGCTGGCCTGGACCCTGCGTGAAATCGGCTGGGTGCAGATCGGCAATCTGGTTGGCCTCGCCGCTGGCCTGGCGCTGCCTTCGGTCATACTGATGATGATGTTCGGCCAGACCCGCATCTTCTTCGTGATGAGCCGCGACGGCCTGCTGCCCGAAGCGCTCAGCCGGATCCATCCGAAGTATCACACCCCCCACGTGGTGACGATCATCACCGGGATCTTCGTGGCGATGTTTGCCGCACTGTTCCCGGTCGGGGCACTGGCCGACATCTCGAATTCGGGCACGCTGTTCGCCTTCGCGATGGTGGCGATTGCGGTGTTGATCCTGCGCCGCACCGATCCAAGCCGGGTGCGCCCGTTCCGCACTCCGGCGATCATGCTGGTTGCGCCGCTGGCGGTGATCGGGTGCCTCTACCTGTTCTTCAGCCTCTCAGGCTACACGCTTGGGCTGTTTGTTGGCTGGGCGGCGATCGGGCTGGTGGTGTACTTCAGCTACAGCCGCCATCGCAGCCACGTCGGTCGCGGACTGGTTGAAGTGCACGAGGACGATACGGACATTCCGCCGCAGCCGGTTCCGCCGCTGCCTGGCGGGATCGACATCAACGACTGATCGGGATTTCCGAACAAAGCGATGGGCCGCTCCCGAAAGGGGGCGGCCTTTTCGTTTGTGCAAAAGGGCTGGCGAATCGCTTTCAATGAGAACATAAATAGAACATAAAAGCGATTCCGATGACCACGATCACCCCTCTTGCCGCCTTCGCTGCGCGCCACGCACCCGTTCCGCGGCCGTCTTCGCTTGCCCACCGCGCTGGTTGGCGGCCGGGGCTGGGCAGAACTGCCGAGTACAGCGAAATGTTCGCCGCGACGCGTGAGGCGAGCGGGGCGGGGATGGCGCTGGCTCTGGCGCTCGATGGCGCACAGATGGGTGAGGAGCGGCCTTGGCTGTGGGTGCAGGATGCCACTGCGCTGCGCCGCACCGGGCGGCCCTATCGCCCGGGCCTGCCGCCCGCGTTGCGTCACAGGCTGATCCATGTCGTTGCCAAGACCCCAGAGGATGCGCTGTTCGCGCTGGAGGAGGGGCTGCGCTGCCGCGATCTCGCGTTTGTGCTGGGTGAGCTGACCGGTAACCCCAAGGCGCTGAGCTTCACGGCGCAGCGCCGTCTGTCGCTGGCTGCCGAGAAGCACGGCACGCCGCTGTGGCTGGTCCGGCTCGACGCGGCGCGCGACCTGTCTTCGGCGCGGCTGCGCTGGGAAGCGCGGGCTGCGCCGTCGCGGCCGCCGCGCTGGGATCGCCACGCCCCCGGCGCTCCTGCCTGGCACGCGGAGCTGTTCCGCGCGCGGGCGCATCCTCCCGGACAATGGATATTGCGCGATGACGGACCTGGTCTTGTCGCCGCCCCGCCAGCCAGAACGCCGGATCATGGCGATCTGGGTGGCGGCGCTGGCGATCGATCGCTGGCAGCTTACTGAGGGCGAGCGCGCTGGCCCCTTTGCGCTGCTCAGCGAAACCGCGCACGGCCCCCGGATCGCTGCGACCAACGCGGCGGCACGCGAAGCCGGGGTGCGCGCAGGCACCATGCTGGCTGATGCCCGCGCGCTTTGTCCCGAGCTTGCCGTTGCGCCGGCCGATCCGGCTGGCGACCGCGCTTTCCTTGAAAGCCTCGCGCTGTGGGCGCAGCGCTGGGGGCCGTGGACCGCGCTTGATCCGCCTGACGGGCTGCTGGTCGACGTTACCGGCGCGGCGCACCTGTTTGCGGGCGAAACGGCCATGCTCGCCGAAGCCCAGGCGCTGTTGGCGCGGCGCGGGCTGACCGCGCGGCTGGCGATTGCACCGACGGCAGGGGCGGCGTGGGCACTGGCGCACTTCCTCCCCTTTAGGGGAGGGGAGGATGTGCACGCGCTCGACCAGCTCCCCGTCGCCGCGCTGCGGCTCGATCCGGCGACGGTGCTGATCCTACGCCGCCTTGGCCTCAAGCGGATCGGCGAGCTGTCGGGCGTGGCGCGCGATGCGCTGGCGCGGCGGTTCCGCAACACCCGCGCCCCGGCGGCCAATCCGCTGATCCGGCTCGATCAGCTGCTGGGCAAAGTGCCTGAGCCCCTGCTGCCGGTGCTCGCGCCCGAAGTGCCGCTGGTCCAGCGCCGCCTGATGGAGCCGATCCGCCATCGCGCGCTGCTCGATCAGGTGCTCGGCGATCTCTGCGCCGATCTGGCGCGGGTGCTGGAGGGTAAGGCGCTCGGCGCGCGGCGGCTTGAGCTAGGGCTGTGGAAAGTCGATGGCGAGGTTCTGGTACGCCGCCTTGAGCTAGCCGCCGCGAGCCGCGATCCTGCGCATATCTGCCGCTTGTTCGGGGCGCGTCTGGATGACGTCGATGCCGGGTTTGGGATCGAACTCGCCCGCCTGCGCGTGCCGTGGTGTGAGCCGTTGGCGCTCTGTCAGCGCGATTTTGAAGCCGCGGCGGAGGAGCACGGTACCAGCCTTGCTGCCTGCATCGATCGTTTGAGCATCCGACTTGGCGAAGGTGCGGTGCGCCGCCCGGTGCTCCACGCCAGCCACTTGCCAGAACGCGCGCAGCGCTGGGAGAGGCCGCTCACCGCGGAGCCGGCCAGCCAGGGCGAACTCGCCTTTCACGCCCGCCCACTCAAGCTGTTCGACCGCGCCGAGCCGATCGCGGTGCTCTATGCCAGCCCCGACGGCCTGCCGCGCCGGTTCCGCTGGCGCGGCGAGGTGCATGAGATCGCCCGCGCCGAAGGGCCGGAGCGGATCGCCCCGGAATGGTGGCGTGAGCGTGGCACTGTGCGGCTGCGCGATTACTACCGGATCGAGGACAGCACTGGGCGGCGCTACTGGATCTACCGCCACGGCCTCGCCGGGGACGGGCGGGGTGGTGCGCCAGAATGGTTCCTGCAGGGGCTTTATGCCTGAAGCTGCACTTACTCCCGAGCGCCGTCATGTCGCAGGCGCCCTTCCGCCGCCGGAGCGTGCGGCCTTCGTCGAGCTGGGGCTGGCGAGTTGTTTCACGTTCCTGCGCGGGGCGTCGGACGCGGTCGATCTGGTCACCCAGGCACGCGCCTTGGGCTATGACGCGATCGGGATCGCCGATGCCAATTCGATGGCCGGGGTGGTCCGGCTCCACACCGAGGCGAAGGCGCTGGGCCTGCGCCCCGTGATCGGCTGTCGGATCGAAACGACTGAGGGGCTGACCTTCCTCGCCTATCCCACAACCCGCGCGGCCTATGGGCGGCTATGCCGGCTGATCTCGGCCGGGCGGATGGCGAAGCTTGACGGTGAGTGGCAGGACAAGGGTGCCTGCGACATTTCGCTGGCGATGCTGGCAGAGCACTCTGATGGCGTGCAACTGGTGCTGGTCCCGCCTGCTGACCTGGCGGTGAAATTCACTGTGGCGGTAGAGAGCAATGTCGTCGATTTTGCTTCACGCAGAGTCGCAAAGGTGCAGAGAAAGAAGAAAGGGGACTCACACGAGCCGAAGGCGACCGAAGGTCAACACACGAAGACACAAAGAGGTTTCGCTTGCGGCGAAGCCGCTTTCAATTCCGACCGAGACGCGAGCCGCGAGGTCGGGACAGGAGAGAATGCCTGCGGCGCAGAACGGCCTCTTCGTGCCTTTGTGTCTTCGCGCGAAACAGCCCTGCTGACCGCCCCGTTC
>Ga0114940_10001078_pt1 | contig 10552 bp, 8 predicted proteins | sample ColdCreekSource_FD_87195 | JGI IMG/M metagenome (GOLD analysis project Ga0114940, IMG submission 87195) | Groundwater microbial communities from Cold Creek, Nevada to study Microbial Dark Matter (Phase II) - Cold Creek Source | ecosystem: Environmental > Aquatic > Deep subsurface > Groundwater ...
ATCCTGGATCTTCTCGGCGTCGAGGTCCGAACCGGTGTTGGTGTCGCTCTGCAGGCGGGTGTCGAAATAGACCAGTCCGGTCAGCCCCGAATCGCCGATCGGCGGGGTCCAGCTGACACCCATCGTCGCGACGTAGGACGGAGCGTTCGACACACCCCGGCCCGGCAGCTGGAACAACACCGGTGAGAGCGCGCGGCCGTTGGTGCCGACCAGGTTCCGCTCGTACTTCGTGTCGGTATAGGTCAGCCCCATGTTGACGGTGAAGTTGCGGACCGGGCGCAGGTAGGCTTCCAGTTCAAAGCCCTTGACCGTCACGCCTGGCTTGAGCCGGTTGGCAGCGCAAGCACCAGTGGTCGCCGAAGCATCGGTATCCGCACCCAGCAGGTCATCCTGACAGGCCTGGATATTCGTGACTTCGAAGTTCACTCCGTTGAACGTGTTGAGCTGGTAGTTGCTGTAGCGCTGATAAAACGCCGCCAGGTTCACGTCGATGCCGGGGCCGTCGTACTTCAGGCCGATTTCGAACGCGTCGACCTTTTCGCTGGCGAACTGCAGGTCGCTCGCTTCGGGCCGGGCGTTGCCGGCCGTGTTGGCGGGAAGCGCCAGACGCGTCACGCAGGCCGCGTTCTGCGCAGCCGACCCTCCGGTGGTGCTGCAAACCCGATCGAGCGCCGAGAAGTCGAGGTTGAAGCCCCCGGCCTTGTATCCCTTCGAAGCCGAGGCATAGAGCATCACGTCATCAACCGGCTTGACGCTGAGCACTGCCGTTCCGGTCCATTGCCCTTCGCTGAAGCGCGTGCCTGCCGAACCAGCCGGGATCGACGGCGCAGAGCCGTTGATCACGCAAGCGACGCTCGCCAGCGCCTGGAACGGCGTGTTGAGGATCGCCGGGCACAGCGTGTTGTTGAAGTTGGCGACTGCGGCCAGATCCTTGGTTTCATGCGTGTAGCGCGCACCCACGGTAAGCTTCACGCGGTCTTCGATGATGTCGAAGGTGTTGTGCGTGAAGAACGCGTAGTTCTCGCTGTCCTGGTTAAAGCTCGAACCACGGTTGCCCGTCCCGTTAAGCCGGGCCGTGCCGGTCAAGGTCGCCAGACCCTGGAAACCAGGCCAGCTGGTCGTCGGCAAGTTTGAGCAAGTGGCCGAGCCAGGGTTGACGTTGGCGGCCGAAAGCGCGGTTGCGGCAAGGCAGTTGGCGTAGCGCTCGTAGTCTGCGCCATAGACGATGTCGTCATCGACGAAGAGCTTTTCATTGGCGTAGTAGCCACCGAACAGCCAGTCGAGGCGGCCATCGAACGCTTCACCCTGCAGCCGAAGTTCCTGCGTGAACAGTTTGAATTCACGATCAAGATCGACACGCTTCAGGATATCCATCGCCTGGAAGTCACCGTCCTGGCCCTGCTCGTTATGGTAGTAGCGATAGGCAGTGATCGCGGTCAGCGTCGCGCCGCCGAGGTCCCACGAAAGCTCACCCGACAGACCCCAGTCTTCGCTGTCCGAACGGTAACCCACACCCGGTGTCGTCGCCGTGCGGCGCACGAAGGTTTCGCCCTGCGGTGCAACCTGGAAGTTCGCGCCGAATGCCTGCAGCAGCGGGAAGAGCGAATTGGCCGACGAAACCGGGAAGCCGTCCGCGCCGCGCGTAAGATTGCGGACCGGGTTGAGCAGGATGCCGCCGCAGCAGTTTTCACGCTTCTGGCTATAGTCCGCGATCAGGCGGAGTTTGATAGCGTCGCTCGGTTCGATCGCGATCTGGCCGCGCAGCAGCCAGCGGTTGCGATCGTTGATGTCGTCCTCGCCAGCAGTGGCATTCTCAAGGAAGCCGTCGCGCTTTTGCCATACGGCGTCGAGCCGGGCTGCGGCGATCTCGCCCAGCGGAACGTTGATCGCGCCGTCGGCGCGCATGTAATCGTAGTTGCCGTAAGTCAGCGAGCCTTTGCCCGAAAACTCGCCGAGCTCGGGGCCCTTGGTGACGATGTTGATTAGGCCAGCGGTCGAGTTGCGACCGAACAGCGTGCCCTGCGGGCCGCGCAGCACTTCGACGCGTTCGATGTCGCCAAGTTCGGACAGGCCAACGCCGGTGCGGCTGCGATAGACGCCATCGATGAACAGGCCGACCGAGCTCTCAAGGCCGGCATTTTCGCCGACGGTGCCGATGCCGCGGATACGTGCGGTGAAATTGACTTCGCTGGTCGCGCCCGAAACGAGCAGCGACGGCGCAACCTGGCCGAGCGCGCGAACATCGGTCGCACCGGTGCGGGCCAGCGTGTCGCCAGTGACTGCCGAAACGGCGATCGGAACATCGGACAGTGCTTCGCTGCGGCGGGTTGCCGTGATGATAATCTGTTCTTCGGCAACAGCTTCTTCAGCCTGCGGCTCTTCAACGGTCTGGGCCATTGCCGGGGTCCATGCCAGTACCGACGATCCGACCAACAGATTGAATAGCATACGCGATTTCATGCAAGCATCCTCCACAGTGTTCATGGCGTTTAATAGTTCGCCGTTGAACGCACGCCCCTAGCGCTGCGGAGCCTAAGCGCAACCGGGTTCGGAGGATTCACTTGTGCTGCAACCGTTTACAGGAAGCGATTTACCCTTGAGAGTAGGAAACGGGCCACACTTGACCTGACGGATGTGTCAGGTTCGCGTTGCTTTCATCTATCAGGACCAGCCATCCTGAGCTTCGAGGTCGGCTGCAAGCTCCCCGATCACACGGTAGCAATCGAGCACCTGAGCGACCGATGAGTTCGGCTCACGCCCTTCGCGGATCGCGGCGATGAACTCGCGGTCCTGCAGTTCAATGCCGTTCATACTGACCGCCACCTGGCTGACGTCGATCGGCTCTTCCTTGCCATTCACGAGGTCATCGTAGCGTGCGATATAGGTGTCGCTGTCGCCGATGTAGCGGAAGAACGTGCCAAGCGGGCCGTTGTTGTTGAACGACAGCGAAAGCGTGCAGATCGCGCCGCTCTCTGCTTTGAGCTGGATCGACATATCCATCGCGATGCCCAGCTCGGGATGCTTGGGCCCTTGCACCGCATTGGCGCGGACGATCTTGCCTGCCTGATAGGCAAACAGGTCAATCGTGTGCGCCGCGTGATGCCACAGCAGGTGATCGGTCCAGCTTCGCGCTTCGCCCTTGGCGTTCATGTTCTTGCGGCGGAAGAAATAGGTCTGCACGTCCATCTGCTGGACCGCAAACTCTCCCGCGACGATCCGGTTATGGACATACTGGTGCGAAGGATTGAAGCGCCGGGTATGTCCGACCATGCAGACCAAGCCGGTTTCCTGCTGCTTGCGGACAACCGTCTCGGCATCGGCCCAGCTGTCAGACAATGGTATCTCGACCTGGACATGCTTGCCCGCTTCCATGCAGGCAATTGCCTGCTCAGCGTGCATCTGGGTCGGGGTGCAGAGGATCACCGCATCGACATCGTCGCGAGCCAGCGCGTCCTCCAGCTCGGTCGAACTATGCTTCGCGCCGTACTTCGCGGCGACGGCGGCGGCCTGCTCGCCGGTACGGCTGATGATCGAGACGATCTCCACGCCATCGATCTTCAGCAGTCCGTCGAGGTGCTTTTCCCCGAAGGCACCGGCCCCGGCGAGGGCGATACGGATAGGCTTGCTCATTCTACTGGCTCCAGAACCATGTGGCCAATGGCCGTGTTGCTGCAGGGGATGTGGTAATGGCGGTGGAGCAGCCGGGTCTTTGCCCCCAGCGCGCCGCGCATGATCAGCCACATCACCATTTCGATGCCCTCGCTGCCGGTTTCGCGCAGGTATTCGATATGCGGGATCGCCCGCGCAGCCTGCGTGTCACCCACCAGCAGGTCCATGAACTTGTTGTCCCACTCGCGGTTGAGCAGCCCGGCGCGCGGACCCTGCAATTGGTGGCTCATCCCGCCGGTGCCCCAGATCTGGACGTTGAGATCCTCCGGATAGCTCTCCACCGCGCGGGCAATCGCCTCGCCCAGCGCCCAGCAGCGGTTGCCCGAGGGGACCGGGTAGGTCACCACGTTGACCGCCAGCGGCACGACCTTGCACGGCCATCTGTCCGGCTGGCCGAACATCATGCTCAGCGGCACGGTCAAGCCATGGTCGACGTCCATCTCGTTGATGATCGTCATGTCGAAATCGTCGAGGATCAGGCTCTGCGCGATATGCCAGGCCATGTCCGCATGGCCCTCGACGTCGGGCACCGGGCGCGGGCCCCAGCCTTCGTCGGCAGGTTTGTAATTCTCGCCGCAGCCAATCGCGAAGGTCGGGATGATATTGGCGTCGAAGGCGCTGGCGTGGTCATTGTAAACCAGGATCACAACGTCGGGCTTCTCGGTCTTTTCCCATTCGCGGGTCCAGTCATAGCCCGCGAAGATCGGGCCGAAATAGTCGTCGCGGCTCTTGCCCTGATCGACCGCCACGCCGAGCAAGGGGACATGGCTCGAGCCGACGCCGGCAGTAATGCGGGCCATGTCAGTAGCCTCCCTTGATCGAGCGATTGCCCTCGGGCGAGCGGCCACCGTCCAGCATCATCTGGCGATATTCCGGGAAGGTCATATCGGTCATGGTCGAGCAAGCTTCGGCGAAGGGAATGCCGTCGCTCGAGAAGATCTTCGACAGGAAGTAGATGTTCCCGCCCAGATCGAGCATCCGGTTGTAGTCGCGCGCCAGCACCGCCAGCTTCTGCTCCTCGGAGAGTTGCCATTGGTCGAGATAGGCGCGCTCACCCGTCTTCCAGCGTTCGCGGTTGTCAGCCTTCATCAGGCTCATCGCGAACTGGTTGAGCCAGTAGCCCTTGCGGGCGCGGCTGGCGGTGTAGATGCGGGTGCCGGGAATATCCTCAAACTCGGCAAGGTATTCGTGGATGTCCTGCTTCATGTCGCCGCAACCTCACTCAGTCGCTTGATGATCTGGCGCGCACGGACGCCACCCTGATCGATGTTGTAGGCCATCAGCTTCATCCCCGGATTGGCCGCGATCGAGCGCTGCTGCGCCTCGAGCACTTCGACGTCTTCCATGAACACACCGCCCTGCTGGGCTTTGAAGCGGGCGGTGAAGCCCACGTCAGCCACGTCGAAATTGCGGGCCATGCCCCAGAAGTAGTGCGTCGAAGTCTCGCTTTCAGGCGTCATCACATCGATCACGAAGCCGCGCACGCCCTGGTCGTGATTGGCAACGCTGGCGCCCGCCCCTGCCGGGGCGACCCCGACGTCGATGATCACGGCCGAAGGCGCGACAAACTGGCAGATCTGCCAGCGGTCCACCGGACCATCGGCCTTGAGCGCATCGCGCCAGAACGGCGGCGGATCGATGTAAGGCATCCAGCGCGTGACATAGACCGCATCACCCTCGACCCGCATCTCGATCGGCGCTTCCATCAATTCGGGTTGACCGATCGATCCAGCGTGGACGTGGGTCTCGTGGGTCAGGTCCATCAGATTGTCGATCACCAGGCGGTAGTCGCAGGCAATGGGGTAGTATCCGCCATCGAAAGTCCAGCCTTCGGCCGAGCAAGGCCATAGATCGGGGATCAAGGCCTCGTCGGCCTTGGCCTTGTCGCCGATCCAGATCCATAGGAAGCGGTGCTTCTCCGCCACCGCAAAGCTTTCAACACAGACGCCGGCATTCACCCGGTCGGTCTTGAGCGGCATTTCTTCTGCCACGCCGTCGGGGCCAAGCTTCAGCCCGTGGTAGCGGCAGCGGATCGAATCGCCTTCCTTGATCCCCATCGACAGCGGCAGCAGCCGGTGCGGACAGGCATCGCGCAGCGCGACCACCGAGCGGTCAAGCTTGCGGTAGAGCACCACCGGCACCCCGCAAATCGTTCGTGCTATCGGCGAACGATCGACTTCTGCGTCCCACGCTGCGACGTACCAGGCGTTGGTGATCCAACTGGTCATAGTTTGCGCCCTTTCAACTGTACATCGAGCCGCGGGAACACCCGGCGGGCGTTGCCTTCAAAAATCGCGTGACGCTCGGCATCCGAGATGGCGAGTGCGTCGACATAACGCTTGGTGTCGTCGAAATAGAACCCGGTGGTCGGATCGATCCCGCGCACTGCGCCGACCATTTCACTGCCGAACAGGATGTTCTTGTTCTCGATCACGTCTGCCAGCAGATCGATCCCCGGCTGATGATAGACGCAGGTGTCGAAGAACACGTTGTTCATCAGGTGGCTCGACAGGTCGGGTTTCTTGAGCATGTCGGCCAGCCCGCGGTAACGACCCCAGTGATAGGGCACCGCCCCGCCCCCATGCGGAATAATGAAGCGCAGGCTGGGGAACTGTGCGAACAGGTCGCCCTCAAGCAGTTGCATGAATGCGATGGTATCAGCCGCGATGTAATAGCCGCCGGTGGCGTGCATCGCCGGGTTGCAGCTGCCCGAGACGTGGATCATCGCCGGCACGTCCAGCTCACACATCGCTTCGTAGAACGGAAACCAGTATGCGTCGGTCAATGGCGGATGGGTGAACCGCCCGCCACCGGGGTCAGGATTGAGGTTGCAGCCGATGAAGCCGAGGTCTTCGACGCAGCGCCGCAGCTCAGCGATCGAGCTGGTCATGTCCGCCTCGGGCGACTGTGGCAGCATGCAGACGCCGGCAAAGATTTCCGGATAGAGCCCCACCACTCGCGCGATCAGATTGTTGCACGCCCGTGCCCACGGCACAGCGACTGACTGATCGCCGACGTGCGGCGCCATGGCCGAGGCACGCGGCGAGAAGATCGTCATGTCCGCGCCGCGTTCCTTGAGCAGGCGCAGCTGATTGGCTTCGATCGTCTCGCGGATCTCGGCGTCCGAGATGTCCGGGTAAGGCGGTGCGGGCTGTCCGGCCTTGAACGCCGCAGTCTGCGAAGCGCGCCATTCGTCGTGCGCCTTGGGGAGCACGGTGTAGTGGCCATGACAGTCGATGATCATCGTCACGCGGCTCGCTCCTTCTTGGTGGCGGCGGCGCGCTGGCGCAGCACTGTGCCTTCGGTCATCACGGGTTCGATTCCCAGCCCTTGCAATGTCTTCGCACTCTCTTCCATTTCAGCGGCGCGGCGCAGGCCGTGGGTAGCCATGCGTTCGAGGTTGTAGGCCGCTCGCTCGGCCCAGGGCCGCGCATTCTCGCTGGCGTCGAGCGAGGAGAGAACTTCCTCGGTCACGCCGGCAACCGCGGCGGCTGCCATCATCTCATCAGTCAGCGCTTCGATCCCCTTGACCATTACCGAGCGGATCATCTTGATTGCGCTGGCGCGGCCCACTTCGGCGCCAACCACGCGGACCTTGGAAAAGCCCAATCCGCGCAGCGCGGCCTCGGCCTCAGCAGCTGCGGTGCCTGACAGCAGGATCGGCACAGCAAGCCGCGCAGGCTCGACCGGAGCGAGGATCGCCATGTCGACATAGCGTCCGCCAGCTGCCTCGATCGCCCGCGCCGCAGCGCGCTTGGTCTCGGGCGCGACAGAATTGCCATCGCACCACAGCGCATCGGGCTCCAGAAACGGAGCGCAAGCTTCGGCGGCAAGCATCGCTTGATCGGCAGTCACGAGCGAAAGCACCAACGTCGCGCCGCGCAACGCAAGCGCCGCATTGGCCGCCGGTTCAACCCCTGCTGCCTGCATCGCTGCGCCGCAGGCATTGTCCCGATCAAACGCGACTGCTTGCGCACCCCATTGCCCGGCGCGGGCGAAGGTTGATCCGGCCTCGCCGAAGCCGATCTGGGCAAGCGTGGTTTGCATAGTCTGACACTCTTCTGATCGCCTCGCGATCACAAATCGGAATCCACTCGCAGCAATAAGGTGCCGCTAAGTCCGATGTGTACCTGGTTGCTCAGGCCAAAGCGACGACTTCAAGATCGATCAGAAATTCCGCGTGGATTACGGTCGGCCGCCAAGAGGTGCGCGTCGTTACGCCGATGGTACGTTCCAATCCTGCAGGCGCAGCGCGGAGTTGCACCAGCCAGCCAGCCTCAAGCTCCACCGCAACCTGGTCTGCTGAAAGCAGCGTCAGGAAGTCGCTGTCGATCAACAACTGCCGGATCGTCATCACCGATCCAGACTCGATCGGCACTGCTGGAGCCGCAATGCCGTCGCGCGCGAACATCAGGTCCCAGCTGTCGCGCAGCGGCGCGCCGGGTGCGGCAACGATCCACGGATATTCGGCCAATCGAGCGAGGCTGGGATCGGTCCCTTCGAGCGGGTGGCCTTTGCGCGCAATCACGGTTGGCTGATCGCGAAACAACGGCCGCTGCTCAAGGTCCGGCTCAAGCAGCGGATCGCGCAAGGCGCCCACCATCAGATCGATCAAGCCATTACGCAGCGGCTCGACCAGTTCGCCGCGCGAGCCTTCGACAATCGAGAAGCGGATCTGCGGATGCCGGCGCAGGAAGCGGGTTACCGCTGCAGGCAGCACCTTTGCACGCGAGAGCGGCATCGCACCGATCGTGATCGAGCGGGTTTCAAGGCCCTTGAGCGCCTCAACCTCCGCGATCCCGGTCTCCAGCTCGACCCGTGCGAGACGGAACCCACGCGCCATGGTCATGCCGCTTTCGGTCAGAAATACCGCCTTGCCGCGCCGCTCGACCAGCTTGCGACGCAATGCGAGCGACAGGTCGTTGACGGCCCGGTGCAGCGAGGGCAGCGAAAGGCCGGTATGACTGCTTGCCCCGCTATAACTGCCGCTGTCTGCCAAGGCGATCAGTGCGCGCATCCGCGACATGGTGACGTGCGAGCTTGCGACATGGTCCAGCGCGGCCGCGATCCGCGGCACCAGTAACTGCGCGGCAGGCGTTGCAACCATCCCGTCGTGCCGCCGTTCGAACAGTTCGGCCCCGATCAGCCCTTCAATCTTCGAGAGTGCCTGGGTTATGGCTGGCTGACTGAGGTTGACCGCTCGCGCTGCGGCATTCATCGTCCCCAGTTCAGCAATTTTCGCCACCGCCTGAAGGTGCCGGAGATTGAGTTCCCAGATTCGCATGCAGCCACCTTTAGTCAAAACTAATCACTTGGCGAGTGTTTCGCCTTCCCCTTGCCTTGGCCAAGGCGCATCCAGCACGGCGCACAGGTCCGGGAGAATGCTGCATGAGCGGAATTGTCGTCCAGAATATAGAGCGCGCGCCGCTCGCGGTGATCGATGGCCTCGCTGCCTGCGGTGTTGCCACGGTGCACGAGGCGCAGGGCCGTACCGGCCTGCTCGCATCGCATATGCGGCCGATCTATTCCGGGGCGCGGGTCGCGGGCAGCGCAGTGACGATCAGCGCACCTCCCGGCGACAACTGGATGATCCACGTTGCGATCGAGCAACTCCAGGCCGGTGACATCCTGCTGCTCGCCCCCACCTCGCCATGCGAAGACGGCTATTTCGGCGATCTGCTCGCTACCTCTGCGCTGGCGCGCGGCTGCCGTGGTCTGGTGATCGATGCCGGGGTGCGCGACGTGCGCGACCTGACCGAGATGCAGTTCCCGGTCTGGTCCAAGGCGGTGTTCGCGCAAGGCACGGTCAAGAACACGCTGGGCAGCGTCAACGTGCCGGTGGTCTGCGCCGGAGCGGCCGTGAAGCCAGGGGACGTGATCGTCGCCGATGATGACGGCGTCTGCGTCGTCCCGCGCGCCAATGCCGAGGCTGTGCTCAAGGCAGCACAGGCGCGCGAAGCCAACGAGGGCGAGAAGCGCGAAAAGCTGGCCAGCGGCGTGCTCGGGCTCGACATGTACAAGATGCGCGAGCGGCTGGCCGAAATGGGGCTCAAATACCTATGAGCCACTCCGCCCCCTGCATGTGGATGCGCGGCGGCACCTCGAAGGGCGGCTACTTCCTCAAGGCCGATCTCCCCACCGATATTGCCGCGCGCGATTCGTTCTTGTTGGCGATGATGGGCAGCCCCGATCCGGTCCAGATCGACGGCATGGGCGGCGCCGATCCCTTGACCAGCAAGGTTGCGGTGGTGAGCAAATCGGAACGTGCCGGGATCGATGTTGATTACCTGTTCCTGCAAGTGTTCGTCGATCAGGCGATCGTCACTGATGCCCAGAACTGCGGCAATATCCTCGCGGGCGTCGGCCCCTTCGCGCTCGAGCGCGGGCTGGTGGCGGCCAGCGACGATGTCACGCGCGTCTCGATCTACATGGAAAACACCGGGCAAGTCGCGGTGGCGACTGTGCAGACTCCGGGCGGCGCGGTGACATACGCCGGCGAAGCGGCGATCGACGGCGTGCCCGGAACCCATGCGCCAATCCCGACCGAGTTCCGCGACACCGCCGGATCATCGTGCGGCGCGCTTTTGCCGAGCGGGAATCCGGTCGATGTGGTCAACGGCGTGCCGGTCACCCTGATCGACAACGGCATGCCCTGCGTGGTGATGAAGGCCGCCGATGTCGGGATCACCGGCTATGAGGACCGCGACTGGCTCGATGGCAATATCGAACTCAAAGCGCGGATCGAAGCGATCCGGCTGGCGGTGGGTGAGCGGATGAACCTGGGCGATGTGACCGAAAAATCGGTCCCCAAGATGATGCTGGTCGCTCCGCCCCAGCACGGCGGCGCGGTTTGTGTCCGCAGCTTCATCCCGCACCGCGCCCA
>Ga0114940_10001079_pt1 | contig 10547 bp, 9 predicted proteins | sample ColdCreekSource_FD_87195 | JGI IMG/M metagenome (GOLD analysis project Ga0114940, IMG submission 87195) | Groundwater microbial communities from Cold Creek, Nevada to study Microbial Dark Matter (Phase II) - Cold Creek Source | ecosystem: Environmental > Aquatic > Deep subsurface > Groundwater ...
CAAGCTCAAAGTACAAGCCGCGATTCAGGGCGATGCGATTCGCGTGACCGGTGCGAAACGCGACGATTTGCAGGGTGCGATGGCGTTGATTCGGTCTGAGATTACTGATATGCCCGTGAGTTTCGATAACTTTAGGGATTGATTTTGAACCCCGCTCACAATACCGTTCGCCCTGAGCTTGTCGAAGGGCTGTGTGCGAAGGCTTCGACAAGCTCAGCCCGAACGGCACGGGTTTGTGCTGTATCACTTGCTTTGCTATTAACTTTATCGCTGGCAAATGCTCAATCCGTCACCCTATCCGGTATGGTCGGCAGTAAAGCCCTTTTAATCGTTGATGGTAGTGCTCCAAAAATCGTAGCAACTGGTGAATCGTTCAAAGACGTCAAAGTCGTCTCCACCCAAGGCGACACCGCCGTGCTGATGGTAGGCGGCAAGCGCCTGAGCATGCGCGTTGGCGACGCGCCAGCCAGCGTGGGCGAGCAAGCGGGCAGCAAAAGCAGCGGAAGTAAAATCGTATTGCAAGTTGGCGATGGCGGTCACTTTTTAGCGCAAGGCAGCATCAACGGTAAATCGGTGCAGTTCATGGTAGACACGGGTGCAACCGCCGTGGCGATGGGTGCGGCAGAGGCGAAACGCTTAGGGCTAGACTACACCAGCGGCCGCCCCGTACGTATGAATACAGCCAACGGCCAAGCATTGGGCTATTTACTGACCCTGAATACCGTACGCATTGGCGACGTAGAGGTGCAAAACGTAGAAGCCATCGTCTCCCCGCAATCTATGCCTTTTGTGCTCTTGGGCAATAGTTTTTTGACCCGTTTTTCGATGCGACGGGATAGTGATCAGATGGTGTTAGAGCGGCGGTTTTAAGCAGCGAGTTTAGGTATTTTCCTAGAGCTTCTTCTGCCAAAACATCGCCCGCCCCATCTCAGGATCTAACTGATACCCAGCGAACCCATTGGCGATATACGCCGCTTGCGCGAGTTTATTGCCTTCTAAAACTTCTAAGGTTAGTTTGCAGCAACCCAAACGACTCGCAATTTCCTCAGCTTTTTTCAGAAGCAAGCTACTGATGCCCTGCCCGCGAAACTCGGCCAAAACGACGACGTCGTGAATATTTAGCAGCGGCTTGCAGGCAAAGGTGGAGAAGCCTTCGATGCAGTTGATCAGACCCGCAGGCTTGCCGTCTACAAAAGCGATGGCACAGTGGAATGTGGGGCGTTTGGCCATTTCATTCACTAAATTGGCTTGAGTGAAAGCGGACAAAGCTTCGCCGCCGCCCATGGGGTCTTTGGCGTATTCGTTCAGCAGGTAAACGATGGCATGGGCATGGGTTGGGTTGCTGAAATCAGCTATTTGAATGTCTGTCATGAATATTAATTTAAATATTTTTGCTATTATTTTAATAGCTGCTTAGGCAGCAAAAACGCTGGCTTAAGTCATATTTATGCCATCAAAACGATAGTTTCAGCGTTTTTTAGCTTTTATCTTACCGTCAACAGCAGTCGCGGGCTTTTTATCGCCTAATTTGGGTTCATTGCCTTGTATCAATCGGGTGATATTGGCACCGTGGCGATACACCAAAAACATCGCCATGATACCGAGCACGAGGGTGATGTACTTGTCTGTCGCCCACAAAACGCGGTCGCCAAACAAGTAGGCAATGGGGGCGAAAGCGGCGGCTACCAGAGATGCCATGGACACCCAACGGAAAAAGTACACGATGATGGCAAAACTGGCGACGCACAGCAAACCCAGCGCCCAATGCACGCCAAACACCACGCCGAGCGCTGTAGCGACGCCTTTGCCACCTACAAATTTGAAGAACACGGGGTAGAGATGACCCAAAAATGCCGCGATGCCGACCATGGCCACTGTGCCGTCGCTCAAGCCGAAATCTTTGCCGAACCACTGCACCAAGGCGACGGGGATGTAACCTTTTAAGGCGTCTAGTACCAAGGTAAGAATGGCCGCAGATTTATTGCCTGAGCGCAACACATTGGTTGCGCCTGGGTTTTTGCTGCCAAAGGTTCGCGGGTCATTCAGCCCCATCAGCTTGCTGACGATGACGGCAAAAGACAATGAACCTACCAAATACGCGGCGATGGCGGCTAGGATGGGGTAAAACGAGGCAAAGTTATCCAAAATTTGTTTCCTTTATTTTTATTTTTTGACTACCGTGGATTCCCGCCTTCGCGGGAATGACGATCACTTAAATCGCTTATTGGCACGGATCGCGAATTTCCCAGCGAATTTTGTCAATCTCAGCCAACACTTCTTTGGACAACACCGTGCCGTACGCAGCCACACACTCGTCCAACTGCGCCACCGTGCGCACGCCAATGATGGTGCTGGCGATTTGCCATTTTGTATAGCAAAACGCCAAGGCCATTTGCGTGGGCGACATGCCGTTTGCTAAAGCCAAAGCGTTGTAGCGCCGCGCAGCAATGAGCGCCTCTGGGCGACCCCAGCGCTGTTTACGGGTGGATTCAAACATGGCCAAACGTGCGTCGGCTGGTGCGCCATCGCCAGACAAACCGCTCTTGTCAAACTTGCCTGTCAACAAACCAAACGCTAGTGGCGAATACGGAATTTGCGAGACGCCCAAGCGGTGCATGGTTTCGTCCAAACCGTTCTCAAGCGTGCGGTTCAGCAAGCAATACGGGTTTTGCACGGTGGCGACTTTGGCTAGGCCATGCTGAGCTGCCAAATTCACAAACTCGTGCACGCCATATGGCGTTTCGTTAGACAAACCAAAAGCGCGGATTTTGCCGGCTTTGATAAGTTTGTCCATCGCCTGCAGTTGCACCAATATCGGCGTGGTGTGTACGTCTTTGTTGGGCGTGAAATACACTGCGCCAAAAGCAGGCACCACGCGTGATGGCCAGTGGATTTGGTACAGGTCAATCACATCGGTCTTCATGCGCTTCAAGCTGGCATCGCAGGCGTCAATCATCATCTGCTCGGTCAAATCAGGGTCGCCATTGCGCACCCAATCCATGCCACGCGCTGGGCCAGCCACCTTGGTAGCGAGCACTAACTTTTTGCGCGCTTCTGGCCGCTTGGCAAACCAGTTGCCAATGATTGTTTCTGTCAAGTTATAAGTGCCCGGACGCGGCGGCACGGCGTACATCTCTGCCGTGTCAAAAAAGTTGATGCCGTGCTCCAAAGCCCTGTCCATAATGGCAAATGCCGTGGGTTCATCGACTTGCTCGCCAAAAATCATGGTGCCAAGGCAGATGGGTGTGACTTTGAGGTCGCTGGAGCCGAGTTGGACTAAGTTGTTTTGTAGGGTTGTCATAGTGAAATAAGTGCGATGAATAGATTTGAGTCTAGTTTAGCTTAACAACTTTGTAGGTGTTTGTCAGTCACCTCCGCCGCCGCAACCACCGCCACAACCGCTTGAGTCGCTTCCGCCATCACTGCCCCCACTCGAACCCGAAGATTCACTGCCGCCAAAGCCGCCCGAATCGCCCGAACCACCACCGCTGTTACCAAAGTCAGAGCCGCAGTAACTGTCGGAACCACTTTTACTGTTGATATCTTTGCAATCAGGCACATAAGTAAAACCGCCTGGGATATTGAGTTTTTTATCCAACGCAAACAGCAAAGGTAAGCGCGTGGGTGCGCGTGGGTTGATGCTTTCTTCTTTGCATGCCCAGTACCAAGCGCGACGCAGTCCATCGTTTCTCGTGGCACTTTTACCCAAAACCTCAGCCGGTGAATGGTGCAACAACTTGCCAAATGCGACGCCGCACCATGATTCGTAACCCCGCGTGTGCAAAATAAATTCATGCCAAGCGGCATCAACCACCTGCGATGGCATGGCGACAAATTGTTTACCACTGCGTAAGTAAGTGATAAAAAACTGACGCAGCCCGCGCATCACCAAATCGGTGTCACTCAGCGTCAAATGCGGGTATTTTTCGCGCAGCTTGCCAGCGATGTACCGTGGCAAGACCGACTCCCGCACAAACTGGCGTCTTTTGCTGGCTTCCCACGCATGCAATGCAAAAAGCAAAACCCAACAAAGTAGCCCAAACGCAAGGCGCTGTGACGTTTTGTCAAATACAAAAATAGCCATCAAGACAGGCAGAACTGGGAAAACAAACCACTTGGCGTACCAAAGGGCTTGAATGCTGCGTTTGTAGGATATTGAAATGGGTAATGTGTAATTTGCAATCATGAGGATAAGCTTACTTTATTCATCTCTAACGTGACTAAGACGAGAACAATTTAACGTCAATACGGTATTGCGGGCGGCTTCCTTGGGTTGCGTAAAGTGTGAGCCAGCATTTCAAGCATGTTTAATGCATGCTGGCTAGGTGGTGCATCAGACGCGGCGTATGCACAAATGGGAATGAAATCTTGCTCTTGTAACTCCATTGTGACGATGCTGTTGCGGTCCAAATTGCTTGCAGTGAGAAAGTCAACCACCGTCCACCCCATCCCAAGTTGGACCAGCTCCAGCGCCATTCTGGAAGTTTGCACCTTGATATTTGATACCAAATTGCCCTCTCGTTCGGTGCTCAAATCTTCAATCATTTGGCTCAACGGGTCATCACTCAACAATTTAATTAACGGAACTTTAGAAAAGAAACCCATTGGGTTAGACGGCCTGGCTTTGATAGCACGCATCCATATATCACGGCTCACTGCGATGTAGGAAGCGTGGCTAGCCAGCACTTGGCTCGTCAGCAAAGGATGGCTCAATGGGAAATGAGCCAGTGCAAAATCTACACCACGGTTGAGCAATATTTGCGCCATTTCGCTTTTATGAACGGTACGCACCTCGATATCAATATGCGGATACAACTTGACGTATTGCGACAAAACCGAGGGTAAAAATTCGTGACAAATGGCGGGAATGGCCGCTATGCGCAGCTTGCCTTTGTCCGCAAGCTTAAGATTTTTAGCTGTTTTTTTAAGCCCCTCAAGCATGCCGTAAATTTGCGCCGCCTCTGCAAACAAAACTCTAGCCTCGGGTGTAGGTACCAAACCGCGCTGACCTCTAACAAACAGCTTGTAGCCCAACTGCAATTCGGCATGCGAAATAGTTTTACTAACCGCCGAGGGTGTCAAAGCCAAAAGCTTGCCTGCCGCGCTCATATTGGCAGTTTGCATGACGGCTTGGAAGACTTCAAGTTGTCTTAAATTCATCGGCTTTTTGTCGATTTTTATTGATTTTGAATTATTGCAGCTGCTCGTTCTGGGCAGCTGTGAATTTTACTCACAGGTCTATCTTAAAGATTCATGACATGCACTGTATTTTGCTTTTTATGATGCAGCACCCTTGTTGCGCGACCAGGCATCCCATATTCACAACTCAACAACTCAGGAGATACAAACGTGATTTCTTTAAGAAAACTTCATCCACTTATTCTCGGCTGCGTACTTGCAGCAGCTTGCACATGGGTAAGCGCTCAAAGCGTCAAACCCAATGTCGTGATCTTGGCCACGGGCGGAACCATTGCAGGTGCTGGCGCTTCTGCGTCAAACAGTGCAACTTACACAGCCGCAAAAATTCCTGTAGAAAAATTGATTGCAGGCCTGCCCGAATTGGGCAATGTCGCGAACGTTAAAGGTGAGCAAGTTTTTCAAATCGCTTCTGAAAGCATGACCAATGAGCATTTGATGACGCTGGGAAAGCGCGTTTCAGCCTTGGTTAAACAAGCGGATGTCGATGGCATTGTGATTACCCACGGTACGGATACCCTGGAAGAAACAGCGTACTTTCTCAACCTGGTCGTTCGCACCAACAAACCTGTGGTGCTGGTGGCTTCCATGCGGCCAAGCACAGCGCTGTCAGCTGACGGTGCGCTTAATTTACTCAATGCGGTGACAGTCGCCGCCAGCAAAGATGCGGCGGGTAAAGGTGTCTTAGTCTCTATGAACGACGAGATCCAAAGTGGTCGTGACGTGAGTAAAAATGTCAACATCAAAACCGAGGCATTTAAGAGCCAATGGGGTGCGCTGGGCATGACAGTCGAGGGGGTGAACTACTGGTTTAGAGCACCGGTCAAACGCCACACCCAGCAGTCAGAGTTCAACATTGACGAGATGAGCGCACTGGCCTCTGTAGAAATTGTTTACAGCTACGCCAATGTTCCACGTATCGCGTTTGACGCTGTGAGCAAAACAGGCATTCAAGCCATTGTGCACGGTGGCCCGGGTAATGGCTCAGTGGCTGACCGCATTGTGCCTGTGCTCAAAGACATTCGAGCTCAGGGCATCCAAGTTATTCGCTCATCGCGTGTGCCTGATGGCTTTGTTTTGCGCAATGCCGAGCAGCCTGACGACAAATACGACTGGGTCGTTGCGCATGACCTGCGTCCGCAAAAAGCCCGCATCTTAGCCGCTGTCGCATTGACAAAAACAAACAGCAGCAAAGAGTTGCAACGGATTTTTTGGGAGTATTGAGCCCTCAATTAAGCTCTTAGTGAGAGTTAAGACTTAAAAGAGTGTCATCATTTAAGAATCATCTTTTGAGAGCCATCGTAAGCAACCGCTCTTTGGCCCTCTCCTCCTCCTGCAGCCGCAGCACCCACCGCTGCACTTTGCCGGTGGTCGTCATCGGCAGCGCCTCAATAAACTCAATCTCTTTGGGGTATTCGTAAGGCGCTAACAGGGCTTTGACGTGGGTTTGCAGCTCCAAAATCAGTGTTTTTTCTGAAAATACCTCTTTTTTAGTGCTTTTTGAGGCTCTATCCAGCGTATTTACTGCCTGAGCAGCTATTGAATTTATAGTGTTATTTACACTGTATTTCTCTGCGTAACCTGCCGCCAAAACCACATACGCCTTGACCACCGCGCCACGCTCTGCGTCTGGTTTGGGCACGACGGCGGCGTTGGCTACTGCGGGGTGTTTGACGAGGCAGTTTTCGATCTCACTGGGGCCGATGCGGTAGCCGGCTGCTTTGAAGACGTCGTCGGCACGGCCTGAATACCAGAGGTAGCCATCGGCGTCGCGGGTGGCCAAGTCGCCGGTTCTGCACCAGTCGCCTGTGAATTTAGCTTGTGTGGCGGCTTCGTTTTTCCAGTAACCCAAGAAGAAAATCGGGTCGGGCTGGCCGTGGATGTCAAAGCGGTTGACCGCCACGTCGCCCGGCACCCCATCGGGGCAGATGTTGCCGTCGTCGTCAATCACCGCGACGTTGTGGCCAGGATACGGTTTGCCCATGCTGTTGGCTTTTGAGGGGTATTTGACAGCACAATTTCCCACAATATAGTTAATTTCCGTCTGCCCAAACATCTCATTTACCACCACGCCCAATTTATCGCGGCAGTAGTCGTAAACCGCGTCGCCCACGGCTTCACCTGCGCTCATGATGGCTTGTAAGCGAAATTTGTAGTGGTTTTTCGGCTCTGGGAACGCTTTCATCATGGCTTTGAGCGCCGTGGGGAAGAGGAAGGTGTGCGTCACGCGTTGGGTTTGCAGCAGCTCGAAGGTGGCTTCTGGGCTGAATCTGCCGTTGAAGGCGACGATTTCGCGGCCGAAGTACAGCGTGGGCAAGAGCGCGTCCATCAAGCCGCCCGTCCATGCCCAATCGGCGGGGCTCCAGAAGATGGCATTGGAGGATTTGTTGGTGACGCCATCGAAGCCAAACCAATTTTGGCTGCAAACGAAGCCCGTCAAGTTACCAATCAGCGCCCGATGCGGAATCAAAGCGCCCTTTGGCGGCCCCGTGGTGCCGCTGGTGTAGATCAAAATCGCGCCTTCATTTGCCTTAGTGACCACATGAAACTTGTTTTTTACTATACTTTTTATAGCTGCTGAGGCAGTAAATACGCTGGCTAAAGGCATAATTGAGGCTAATTTAGGGCAATTTGACTGAATTTGACGCAAATTGGGCTCTGAAATCTCGTCCACCAAGGCGACAACGGCGTCAGAATCATTGATGCGGTATTCCAGCGCGTCGGGACCGAACAGCATGGACAGCGGCACGGCTATCGCCCCCATTTGCAACACCGCCATGTAGGCAACGGCCGTTTCAAAGCGCTGCGGCAACACGATGGCGACGCGGTCGCCGCGTTTGACGCCTAAATCCGAAAGTTTTGCAGATAAGAAGTTGGCAGCCTGTTGTAGCTGAAGATACGTGTATACCTTCTCGTAAAGCTTTGATTTTGCTAGAGATTGGCCAGAAGCATGCTCGCGAATCGCCACTGCATTTGGCGTTTTCTTCGCCCATCGGGTGCAGCAAACCTGCGCGATGTTGAAATCTTCGGGCACCTGCCAGCCAAATTGGCTGTGTAATTGCGCGTAATTGTCATTAGAGCTGTCTTGCAGTTGACTCACTTCCCTATTTTTAGCCATGTTTGCCTCAAACTTTTCTTTATGATCTAGCAATGTACACCGTAAAAAGAACCCCAAGAAGCGAATTTATACCGATTCGAAAGATGAATTACCACGTCCTAGTGTGGGGGGACACCACATCTACCCTGCCACCACTGGTGCTGATGCATGGCTGGATGGACGTGGCGGCGTCTTACCAATTTATGGTGGATGTGCTTTCAGAAGCGTTTTTCTCTAATCGCCTCATCATCGCTGCCGACTGGCGCGGCTATGGCAAAACCACGGGTGCACCGGTGGACAACTATTGGTTTCCCGACTATTTAGCGGATTTGGACTTTTTACTTGACCACTATGCGGGTGACAAGCAAGTAGATTTGGTCGGCCACAGCATGGGCGGCAATGTGGTGATGATGTACGCCGGTAGCCGCCCTGAGCGCGTGCGCCGGCTCATCAATTTAGAAGGTTTTGGCATGCCGGTGTTTGCTCCTGAAAAAGCACCGTCCCGCTACGCGCAGTGGATGGACGAACTGAAAAAACTGCACCGTGGCGAGATGGATTTAACCGCCTACGACAAACCAGACGGCGTGGCGCGCCGTTTGATGAAAACCAACCCACGCCTAGGCCGCGACGAGGCAGGCAAAGCCAAAGCCAACTGGCTGGCTCGCCAATGGGCCGCTGAAAATGCGCAGGGCAAATGGGAGATTTTGGGTGACCCCGCGCACAAAATCATCAATGCCAACCTGAACAACGTAGCTGAAGCGCTGGCGCTGTACAAAAGCATCACCGCGCCGGTGCTGGTGGTAGAAGCAAGTGATGATTCACTCAGCGGCTGGTGGAATGGCAAATACACGTTGGCTGAATTCCACGAGCGGCTCAAAAACGTGCCCGACTGCACCATCAAAGTCGTGCAAGACGCTGGCCACATGATGCACCATGACCAACCGCTGGTGCTGGCAGAGATGATTGAGGCATTTGTGGCCTAGATTTCTATACCGTCAACACAAAATACCACTGAAATACCCCGTTTGGGGTATCTAAATTACCCTCTTTGGGTGATTGTTACGGTCTGATGCGACTGATAGCATGAGCGTATGTCTTCATCAAATCCATCTCTAGGCAAGCGTCTGCAAAAAGGTGATACACGCTCTTGCATGTTTGCCGCTATCACCTGCGTTAGTAGCCTAGGATTTTGCCTTGCTGCTTTTGCACAAAAACAGGCACCCGTGCAATATTGGATGGATGTTGCCACGCTGACAGTCTCTGGCATTACCAACACAGCATCGTCGCAGGACGCGATTTCAGCCGACGCTTTAGGCCAGCTCACAGGTAATACCAACAGCCAATATGGCGGCACAAAAGGCGTGCAACCTGGGCGCTGGCTGGATGTGGCTTTGGCAGTACCCACGCCCTCAGCAAAAGCAACTGGAGCTGCTTTGACAGTTTTGCAGAGCATCCCTAAAGGTCAAAACATGGGGGATAGCTTGCAGCTGTCACGCGCAAGCAGTGCCAATGACTCAACTTTGTCCCATTCACGTCAAACTAGCCTTGCTCTGCGCGGTCCAGATGCAGACGACAAGTCGGTTGAATTGATCAAAAATACAGAGCAAAGCGAATCTATTGAACGCAATTTACCCAAGAAACTACTTCTATATTGGGGTTGTGGTGAGCGGGTACGGGCGGGTCAGCCAAGACAATTGGACATGACAACAACCAGCAGCAACAGCCCAGCAACTGGCTTAAAAGGACGTGCTATTGTTGAAGCCAGCCCTAACCCAGACAACGGTGTCGCCATTTGGCCCAACAGCGCCAGCAGATCCGTCGTGCCCAAAGAAGCGTCTTTGGTGGGCAAGCATGCTTTCAGTGGCGAGAATATCCCAGCCAATATGCAGTTTGATTTGAAAGCCAAGCAGGACTTTATGCCCGCACTTGCTATTAACGTGAACGGCATCAAAGGCAGCGCCACCACCTTGAACTGGAGCCGTATCGCCACAGCGCAAGGTTATTTTTTGATGGCAACTGCTAAAAATAACCGCGAAATTGTCGTTTGGACATCTTCCGAATTACCCGAGCCTGGTTGGGGGTTGATGGATTACGCGAGCAACGAAAGCCTGGCGCAGTGGAAGCGTGACAAAATCGTTTTATCAGCCAATCAAACCAGTTGCAGTATTCCAGCTGGCATTTTTAGCCAAACAGGCGGCGCTATGCTAAACGGCATTGCTTACGGCGAGGAAACCAATCTGAAAAGCAGAAATGC
>Ga0114940_10001080_pt1 | contig 10541 bp, 10 predicted proteins | sample ColdCreekSource_FD_87195 | JGI IMG/M metagenome (GOLD analysis project Ga0114940, IMG submission 87195) | Groundwater microbial communities from Cold Creek, Nevada to study Microbial Dark Matter (Phase II) - Cold Creek Source | ecosystem: Environmental > Aquatic > Deep subsurface > Groundwater ...
TCCCAGCGTTCTGAACCCTAATTTTTCGGCAGCATCGCTAAGCCCCAGCAAACTGGCACCTTCTCTATTGGTATGAGTTATCTGGCGTAAATCGGCTAAAGAATAATTTTTACCGTAGTGCTTTGCAATCATGCGAAGGCAGGCGGCTCCGCAATCCATGGATTCGGGTTGGCGGTAGAAGGGGAAGTTCACAGATTGATTTCTTGAGTTACTAAATCTTGACTTTTCTGAGATACTGATTTCTGTTTTCTTATCTCAATGGATTTTAAGATGCGCTGCAAAAAATCATATACTAACAATTCGTAGGTGCGTTGTTTGCTCTTAAATAATCGGTTTACATGCATGTGTATTAAACTTGGGATAAAATAAAGTATATCTGCTTTCAGGTTATTGGATTTTTGTTTTTGCAAGATAGAATGAATGATTTGTTTTTGAAGATGTTCTTTCTTTGAAATCATAGTTAGAACAAATTGATCTTCTTCATTCAGCGTTTCAAAATCATGGTATGTTAAAAGTGTTTCTATTGATCTACGGTATTTGCGGTACTTATCATCTAAGAGGAGTTTTAATTCTTTTTGTCCTCCATGCTCGTTAAAATAGCTTTGTTGTGAACTAGAGATAAGAGAACTAAGTTTTTCTTTTCCCAATTCAAAGTTATTCATTAAACGATATGCACTTAAGCAAGCATATTTAAGCCGTATCAAATCGCCCTGCTCGTCATTATTCAATTCGCTTATTAATTCAACAATGTTTTCGCTGTCAATATTAAAGAGGGTTTCGACATCATCAATATTCTCAAAACCGTAGCGTTCTAATTCTCTGTTGTATGTATCAAGTTGTATTTTTTCAATCAAATGATTTTCAAGTAAGGGATTAAACAACTCGTTTAGTTGCGTTTGTATAAAAGATAAATGCCGGGTGTCCGTTAATTTCAATCGTAATCTTATATGAATATCAGGATCAGCATAACGGATAAAGAACCATTTTTCTATATGCCGATTTTCTTTGAAGGATTGTATTAACGGATAAATCTTTTCTGTTAAAATATCTTCTGCACTTTTTGGGTTGCAATAAATTTTATAATACAGCCATTCCGATCCTGCAACAAAACTGCGCTTGGTACTATCTGTTGTTTGGGAAGGAATTATCTTTTGTATTGGCTTTTCCTGATTAAGTAGAATGGCAATCTGTTCATTAGTGTAACTATTGCCCTCTTTATCTGTAATTAAGGCATCCTGCTCATCAAATAAAAATTCATGCAAAACAATGTTGTCTCTTTTTTTTATCGCGCTCGAAAATGCCTTAACGCTTAATTCATCGTCTATGTTTATAAACAATTCGTTATCTCCATCAGATAATAAAAATCTTTTAGGTAAATTCAAACCTTTTTGCCATGCTGTTACTTTTGAATGGTTGTATTGTTTTAAGCACGTAACAATTTCTGTTATTTTTTCTTTTCTTATATTCCATTGTGCCGGTGCAAGTATGGTATTTTTATAAGTTGCTCTTGGTAAAAAATCAAACTCGTTTGCTAAAGTTCCCCAATGAAATGAAAATCCTGTTTTGTTGTAATATTGGTTTTGCATATCGCACAAAAACTGATATACAGGCAAGGCGCTTAAGCTGAAATTGTGTGCTGAAGTTAAACGTGGGATTATTTCTTTATGGTGCGCTTTGCTTCGTAAAATAATTTTATTATTTCTTACAGAAACCGTTACATCGTTTAAGTCAATAACGTTTTCAGTTGCTTTGATGCTGTTAGCGAGATACGCAAGTTCGTATGGATGTGTGTGCGGTCTTAGTAAAATATTACCTATGCGATTTTCGGGCAAATGTACAATTTCCGCTATTATTTTATCATCATGAAATTTGATTTCGTGTTCTGTAATTTCATTTATGACAGCATGAATTTCTTTATTGCCATGCGCGAATCTGCCTAATAAATTGCTTGCGCTGCTCCCGCCTGCATGTTTAAAATGTATAACGCTTTTGGAATTAGAAACTACTGAGAAAAATATTGAAATGCTGGGAGGAAATGAATGCTTTTTATCCTCTTTATTTTTTATATCCTCATCTGTAAACTCAACAGATTGCAAATTATTTATTTGCGCCTGTGATATTTTTTTCAGCAATAAACTATTAACAGTATTCCATTTTAAATCAAATACTTTTTCTGTTTTAGCAGAATAATTCATATCATCTATAATTGGATTAATGCCTGTGGTGTCTTTATTCAAATATCCAATTCCGCTGGCAGTATCCATTACTTGCAATAATGAAAGTTCTTGTTCTTCGTAATGATTTTGAAATTTCTCTTTAAACTTTTTTAAATTCTCCGATTCGTTTTCACTATATAATTTATCTAAAAATGAAATGGTTTCCGTGAGTTGTTTTTGAATATCAGCAGTAATAGTTGCAACATTGCTTTGATAATATAAATCGGTTTGAAATAAATTTTCTTCTGTTAGGTTTGGGAGCAGTTGTTTTATCTTATCATAAATCAACCTGTAGGCGGAAACCTCGTTTTTAAAATTTTTATCTATCTTTTTTATGTCGTTATTTATTTCTATAAGAAGAGTGTAGATAGTCCCAACCTCACCCACATCTCGCCTCACCCCTTCGCCCCTCTCCTCAGGGAGAGGGGTTGAGGGAGAGGTAATAATTTCTTTCAGAGTATTAAAAATAATTGTAAAAAACTCAGCACCTGTTACGTTAGGAGATAAGTTGGTTGTAATTACCTGTGCTTGTATTAATTCATCTGTAAATACTCCGGCTTCCTCTTTGCTTACCTCGTGATCTATCAGGCATTCTATCAGCGCAGAATAACTTACCCCGTGTTTTGTTATGGCCAGCACATCGTTTATATATGAAAAAACATCAATGGATGTTATTTGATAATTACGAATCTTATTTTCAAAACTATACTCAACATACCTGTATTTATCCGCAACTTTATACAAACTGTTGTTGGTATAATACGTTAAATGTGTTTTAATAATTGGATTCGATTCAAGTAAGGAGGCTATTTCACAAACTACGTTCATATCAAGACGAGTATGCCTTAACTGTTTTTGTTTTTGTATTGCACTTGCATTACCCCATGTGCCAACGCCACACCCCGCAAACAGGCCAAAAGGTGTGCACCGGATGGAGGCGCGTTGTTGATATTTTTTAAGAGAGAGATTTGTTTTCTCGGTTTCTTTTCTTTTCAATTTTTCTTCCAATAATACAGGGCTTGCTAAATACAGGGCTTCGCTATTTATTGTATTTTTTGAGAATGGGTTTATGGGATGACGGTAAATGAAATTATTTGAGAACTTAAGGTGCATGATTAAATTATGAGATTAATAGGCACTCATCCCATCCTAAATTTTTATCTGTTAAAGTACTTAGTATTGCAAGTCCTGTTCCTGAAACTCCTTCTAACAGAGAAAGATTATTAGTGTATCCCTTTTTGTGATGGCAGTATTGAAATTTCACATCAGATTCATAATAATTATTTAGAACTTCCATCCAGTATAAATAGGATTCATTAAATTTATTTATTCCTAAAACAACATAAAATTTTTTATATATATGAATTAACCCTGATACTCCATGGCACAAAGAGGTGTCAGCTATTTTAGTTTTAATTAAATTTTTTCGAGAAACAGTTTTTAAAAGTATTTGAATTGCCATTTTTTTTATTTCATTATTCTTTAACAAAAAAGATAAATTTAAAAAACCGGCAGCTATTCCAACATCCCCATAACACCATGAAAGCCGACTTTCTTTTTCGTATGATTTACTTATGGATAGGGCATTAGGAAAGAAAGAAGAACATTCCTTTTCATTCTTATTATCCCAATAATAATTAATAATCTTTATTATTTTATCCTCTATGCCCAAATTAAATTTTTTGTTGCACTTTGCTAAAATTACTGCATATGAAATTAATCCATGAGCTAATCCAAAATTCACATTTACTGTTGCTACTTCTCGATTTTTTCTGTTTGTAAAATGGATATCATTCCAATAGAGATGAATATCATTTTCAATGCTTAAACTTAAAAAATCATTTACTAATTTTGAAACTGTTAATTTGTCTGAATATAAATCACTATATACATAGAGCAATCCTAAAAAGCCATGCAGGTAATCATAATTATTCTGAGTTAAATAATTTCCTGCCCAGATCTTAATATTTTGTTTTATTAACTCATCTAATTCGGATAAATCCAAATCTCTAACTAAATTATTATTAGTATTTTTTAACATTTGAATAATGCCAAACAAACCCCCTGAATAGGAAATAAATTCAATATTATTTATTTTATTTATTATTACTTCAAATAACTTATTTTCTAAATCTTTTTTTTCATTATCAAATAAGTTATTATACGTGTTTAAGAATAATGCTTGACCGGATATGCCGCCAAATAAAGTGATACTAGGTTCAAATGAATAATTGTTCTCAATATTTTTAATTATTGCATTTAAATATGTAATTTGTTTCTTAGTATTCATCACTTATATTTTTGTCTTGATACTATATTATCTCCATCACAAAATCAAAATTAACTAGTTTGTTTTTATATAAATAATGGTATTAAACGCTTAAGTTATATCGGATTCTTTTTTTTAACCAAAGTCAGACGATTCATAATCCTACTTTATGAAATATTTTTTGTTGTTATCCAATACCATGGTTGTTAATATGACTACCTCAGGTGGGATTGTGGGAGATTAGTACAGCTTATTTATCTTTTTTAATAGTTTCAATAGCTTTTTCTAATATTTCATCTCTTTTGGATTTTGTGCCTTCAATTGTTGGTTTTATTTCAATATCAGGAACGATTCCTATTCTTTGAGTTTCTTTTCCGTCAGGATAATAAACGCCAATGCCACTTATCATCGTATTTATTCCACCGGGGAGGGTGAATCGTGATACATTCCCATCTGCACCTGCGGTTGTACTTCCTATTACTATTGCTTTTGGTGCAGTTCGAAATGCCATGGTAGTGTATTCGGACTGACTTTGAGTTATTTCATTAATGATGATTATAACCTTTCCTTTGTAGAAATTTTTATTCTTCTTCCCAACTTTCAAGTCATTTGTCATGGTAAAAAGTCCGGGTGATGTAATGCTGCCATTTGAGAACTTAACAAAGCTTGTTGGTTTGGGCAGTAAATATTCGCTTAAGCTATATACAATAAAATCAGAAGGATAACATCTCATATCTACAATCAACCCTTTTGTCTTTAGAATTTCGGGCATAATTTTAGCGAGATATTCATTTTTAATATTACCCGGGTAGAGATAAGCAATGTCAGGAGTAAGAAGCTTAAAACAAGTATCCTTATTTGCGTACTTGTTGTAAATATTTATTTTATCACTTGAATAGCATTGAATTTGAGAAGTGACTATTGAATCTCCTCTTTTGTAGCTAATGGTCAATAATGAATCATTCGTTCTCAATAAGTTTACTGCAATGTCTCTTAATTGGGTGGGATAATTGGATGCCGGAGTGATTGGTAAGTTTTTCTTCACTATTTCTTCAACTGATTTGTTGTTTATAGTTTCAATAATGTCTCCAATTTTAAGCCCGGATTTTTCACCTATTGCTCGATCAAAATAATGAGTTACTACTGCCTTATTTTCCACAAAAGAAATTTCAAATGGCGCACAGTTAATTCCTCTATAATTTCTTAATGTAATATCTTCCCCCCAAATATTGGCGTGTGTATCGTGTATCCCTGCTATCATTGACAATGCAGTGATCTTGTATTCCAACTCATCAGAAGCATTTATAAATTTTGGTATAAACTCTTTTAAAACAACATCCCGGTTTTCTTCTATTAGGTTTTTGTATGGGAAAAAATACTGAATGATATTCCAATAGCGGTATAAACTTAACAAGCGAAATCCAGCATCGGGATATTTCATAGTTGAATATGAATTCTCATTCTTAAATTCCGCATTTCCTACTTCTGATGATAATCCGATATAATAATGTTCATTTACTCTTTCTGCATTCTTGATATTAATTAATTGCGAAGTTAGTGTGTCGCCTAATATGGGGCTATTAATCCAAGATAAATCAGGAGTTAGCTTAATGACGACATGTTTTATTTTTTTTTCCTTTCCGATTTTCACTTTTCCAAAACTGTGTATCCATGCAGATAATACATTATTTCTTGATTGTTGATTTTTAGATTCAAGTATTTTAGGTAAAACTCTAAATAATTCATAATCCCAATTGTATTCGCCTTCAGCAATTGCAGGATGATAGTATTTTAAGAACCCCCAAACTTTTCCAAGAATGGTTAAATCCTCTATTTTGGAGTCGGATAAATTTACGAAGGTGAGATTTGAACCTTTATCAAATTCATTGTCTTTCTCTGCCTTAAATTCTTTCTTTCCCTTTTGTGTTGCTTCGTTTAAATCTTCCCCATCAATTAAAAGTTGAAAATCATCAACCCATAACTGTCCAGTTCCTGATAGTAAAGCCCCGATATAAATTGTTTTAGCGTTTTCAGGATATGGCAGCTTAACAGAATAAAGCGTCCAGTCTATTGTGCCTTGAATATTTTTCTTTTGCATATTGTCAAACTGTAAGACGCCCGTTGCTCCGTCTATTCGCAACATAAGACCGATTGGCCCGTCAGCAACAGTTTTTAGTTTCATATACGCTTTTAACTCTATTTCTTTTCCTACATAGTTTGCAGGAATGGCAAACGCAATACAACCAAATGAATTTTTGGATTTATCCCCCACAGGTTCAATCAATACAGAAATTTTTCCGCTATGTTTTTCCAATGAGTCAATGATTAGATTATAACCATTTCCCCATTGAATCCAATTGCCTGGTAATTTAGTATTAGCATTCGTTTTCTCAAATCCGAAATTGAAGTCAGTCGTTTTGTTTTCAGTCTGGCAAAATGAGATAACAACAGAAAAAGAAAGTGAAAGTGAGAAGATTATTTTTTTCATTACTCTATATACTTGTTTCTTTCACTTCTATAACAGGGATAATTTTTCAGTATTTGCGTTATTTTCCATTGGGATAATAAATTTCTACTCCGGAAAAAATAAGCAGTAATTTTAAACGTGCAACTATTTTACATACAATAAAAATAGCTGATAGAACAATTAAGAGGGTAAGAATTATTTTTACTAATGCAGGAAATTTCCGGGATTTATAAATTGCATATATTCCTAATGGAGGGAAAAGTAAAAGTAAATAATCAACTATTACCCCAAACTCGTACCATTCTTTTTTATTTTTACTTATCATAGCCTTGTTGTAAAAATTTTGCTTCGCAAAATTGCATCCCACTAAATCACCCCCCTCCTCCAGTATAACTGCGATGTATGCTTCTGAATAAAATCCATGGTATACTGCAAGGCGGATAAAACCGTGCATTTTTTCAAGTTCCAAGTTCCAAGTTCCAAGCCCCAAATTCCAAAGGAACAGCCGCTGCTGGCTGCTTCTTGGGACTTGGAACTTAGGGCTTGTCCGCACAAAGTGACGGACTCCGTATTCCATCGGAGATGCTTGGAGCTTTTAAAAAATGCACGGTTTTATCCACTTTGAAGTATAACTTCTCAATATCCGCAGGTAAAATCGATTTATGAATTTTCTAAGTACTATTAAATGAGCATTTTATAATTGTGAAAAATTGAATTTACCTGCAAGCATTGAGAAGTTACGATAATATTGGTGGAGGCTGGCACTCGTATATTGTCTGACAAGCTAGTCTTGTCAGTAAACAAAGTAAAGTAAAGTTCCCTCTTCCACCCCCAACCTTGTTCATTTGACTCTCATTCAATCTCGCAATTGTTGCTTTGTTCAGGATTAATTTTCCTTCAAATTTAACCTTTTTGTTTTTCATAAAAAATTGTTTTTTATACTCCCCTTACGCATTTGTATTTCTACAAATATACGAAAGTAAGTAAAGTTATTTTTCCACCAACCTTAAGCGTAGTGAAGATCACTTTTGCCATATTATCGCTATGTGCATCTCGGCTGGTTTTTAGGTTTTCAGCAAACGCTTTTCTGTCACTTTGGGTGGTCAGCCCGGTATCAACCCAAAAAGAGATTGGTTTCGAATTTGTCATTTTGTTTTAATTTTTACCAAACTTGATAGGTATTGGCTGCACCTTGCAAAACATTTTCATGCCGGAAGGCATGATTGTTTTGACGTGGCAATGTTAGTACATGTGATTAGATTGTTTGTTTATCTTTGGTTTTAATTCAAAACCAAAACAGGTTTTAACTAAAACCAATTCCATAACTGAACCGAAAATAAACATAGGGCATAAAATAAAATCGTTACGGGAAATGAAAGGATACAGCCAGGATTATATTGCAAGAAAACTACAGATGTCGCAAAATGCGTTAAGCAAAATTGAGCGAGGTGAAATAAAAATATCGCTTGATAAAGCATCCGCTTTGGCAGAAGTGTTGGAAATAGAGTTGGATAGTTTGATAAATTTTGAACCGGGTAATTACTTTACTAATTGCCAGCAATTCGGAGTGGTTAATACTACCTTTCAGATTGATAAAAAACTATTAGATGATATTCTAAATGCGAAAGATGCAATTATTCTGGAAAAAGATGCCCGCATCAAACTGCTGGAGAAAATTTTAGATAAAGAGAAGGGATAGTAAAATTGTTTCTGCTTCGTCTTCTTCAACTACATAGTGTTATGGAAATTCATCGTACACTTTATGCCGAGGAAGAAATCTAAGCAGCCAAATAATATTTCCGCGAATTGCCATCACTAATCTATAATCTGTTTTTTCACTTAGCTTTATTTTTATCCTGTAAAAAATAGTATAATCTTCAAGCTTTTTCAGGTGATAAATCCCCTCGATATTCTTTGCGGCTTTGAGATTATTGATAGAGTTAAAAAGCGCTTTCACGATGTCGGCATCCGATTTTATTTTTCGTAAATCCCGCGAATAAGACGGTTTATATCGAACATCCATGTTTTCGCAGAAATTGCAATGGGTCGCCCATTTTTTTTTCTCCTTTCTCCTTCATCGCTACCTCTGCGAGTTTGCCTAACAAAAAATCTTCAATAGATGCATCTGATACTAGATGAACCACCACTCCCGGTTTTTTCAGAGCCTTCAGTTGAGATTTATTTTCTGATGTTACAATAGCAACATTCATGGATTTTTCTTTTATCAAAGATAAAAAAAATAGATATGCATAAATCGAATACTTGCGGCAGACGTTCGATGCAAAGTTTTTCCAAAACCAAGTGTGCCCAAAACAAGGCATCCATATACCGTTTACCTTTCGGCAAATAATTTACTGTTTGCTAATCTTCATTTGCTGTTTTCAGCCAATAGGCAATATGTTCCTTTTTTGTCATGCTTGCTTTTGCAAAGGCAATGATAAAAGAAAATGGGGAAAGGATGAATATTATATTTCAATTGAATCCCCCAAAAATAATGTTCTACAAAATGATTCTGATTCCAATGAGCAATGCAGGGCAGGGCAACATCTTCAACTAATTTATTGTATGTAATTTTTACTCCCAGCGTTCTGAATCCTAATTTTTCGGCAGCATCGCTAAGCCCCAGCAAACTGGCTCCTTCTCTATTGGTATGAGTTATCTGGCGTAAATCGGCTAAGGAATAATTTTTACCGTAATATTTTGCCACCATGCGAAGGCAGGCGGCTCCGCAATCCATGGATTCGGGTTGGCGGTAGAAGGGAAAAGGCAATGTTAATGTTTTGGTTTTTTAATGGATTGTAATAGTTTCAATCTGCACGGGACGATAATTTTTAGAATTTATATAGGATATCACATATTTGCCTTTATTCAAGGGAAAAAAGCTATTATTTGATTTTTGTGAAATATATTTCTGAAAAACAGGTACTGCGGTATTATCTCTATCTATTTCGTAACTATAATAAGCTCTGAGCGATATTGGAAATTCATGCTCTGCAATATTCTGTAATGAGATTGAAATTATTGTATCTGATTTGATTTCTAAAGTGTTTTTTATTGTAGAAATAGTGTAAAAATCGTTGCAAGAATTTGTTAATAATGACTCCTTATTAATTAAGTACCAATCTGAATCTCCAATGTCGGCTGTATCATTTAATGGATAAGTTCTAAAATATGTTTGATTTATTGTTAACGGATATATTCCATAGTCATACTGAAGATATTTTACCATCGCTACATTACCCTTATCCTCGCCCACGCATCTACTATTAATATGAGCCCATCCGGACAGCACAACTATTTTCTTAATTGGATGTTTATTTATTATCTCATACAAATTAGCTGCTTGGTTTTTTTCTCTATTCCTTATGGCTTCATCAGTATCATACCCAACTACTTTAAAACCATTCTTAAAGGCTATTCTAAGTAAATTGGCCATAAAGGGTTCACTAGTATAAAACCCAGAGTTGTCATTGGCGTATTTACGATTATTTATTAGTGTGTCGTCTCTATTTAATGCTTCGAGTGCTAATATCGAATATCCGTTTTTCTTTAAATCTTTTAAAAGTAGAGTTGTAAAATATCTGTGTCA
>Ga0114940_10001081_pt1 | contig 10537 bp, 5 predicted proteins | sample ColdCreekSource_FD_87195 | JGI IMG/M metagenome (GOLD analysis project Ga0114940, IMG submission 87195) | Groundwater microbial communities from Cold Creek, Nevada to study Microbial Dark Matter (Phase II) - Cold Creek Source | ecosystem: Environmental > Aquatic > Deep subsurface > Groundwater ...
TCACGCCCGAATTGCTGGAACTTGCGCGCTGGATCGCGCGGCAATACGCCTGCGCGCTCGGCACCGTTTTAGCCGCCATGCTGCCGGCAGGCGTCAAACGCGGCGCGGCGGCTGCGCGCACACGTCTCGTCAAAGCGCTCAAAGCCCCGGACGAATTGAGGGCGGCGGCTGAGCAGCTCGCGACTCAAGCGCCTAAACAGGCCGCCATACTGCACGCCCTCGTGGCCTCTAACGGTCCTTCGCCTGCAGTGGAATTGCTCGCCGAAGCCCATGCGCCCGGTTCGGCGCTGCACGCGCTCGAAAAACAGGGTTGGCTTGAAATCTCCGAAGAGGTCTCCGTTTCCATCGGGGAGACGTATGGCGCAGAAGCAGCAGGTCCAATGACACTCACCGCCGCACAAGAGCATGCGTACGAAGCCCTTGCGCAAGCATTGCGCAAGGGCGCACACCGTAAGTTTCTACTGCAAGGCGTCACCGGCAGCGGTAAGACCGAAGTGTATCTGCGTGCATTGGAACTGACGTTGCAACTGGGCAAGCAGGGCCTTGTACTGGTACCGGAAATCGCCCTGACGCCACAAACGGCGCAGCGTTTCGAAAGTCGCTTGGGCCGCGAGCGCGTCGCGGTGCTGCACAGCCATATGACGGACGGCGAACGTGCCGAGACGTGGCGCGCAGTGCGCTCTGGGAAGATGGACGTGGTCATTGGTGCGCGCTCGGCGCTCTTCGCGCCCCTTCCGAGACTCGGCTGCATAGTCATAGATGAAGAACACGATGGCGCGTACAAGCAGGACAGCAATCCGCGTTACCACGCACGAGAAGCCGCCATGGCGCGTGCGCGGCTCACCGGAGCCGTGATGGTGCTCGGCTCGGCCACACCCAGTTTGGAATCTTGTGCTGCAGCGCGCACAGGAGAACTGACGCTGCTTTTGCTGCCCGAACGCGTTGCGGGACAGAAACTCCCGCCCGTGACCGTGATCGACATGCGCGACGAGAACCACGAGACGAAGAAATACAATTATCTTTCGCGCGCACTCACCAGTGCGCTGCGCCAGACTCTGGAACGGCGCGAACAGGCCATCTTGTTCCTTAATCGGCGCGGCTACGCGACGGTTATCACCTGCATTCGCTGTGGTCATACCGAAAAATGCGTACACTGCGACATCGCTCTGACCAGTCATCGCCAGCGCAATGTGCTCGCGTGCCACTACTGCGGCTACGAGAAACCCATGCCGCTACACTGTAGCGCCTGCAACGCGCCCGGCGTGAAGTTCTGGGGTCAGGGCACCGAGCGTATCGAGGAAGAAGTGCGCGCACTCTTCCCGACTGCGCGTATCGCACGCATGGACAGCGAAACCATGACGCGGCGCGCCGCGTACCTCGAAACGCTCTCGGCCTTCCGCGCAGGCAAAACGGATTTCCTCATCGGCACGCAAATGATCGCGAAGGGCTTGGACTTTCCGAACGTCACCCTCGTCGGCATCGTGCTTGCTGACACGGCGCTGCACATGCCTGACTTCCGCTCACGCGAACGCACGTTCCAGTTGCTCGAACAAGTGGCTGGGCGCGCCGGGCGCAGCGCCAAAGGTGGGCGAGTGATCGTGCAGACGTACCTGCCGCAGGACCCGGCCATTCGTGCTGCGGCGCAACACGACTTCGTGGGCTTCGCAGAAAACGAGTTGCGGGAGCGCAGCTCTTTTTTTTACCCGCCCGCCTCGCGCCTCGCACGAGTGCTCGTGCAGGGCAAGGACAAAAACAAGGCGCTGGCCGCAGTCAAGGTAGCCGCGCTGGCTTTGAATGCAGGCGCGAAAGTGCAGACGGAACGCGGCAAGCGCGTCGAAGTGCTTGGCCCGTCGGCCGCGCCCATCGCCATACTGGACGGCGCGCACCGGTTTCATGTACTGGTGAAGGCATCAGACGGGGAGACGCTCGCTGAACTCTTTTCCAGCGGTGTATCCACAGCACTGGAAAAACTCTCCGGCGCGGAAGCTCAGGTTGATGTAGATCCGCTGGCCATGTTGTAGTAGGGAGCATCCATCTGGTCCGTAGCCGCGTAGCGTATGGGATCGACCCCTACGCGTACTTTGTGGATGTGCTCCAACGCAAGGACCGCCACCCGGCGCGGCTGATACTGGACCTGACGCCTGCCTACTGGAAAGATTTGAGGGTAAAGGATGCGGGCAGCTTCCCCGCCCTGCGCACCGAGCGCGCTGCCACGCGCCGGGAAGCGCCCGCCGTCGGTGCCGCGCCTTAGACGCCTCCCCCGGGATTTATGCACGCTCCCGTTACGACGGCTCGGTGCCCTCGCGTTCTCGGGCTGCGCTGCGACGACCGGCTTTGTGGTGACAAAAGCCGCGCTTTGTAGGGTGCTCAAGAAATTCCACCCATAGGCGCACGGCAGGGTTATCGAACTCAGCTTTCAAACGCGCAACGGCGTCTTGCAGCGCCAAGCCGGAACGGTAGAGGATTTTGTAAGCAGCCTTGAGCTGCGTGCGGTCGAGTGGGGTGAACTGCTTGCTGCGGCGCAGGCCCACCGTATTGAGACTTGTCACCGCATTCGCGCCGTCGCCGATGAGGTAGGGCGGCACGTCCATGCTGAAGCGCGAACCACCGGAAAGAATCGCCAAACACCCGATACGCACGAACTGATGAATGACCACGTTGCCCGAGACGAACGCGGCATCGCCGATCTCCACATGTCCGGCAAGCTGCGCGCCGTTGGCTAGGTACACGCCGCGCCCAAGCTGGCAGTCGTGCGCCACGTGGCTGCCCACCATGAGAAAGCTACCCTCGCCAACGGAAGTCGGACGATCAAGATTCGTCGCGCGATGGATGGTGGCGTTTTCGCGCACGATCACGTGGTCGCCGAGAACCGTTTGCGTGGCGGCGCCCATGTAAGAAACATCCTGGGGCGCGTGTCCCACGACCGCACCCATGTGAATCTGGCATTCGGTGCCGATCACGCTGCCTTTGCAGATGTACGCGTGCGCCATAACACGCGAACGCGGCCCGATACACGCGCCGCTTTCGACGATGGCGTACGGGCCGATTTCCACGCCAGCACCTAATTCGGCTGACGCAGAGACAATGGCCGTGTGGTGTATGAGGTGTGCCATGCGTGGAGCGTAAAACGTGAGGCATAAAACGTAAAGCCGGAACAGTGCTCCGTCGTAAGGGCGCGGTGCCGCTGACCTAAGAGTGGCTGCACCTTTACCGTTCATAGGTACTTTTTACGTTTTACGCTCTACGCTTCACGGACTACGCTCAAAAAATCAGCGCACACTACAGGAGACAAGCAGATGACCAACTGGTTTAGTGACTTCATTCGCACAGGTGCGATTTGGTTGCACGACGGCAACCCAGAGCGCCCTCACGCGCTGCTGGCGTCGGGCCTACATTCCGACGGCTTCGTAAATTGCTCAAAGATCACGCAAGATCCGGCGCTGCTGCGGCGCATCCTGACCACCCACGACGGACTTAAATCCAAACTCCCGTCCGGCCAAGTGGACTGGGTCATCGGCTCGGCGCTGGGCGCGGTAACGTTCGCCTATGCCCTCGCCGAGGTCATCGGCGCTCGCGCGGCATTTACTGAAAAAGACGGCGAACTCATGTCTTTGGCGCGCTTCGAGGTCACTGCCGGGCAACGTGTACTCGTCGTGGAAGATGTACTTTCAACGGGCGGATCGACCGTCAAAACCATCGCGGGAATTGAAGCCGCTACGGCGCAGCATGCCGAAATCCTGCCCCTCATCGTATGCATGGTAAACCGTTCTGGGAATGCCACTCTGAATGGCTACGAGATCCGCGCCCTGCTGACCCCCGAGATCAAGACCTGGAAGCCTGCAGAGTGTCCACTATGCCAACTAGGATCGGGCGCAGTCCGACCCAAAACGCACTGGAGGGAGTTGACGGCGGTGCTGGGCACAGCATTCCGCCGTGCGTAAGTTTGCGGCCATCAGATTGAGGTGCGGGTCTCCAGACCTGCACCGCAATGGTCGTGACTTTTGCAGCGCGGCTCAAAGCTATTTCAGTTGCGGTGTGGTACCGACTTCAGCCTCTCCGGAAGATTTCAGGTAGAGCTTCACCGCGTTGAGGCGTTCGACGATCTTTTTGAATTCCGCCTCGTTGTTCTTCGACAGCCCACGCAGCGGCTGCTTGGGGTCTGGATCGTAATCGGCCCAGTCGAAGAAGTTGGACGGCATCACCGCCCACGGATGCAGTGCCCGTGGAGAAATCAGGAAGCGGCGCAACCACTCGTCCTTGAAGCGGTGCTTGGCAAAAATCAGGTTCGGCCCTTTCGGCGCGGCGGTTTCTAGGCTACCGACGCTATGGCAGCTCACGCAACCGATGCCATCGGGGTTCTTTTGCGGATCGTTGGCCAGGAGCAAATGAAAGCCACGCACGTATTCTTTTTTCGTAGCCTCGTCCATCAGGGGTTGCGACTGGAAGCCGTAGGCCTTCTCTCCAGCCAGAGCGCCGAAGAAATTCACTAATTGCAATGCGTCGTCGTCCACCTTCTGCGGCACGGGCGGTTCGGGTTCTCCCCCCACGCCAGTGGGACGTCGGCCAGCTTTGAGAACCGAAGTGCGACCCGCCGGATAGACCTGCTTGAAGTCGTCACTCCCACCCAACCAGAAATTCGGCATACGCACCGTCACGCTTGGCCGCAGCGGATGGACATTATGCAGGAAGCCGTATAACCAGCCCGCTCTGACCTTGCCGCCTTCAAAAGCCAAGCCAGGCGGTGCGTTTTGTAAGGTGGTACCGGGGGTCTTAAGGATGTGCGGAATGATGCGGCCCTCGCCGTGCGTCCAACGCACAGAGAGTTCCGCCGGCATCCAAGCCGTACCTGCCGCAAGACGCTGACCGAGTTCGTACCGACTGATGCGTACATTCTTAAGCGCAGGCGCGGCATAGGTGAGGGCCTCGGTGCCCGCCATGCGTTCGTAAGCATCCAAGTTCACGTAATGATCGGCGCTCTTCTTCCACGCCTCGGCCTGTGCTTCGGGACGGCCTTGAAACAGGAAGTGGGTCAACTCTGCGAAACGCTTGAAGCCAAGATCCTCAGCGCCTTCCATGCCGCCTAGAATGTCGCGGTACTTCACCCAACGATCTTTGCCTTCCTGCAGTCGGTCGTAGGCACGCTGCTTGAGGAAGTAGAAACCGATGGGTACTCCCGTGCCCGGAGGCCTACTCACGCGTTTTTCCGCGAGAACGATGGGTACCGTTTCCTTAAGCAAATACGTGCCACGGCCAAAATTAAGAAACCCACTTAGGCCAGCAGCTTCCAGATTAACTTCGTCACGATCCGAGAATACGCCCAGGGCTTCGGCAGCTAACTGGGCGTCCGGCGTGACGATCGCTTCGAGGCGCAAACGTCCCCGACTGCTGGCGTCGAGCACAGGATGCCCGGCGGCCTTGGACGCCAGCACATCAACCTTGGTCGCAGGCATGCCAAGGCCTACGTTATGGCATCCGATACAGTTGAGCGCATTTACGACACGCTCGCCACGGTCCACGGCCAATTCCTTGACGTTGAGTTGCTTCGTTGACTCCTTGGGTACCTGTTCGTTGGTGTAGCTGAGCACTACGGTGACCAGTGCCTCGATTTCTTCGTGTGTCAAACCGGAATCCTGATCCAGGCCGTGCATATCGGGATTAGCGAGGGCCAATGCCGCCGGCGTCGTGGCGTGCACAGGGCCGCCTCCGGAAGCCGCAGTATGCGCACCACCAGGAGCTTGTGCGTGCGAGCTAGGACTTCCTGGCTGCGTGGAGTAGGAAGCCTGCTTAAGCCCATACCAGGGCATGCGCAGACGATCCAAGGGTCGGATGATAGGTTCTTTGCCGACGTCGAAGGCACGCGGGCGGGCCAACTTCAGATAGATCCAATCCCAACGCGTGCGGGCCAATGCCATGTCGCCGAATTCAAACTTGGTCACGTCCTTGTCGCCTTCGCCTTGCAGGTTTACGCACGAAAGCGGGGCGTAGGTCCAGCCCTGGATATTGTGGCAGGCGTAGCAGCCGTAATGCTGGATGAGGCCCGCGCCGGTGAAGAAAGACTTTTTGACTTTCTCCTTGCCCGCCGCGTCTTGGCCCATGTCGTCGAGGATTTTTAGGATGGCATCGATCTGCGGCTCGGTCCATTCCCCTTGGCCGGTATCGACCTTGTCCTTACCCTGAGGCAGCACGGCGTACTGAACTTTCTTCTTCAATTCCTCGCGCACCAAGCCGCCGGGGTTGGCCAGAATCTCACGCACGCGGAACTCTGGCGTATTGTTGACGATGAGGTCGCGTAGCAGCGCATCTTCGGCCCAGAGGGGCGCAGGTTTCCACTCCGGATACCGCGCATCCTGCTTCTTAAAAGCATCGGACATGAGGTACGCAGTCAGATTCGCCGCTTCGTTGTCCGTCAGGCGCAGACTGGGCATGCGCGTCTCGGACCAATAATGCTGCGGGTTCTTGAGCCACTGAAACAGCCACGCCGGGCGCACTTTTTCGCCAATGCGGCTCAGGTCGGGGCCGTGTTCGTTGAGGCTGTGCTTATCGGATGCTCGCGAGGTGCTGTGGCAGCCCAGACAGCCAAACTGCTCGAAGTGTTCCTTGCCTTGGACCGCATCACCCTTGGGAGGATCGGGCAGTTTTTGCTCGCGCAACTTGCTGGTTGCAAACAAGTACGTAGTTATGGCCTCGATCTCAACCGGATCCCGTGGCAGGGCATGGCGAGCATCTTCGCTGGCCTTACCTTTGTCGTCGTAGTTGACCTGGACGATTTGGCCACGGTCCTGGTCGGCACGGCGATTCTCCAGGCCGAAAAGGCGCGGCATCCGCGTATCGGGCCGGAACTCCCAGGGGTTCTCGATCCAGCGTTGAGTCCACAGTACATCCGTCTTCTCGCCGATGCGGCGCAAGTCCGGCCCGATGCGGCCCATCCATGCCATATCGGGATCGCTGGTACCCATGTGGCAGTTGGCACAACCGCGTTCGCGGAAGAGTTCGCGGCCCTGGTTGAGTTTCTTGGCCTCAGGAACACGGTCCGCGCCCTTATGGCATTTGGCGCAGGAAGCTTCGACGTACTGCATAGGCAGCATGGGATTATCCCACAGCGGAATGCCGGGCGCGTGATGGTCGAGAGTGCTCCACCCGTAGTCTTTCTTCCACTGTTCAGCTTGCACTGGGTTGCGCGGCGTGTGTGCGGCACGCAAAAAAGACGTACCCCAGCCGCGACCCTGGTGGCAGATGGTGCAGCCGAATTTTTTGACCGGGTGTGGCGAGTTGGACGCGACAAACAGGTCCAGGCGTGGGTGCGACCGCAGCACGGTCGGTAAGACTTTGGGGTCAGTCTCGCGGTAGCGTGCGTCCGTGTTGTCGATGCCTTTGTGACAAGAGACGCAGCGGTCCACGCGCTGGGTCTTGCCAAACACCAAGTCCACCGGCAAGTGCGCCAAGACAACCTGGTCGTTTAGATTGAAACGCGGATCCACGAAGTCTAGGCCGGGCGCGTCCCTGATCAGATTAAGAATGGGGTGGCCCTGTAGTTTGGCGGAGGCACGTTTCAATTCCAACCAGCGGCCTTTCATGGCCTGCAGGGCCTTCTCGGCATCGGCCTTGGGCTGCTCGATCTCGTTGACCTTGCTTTGCAGTTCTTCGCGCTCGCGCTCCAGTTGCATGACTTCATTGAACAAGTCGCGCCGCTCGTTCTCCTTGCCGTAGGCGCGAAAGAGCATGGCGTCCTTGTCCTGCGCCTTCGTAGCGGTCCAGTCGTAGTTATAAACTCCTACGTCGGTGCCGGCAAAGTTGAGCTGCAAGCGCTTCTGGGCTAGCACGTCGTCTTTGGCCATCACGGCTATTTTTGCGTCAGCCAACTTGCCTTGGCTGGCGTTGAATTTCTCGACGGCCTTCCAGTACACCTCTTCGAGTTCCCACTCCTGCTGGGTTAGATTTTTCAGTTCGTCGTTCACCGCATTCAATTCACCTTCCACACGCTGCTGCTCCTGCGTGAGGTACGCCTGCTGGTGCTGCGGGTATTCACGATTGTAGAAATCATCGTAAAACGCCCAGACCGTCGTCAGCAGCATCCCCAGACTGGCGATGGCAAAAGCGATGTGATGATTGCGTATCGACCGACCTTCCCGTTTGGCCATGTTTTCCTCGACGGCGGGTTCAGGGTTCCGAATCCAAGATTCTGGAAACAAACCAAGAACCCAACACCGTAGCAACTCCTCTGAATCCAGAACTCTGCAATCAGGTCATTTTAAGGAACGATTCGGCTTCGCCCCATTGCTGTAAATCTTGGCGGAATTTCCTCGACTTATCGACGATCACATCGCCAGCGGTGTCCACGAACACGCGGTAGCGTTCCAGCGGCCTGGGGGCCGGGCCTTCAAAGTTGATGCCCGTCTTGTAGAACCCCGATCCGTGGCAGGGACACTTGAACTTGTTCTCGGCATCCAGCCAGTTGGGCGTGCAACCCAAGTGCGTGCACACCGTCGAAATCGCCACCAAATGGTCTTCGCCGCCCTCGACGACGCGCACGATCCAGACGGCCTGTGATTCCTTGTACTGCTCGTAGACCTTATTCACTTCGGGGAAGTCTGATTTGATGCCCGCACGAAACTTGGGATCTTTCTCGTACAGCACTCGCGGGAACATAAAGCGCAAAAAGAGGTGTTGGATGCCAATAAACCACGCGAAGAAAAGCATCCACGCGGCCATGGACCATTCGAGGAACGTGCGGCGAGTGGTCAGGATGGGTGGCGGCGGAAGCGGCTCGAACGGACCGGCCTTCTTGGCCGCTGGAGAACCAGGTTTGGGCACGGGCTTGGCCGTTCCAACAGGCGCAGTCGGCTTGGCGACGCTGGCTGCCGGTACGGGCGCGGTCGCGTGCTTCGGCGCGTCAACACTGGGCGATACCACCGGCTTTTCGCCTGCAACAGGCTCCTGTGGCTTCGGAAGTTCGGGCGTGTCGGCCATAAAGCTAAAACCTCAACCGAGTCTGACGCGTGCTGAAAAAGACCTCTACTTGCGGCAGGCATCCTGCGCTCGGTCAGTCCTTGAGTGACCTGTGACGGCCGGGCACTTTAGCGAAGATGGGATTTTTGGTCAACAGCAACCCCAATAATCTCCACTTCCGGCTTTCTTTCGCGGATTGACAGGCTTACGGAGCGTGCGTAAAAGCACGTGGCTCCGGCACGTTTTCAAGGTCTGTCCAGTAAACGTCCCATATCCGGCGTAAAGCCAAGATCCACTTCACGGGGGTAAGCGCAGTGCTCAAAATGAGGATGCTTTTCGTGCTGGCGACCCTGGCGGGTGCGGCTCTCTTTGTCCTGCAAGGCTGCGGCCAGGGCGATGCGTCGGCCATTCCAAAGTACAAACGCAACGCTCCCGGAGAAAAAAAAACCGTAGCTAGCGGCGGTCCCAGCATTCAGACGCCCGGCAGCGATCCGTATCCTGAGGCCCAGGGCGTAGCGATCGTCAGTGGCGTCGTGAAGCTCAACGGTGAAAAGCCGCCCAAACGCGAGACCGTGAAAGGCATTGATGCAGACGCCAAGTGCCATGCCGCGCACAAGGACGAACCCTTGCGAACTGAAACCGAAGTCGTCAGCGCGAACATGGAAATCGCAAACTGCATCGTGTTCGTCAGCGCAGGCCTGGATAAGTACAAGTTCGAGCCGCCCGCCGAGCCGATCCTGGTGGATCAAGTGGGCTGCCAATATAAACCGCACGTTTTTACGATCATGGTGGATCAGCCCATACACATTAAGAACAGCGATTCCACCGTCCATAACGTGAATAGTCCAGTAGGAAATTGGGCACAGTCAAGGCAGGGGGAAGTGACGGAAAAAAACATGACCGAAGCAGGCTTCCTCAACTTCTCGTGCGACATCCATCCCTGGATGACGGCCAAGTGCGGTTCCTTCTTCCATCCCTTCCACGCGGTGACCGGCGAGAACGGCAGCTACGCCTTTTCCAAGAAACTCCTCCCGGGCAAATACAAAATCTCGGTCTGGCATGAAAAGTACAGCATGGTTTCACAAGACGTGGAAATCAAAGCCGGTCAATCCGAGGCCAAGGTCGAGTTCAAGATGGACCGCAAGTGAAGCCATGACCAAGGCCCAAAAATCCAATGCCCAATCTGCTCCGGTCAGCCTGCTCCTGTCGGAAGAACATCGTTGTACTCCCCCACCCCGCTGGGTGCATGTTCTCGCGGCATCCACGGTCGCGCTCACTTTTGTGCTCATCTGCTGGGGCGGTTTAGTCAAAAGCCTACAAGCCGGCCTGTCTGTGCCTGACTGGCCCCTATCCTACGACCAGCCGCAATTGTCCCTTGTCTTGGGTCTATTCACTCTGACCGTCGCGCTCTTCGGAGCGTGGATTTACCAGCGTGCGAAGGTCTTGGCCGTACTGGCCCTCGGCAGCGGCTGCGCATTGATTGCCACGTACATCTGGTTCAGTCCTAGGCCTGATTGGTACGCCATCGCGAACATCCGCGCTGAACACGGCCACCGGCTCATCGCGGGTACCGTCGGATTTCTGACGGCGA
>Ga0114940_10001082_pt1 | contig 10531 bp, 12 predicted proteins | sample ColdCreekSource_FD_87195 | JGI IMG/M metagenome (GOLD analysis project Ga0114940, IMG submission 87195) | Groundwater microbial communities from Cold Creek, Nevada to study Microbial Dark Matter (Phase II) - Cold Creek Source | ecosystem: Environmental > Aquatic > Deep subsurface > Groundwater ...
CATGTACTTGGTAGAGAGGCATCTGCCCCTCTTTTCAGGTGATTTTTAGGCTCTGTGAATAACTCGGCGCTATCTCCTATCTTCCATCCTCTATCTTCTATCCTTTGTCCCCTATCACCTGTCTTATGGATGGCTCTTTAACAACTCTTTGGAAGCGAGTTTGTGGTCGGTTGCAGCAAATGGTTGCTCCACAAATATTCAAGAGATGGTTTGCGCCGATTCGGGTGTCGCATCAGGAGGGTGATTGTCTGTGTTTGCATGCTCCGAGTCATTTGTATCGGTACTGGCTGGAGGATAACTACGGGGATTTGTTGCGAGAGACCTTGAGCGCGGTGGCCGGTCGGCCCATGGCTCTGAGATTCCTGAGGCCGGAGGATGAAGATCGTTCCGAGGCAGACAGGAAACAGGAAGTCGGAGGCAGGAGGCCGGAGATCGACAAGGGTGGTGGGAAATCTCGTAGCGGACTGAAAACGGTCTTTACGTTTGGCAATTTTGTGGTGGGACCCAGCAATCAGTATGCCCATGCCGGGTGCTGGGCGGTGGCGCAATCACCGGGGAGGGCTTATAATCCGTTATTCATCTACGGGGCCACCGGTTTGGGCAAGACGCATCTGATGCACGCAGTGGGGCATCATTTACTGGAGCAGGATCGATCGGTGCAGGTGGCGTATGTATCGATGGAGAAGTTTGTCAACGAGTTCATTGATGCGATTCAGAATAAGAAGTTTGTGCCGTTTCGCAAGAAGTACCGCAGTTGCGATGTCCTTCTGGTGGATGACGTTCACTTTTTGGGAAGAGGCGATCAGATGCAGGAGGAATTTTTCCACACGTTTAACACTCTTTTTGAGGCACAGAAGCAGATTGTGTTGTCGAGCGATCGTTCGGCCAACGAGATTGCCAATCTGGAACAGCGGCTGGTAAGTCGGTTTGAGTGGGGGTTGACGGTACAGTTGCAACAGCCGGATGAGGAGACACGGCTTGCAATTCTGCGCAAGAAACAGGAACAAAGCACGGTGCCGATCAGCGAAGAGGTGTTGGGATATCTGGCACGGCATATCAAGACCAACATACGGAGGCTGGAGGGGGCATGGCAGACGGTATGGTTTACGACGCGATTGAAGGGGAGGGCCTTGAGCCTGGTGGAGGTGGAGGAAAAGCTGCAGGAGGTGTTGATGGAGGAAAGCAGGCAGGCACTGACGGTGGAGACGATCCAGAAGAGGGTGGCAGCGTATTACGACATCCGTCTTGCGGAAATGACGGGTAAGAGGAGAACGGCCAGTGTGGTGTTTCCCCGTCAGGTGGCGATGTACCTGTGTCGGGTGATGACCCGCGGTTCGTTGAATGAGATTGGAGAAGGATTTGGAGGTCGGGATCACGGGACGGTGATGCACGCCTGCCGACTGGTGGAGCAACGACTCAAAACCGATATGGGCCTGAAACAGGCCATCAACCAACTCTCCAAACAACTGGCGCGTTAAGAGCACTTCCCAGTGAGTGGAACAAAACATGCGCGCATTACAGTCTGCTGCTGGATGGAACCATCTCCATCCCTGATAGCCATCGCCCACTCTCATGTTTACATTGGTATAACCAAGATTCGTCAATCGGGCTTTCATCTTCATACGAACGGCCGGCCAATTCCGGTGAGACAAAATGATGTCGTGGCACCGAGCACAGTGCTTTCAGGACGGCCTGATCCCTGACGGCGATCCTTTCTATTTCGCATGGAGCAGCGATCACCTCTCTGACCATCCTCTCCCGCCGGATCTGATGATCATACTCGCTTAACATGCATCCCTCAACGCTTGCAGTCACCATCCGCGTTCTCGTTTGCGCGTCCCTGCAAAAAATTGAGCGCCTTCTGGTAGCTTTTCTGCGACATGTAATGACGCAACCGCGGGTCTGCATCCGCCGGCAGACGGGAACTCAGTGAATCCAGTTTTTCGAAATGAGACCGAAGCGGAGGTTTTTGACCTGGATCAGCCGCCTGCTGAAACTCAACTGCACGAAAGTATTCGAGAAGAGCCTCCTTGAGCTGTTCTTGAAAATCGCTTATTTCCACCACACTCTCCTTTTCCATTATTAGGGCGCCTTCGGAAACCCTGTAGAAGCGGTCGCCTGACCGCGACCGGCCGGCGTTGGCAACGCCTCCTACAGATGAAAAACAGGGTTTTCGAAGGCGCCCATTACTTTTTAAGCCGTGCGCAGAAATCTTTCAGGCGGGAAATGCCCTTTTCGATATTTTCAGTGCTGCATGCATAACTGAGACGGATGGTGTGATCGTCACCAAACGCGATGCCCGGCACAGCAGCGACAAGAGCCTGCTCTAATAACGCTTCACAGAACTGGCTGGATGTCATTCCGAATGAAGATACATCCGGCAGCATGTAAAATCCCCCCACGGGTTTGACACACTTGATTCCCTCAATGGAGGCCAGCCCTTCATACATCAATTTGCGGCGTTCTATGAAGGTTTTTACCATTTCCGTCACACAATCCTGAGACTCACGGAGCGCAGCCAGCGCGCCCTTTTGCGCAAAGGACGTGGGGTTCGATGTGGTATGACTCTGGATGGAATCCACCGCCTTGGCAATGGACTCGGACGCGGCAAGATACCCAAGCCGCCATCCGGTCATGGAATAAGCCTTGCTGAAGCCATTTACAGTAATGGTGTGTTCACAAACCTGTTTGGACATGGATGCGATCGAAAAATGGCTGGCGCCATCATAGATGATTTTTTCGTAGATCTCATCAGCAAGTATGAAAAGGTCATCCTCCATGGCAACTTCCACCAGCGCGGCAAGTTCATTTTCTGTATAAACCGCACCTGTGGGATTGCCGGGGCTGTTGAGGATCACCATCCTGCTGCTTGGAGAGATGGCTGCCTGCAATTCGTCCGGCGTCATTTTGTAATTGTTGGCGGCGGTGGTGGACACAATATATGGCTCGGCGCCCGCCAGCTTGACCATTTCCGGATAACTGACCCAGTAAGGCGCGGGAATGATGACTTCATCGCCGGGATTACACGCCGCCAGAACGGCATTGTAACAGGAGTGCTTGGCTCCACATGAAACAATGACCTGGCTGGGTTTATAATCAATGCCATTATCGGTCTTCAGTTTTTCAGAAATTGCCTGTCGCAATTCAGGGATGCCTGAAGATGGCGTGTATTTGGTGAACCCCTCTGCCAGCGATTGAGCTGCAGCCAGCTTGATGTGATCAGGAGTATCAACGTCCGGCTCTCCGGCCCCAAATCCACAGATGTCCTTGCCCTCGGCCTTCAATGCCTTGGCTTTACTGTCAATGGCAAGCGTGGGAGAGGGGCTGATTTTCTTTGCAATATTTGCTGGTTCCATAAATACAATTTAGCGATATTCTTCAAGTCCGTCGAGAAAATCTCATCTCTGACTGCGTCTGGAATAAAACCCATCGATGGTCTTTTTAAGATTGTTCTCGGCAATGTTAACAATTTTCATCTCACGTTTTGCATTCTGCGGTGAATCCGAAGCGTGCGCGGCATTTACCATGATACTCTGTCCAAACTCACGACGGATGGAGCCTGGAGGCGCCTTGCGGGGATCTGTAGGGCCGAGCACGGCCCGTACCTTGGCTACAGCATTTTCCCCCTCATATACAATGACAAGGGATTTTTCGGTGCCCGGCTTCTTCCTTTCAGATGGAGTGCATTCACCCGTCTTGCGACCGGACATAAACTTTACAATTTCCTCAAACTGAGCCTCCGCATAAAGCGGCCCGACCAGATTACCCAGACTTCCGACCGCCGCCTGGGGCAGACTGAAGCCAAATTCCCTGGCCAACGCCACATGTGCCCGTTCTCCGCTGAACTCCCTGAACTTTTTCCGAAGCACTGGACGGATAGGAGCGTAAAACTGTTCCGCTTGGGCAACGGACATGCGGTTTACCTTGAAGGCAACAATGTAGAGACCCGTTTTGGAAAACATGTCCATCACATTCCCGGGCTTTCCGCTTGGAAAAGTGAAATTGTCCGGCTTGATGATCACGAGGGTGCGCTGCGTCTGTGGTGTGCGTTTGTATGGCAGCACATTGTTGAGCAGTCCCCCATCACGTTCCGAATATTTCGACCAGATCCTGAGTTTGGCCTCCACATTCTCCTCGCTTTGAGGCGAAAGAACAGCGGGCTCAAAGTGTCTTACACGACCATCCTTTTCCACAATGTAGTCACCATATGTATCCCGAATTGTTTCGCCAGTGACAGAACGATACGAGACATCCCCCACACATTCTCGAGCCTTGATGATGGCATTTTCGCCCCGGAGCAACAGCATCAGAACACGATGCCGCTGACCGCTGACCGGATCGGGCGCGTAGTTGGTTAACACATAGTCATGGATCAGACGGCGAATCCGATTGCTGTGGGAATCGCTGGCCCGATCGAAATTTCTCAGGGTTGCTGCGTATTCGCTTACCAGTTCCCTGCCGGGCGCAAAAAGCCGCGCGGCGACCAGATCCAGCGCCGTGCGCGTCAGCAACCGCGACAAAATGCCTCCTGTGCGGGATTTGCGCAGAGTATACGGATTCACCAGAACGTAAGTCAATTGGTCGGCCATAAATGAGGAGCGAATACGGGATTGCGAAAGTATCGGGACGTAATCGGAGCGTCAAGCAAAGAACCATTTTTTTGACAAAGAAATAATCCGATCGGCTTGCAACAAACTGTGATTTGTGTCGTCATGCAAGACCATATGATGCTTTCGCTGGAAGACCTGAAGAGGCTCGCAGATCAGTTTCATGACTGTCTGGGACAACCCGTGCGCGAGTTCGACATCGGTGGCCGGCAATTTCATTTCAATTCACAGGCACATTTGATGGGTGTAATCAACCTCTCACCGGACTCCTGGTATCGGGAAAGCGTATGTCTATCCACAGACCAGGCCATTCATCGTGGACGGCGGCTCATCGCGGAGGGAGCTGATCTGGTCGATGTTGGGGCGGAATCCAGCCTGTTCCATGCGGCGCGGGCGGATGAAACGACGCAGTCGAAGAAGCTTTTGCCCATCATCCACGGCCTTTTCCAGGCGGGTGTTCCGGTTTCGGTGGAAACATACCATCCATCCGTTGCCGAAGCCTGCCTGGATGCGGGTGCTTCCGTCCTGAATCTGACAGGAACCACCCACACGGAGGACATTTTCCGCATGGTGGCCGAACGCCAGTGCGCTGTGATCGTGTGTTATGTCGAGGGAGATAATGTGCGTTCCGTGGCTGATTTCTCACTCGAAAATGATATGGTCGTACGGATGGAGACCTGGTTTTCACAAAAAATCGAAGAGGCCACCAGGGTGGGTGTAACACGAATCATACTCGATCCCGGGCTGGGATTTTATTACCGCAATTTGCAAGACAGTACTGTGCGTGTACAGTATCAGATGAAAACCTTTCTCCATACCTTTCGATTGAGAAAACTGGGTTGGCCCATCTGCCATGCGTTACCCCATGCATTTGAGTATTTTGAAGACGAGGTCCGTTGCGCGGAGCCTTTCTTTGCTGTTTTGGCATTGCTTGGTAAAACGGATCTGCTTCGCACTCATGAAATTTCAAAGGTCCGGGCGGTTTCGCGCACCCTCAGTCTGTGGCAATCTCCATGAGCAACCTCTACACCATCCAGCTTAACCAAACTGTGAAGCTTGGCCCGATGGCTTTGGGACAGCTGGAGGAAATGATACGACAGGGTCGGGTGAAACCCAGCACGTTGATATTCACACACCACACCAATCGCTGGCACCTGGCTGCCACCCTCCCCGAAATCCGCGAGCTTCTGGACAAGCACCACCCCAACCGGGGACGGATCATACCACCAACGACATCCCCGGAGCCAGAGGAAGCTGAAAAAACCTCCTCATCCCATGACTCTTCGAAAAAAAACCATGAAAGCAGGGCTGGCAATAAGATTTCTGAAATAGTCCAGGCATCCCCTGATGATAAAAACGAGATCTATACCATTCGAGCCAATGACGGGGTGGAGTATGGCCCCACAAAACTGGATCAGGTTAAAAAGCTGGTCAAACAGGAAAAAATCAAGGCTACAACCATGGTCTTCACGCGAAGCAGCAACCGCTGGCACCTGGCTGCATCCGTTCCTGAAGTCCGCATTCTCCTGCGTAAATACAATCCCAGCCAGGACGACATCCTGAATCGCATCCGGGCACTGAGCTCCTCCAATCCACGAGACAGCGCCCATACCGCCATGGGCTCCGGGCGAATTTCCACCGTGCGCTTCAAGCGTCCCTTCTGGAAAAAGTTCTTCTCCCGCTGATATGTACGGGCTATCCCACATTTCTCACCCCTTGGGAAAAATGATGACACACTGTTTTGACGTCCACGGCTCAAAGGATGTTGCAGGTGGCCTCGTTGAGGCCGCCTCTCTGAGGACAAAAATGGGGTCACCGACCCCGTCTACAGAAAAATGGTGAGAAATGCAGGCTATGTCCATCGGTCGCCATTTCTTTATTGGGATACCCGGCCATGCCATTGATGCAACGACCCGACAATTACTGAAATCCATTGAGCCGGGAGGCGTGATTCTTTTCGGCCGCAATGTCCGCTCGGCCAAACAACTGGCCGAATTGACCCGAAGTCTTCGCAAGCTTCTTGGCGACCGTCTTTTGATTTGTCTGGACCACGAAGGTGGCAGGGTGAACCGACTGAAGGACATCATCGGAGCTGTGCCATCGGCCCTGCAACTGGGTTTCATGGGATGCAAAGAATGGGCTCGACAGCACGGTCAGCTGACGGGGCGCATCTTGCAGAAGCTGGGCGTCAATGTCAATCTTGCACCGGTTCTCGACCTTCATCTCCGACCAAAAACAGATAACTCGGTTCCGGATCGATGCTGGTCAGCTAATCCTGATGAAGTTGTTCGTCTGGCCGGCGCATTTCTTGTCGGCATGCAACAACAGGGCGTGATTGGCTGCGGTAAACATTTTTTGGGATATGGAGCAGCGGACAAGGATCCTCACATCCTGCTTCCACGCGTCAATCGTTCGCGCAATCAGATCTTGAAAGAGGATTTACTCCCCTACTCCAGCCTGGCGCCTGCGGGAAAGCCGCGTGGCACGGCCGCTGATGCGCGGTATCTGCACATGATCATGCTCTCTCATGCCCACCTGACCGCTTTTCACAAAAATCGGATTACGCCGGCCTGTGTTTCCGCTGAAATTGTTGGCGGGCTCCTACGAGAAAAACTTGCGTTCAACGGAGTGGCTGTCACCGATGATCTTGAAATGGGCGCCATTACTCGAACAATGTCACTTTCACAAGCAACGATACGTTGTCTTCAGGCCGGGGCGGATTTGATCCTGATCTGTCACACAGCCCGGGCAATGCGGGAGGGGTTTCGGGCCGCGGTGCAAGCCTCCCGGAGGAAGCTGATTCATTCTTCCATTTTGGAGGAATCTTCCGAACGAATTGAACAACTCAAAAGCCTGCTTGCACCATCGCCGGTCTTTTCCGAAAAACGCTTCAACAACATCGTCGAAGAGATGCGGCATTTTACGAAAAAAGTTTTCCGCGCGCTCCCGCCCCGCCTGCGTGTGGTTGACGCGCGCTGGGGCGCCATTGGAGAGAAGTATTAGCTCTTTCGCTGATCCATGAAAAAGTTTTTAAGGAGCGTCGTGCAGATCTCGCCCAAAACTCCACCTTTGGATTCGATCCGATGATTTAACGCCGAATGGGTGACGATGTTGAATAATCCACCGGCGCCGCCGCCTTTCGGATCCGACGCTCCAAACACAAGACGGCTGACGCGAGCCTGAACCATTGCGCCTGCGCACATGGGACACGGCTCTTTGGTTGCATAAAGGGTGCAGCCCTCCAGTCTCCAATCTCCCATGGCCTCTGAAGCCTGGGTGATTGCCAACATTTCAGCGTGGGCTGTGGCATCTTTCAACATCTCGACCTGATTATGAGCGCGGGCGATGATACGACCGTCCCGCACAATAATCGCTCCTACGGGCACTTCGTCAGCTTCGGCTGCCTTCGTCGCCTGGCGTAATGCCTCCCGCATAAAGTGTTCTTCCGTGCCCAGATCAATCACTGGATCTTTCATGATAATAACACTAATGTTAGTGGGAAGCCAGAAGACCACACTCCTTGAAACTCACATAGCCGCATGGATGAAGATCCGACGGTTTGCCAACGATCACATGATCCAGAAGCTGGATTCCAACCACTTCACCGGCCTGTCTGATTTCTTTTGTGGTGCGTATGTCATCCGCGCTCGGTTTGGGGTCTCCACTCGGATGATTATGAACCAGCACCAGATACGCAGCGGAAGCTGAGATTGCCTCCCGAAAAACCTCTCGCGCATGTACCAGGGTCTGATTCAACAACCCGCTGGAAATTTCATACGACCGGATGAGACGCAACTTGGAATCCAGTGCCAGACCGTGGAGAACTTCCACCGTCAGAAATCGGACCCGTTCCACCATGACTTTATAAATCCGATCGGGATGATCGAGTGGGAATTGTTCCATCGCCCGGCTGTTCACCCTTTGATGCAGCGCGAAAGCCGCTTTCAGCAGAGCTGCCTTGGCCTTGCCAATGCCATCCACGCCTGCCATTTCAGATACGCTTTGTTGCCCCAATCTCTCCAGACCATCGAAGCGTTTTAGAAGAGCTTCCGCCAGATGAACCACGGACATGCCCTTGCGGCCGGTCCGCAACAGGATGGCCAGCAATTCCGCATCGGTCAGACTTTCCGCGCCCAGCCGTTCCAACCGTTCTCTCGGCCGGTCGTGCTCGGGAATTTCACGCATCAGACTACTTTTGATAGATTGCATTGATGGTGCTCCAAATATTTGTCCATGGGAAAAGTTTGCCGGGACAGTCGGTATCTTCACCATAAAACCGGCCGTGTCCATGAATATTGTCGTCCGGAATTTGAAATTGCGTCTGCAACCGGAAAATGAGACCGGCCAGGGATTGGATCTGCTGGTTTGTGGGCCCCTTGCGACCAAAGTCGCCGACCAGACAGATTCCAATGCCAGATTCGTTCAGAAGATCCTGATGGCTATGTCCGCCTTGCAACTGACTCTTCCAGCGATGACCTTCCACCACCGCTCCATCCCCCAATCGGGCGGTGCCATTTCCAATCAGGAAATGATAGGCCATGCCGTTTTCCATTCCTTGCTGGAGATGACCGGATTCAATAATTTCCGCATTACCAACCATGGCCCCACTATGATGAACCACAATGTAACGCCATGGACGCATTTGGACCGGAGTCGTGACAGGCAATGATTCCTCTTCGACTGCTGAAACTGCATCGAACAGGACACTGCCCCCCCACCCCACCAAGAAAGCAGCAATACTCAGAATACAAAACCCCAAAGGAATGTGTCGAATGGAGATCGTCCGTGTTTCATTCGTGTCCACCGTGACTTATGTGAATATCATCGCTTGTATCCGTGAAGCAATGGCCAAAGCTGAATCTTTCTCACTCAGATCCATCCATTTCACGTTGGGTTCCCGGCGGAACCACGTCAATTGACGCTTCACGAAATTTCGTGTGCTCTTCTTTACACATTCAATCGTCTCATTCAGTGCGAGCTCACCGGAAAGATGTTGCATCACCTCACGATACCCAATGGCTTTGGCAGCAGTTGGACTGTTCTTTAAACCACGCTCCATCAGATCCCGGACTTCGTCAATGAATCCACTGGAAAACATGGCCTCCACCCGGGCGTCACAACGGCGATAAAGCTCCACGCGTGGACGATTCAACACAATCAATTGATAACCCATCTTATCCCCTTCTTGATTCCACTGAATTTGGACGGTGGAAATCATCTGGCCGGTTGTCATGAAGAATTCCAATGCCCGAATCATTCTTCTTCGATCCTGCGGTTTGATTCTGGCGGCAGCATCGGAATCCATCTCCTTCAGACGTTCGTGGAGCGCCTTCGTGTCCAACTCATCCAGGTCCGCCCGCACTTTCTCATTGCGACCGGGACCTTCAAATAATCCCTGTGTCAAAGCCCGAACGTACAAACCGCTTCCGCCGACAATAATGGGTTGAGCGCCTCGTTTGCGGATATCCAGGATCGCCGTGTGAGCCAGTTTCCGAAACCGGGCAACATCGCAACGCTCATGAATATCCAGGACATCCATCAAATGGTGGAGTATGCCACGGCGTTCCTTCAGAAGTGGCTTGGCGGTGCCGACATCCATTCCGCGATAAATTTGCATCGAATCGGCCGAAACAATTTCGCCGCCGATTCCTAATGCCAATTCAATCGCTAATTCGCTTTTCCCAACCGCAGTGGGGCCCAATAGAAAAATCAAAGGGTTATCTTGAAAATTCACAACTGATCCAGAGGACTTTTCACGCCCAACCCCGGTTTCTGCATCACATGAGTGTAGATCATCGTGGTGGAGACGTCTTTATGGCCGAGCAGTTCCTGAACGGTACGAATGTCATATCCATTCTCCAAAAGATGCGTAGCGAACGGCCAAGTGTTTTTGTGTCTGTAAATTGGGGTTTGAGTTGGCAATG
>Ga0114940_10001083_pt1 | contig 10526 bp, 4 predicted proteins | sample ColdCreekSource_FD_87195 | JGI IMG/M metagenome (GOLD analysis project Ga0114940, IMG submission 87195) | Groundwater microbial communities from Cold Creek, Nevada to study Microbial Dark Matter (Phase II) - Cold Creek Source | ecosystem: Environmental > Aquatic > Deep subsurface > Groundwater ...
AACGGTGCCGGTGGTGGGCTACATACAAGATCTTCTGAGCGTTGAGTCGCTCCTGCTTGGCTTCGGACTTCCCGATGACAACCTGCATGCACCCAACGAAAAGTTGCACCTACCGACATTCCACCGTGGAGTGGAAACGTATGTGCGTTTTTTGACCCAGGTCACGTAACGCATGAACTTCTAATGCACAAAAGCGAAAAGTCGCAGGACTTAGGCGCATAGTTTTATGTAAGTTGTTATTATGTAATCTGTTAGATGTGGTTTAAGGACTCTTTTGCGCTCTAATAGGTCATTTTGATCGGCGTCTTGTCCTCGAATGTGGGGAAGCGTACACCCAAAACCCTTTTTAAGGAGAAGCCCGTGAAGACCTTTAAGCACCTCGCTTTAACTGCCGCATCCTCTGTAGCGGCATGGACTTGCTGCATCTCGCCGGCTACGGCAGATACGGTGGAACTCAAGACCGGTTCGAAACTTGAAGGCGAAATCCTCGACGATCGTTCCACAGGCGATGCGGTGGTGATCAATACGGGGACTAAGACCCTCAGCCTGCCACGTGCTCAAGTTTCTAAGGTGGCTAAGGATGACGCGGCGCGTGCGGAGTACAAACAGCGTGTGGCTAAACTTAAGGCCACGGACGCCGGAGAGCAGTTCGCGCTCTTCCAGTGGGCGCAGGAACACAAGCTGTTCGAATCCGCTACTACGGCGCTGCATGCCACGTTGAAGGCCGACCCTCAGCATGCTGGTGCGCGTCAGTTGCTGGGTATGCCGTCCGACGCGATGATGGAATTCACGACTCAGGCCAATCAAGACAACCCCGAAGGCTTGGTGGTGGGTGTGGGACCCAACAGTTCCAAGGCGCGCGAGGAGCAACTGGCCTACGAGAAGAGAGTCCTGGAATTGGCCCGCAAACTGGGTCGCACCGACACCTCCGACGCGCAGAAGCAGGAAGCGCTCTCGGCGCTGCAAGGCGAAGGCACGAAGGCCGCCGATGTGCTTCTGGGTGCGCTCGATTGCCGTCGAGTGAAGGACGCCGAGGTGCGACTGGGTGCCGTGCAAGGCCTCAATGCACTGAAGCCCGTCAGCCCCCGCGTTTCGCCCACGCTGGCTTGGTCGGCGGTCATGGATCCGTCTAAGGACGTACGCGGCACAACCACGGCTCTGATTAAAGAACGCAAGGACGACGCGGCTGTTTGCGGCATTATCAAACATCTGATGGGAGCCTTCAACGAGGGCGGCGAGGCCATCAATGCCTCGGCGCGGGACAATGCGGTGGCTTCGCTGCGTGCCATGGGCGATTCGCGCATCGCGCCGACGCTGGTCCGTTATTGCGTCATGGAACTGCGCCCCACGGTGACGGAAGGTACGTTGAAGGAACGTTCGATCCAGAGCTACACAGTGCTATCCGGTGCGACGGCTACGATCATCATTCCGCTCTCGCTACCCATCGAGTTCCCTGAACTGACCATCCGCCGCGTGCGCACCACGGCATCCGCGCCTGCGTCCGCACTGCGCGCCTTTGCCGAACGTGACTTCGACAACGACGCCGCATGGGATCGCTGGGCGAAGGCGGGCGGAAAATAAGTTTTCTATCGGAGAAGAGGGGTGAAGGGCGAGGTGGTTCGGCATTCCGCGCTCACGATCAGCGAGCATCTACGCTTCAAGACGGTCGCTGTCGTGAACTGGTGCGGGTCTAAAAACTGCCGTACGCTGTCACCCCTTACCCCTCTTCTCCATAGGAAAATGGGACAAAATTATCCTTCCACTCTTGTAGATTTGAACGCTGATGGCATTGCACCTTATCCACTTAGATTTCGCCGCCCCGCTGGATCCGCCCTGAAACACAAACCCACAGTGGCATGAATGAGTGCTGGGTACGTCGCCGAAACGAGCTTGTCGTCAGCTTACTCAAGGCGGCAAACAGGTACGGTGCCGGACCGGAACGAACTCGACAAACGTCCTCGCTAACTCACGCCACGAAAAGTATGCGCCGGTTCGCAACGAACCCCTGCTGCCAAGAGCGCTCAAACCGCATCCGCAGCAGCGCGCAAACGAGTCAATCTGCTGCTGGCCCCTGCAACTCCAGCCATGGCCGCACTTCCAAAATCGTGATGTGGTAACGCACCCTTCCAGTGTGCAAAGTTTTTGAGGCCACCGCACGGCTTCCCTGCTTGGCGCGCAGTAAAGCGGCTGTCATGTGGGCTGTGTAATCATGCGCATTTTCCGGCGTGGAAAGGATGCCGACGTAACGGACTCCGCGAACATCCTTCTCTGTTAGCTCTTCCAGTGCGCTGGTGGACCGACACGCCAGCAGATTCCCAAGCCAGCCTCGAGTGGCCACGTAACTGTTAAATACGGCAGACAAGTTAAGCGCGCCTTGGTCCGTAGCGGCTTCTTCGGTGGGTGAAAACCAGAACTTCACTTCCCGCAGCGTTGGAGAAAACGGCTCGCACACCCGATCGGCTCCCACAAAGGTCGTCAACATGTCCCGGTTGATTGCGCGGGGATTGATGACGTTATGTTGCGCGACCGAGCAGGTGAGGAAGTTCGCGGCGCTCAGCGGCAGCAGCCCGATCCAAAATACAACCTGTGCACGGCCAGCAAGAACCCATCCGGCCAGCGCCAGGGTGCCTAATACCAGCGGAGGCAGGATGGGAAACAGGCCAAGGTATTCCAACGCGGCCAGACGTTGGGATTCTGGAATAAGCAAGAGCGGAGCGCAAAAGAGGACCACCAATGCGATCGCCGAAGCGTGCCAACGGTGGTGCTCGTCCTGACGTGCGAACCCGTACAACACGGCACCGAGCACGGGCATACCTGGTGCAAGCAATAGGATCGACTGGAAATCGGACTGCAACAGCGTTTGGTTTTTTCCAAACTGCAAATAGGCCAGTAAGCCCAGCGCCACAAGATAGTTTGCTGCGGTGCAACCGAGGAGCAGTTTTTCTTCCCTGGGCCGCCGCGAAAGCACCACCAAGCCCAACACAAGGAACGCGCCAAGCAGCAGCAGCCCTGGAACCACCAGCCAACAGGCTTCGACAAGCCATGCCGCGCCCGGCACGAACCATACGTTGCCCGCGCTCAGGGCGATGACGTACTTGACCTGCGGCATGAAAAACAGAAAGTCCCCGCCCGTCACAAGATTCAATGCGCCCAGCACTGCGGTCAGGAGCAATCCGCCGTACACGACGCGCAGCGTGCCCCGCCAGAACGGGCTTTGCGCCAGTAAAGCAAGGCGGTGCAGCATGCCAGGCCTTAATGCCGCCGCTTGCTGCAGTGTGCTCTGACCTTGTCCCTCGCGAACGCGCAACAAGACCGCGAAGTGCAGCGCTTGCATCGGCAAGAACGCCGCAAGGGTCAAGTGGGAATGGATCGCTGCGGCGACAAAGGCTCCGGCCAACAGACTCCAACGATCACCGTGCGCCGATCCAGGAACACGCGCCAGCGCCCAAAGCGACCCGAAATAGCAGGCTAGCGTGGCTGGGCAATGATAATTCCAGCCCCCAACTCCGTGCGTGCTGGTGCAGCAAGCGTAAAACAAGGCGGTGACCAGCGCAGCGCGACGATCGCCGAACGTCGCTTTCACAGCCAGGTACAACAGCATGTTTCCCAGCCACATGGTGCCAACATGCAGGAGATAGCTGCCGATGATCGGGCCGGCGAGCAGATGGCAGACGAACCCGGGCAGCACCCAGGGCAGGCGTGAAATTTTGTACGCGGCGTCAAAAAGCGGCAGGTGTTCGTGGTAATGCCGGAAATATGCCACGTACATGAAAGGGTCGAGATAACCCGGCCCGCAGAAAAACATATCCTGCGAGGACAGCAGAGCGAAAAGCAGCGGCGGGACGGCCAGCCAAGTCAGCAGCGAATCCTGCGTCTTAAGCCAAACAAACACGTTGCGCGGAGCCCAACCCTGTATCTCAGCCGAAGCAGCTTCACTTCTAGCCGCCCGCCACCAGCCCGCCATGCAGAACGCCAGCAGCACCCCGCAGGCCGCGCTTACGCCCAGCCAAACCGCCGCCAAGCCGCGATCGCGCACGCCGGTGTAATAAAGCACATACGCACGCCCGTTGGAGCGCGGGTCGCTGTTGTCGCTCGTGGAAAAGTAGAGTTGCTCGCGCATGGCAAGATAGCGCCCGCATCCTTCGCGGGCCACAGCGGCCCTGCTGCTGTCGGGATAGGGCAGCGGTTTTTCGTCTTCATTTAGTTCGAAGCGGCTGCCGGGATCAAGCCGATTCATGACCTTGGCTGGATAGTCAAGCCTGAAGCCCAACGATCCCGCAGGATCTGGCACGAAGTTTTGTGCGCTTGGCGTGTGGTTCAGCCATTTGACGAGACGGGTGTAACGGTATTTCTGCGCCGCTAGGGCGCCCAGAACGAGCAGGACGAAGCAGGCCCATCTCCAACGCACGCGCATGGTTCCCGCCAGTTGCTCAAGAGGCCGATGATGCTTTCTTCAAAAGCATACTGCGGCACCCAGCGCGTGACTGTCTTGAATTTTGCGCACTCACAATTCTGGAGCCAAACTCAGTCGCCTGCCGCAGTCGAAGCCGCGCTAACTTCAGGAGCACAACCCCTGCTTGGCCCTATGCTCGGATTCGCGGTAGTGGCGCGGACTTTCACCCAGCACCTTGCGGGACTGCCGACTGAAGTGAAACGGATCTGCGAAGCACCGGTTAACTTGACAATCACCCTATAACAGGTAAGTAGGCGCAAGTTACCCGCGCTCCTCGGGTGCAAGCCCGTGCGGTCTCCAGCCTTCATTCCCCGGTAGCTCAACGGTAGAGCATGTGACTGTTAATCACAGGGTTGATGGTTCGAATCCATCCCGGGGAGCCAATTTTATGGCGGTGAACTTCAGCGCCTTCTGGTTGCCGGTGAACGCCGAAAGCCGTATTGAGATTCGCTTTTGCCTGTGACTTTGCACGGCTCTGCGGCGTATGCCTTGGCGTACGCTCGGTAATCTGTTCCCAGACTCGCGCTTTGCTCCGTCCAGGACGACAAGGAGAAACGAATGGCCGACCCTACCTCGAGCACCCTCATCCAGGCCGAAAGCTTGACCAAGTACTACGGCTCATTTACCGCGATTAAAGATATTAGTTTCAATGTCGCCAAGGGCAGTATTACCGCCTTCCTTGGTCCTAACGGCGCAGGTAAATCAACGACCATGAAAATCCTCACCGGCTTCCTGGCCCCCAGCGCGGGCACGGCCAAGATTGCCGGCCACGACATGGCCACCGACCGTATCGCGGGTAGCAAGGTGATGGGGTACTTAAGCGAAAACGGCCCGCTTTACCCAGACATGACGCCGGCGAGTTACCTGCGTTACATCGGCACGGTGCGCCATATGTCAGGCGCGCAGCTTAAAGCTGCCCTGGATCGAGTCGCGAAGTCTTGCCAAATTGAAGAAGTCTGGAGCAAACCCGTGCGGAACCTTTCCAAAGGCTTCCGCCAGCGTGTGGGCTTGGCGCAGGTGATGCTCCATGACCCGCAAGTACTGGTGCTGGACGAACCGACCGCAGGTCTGGACCCTAACCAAATCGTCGTGGTGCGCGACCTCATCCGCAATTTCGCCAAGCAGGGCCGCACGGTGCTCCTTTCGACGCACATTTTGCAAGAAGTCTCTGCCATTGCCGACCATGTGCTGGTGGTTAGCGAAGGCGCTCTGAAGTTCAACGGCACGCCCAAAGAGTTGGCTGGCGAAAAAGGTCTTGAAGCACGCTTCCGTGAACTCACGCAGGGGGTGGCGGCATGAATTTCGACGCAATTCTGGCTATTTGGCGGAGGCAGTTGGGCAGCTTGTTGCTCAATCCACTGGGCTACGTCTTCATCCTTGTTTTCGTACTGGTCAGCGCGGCGATCATGTTCTGGAAGGACGACTTCTTCTCGCGCAACATCGCCGACCTCGACCCGCTGCTTGAATTTATGCCGTGGCTTTTGATCGTCCTCTTGCCCGCGCTGGCCATGGGCAGTTGGGCCTCCGAACGCGAACTGGGTACGGAAGAACAGCTCCTCACCCTACCCCTCTCCGTAGGCGATGCCCTCCTCGGCAAATGGCTGGGCGTGGCCTCGTATTTCACGCTGGCGATGCTGTTCAGCTTTTCCAACGTTTTCGTCATCAAGTCGCTGGGGAGTCCTGATACGGGTCTGCTGGTGGCCAATTACATCGGCTGGTGGCTGGCAGGATTGGTTTTTGCGGCGTTAAGCGTCTTGGCCAGTTCATTGGTTTCGCTGCCGTCCATCGGCTTCGTGCTGGGCGTGCTTTTCTGTGCGGGCGTAATGGGCATCGCCTGGTCGGCCGAGTGGTTCGATCCCTTCAACCGCGGCTTGGTGCCCATGGGCGGGTTGGTTACGGCAGGGGTGTTCATCGGCTTGAGTCTCGGTGCCGCGTCGTTGTTGCTTTCCATGCGGCGCTGGCATGAAGCCCGTTACGCGTCTTTAGCTTGCCAGTGTGTGGTGTTTGTGGGCCTGGGTGTTACTTTCTTCAACCTGGGCGTGCAGGCCGACCGCAGGGCCATCGACAAAGACATCACCGACGAGCGCCTGTCCAGCCTCAGTTCCGCCAGCGCGAAGGTCCTTTCTGAAATCACCACACCCGTGAAGATCATTGCCTTCATCAGCCAGAAGCTGCCGCCTGAATTGGAGCTTAAAGGCAAGGAAGTTTCCAACACACTCAAGGTCATTGAACGCTCGTTGGGCAACAAAGTCGAACTGGAATGGCACTTTCCCGCCGATCCTTTGGACGAAGAAGGCACCCTGGGTACGCAGTTCTACGGCCTAGCGCCAAAGAGGGTTGTCATCGAGGAAGTCACGGGCAAACAGGAGACCGATGTTTTCCTGGGCGTGGTGGTCAACTGCGGCGCACGCAGCGAGAAGATCAACCACTTCGATCCGGGGCTGTCGGTTGAGTACGAACTGGTGCGCGCGGTGCGCACGGCATCAACGCCCAAAAAAAAGGTGCTCGGCATCGTCAAAACGGACCTCAGCATGATGGGCGGTTTCGATTTTCAGACGCGCCAATCCAGCCCGGAATGGCAAGTGGTGCGAGAATGGAAACGACAGTATGACGTGCGCGAAGTGTTCCTGGAATCGCCCGTCGGCGAAGACATACATGTATTGGTGGCGGCGCAGCCGTCGCGACTGAATGACACGAGCCTGAAAAACCTGCACGATTACATCTGGGCTGGCCGGCCGATACTGGTCATGGAAGACCCCATGCCGATGTTTTCCGGCCCGCAGCTAGGTACGTCACAGCCCAAAAAGCCAGCCAACCCCATGATGGGCCAGCCACCCGAAGAAAAAGGCGACCTGACCCCGATTTTGCGCGGCCTGGGCCTTGATGCGTCCGCCGACCAGATCCTTTGGTCGGACTACAACCCAAGCCACGCCTTCCGCAAACTGCTCTGGCCGTCTTTCGTCTGGTGCTACCAGAATCAAGGTTCTATCCAGTCTGCCCCTTCCACCGTTGGGATTCAGAGCGTGGTGCTGCCGTTCCCCGGTACGTTGCGCGCAGCGCCGGACAAGCCGGAAGACCTCAAAATTAAGCAACTCATCCTGCCCGCAACAGAATTGAGCTGGGGCACCAACAGCTACACTGAATACTTTGAAAATCACCCCTTCTTCGGCCCGCAGCGTAAGAAGCCGAAACTTTTCAACCCCAGTCCCAAAGATATGAATGCACCCGCCTTGGCCGTGGAAATATCGGGCAAAATGAAGCGGAGCTATCCGCTTGCCAAGCTGGAAGAACCCATGGGCACCAACCCACAGGCGGGTCTAGGTCAGTTGAGCGAAAAACCGGTGCATGTGATCTGGGTCGCCGACACCGACTTCGCCCACGATCAGTTCTTCGACTTTTATCGCAACGAGGACAACCGCTTTGGGCGTGACGAAATGCGTTTTCTGCAGGACTTGCGCAACGTCCAGTTCATCGCCAACATCCTTGACGCGCTGGTCGGCGATGTTGCTCTGCTTGATTTGCGCACGCGCTTGGCGAGACGACGCCCGTTGGACAAGCTGGAAGTCGTCCTTTCGGACACGCAGAACAAACTCCGCGAAGCCGAAACGTCTGCGCAAAAAGATAACGATGAAAAGATTGAGCATCTCCGCAATGAGGTCAACGCGCGGTTGGACAAGATTAAACAGCGCGAAGACCTTGACGAGGTCACCAAGCGCCAGGAAGTCGCCAAGCTCGAAAAGGTCGCCAACCGACAGCTTGAGAAAGACAGCGCAGATGTTACCGCCCAATCCGACGTCAAAGTGCGCAAAGCGCAAGCCGATCAGAAGCGCGCTTTCTCGAAAGAAATTTCCAAAGTGCGCTATTCCGCCTTGGGCATTCCGGCTGCGATCCTGTTTTTGCTGGCCCTGATCGTTTTGGTGTTCCGTGTATCCGGTGAACAGCGCCATGTGCCGGAATCAAGAAAGCGGACGTAGGGGTTGCCTTAAGTTCGTTGTGCTTGGACCGTTGGCTCAGAAGGAGCCTGCGTACTTATGAGGATCAATACGATCCGCGTTATTTTTTGGATGTGGAGTTCGTTGCATCATGGCTTCGTTCCTGCGCCCCTGCGGTGCTTTGAAAATGATGCGGCATCGTTCCAGGGGCTGCGCCCCTGGCTGTTATCGCACGGACCTTAGGGCCTAAAGACAAGGATGAGTTGTGGGAACGGCAGATGCAGTCGGTCAAGACTCAAGCACCAAAAATAGAGGAGTGTGATTCATGCGTACCTTGGCCATCTTCAGCGTAGTCCTCGCCATTGCGACCAGCCTGTGGACATGTCTGCCGCGCCAGACGGAGCGCGCCCAGAAGGAGCGTGAGGATGGCAAACTGCTTACGCAAGGCGGCGCGCTGGTCGCACCGGACCGCATCGCCTCCCTACGCGTCGTTAGCTGGAGTAAGGAAGACAAAGCTCCGCAGGTGTTTGAGGTCGCCAAGAAAAACAATCAATGGATCATTCCCAGCCACCACGACTATCCCGCCGATGGCGGTTCGCGCGTGGGTGAAACGGCCGGAGGCGTGTTAAACGTCCCGTGCGGGCCGCTGGTGGCCGACAAGGCCGACAAGCACGCTGAATTCGGAGTCGTCGATCCCGAAAAAGAAGGCCTCACGGACGAAGAAGGCCGCGGCAAGCGCATCAAACTGATGGACGAAGGAGGCGCTACGTTAGTTGATCTGGTCGTCGGCAAGCGTGCGCCTTCGGGGGAGTTGTATTACGTCCGTTCATTCGACGGAGAAGGGGTTTACACGGCCAAGGTACAAGTCGATATCAGTACGGCGTTTAAGGATTGGGTCGAGACCGATTTCCTTAAAGTGGACCGTTCTAAGATCCACCACGTGGCCGTAAACGATTACAGCATTGAGGAAAAAGGCGAGCAGCGCGTGCTCAACCAGCGTGCGATCAACGAGTTCTCAAAGAAAAAAGACGCCACCGAATGGTCCTCAGCCCAAACGCCTGAGCACAAAAAAGCCAGCCAGTCCGTCGTCGACGGTCTTTTGGCGGAGGCCACTTCATTGCGCCTGACCGGCGTCAGGCCGTTCAATCCAGGCTGGCTGGAACGGCGCGGCTTTCACCAGGTTTTTGATGAACAGGGTCAGCCGCGCGGAGTGTATGGGCAAGAAGGGGCACTTGAAATTGGCACGGAAGACGGCTTGCGTTTCATTCTATTCCTAGGACGCGTGGCACTAGATGATGCGCAGGATAAGTCCGAAGGTGCCGTGGATACTCCCAAAACCGCCGACGCCGAGGCCACGAAAGCAACGGGCCACAACCGCTATATGGCCGTCGTGGCAACGTACGATCCAAAGCTTGACCGCACGCCCCGCAAGCTCGAACCAGACAAGAAGGACGATCCCAAGCCTGGCGAAGCAAAGGATGAAAAGAAAGACGCAGGCCCATCTCCTGACCAGATCAAGGAAGGCCAGAAGAAAGCCAGGGATAAAGCCCTGCGCTTCCAGCGCTTCTTCTACGTAATTTCCGACGAGAGCTTCAAAAAGCTGCGTCCTGAATTGGCCAAGCTTTTTGAGGACAAGGAAGTTGGCAAAGATAACCAGCCGGGAGAGAAGATTCCCGCCGAAGTCGTCTTAACCAAACTGGGCAGCGCCTTGCAATACGCCGACTTAAAAGTTGGCACTGGCGACGAGGCTGCCGAGGGCGACACGGTGGAAGTCCACTACACAGGTTGGTTGGAAAGTGCCGGAACAAAGTTCGACAGCTCTTTGGACCGCGAGCCACTGAAACCATTCCCCTTCACGCTTGGGAAGGGAGAGGTCATTAAGGGCTGGGACGAAGGCGTGAAGGGCATGAAAACGGGCGGAAAACGGAAGCTGGTGCTTCCGTCAGACCTCGCTTACGGCAAACAAGGCTCCCCACCCAAGATACCGCCCGACGCGCGCCTGACTTTTGATGTGGAGTTGTTGAAAGTAATCAAGAAGGCTGCACCACCGGTCGAGCCTGGAAAAGTGGAAAGTAATCCAGAAACGCTGGTGCCGGATGCCAAGAAGGAAAAAGTGCAGACACCAGAACCAAAGCCCGACG
>Ga0114940_10001084_pt1 | contig 10526 bp, 11 predicted proteins | sample ColdCreekSource_FD_87195 | JGI IMG/M metagenome (GOLD analysis project Ga0114940, IMG submission 87195) | Groundwater microbial communities from Cold Creek, Nevada to study Microbial Dark Matter (Phase II) - Cold Creek Source | ecosystem: Environmental > Aquatic > Deep subsurface > Groundwater ...
CAACAGCAGGTTGACCGCTGCGACTGAAGACATACCACTTTTTTGCGTCGATTACAAATTCGATTTCTTACCCGGATCACGCTGCTTTTCCAGAATCACACGGGGCCCGTCTTCACGCATGACTGACCTGAACCTGACATCGCCAGGATTTCCCGCCACCTGGATGATCCAGCCATGGTGCGGGAGAAAACTGCCGCCAGCCTGCATCACTTCAGCATGCGCCTGGAGATCGGGAAGGACGTTGACATGTATGGGATCCACTTCCTTGCCAATCCTGAACCGGGTCTTCTGTGGGTCGTTGCCGCCTGCCAGAGGTTTACTGTCACAATCAACCCCACAACATTCGGCGCCTTGCGAAAGCACTTTCTTCGTTTTGCTGGGAAGGCATTGCCGGAGTTGCAGTACCGGAATCAGTTGTTGTGGTTGGAGGTGTGTTTTGTGCGGAAGGAGCCGACTCTTCTGATTGGGCGGCTTGGGAATGTTTCTGTTTTTCCGTGGGCCAATATTGATGCGAGACCATCCAGAGTCCAACTGCCACAGCCAATCCAACCATGACAGCTATTACATCAATGAAAACGCGCCGACTCACTTTCCGAAGTCTTGACCAAAAATTCTGAGGCTTCGCCGTTGCTCGAGTTCTTCGAATGCTGGACCGTCCAGGTCCCGTTCTTTCCTCCTGTTGAAAGCCCAGCATTTGGCTGATCATATCGGTGACATCTGACATTTCCTGGATACGACTCTCCCTGTCCTTAACTGTCAGTGCGGTCAGCAATTCAAGTGTCGATAACGTGATCTCAGAGTTGAAAAGATGGAGTGGTGGAATTTCATCTGATAAATGCCGCGCCATGATTTCAGCATCCGTGCCATCGCAGAAGGCCGGCCTGCCTCGGAGCAGATGGTCGAAGGTCATTCCAAGCGAGTAAATATCGGCGCGCGCATCAATATCCTTCAGAGCACGAATCTGTTCCGGCGAAACATAGCGCGGAGTCCCCATGCTTGCGCCATCCGATGTGAGAGCAAGGTCGACTCCTCTCAGTTTCCACTTTGCCAGACCAAGATCGCCAATCTTCACCGTCCTCCGGTTGGTAAGCATGATATTCTCGGGTTTCACATCTCGATGAATGATGCCCATGCTGTGAGCAAACGCCAGACCCCGGGTCACCTCATACATGATGCACAGGGCTTCGTATTCTTTCAGCCGACCTCTTTCCCGGACAACCTGCCCCAGATTTTTGCCGTCCACATATTCCATGACAAAAAAGTAGATGTTTTCGGAAACTCCAGCATCGAGGACCTGAATAATATTGGGATGATTCAAATTGGCGGCGGCCCTCGCCTCACGCATAAAACGGCTGACATAATCATGGTCGGTACAGAATTCAGGTGGCAACACCTTGATCGCCACAGGCCGATCCAGCGAAAGCTGGTGAGCACGATAAACCACGCCCATCCCCCCACAACCAATACTTTCCTTCACTTCATAATCGCCCAGGATGGTGCCTGTGAGAAGATGATCCATGGTTTTGCTGGGGTGCGCGGTTGTTTTCCGATACTGAGGCTGGCGATTCAACAGGTCTTCAGGGGACGCCGGCAACCTATTAAAGGGATACCATTTCGTGGATGGATTACCAATCCTGATTTTAAACCGGAAGAAGGAAAACTTATCGGACGCCCTGACCTGCGCCGGACCGTTTTTTCAGTATCAGACGGGGACCATTCTCGGAAAAAACACTGTTAAGACCAACGCCCTTCGATCTCTCAGTCGCTTCAATGATCCAGCCGTGATGTGTGATGAAATTTCCCGTCACTTTCATTTTTCTGGCACATTCCCGGAGACCCGGCAGGACATCAAAACATATCAACCGCTGTGCATCCCTGGTGTATGTGGACTTTTCCGCATCGTTGCACTTCCGCAGCGGTTCTTTTCCACAATCAACACCATACTCGTCAGCTCCCTCCTTTGCCCAACGTTTGTCCCGACTGTGGGATGCCCACTTCCAATTCGTTTCTTCATCCAGTGCTTTTATAAAATCAAAGATTTTACCCTCATCCTCCGCAGACCAATCCAGCTTGGATTCGATATTTTTAGTCCCAAGCTTTTTCATGACCCTTTCCAGCAAGTCCGGCGATAGCTGCGGACTTTTTTGTCCCCATGGCTTCAGTATATCACGAGCCTCGATCCCCACATCTTTGGCATCTTCAAACAGGCCCACTTTCCGGAAGACAAGCGTTGCGCTTTCACACCCATCGACAGTTTGAACAAAATCGTCCACCGTCTTCATGCCCTCCACCTTTCCAAAGTAAACGCGGGTCAAAACCTTTGATTTGCTGTATTCCATATTGGAAATTTCAAGCTTGGAAAGTTGCTTTCTCCAGTCATCTCCAAGCCGTCCGGGATTCGAGTTTGAGCTGATTGTAATAGCTCGAATATAATTAATGCCCTGAATCTCCATGGGTTTTGAATCACCAAGCGTGCCCTTCCGTCCCTTTTCAGAAAACGTTGGAGGCACTTTACCCTCCGGTTCGATGGCTGGAGTTGAAGGCGTGTTCTCTACCGTCCTGGCAGGCAACGAGAGTTCCGGGGTGGTCTGCTGTACCTTGGAATGGTAATGGTTCCAGACGGTTATAATCCCAAGAGCTAATATCAACCCAACCACTACCGCAGACGCGGAAATGAGCGCGCGCACACCGATTTTCCAAAGCTTCGATGAAAAGTCCAGGTGCTGGGTGGTTTGCTGAAGGCGCCGGGCGCCAGGGCTTTGGCGGGTGGGCATTTCATCGTGTTGAAAACCCAGGATCTGGGCGATGGCATTGGTCACATCGGACATCTGCTGGATGCGATCTTCCCGCTTCTTGGCCGTCATGCCGGCCAACAATTCGAGGATTGGTTCTGATATGTCGGAATCGGCCGATGGGATGGGCGGGATTTCATCCGACAAATGTTGGGCCAGGATCTCAGCCGGCGTAGTGCCCACAAATGCCGGCTCTCCTCTCAGGAGGTGGTCGAAAGTCATTCCCAGGGAATAAATATCGCTTCGCGCATCGACATCTTTTCCACCACGGATCTGCTCCGGGGAAATATAGTAAGGTGTGCCCAGGCTTGTGCCGTCCGCCGTAAGCGCAAGCTCACTTTCCTTCGGCTTCCACTTGGCCAGACCAAGGTCCCCGATTTTCACTGCTCGATGGCTGGTGAGCATGATGTTCTCGGGCTTCACGTCCCGGTGGATGATGTCCTTGCTGTGCGCAAACGCCAGCCCCTTGGTTACTTCATAAATCGTGCACAAGGCCTCGTACTCCCTCAAGCGACCGCGCTCCCGGACAACCTGCCCCAGGTTTTGCCCATCCATGAGTTCCATGACGAAGAAGTAGATATCGTTGGAAACTCCCGCATCAAAAACATGGATGATATTGGGGTGATTCAGATTGGCAGCGGCCCTCGCCTCTCGTAGAAAACGGTTCACGTAGTCATGATCGGCACAATACCTGGGCGGCAGTATCTTTATTGCCACAGGACGATCCAACGACAATTGACGGGCGCGATAGACGACACCCATTCCGCCCTGACCAATGCCCTCCTGGATTTTATAATCCCCAAGGATGGAGCCTGTGAAAGAATGGTCCATTTTACAACGGCTTACCTCAACTGCTTCTCCTGTGCTCGATAAATGGCCACCACATCACGTGTGACTGTCTCGGATGAACGACCTGCAGACTCCACGAAAAGCGGGATAGCCTCGTACAACGGTCGGCGTTCCTTCAAAAGGGCCCGAGCGCGTGTCGACAGATCCTCGCCTTGCAGGAGTGGGCGGTGGGTATGACCACGGGTGCGAGCCAGCACGGTTTCCACATCCACCCGTAAATGCACCACAACGCCGCTGTGAGCAAGAATTTCCACGTTGGCAGGCCGCAGCACAACACCTCCTCCCGTGGCGATCACCAGATCGTGTCGCGCAGCGAGTTCTTTTACCACCTCCTCTTCAATATCACGAAATATCGATTCTCCACGTTGGGCAAAGATGTCTGGGATCGACATTCCTTCACGTTCCTCAATCCTGCGATCCATATCCATAAATTGCATCCCCAACTCCACCGCCGTTAGTCTTCCAATGGTGGTTTTGCCGCTCCCCATGAATCCCACCAGCACCAGATTTTTCATTGAAAAATCCCCTGAACTGTATCGGACAAAGGATTAAAAATCCGTCGTCAGGCGCCCGATTCGAATGCCAACATAATCGGAACGTGTTGTCGGCGGGGAACTCCATCGATCGGCGCAACGAAGGGATTTATCGTAAACATACCACGTCCCTCCCCGCAACGATCTGAGATCGCCGGTTGCAGGTCCATACGGATCGGATGAAGGAGAGGATTCATAGTAATCCTTCGCATACCAATCCCAACACCAGCAGAAAACATTGCCGGTCATGTGGTAAAAGCCCAGACCGTTAGGGGAACCTGCGCCACTTTGGGAGCCATAGTCGACAGGCACGGCAGATCCGGATGAATAAAACTTCTTGTCCGAATCACTCAGTGTGCTTCCCCATGGATAGCGTGGGGCCGCCAGTCCGCCCTGGGATGCCTTTTCCCATGCAGCTTCACTGGGCATGGCGTAAAGACCTTCCTTTCCTTCCTGTTGTCCAATCCAGACAGTATAGGCTGCTGCGTCATCCCAATCAACATGAGTGGCCGGATGATTGTCTGCCTTGGCATACTTGCCACGCTTATGTCCGGGCACAAATACTTCATACTGTGTGTTACTGACGGGGAATTTACCGAGATAGTAAGCCGATTTGGTAACACCATGAACCGGCTTTTCATCTTCATCACCATCTTCATTCCCCATGGTGAAATCTCCTTGCGGAACCAGGCGGAGCACATGGCCTGTCACCCTGGTTTGTACTTCGATTGGGAGACTGTCCGGAGTTGGACCGGGCACCAATACAACCAGATCATTCGGAACAACAACCGCACCCATGGCCCCATTTGCGCTGGAAAAAACCAGCACCAGGCAAGCTGCGGTACCGGTGAAAATTTTCGTCACATAAACTCCTTTAATCAAGGTTCAAGGAAAGTCCTTCATCACCGACAGGCATGTCTGTTGGCTTATGGGAATCGTGCTGGGTCCAACCTGCATGTTATACAGAAATGGCATGTTGGCAACATACCGTGTTTCCTGCACGTAAGTTAAATGGAACGCATCAATGATACCACCGCTTGGGTTGTAAACCGGTGCGACCACGTTTTCCAGCATATAGGGATAACCAGGAGACGTGTACTGGCTGTACGTGATGGGGTGTTCCGTGGCGTCCAGGATTTCGGTCTTCAACCGTTCCTGTGAATCCGACGCACCAAAAAATATGGGTGTACCAGACTTTATCCCCGCCAGGGCCAGAGACCCGGCCTGAGCTCTGGAATCCAAAATGGCTCCCAACCTCGCGCGCCCAAGATCTCCAATCAGCAGAATACCCAGAAATAACACCGCAAGCACAATCAGGCCAATCGTCATTTCAGCCAATGCCTGGCCACTTTCTCCTGACCAGCGACTGCCAAGTCTGCTGTGGTGGATTTTTATCTTTTGCAGTTTATCACCAGAATTGTGTAGGGCGGGCGGCCCGCCCGCCGTTTCATGGAAGGCGATCACCCTAAGAGAGTGACAGGCGCGGCCCGCCTGCCACCCACGAGGTGTGGTCGCCCTGCAATCTTTCAAACAAGGTGTCGTCATTTTTCCCTATGGTGAGAAATACAGGCTAGTGAGCGATAGGGGGTGAACCGGTTCCTCCCCCTCCCCCTCCTCCTACGGGAGTTGTACAATCATGCAACTTCTGGCCGGTTTCCGGGTCGGTGGCTGTTAACCAGTCAATGCCCTCCTGCCGAAAGGCGGCATTTTCCCACGTTTTTAACTGCTGACAGTAAAAGCAATCATCCGGCAACGAGTTTGGACCGAGGAGGGTATAAGCAATCGAATCGCTGGGTCCGTCATACGGCAGATGCACCAACCGATGATTTAACCACTCGGGGTCCGAATTTCCGGATTCGGAAGCCAATGCAATCGGGATCAAACGTACATTCTCATAGATCGGCAGGACGATTCGAAATGTATAGGCCGGTTCATTGATATCGGGCAGCTGGCCAAATGGCTTGGCTGCTGCCACAGACCGGACATCCAATTCGCTGCTTTCCTCAAGATGCTGTAGGTGGGATACGCTGGTTTCCACTGCCGTCTGACCCTCTTTTCCGACAAGCCATGAACTCCAGTTACCGTTGGTGACTGCCAGCGATGCGAGCGCCAGATCATTGCGTACGCGAATGGCCGTCACCGCATCACAACCGGAATAATGATACGGTGGACGTGGATCCGCCACCAAAGATGCACGGTAAAAATCCGCATTTTCCCATACAGACCAGCTTGTATCCGAATGTGCCGCCCACTGGATCTTCGGCACAAATTGAGGCCAGTCGGTGTGAAGCAGCAGATTACGCTTCTCCAATTCCTGTACAAAATAGGGTCGTAATTGTTCAAATTGGGAGGCGCTCAAACCACCGGCGCCCACCAGATTGTCAGAGCTGATGAACTCCAGGCCCAATCCAAAGTATTCACTCCCGGTGGTGCTCTGGGGCAGGGGTGTGATCGGCCCCCAGTAGCTGTAATCTTCATAGGGAAGCATTAACAGGTCTTCGAGAAAGCACCAGTTGCGCGATGCAATGGCCTGATAAAACGCCTTGCTGTTAAGCAGATACAACCAAGCTTGCGGACTGGCCGAAAGGTCGCCGTAGTAAAAATGGACATTATCACAGGCGGCCGCAATCCCTTCGTCCGCCTGGTAGCGCAGCATCCTGGCATAGAGCGCCACCCAGCCTTCATCCCCCCATTGCGGCGCCGAATAAAACTCCGAGTACGTCAGCTCCACCACATCAGCGTGCTCACGAACCGCATCCGTATAGAGTTCATTATCCGGAATACCGTTGTTCTTGGCGCTTTGCTGCGCAGCAACCATCGCCAGCATCGGTCCAACAAATTCAATCCGTGCCTGCAGCGAATCCAGCGCGTCCTGAATAATCTTGAAAGCGTTGGAAGGATCCGAACTGCTGAGATCATCCTGCAGCTCGGTTCCCGGCGGCACATTGTCCAACAACGTGTTGATCGCCTTGATCAAATTGATCTCTCCAATGGCGTTGAGCGAACGCGCCTGCCATTGCGCGGCAGCCAGCGCCGACCCGTCGGCGGCGTTTTGCGCCCGAATCCGCAGGGTGATCCCTGTATTCATATCAAACAACCAGAGGGCCATGATCATCAGCATGGCCATCACCGTAAGAAGATAAATCAGCGTTTGTCCCCGAAGCGCCCCGTGCGATGTGAATCGCCCACATTGATAGACCACCAAGGAATGGTTGCACATATCAATTAATCTCCAGATAGAAAGGCGCATGGTTTTCCAGTATAACCTGCGACTGCAACATCAGATTCGTTTGACCAAAGGAGGAGCCCAGCATGGGAATCAATTGTGCGATCGTCAGTTGATAATTTTGTTTGCCCTGGGCCGTGTATTGTTCAAATGGTGTTGCGGGCCCCAGGCTGTACAAATCACGATTGTCCCACGCCTCATAATTGAGTTGGGGCGCCAACTCATAAACGGTCCCTTCAGTTTGAATGAAGATTGGAATGGCGGTGCTTTCCACACCGACCTGTGACACTGCTGATAATCCGGTCTGGGGAGCAAGCATCTCGCCGGAGTTCATGATATTGGCAATGAACCATGCCTTTTGTACAATGGCATCATTAAAGCCCACCACTCGCGAACGCGCCCCGGCATAAGCGGCCCACTGCTGCACCCATTCGCCGTGAAGCTTGAGGACCACCTGAAGCATGCCGAAGAAAATCAGCGAAAACATCACGATGACAAGGGCAGATTCAACCAAAGACTGCCCGCATTCATTGGAGTTGAAAAGCATCCGCCTGCCCCTGACCCGGGTTTGCGGACAACATTTTTTCAGCGAGTAGTGCATTATAATAAATATGTGCGACCGCCGCTAAAACCGGACATCCAACTCTGTCTCCAACCGCGCCACCACCAAAGTGGAAGACATTTCGGCCACAGTGTGCCTTTCCGTTGTGCCTGTTGGATTTTTCAAACCCCACAGACGACCTGAAAATCGGGAGGAAGCACTACGGAGCGCCGCCACCATCCTGGTCGAGGTTTTTCAGAGCATCTTTCGAGGAACCGGATGTTACCTGCTCACCCGTTGTGCCGGTGGCCTCTCCACCGAAGGCAGCAATCACACCGTTCATTTTGGCGCGAATAGTGTCGCCAAACAGACCGAAGACGGTCAATGCCGCCAGTGCTATGACGGCCACAATAATGATGTACTCTGTCATCGCCTGACCATGTTTTCTGTTGTATCGTTTCATCATATTTACTCCATCGGTTTTTTCCGAAATCGAAAACTCTTCAGGAGTTTACGGGTACTCCATGGCAATTAATCGTAATGTTCTATAGCCATAATCCAAAAAGGCGCTTGCGACCAGGCCGAACGTCACCATCACACCAACCAGAATTGCAGCCACCATCAGTGTCTCGAGCATGGCCTGTCCTCGGGAACAGTGCTTCTCCAAAATAGAGCTCATATATATTCCAACACCAATCTAGGCCAAAAGTTGCGCTCCGTCAAGATGGAGCGGTGAATAAACCGGTATCCACACACGCGATTACCGGTTCAATTTCCAGGTTTTTGCGGATTGCTTTTCAGAAGGAGATTGACTTTTTGCAGACGAATTTCCGCTTCGTGTTTCCAGGCGGATTTGGAATGATCGGTGACAAGGTCTTCATACGCCTTCCGTGCTTCCTGAAGGCGACCCGTTGTTTCGAGAAGACGCGCTGCAGCAAATTGTGCTTGTGGAGCCTGAAACGCCCCCCCATGCATCGACGCGATCGTTCGATACACTTTTAGAGCTTCGTCAACCCTGCCTTTTACTTCCAGGATGGTTGCCTGCCCCATCAGGGCCGATGGCAACAAGGGGGATTCCGGGTGGCGTTCCACGATCTCCTGATACCTGGCGGCTGCCTGATCCCATTGGCCCTTCTGGAAATAGAGATCAGCCACACCCATGGTGGCCAACAGCGCGGCATCCGTGCCGGGATACTCCTCTGCCACCGCCTGCAAGGCTTCCAATGACCGGGCCGCCGCCAATTTGGCGCCTGCCTGCTTCTGTATCTGATTTTCCTGAAATTGCCAGGCCGTCCATCCAGCTCCTGCCAGGATGATCACAAGGCTGAAACCGAGGATCCAAGCCTTGTTGCGGATCAGAAAACCGAAGATATTCTCGTAGGAAATCTCCCGTTCATTGGGCAGAAGATCCGTGGTTGCACGCTGTGCTTTGATCGCAGACTCCGTTTTATCCATGACACATCACCCTTTGGGTTCTCTTACTGTCATCACCCAAATCAGACCAAGCACCATGAGGCCACCGACCGATACAACTCCGGCATTGACCAGTTTGTCCTCCTGGCTCCATGCACTGAAATCCATGGCGGCATAGATCTGTTTGGCCTCGGCAATGGTTTCCTGGGCTGCCTTTTGTCTGGCCGCATCTGCCTCCTGACGGGCCTTGATTTCCGCCAGCCCCTTTTGTCCGGCCTCCAAAAGCTTTGTCCCATCAGCGATATTTTGATTGGCGGTTTTCTGGGTTTCGGCCGCCAATTTTGGATCGATATGTTTTCTTTCCAACAAGGCTTTGCCGTTTTCGATAATTTGCTGGCCCCGCATGACTTTCTCTTCGGGACTCAAGGCTTCCTCTGCCCCGGCCACTTTTACAGAAACGCCACTCGTCATCGCATGGATTATTGCGGCTCGAAGCCCCTCCAATTCAGCCTGCGCTTGAGGCTGTGTCGCCGGTTCCCTGGCCGCGCTCAACTCGTACAAGATCATCGTCACCTGGTTGTTGCCCTGAGCCTGGGCTTTCTGCGCCGCCTTGAAGAGAGTGTCGATTTCCTTCTCCAGCGCATACCACAAAAGCACATCCTTCTTGAAATTCACCGCCCCGGATTGAGACTGGAGAGATAATGCGGTTTCACTCTCGACAAGGATTCCCACTTCCGCCTGCCTGCCTTTTGTAAGCAGGACGCCCGCAGACAGAGGAAATGCCATCAAGAGCCACAAGACCGGCAGTATGAATAAAACTAAGCGCTTGAACCGGATAATAAAAGCTGTGTTCATTGAGCAGTTATCGAATCTTTACCACGAGCATCGACAATGACAAGCAGGAATTCCCCACTGACCAAGGCTGTTCTGCTGGCGGCAGGAAGAGGCACGCGGATGAAGGATCTCACCTCTGATTTGCCAAAACCCATGATCCCTGTGGCGGGGACACCAGTTCTTGAGCGTATTCTCTCCGGCTTGACCACTGCAGGTATTCGCCAGTTTTTGATCGTTACAGGCTACAAGGCAGATGCGATCCGGTCACACTTCGGCGACGGCTCGCGCCGGGGTATTGCCGTTACGTACGCGCACCAGATTGTTCAGGATGGAACGGG
>Ga0114940_10001085_pt1 | contig 10525 bp, 9 predicted proteins | sample ColdCreekSource_FD_87195 | JGI IMG/M metagenome (GOLD analysis project Ga0114940, IMG submission 87195) | Groundwater microbial communities from Cold Creek, Nevada to study Microbial Dark Matter (Phase II) - Cold Creek Source | ecosystem: Environmental > Aquatic > Deep subsurface > Groundwater ...
CTTTACATCCGTTGTCGGAATGATAATGGCGCGATCCGGATGGAGTAGAACAGCATTTCGAAGTGTCGACAGGGTTTGCGCCTTGATTTCCGGCACGTCGCCCTGACAAAAGATAAACCACCTGGCATCGGGATTTGTTGCGTGAATGCCACAGTGGATTGATGTGGACATCCCTTGGGCATAATTCGAGTTGTGGCAGATATGCACGGGATATTTTACAAGAGCTTGGACAGCGCTTTCGACACACCGGTCCGAAGGGTGTCGATGGCGGCTTCAATCACCGATCCTTCAACACATCCACCACTGACGGAGCCTGCAACCTGCATATCCCCGCGCACGGCCATCATGGAGCCGATGCGACGCGGCGTGGATCCACATGTTTGAATGACGGTGGTTATGGCAAAGGGTTGATTCGCCTCGCACCACCGGTTCATTTGCTCAAGGATGTCATGCATATCGGCAGCGAACTATAATTTCTTTGTTTAATCTCGAAGTGCTGCACATCGTTAAAGAAAATACTACAACGCGTTGCGGTATATTCCTGTAAAGCATAGGTTCGGATTACCTTACAGCACATCTCTGCCGTTTTAGATTTTATGTCCTGACAAACACCAGCAAAGTCCATGGCGTTGTGTAAATCCCAAAGCAAACAGGCGGCCTTAATTTCGATTGGGTGTGAGTCCGCACAATTCGCTGACGGTTGTAAATTGATAGCCTTCGGCCAGCAGGGTGTCGAGGATTCGAGGCAGCGCCTGGAGTGTGGAGTTGTAAATGTCGTGACACAGAATAATGGACCCGTTTTGTGTCTGACTTGTCACAGCCTGGTAAAGAAGCTCTTCATCCCTCACCCGCCAATCCCTCGGATCGACAGACCAGAGAATAACACTAAGGTTGTGTTGACGGAAGACATCCCTGGAATCCGGCCGGAACGAACCATACGGTGGACGAAACAAGCGGGGCTCACAGCCGATGGCACTTTTGATTTCATTCTGAGTTTCGGTGATTTCACGATCAATTAATTCATTGGTCATGAACTTGAGGATCCGATGTGAATAGGTGTGGTTGCCAATCTCGTGTCCCTCTGCCGCAATTTGCCGGAGGATTTCCGGATGATGCTTCACACGGTCTCCCAGAACAAAAAAGGTCGCCTTTATGTTGCGCTGGCGCAATTGTTCCAACACCTTGGGTGTGATGGTGCGGTGCGGTCCATCATCAAACGTCAAGGCAACAATCTTGGATGTCGAAGACCCTGACCTGATGACATGAACCGGTGACTCGGTTTCCTCCACAGACTGTTTGGGGATGAGTAATGGAGGGAATGGAACTTCGAGTTTCGCAACCTGATTGGTTGGGTGAGCCATGACCGCTGAATCCGATTGTGATCGCCTGATTCCATCGAACCGTTCCAGATGAGATGCGGATGGTTGGACCGCCTCGCGTGTGGGCTCGTACAAGAAGGCAAGCGCGGCGCCGGCTAAAAGGAAGAAAATGGCGGACACTTTTTCGTGCATAATGGGCAGGTTCCCAATTAATGTAACATAATTAGTGTCTGGTTAAATTTAAATCAAAAAGCATGTGCTTTTTGATTTAACCAGACGCCTGGTGGGAATGTGATAAATTTATATCGCGAAAATCAAACATCTTATTACTATCGAGCGTTCATATGCTTGCCTGGATTCTAAAAAAATTTGTTGGTTCAAAAAATCAACGTGAAATTCGTCGGTTGACGCCGTCGGTTGGCCGAATCAACGAGTTTGAAGCCGGTTACCAGAAGCTCAGCGATGAGGAACTGCAGGCAAAGACACCGGAATTCAGGGATCGACTGAAACGTGGTGAAGCACTGGACCAGATTCTGCCGGAGGCATTCGCAGTAGTGAAGAACGCGTGCCGGCGACACATGGGCAAAAAGATCACGGTGGTTGGTCATGAGCAGACATGGGACATGGTGCCTTTTGATGTGCAGCTCGTTGGTGGAATGGTGCTCCACCAGGGCAGGATTGCGGAAATGGCCACAGGCGAGGGCAAGACGCTGGTTGCCACCATGCCATTGTATCTCAACGCGCTCACCGGTCAGAATGTTGCCCTGGTCACCGTGAACGACTTCCTTGCCCGACGCGATTCGGAATGGATGGGGGTGATTTACCGGTTTCTGGGTTTGACGGTTGGTTGTATTCAAAATGATCAGCGGCCGGATGTTCGCCGCGCGCAGTATCAGTGTGACATCACCTACGGCACCAACAGTGAATTTGGTTTCGACTACCTGCGCGATAATGGCATGGCCAGCCGTCTTGAGGACCAGGTGCAGAGGGGCCATTTCTTTGCTGTTGTCGACGAGGTGGATTCCATTCTCATTGATGAAGCGCGAACACCATTGATCATTTCAGGTCCGTCGCCGGTGGCGGGACGTCATCAATACGACCGCTGGAAGCCAATGGTCAGCGAACTGGTTCGCAAGCAAACACAGCTCTGTAATGCCCTGGTTCAGGACGCCAAAAAGCTCCAGGATTCCAACCAAGATGAAGCCCGTGCCGGCCGCATGCTTTTCCAGGTCAAGCTGGGACAGCCGAAACACAAACAACTGCTGCGCATGATGGAAACCCCGTCCGTCCGGACCCTGATTGACAAAAGCGAACTCGAAGTGCTTGCCGATAACAAACGCGAGGAGATGCACTTTCTCAAGGAGGAATTATTCTTTACCATTGACGAGAAGAGCAATGAGATCGAGCTTTCCGAGAAAGGCCGTGCCTTTCTCCAGCCGGATGATCCTCAGGCATTCGTACTGCCGGATCTGGTCAATATCTATCACGAAATCGACAGCGACCTGGTTCTTTCCATCGACGAGAAAACACGGAAACGTCAGGAGATCCAGGAGCTGTTTGAAGAGAAGAGCGAAACGCTCCATAACATTTCCCAGATCCTTCGCGCCTGCTGTCTCTTTGAGAGAGATGTCGAATACGTGGTGCAGGATGGCAAGGTGATCATCGTGGATGAGTTTACCGGGCGTTTGATGCCGGGACGGCGCTGGAGTGATGGACTTCACCAGGCGGTGGAGGCGAAGGAGGAGGTGGAAATCGAACGGGAAACCCAGACACTTGCCACCATCACCATCCAGAACTATTTCCGTCTCTACAAGAAGCTGGCAGGCATGACAGGAACCGCGGAAACGGAGGCCAACGAGTTTCACGATATTTACAAGCTGCCGGTCAATGTTATTCCCACCAATCGGCCGGTTGCCAGGGCTGATTCCAACGACGTGATCTATAAAACACGCCGGGAAAAATTCAATCGCATCGTCCGCGAGATTCAGGAACGTCACTCGCGTGGGCAGCCGATTCTGGTTGGGACGATTTCTGTGGAAACCTCGGAGCTTCTCAGTCGCATGCTCAAACGTGGGAGCGTGATACATTCTGTGTTGAACGCCAAGTATCACCAGCAGGAAGCCGAAATTGTCGCGCGCGCCGGTCAGCGTGGAAGCGTGACGATTGCCACTAACATGGCCGGGCGCGGGACAGACATCAAGCTGGGGTCAGGGGTGCCGGATCTGGGCGGGTTACATGTGATCGGTACGGAGCGGCATGAGTCGCGTCGTATTGATCGTCAGTTGCGGGGGCGCTGTGCGCGCCAGGGTGATGCCGGTTCCTCTCAATTCTTCATTTCTCTGGAAGATGATCTGATGCGCCTTTTTGCATCTGGCAAGCTGGGGGCCTGGATGCAAAAGTTTGGCTTCGAAGAAGGGCAGGAGCTGGAACACCCCTGGTTGAATCGATCTGTGGAATCGGCCCAGAAGCGGGTGGAACAGCACAATTATCAGCGGCGCAAGCACACGCTGGAATATGACGACGTGATGAACAAACAGCGTGAGATCATCTATGGTTTGCGCAACGAAGCGCTTCATGGAATTGGCGTGCATGAACGCATCCTGGATGTGGTGGATGCAGTCATCCGTGCCATGGCAGAACAGCATCTCCCGCGGAACAAACCGATGGAACAGTGGGATCTGACCAGCCTGGTCAACTGGGCAAATATAACCTTTCCCATTTCTGTCAAAACGCAGGACGCCCACCGTGACTTTACAAATGCCGATCGGGCTGCAGAGATTCTTTTCAAGCGGGTGCAGACCCTTTATTCGCAAAAGGAGAAGACGGAGGACCCGGAGGGATTCAAGCGCATCGAGAAGGCAATTATTCTCAATGCCATTGATCAACTCTGGCAGGAGCATCTCTACAACATGGACGGTTTGCGCACAGGCATTGGTTTGCGTGGTTATGGGCAGAAGGATCCGTTGGTTGAATATAAACAGGAGGCATACAAGCTCTTTGAGGAGTTGATGGCGAACATCAATCAGGAAATTGTTTCCAATCTTTTCCGCAGCGCGACCAGCCTGGAGGCCTTTGAGAAGTTTCTGGCTTCGCTGCCTCAGAAATTGATTCATGCGGAAGGGTCATCCGGATTCAGCGATATTGTTACGGGCAGGCAATCAGCCTCTGCTGCTTCGACACAGGGTGGCGCAGAGGCGACCATGGATGAGGCCATCAAAAAGGCAATGCCCATTCGTCGTGAAATTCCCAAAGTGGGGCGCAACGACCCATGCCCCTGTGGCAGCGGCAAAAAATACAAGAATTGTCACGGCGGCGTTGTTGCTGCTTAACCTCAATGCCTTTGTGTTTAATTGATTAGAAATCTCCTAACCTATTGTGAATAAAAGACTTCCGGAGTTCATCAAAATCTGATTTAAGCTTGGGATGCTAAAGATATCCCTGTTCAAGCGACGGCTGATTCATTGGAGATCAGCGCAACTGGATTTCGCCAACGGTTTTTGCAGTATCTGAGTTCTCAGCGTTTGGGAGCCCAACTGCGTCAACAACGGAAAAGTCACTTTAACCATGACGAAATCGTGGGGGGACGTCCGCGAACGTCAGGACACTCGACATGCGCGTGGTGAGGGATTATATATTTCCCACCGCTTTTTATGAACTTTTGGCAACGAAAATTGCTGGCCCACCTGCACGACCCGCCTGAGAAAGGCTACGATTACGGTCCTCGCCACAAGGCGCAGGCCGAGCGGTATAAGGATTGTGTTCTCGGCAGCGGGGTGTGGCAGGGACATGAGCCGGATTGGGCGGCAGCGGCCGCCGACCGGTTTATCTTTCCAGACTGATCCCGAATGTATCCCTTGGTTGACACCAACATCGTGAGCGAATTGATGCGTCGTGTGCCGGATCCACGTGTCCAACGCTGGGCGGAACGACAAAAGGATTTTCACCTGAGCGTCATCTCGATCGAGGAAATCGAGTTTGGCCTGACTTGGAATCCTTCGCCTGCAAAAAGCGCCTGGTTTGAGGCCTTCATGCAGCGCCACGGTCAAATTCTTTCCATTACTCCGGAAATTGCCCGGCATGCCGGCAGACTTCGCGGACGTCTGACAGCAGAAGGGATCAGCCGAACCCAAGCCGATCTGTTGATCGCGGCCACAGCCTGTCTGCACATTCTTCCTCTGGTTACACGCGACACGGCAGACTTCGCCGGCTGCGGAATTGATTTGATCAACCCGTTTCGATCCTGACAAAACATCCACCTGGAAAACTTTAAGATGAGCCAGGCGACATTTCCAGAAAAGGCATTGACCATTCCATGACTGACGCGCAATTTCTCTCCGGTTTGACGGGACAGCCCGATGATTGGCGGCTGGCGCTCGACGCGCTCCGCGCCGGCGGCCAGCCTTTCTGCCTCATCGGCGGGTTGGCGGTGAACCATTATGTCGAACCGGTTGTGACGCTCGACGCCGACTTTGCCGTCGTTGGCTCGGAGGGGCTGGCCACCGCGCTGCAGGCGCGCGGATTTAACGTCGAGACGCATGCCCATTCGATCAACGCCCAGTTGCCCGGCAGCCGGTTGCGCATCCAGATCACCATCAACTCGCGCTACGCCGCATTTCCATCCCGCGCGGTTGAAGGCGAATTGTTCGGCGTCCGCCTTCCCATTGCGGCGCTGGACGACCTGGTGCAGGGCAAACTGTGGGCCGCCATCGAACCCGCCCGGCGCGCCTCCAAACGGCAAAAAGATCGTCTCGATCTCACCCGCATTTGCGAAGCGCATCCACGTATCATCGCCATTATCCCGACGGGACTGATCCAGGAAGTGGATGCCATGCGTCCATCGTAAACACCATGAAAACCCTCCATCAGAACCATTTGTAAACCTCCCCGCCGCCCATCACCGTTTCTTCCAAAGGAGAAAGATCAAGAGCCGTGTCGGAAGCTGGAAAAATTGGAAACTCGCGTCCGCGGGCAAGCTCAAGGAGATGGGGTGAAAGATACGCTTCCAATAACTGAAGCATCTTCTCAGCCGTAATTCTTCCAACGGGGCGGGTTCCGTGCGCCAAAATGCTGTGATTCCGGGCGGAGAGAGCCTTTTGGAAGACTTCTTCGACCCAAAGTCCATCAGAGCTTTGAACCGACGTTCGAATCATCTTTCGCCCCAAATCGTCTTCAAGACGATACAGAAGTTTTGCCTTGTCAACCAGGGCGAGTTCGAGCATCCCGTTCCCTTTCCTGTCTTTTTCCCGAAGAGCGGAAATATCTTTTGCCTCCAGCCGGCCGGTCAGCTTTTGGATCGAAATCACATGGCCGTTTTGCTCTTTGACCAGACAATCCTGGGCTTGAAGGGCGAACTCCGTAAGTTTTTCCATCGCGCAATAAACGCGGGCGGTGCAATCTTCGAAAGCTCCCTGCTGCAATCTTCGTTTGGCATTCGCCACGATCTCGGCAATGAGAAATTCCAGTGATGAGAAATCCGCGACTGCCACCGCCTTCATCAGACAAGCTTGAACGAACTTTCCAGCGTCCGATCCTCCGTTTTCGATGAGTGCCCGTTTTCCCCTTCCTCGTAACATCGAAACCTGGTTTTGCGCTTCTCCCCATTCAAAACGATCCCACGCGCGCAGAAGAGAAGCTCCCAACCAAAGTCTTTCCGCATCTTTCCATCCCCGATAAGGTTCGAGAATCTCCAGTGTTGCATCGAAGGAAAATGTTCCCAAAAATCCGAGCGCCGAACGACAGGCGCGTTCCGCAAAAATTTTATCCAGCTCCACCGGAATGAGTTGCTCACTGCCCGCCTCGACCGTTCCCCCCGATCTTTTTCCCCCAATGAATTCCAGCCTGCGGACCAACGGTTGAATGGATAAGGCGGCGTGCACTGCGGCCGCGGTCATCTGTTTGGTGCCGCTGGTGGGGTTCAGAACCACCTCACACGTGTTTCCAAATACCTTGACAATGGAGTTGAACGTTTTGGCAATCAGGACGCGGATGGACTCGAAATCGTCGGCCTCCACGGGGGCGGGCGCCTGCATCCGTCCATCACGCGCAGGAAGAGACACTCCTTGTTCCTTCGCAAATTCTTCCACCGAGCGGGCGACTTCTTGTGAATCGGGGCTGCTGCTGGCGATGAAGACCAATTCATCGGGATGGCTTAGTTCAACCGCTCTCTTCAAACCGTGACGAATATCGTTTTTGGCTGCGCCTGCGATCCCTGTGCCTGCCGTCATGACCAGAATGTGTTTTCTCATGGAAAGCCAGTGTAAACAGAATGCCGTGCTTTTTTCAATTCCATACAACTTCCCGAATGCATCCGTTTTTCAGATGAACGAAATCTTTTCCCTCGGCCACTCGATCTCGATCCGTCCACGCTGGCGCGTGAGGGCAAGGCGGTCGGCCATGGAGGAATCCGACAGGGCCTGCTTCAGCTTCCGACGGATGGAATTGGCCAGTTTGCGCAGATGCTCCCATTCCTCCGCGTCATCGAGCTGCTCCGCTCGCCACGCGCCCGAAGGTTTTAGCAAATCCGCAAAATACTTCCATCCCTGCACATCGGACTCGCCGCGCAAACGCCGCTGCGCGACCACTTCGAACATCGCAAATTCCTGCGCGTTCAGGTGAATCCTGCGTTCACCCGCCTGAACCATCCTCTGGGCCGGCGTTATCCGAAGCAGCGGAAGCTGGCCCTCCTCGACCCGACCGCGCAGCCGCGCCACCAGTCCGGCGTAACCGCCCGCAGCCTGCTTCAAATCACGCTCAAACAATTTGGCCAACGGCACAAAAGGCACCTCGGCCAGCTCGATCCGCGCTTTCGCGCTGGAAACAATCTCCACCGTTTTTCCAGATTGATCCTTCAGTTCATGACGGATTGACGACCGAATCGGAAAATAAAATTTCGGTCGGAGCCATGGCGAATCGAACGGCGGATTCACCAGCACATGACATAGCCGATCCTCCGGCCTCCCCACCAGCGTCAAAGCCAACGCCATGAAGGTGCTCATCGTCTTGCGCCCACCCGCAAGGCTTGCAATGAGACGAATGTCCGGGTTCGATGTCAACCCGCGCACGGTTTCCAGAATCGCGTCCGCCGCGGCCAGATTGTCCTCGGCCGTCACAATGTCCTCCAAATCGCAGGATTCCGTCCGCGATCCGATGACGCGGATGGAATCTGAAGCCCCAAAGAGCAGCTCACCCTTCTTTGCTCCGACCTCCTTTCTCAGTTTATTCCAGATGCCCGACTCCAGCAGTTCGGCCTTCAATCGCTCCCGCCCCCGGGTGGTGGTGATGGCGATGACCCGATGGGGCAGCACACGCGGTTTTTCGCGCGCCAAGGCCCAGACGGTTTCGGTGAGGACAGCCGGGCTTTCGCCCGTCACCGCCGCCAGAACGATGGACTCTGTTTTTAGCAAGCGGTTCCGGCGAGTTTTCGGGAAAGGTTTTGAGATGAAACTCTGCCGTTTCGATTTCATTCCGCCATTCAAACAGAAACCGTCCGATTTCGCCAGCGCAAGGACGTCGCGGAGACGTCCCCGCGACTGAATTTTGTCTTCATCCATGTCAGACTTTCGTCCATGCCAAGTCTGTATCTTCTCACTCCGGGGACGCAGGTTGGGCTGCGAAGCCGCGCCCTTCACGTCGAAGTCCCCAAAACAGAAGAAGCCGAGGCCATGGAACGGACGCTTCCGCTGGTGGATATCGAGCGCGTGATCATCGGCGATTCCACCCAGGTCACTACCGCCGTGCTGACCACCCTCCTTGATCTGGATATTCCAATCGCTTTTTCTTCCTGGTCCGGACGGGTTCTCGGCATGTTGCGTCCTCCTTCCACTCGAAGCGCCGGGACACGCCTGGAACAATATCAGCGATGCCTCGATTCCTTCTTTCGCCTCGGCATTGCGCAAGATCTTATCGAGGCCAAGATCCTGAATCAAAAACGCATCCTCCAGCGCCTGGCCGCCAACCGCCAGATGGACGTGGAAGCTGCCACCGCATGGCTCAATCGTCTGATCCAGGAATCTCCGCGCGCAGCGAATCTGGACGGGTTGCGCGGTCTGGAGGGGAGCGTCAGCGCCCGCTACTTCGAGGAATTGGCGCATTTTTTTCCTCCGGACTTTCCATTTGAACGTCGCTCGCGCCGCCCGCCGCACAACCCGGTCAACGCCGTCCTTTCCTATGCCTACACTGTTTTGGGTGGCGAAATTGAAGCGGCCATTTGGTCCTGCGGCCTGGATCCTGCCCTTGGCGTCTATCACGAAACCGAGGATCGCCGGGCCTCGCTCGCGCTCGATCTTCTGGAGCCGTTCCGCTCGCCCGTCTGCGACGCGCTCGCCGTGGACCTCTTCTCTCACGAAATGCTCAAGGCCGAACACTTCGAAAAACGATTGACAAAACCGCCGGAGGGCGAAGGCTGCGAACAAATGGGATGTTTCCTCACGCTCGAAGGACGCAAAAAATTCTTTGTCCAGTATGAACGCCGGCTGGAGCGGCAGTTCACCTACGAACAAAGCGGCCAGCGAACCACACTGCGCCAGTTGATCGAAAGGCAATGCCTCGATCTCAAAAAAACCATCCTGGAAGGAGAACCTTTCATTCCCTTTCTAATGAACTGAACCATGAACTCGCCTTGATGCTCCTGCCCCCAAACGTCCCCCTCCCCTCCGAAAAACATGACGCCGGCCAACAACCCGGTTGAGAACAAACACGACTGGAAGGAGGCTTCATGGTTGGAGGCAGCCTTTCCCCTCGCCCCCTACAAACATCCTCAACGTCCTCCTGGTGAAAAACAGATGCTGACCATCATCGCCTACGACATCACCCAACCGAAACGATTGTCGCGCGTGGCGAAGGTATGCCTGGATTACGGAGTGCGCGTGCAGTACTCGGTTTTCGAATGCCGGCTTGAGGCCGATCGGTTCGAGGAATTCTGGACTGCCCTGCAGTTGGAAATCGATGAGGAAGAGGATCGGATCGTGGCCTATAAAGTATGCGCCGGGTGCGCCCGGGAGATCCTGACGGCCGGCTGCATGGTCTGCAGCGAGAAGGTTGTTGCCTATGTTTTCTAAGCTATATGGATGCATTATTATTTATTAAATAGATCTTAAAAAGCCGGAGGCGGTAAATGTTCCTTGTTTTCCGAAAAACCCGTCAGGTCGGGAGCCTTCCGAACATCATTACAGCACCCTCCCGACCCGGCTCAGAACCTCTTCTCATGA
>Ga0114940_10001086_pt1 | contig 10524 bp, 8 predicted proteins | sample ColdCreekSource_FD_87195 | JGI IMG/M metagenome (GOLD analysis project Ga0114940, IMG submission 87195) | Groundwater microbial communities from Cold Creek, Nevada to study Microbial Dark Matter (Phase II) - Cold Creek Source | ecosystem: Environmental > Aquatic > Deep subsurface > Groundwater ...
TCGGCGACCGCTCCCACAGGGGTTTCCAGAGGTGCCCAATACAGAGTTTCCGGAAGCACTCTGCCAGTCCTTACTTTTTCTTGCCGCCCTCTTTACCACCAGCAGCCTTCTTATCACCTGCATTACCACCTGCAACGGCCGTGGCTGCTGAAACAACCGTGGCAACGGTTGGATCTGAACCGAAGGAAAAAGTCACTTGCATGCCGGACTTGATATTGGACAGTTCCGAAGCACGCCCATCCACGGTTACACCGGCTCCCAGACCGACCTTAATCGTTCTGCCTGTGGAAGTTGTAATGGACGTCCCGTCGATAGAGGTGACTGTCTCGATAGGTTTTTCCGGCTTGGGTTCCGTGCTGCCGCCACCCTTTTGGCTTCCCCCCCCGCCGCCCCCGCCGCCACCGCTGCTTTTAGCCATACTTGGGATCGCTAGAGTTATCGTGAGAAGCATGACTATCCACAAAATACCTGATTTTCGCGTGATCATTTTTAATTCCTTATCGTTTATAGGTGACCGATTGGATTGCACAGTAATAATTGCCAATATACGGTGCATTGCATATAATAACCTGCATCGACAAAAAGTTCCGTTTAAAATACAGAAAAACATCATCTTTTTGCCCGCTCGGCTTCTCCATTGTGGTATGGAGGGTTCACAATAATAGGGCTACCTGATAGGCTTGATCGCTACATCCTTTGGCGTATCTTTGCCCGATGAACCGCGAAATGATTCTGCTTGCCGGGGAGGCAAGCGGAGATGATCGAGGGGCCGAATTGATTCGCGCGTTGCGCTCCATGGATTCGTCACTTTCTTTTTCGGGGATGGGTGGACCCAAAATGCAAGCGGAAGGGATGGAAATTTTGGCGGATTTGAGTGATCTCGCTGTCGTGGGAATCATCGAAGTGCTGAAACATTATGGAACCTTCAAATGCGCCATGAAATCGCTGCTGTCGGAAATTAACCGTCGCGAGCCATGCGCTGTCATTGGCGTGGATTATCCCGGTTTCAACCTCAGGCTGATGCGGAAAATACGCCAACCGAACCAGAAGCGGTCCGTTCGACGGATTCAATACATTTCGCCCCAGCTCTGGGCATGGAATGAAAGTCGGAAATGGCAAATGGCTGAATACCTGGACCTGGTCCTTTGTATTTTTCCATTTGAACCAAAAATCTATGAGGAAACAGGCCTCAAAGCCGTTTTCATCGGACATCCACTCGGGTCGATGGATATCCATCCGGAGGCATCCAGAAATCCGCATCTCATCGCATTCTTCCCGGGCAGTCGTGAGAGGGAAATTCACGCTCACATGCCAGTCCTTGCGCGAGTGGAAACGCAGGTCCTCGCCTCCCACCCCGAGCTTCAATTTCACTATGCGGCCTCATCAGATCAGACTGCATGTGCCATTCGTTCCCATGTTGCTGACGCTCACATCGAGAATCCGTCCGTGTTACGAGTCTCAGCGAAGGTCGGCGTGGTTTGCTCCGGAACGGCAACTCTTGAGGCTGCGCTGGCAGGTTTGCCCATGTGCGTTGTTTATCGTGTGGCGTGGCCGACCTACTGGATGGGCCGAATGTTGATCAAGGTGCCATTCCTGGCCATGCCCAATCTCCTGGCTCAGCAACCCGTTGTGAAGGAGTTCATTCAATCAGGCATGACAGCCGACAATATCACCAGCGAAATTCTGCGGTTATTACACAGCCCATGTGCGAGGGAAAATGCTCTCAAAGGCTACCAGAAAGTGCGGGCTCGATTGGGGAATGAAAACGCTCCTCAAAACGCAGCCCGTGAAATCCTGGCCCTGCTAGCCCCTTGATTTTCCGCACATTCGGTAGCACACTATGGCTCACAGTTGATTTTCAGACACACTTTTAACATTGCCCATTTCTCTCCCATGCATTCACTTCTTTCAAAAAATTTTCCCGTTGTTGTTTTTTCCATTGCAGCCACGTTATATGCCGTTCCGGTTGATGAAACATCCAGGTCGCCTGCTCGGACGGAGACGGCAAACCATGCATCGTCCATCGACGTTGCAAAATCCATGGGTGATACGTTCGCTGCCGTGGCTGAAAAGGTCAGCCCTGCGGTGGTTGTCATCAATATCGTGCGCGATCAGGAGGAGGAGGTTTTCACCTTTGACCAGGATGCCCCCCCGGATCTGTTCGAATTTTTCCATAAAACCCCACGTCGTATTCCGATCCCGCCGCGTGACCCAGGGGAAAGCCAGGGATCTGGTTTCATTGTCCGCGCGGATGGTTACATCTATACCAATAATCACGTCATCCAGGGAGCCGATAAAATCAAGGTCAAGCTCAAGGATGGTCGAACCTTCGATGCCCAGGTCGTTGGCATACCTGACGCGCGGACAGATATTGCGGTCATCAAAATCGATGCCAAGGACCTGCCCACAATTGAAATCGGGGATTCAGACGCAATCCGGCCGGGTGAATGGACCATCGCCATCGGAGCGCCCTTCAATCTGGACTACAGCGTGACGGTTGGTGTCCTGAGCGGCAAGGTTCGTGACCACCTCGGCACCGTGGTTTATGAGGAATACCTGCAAACACAGGCCACCATCAACCCGGGCAACAGTGGCGGACCTCTCCTGGACATCAACGGCAAGGTGATTGGCATTAACACCCTTATCAAAACACGGCAGGGAAGCGGGTTCAGCTTTTACAACGCCAACGTGGGTTTCGCGATTCCGATCAGGCTGGCGCACAAAATCGGGAACTTGCTCATTACGAAAGGCAGGGTCGAACGGCCCTGGCTTGGGGTAGCCATCCGCACACTGGAGGAGGCCGCCGAAATCAAGAGCGTAATCAAGGGGGTCAGCAAGGGGGTTCTTGTTATGAAAATTGAGCCTGACACGCCCGCTTATGAATCGGATCTCAAACCGGGCGATGTCATCACTGCCATTGACGGCGCGCCCGTCAACACAGCCAGAGATTTGCAAACGCAGGTGCTCGAAAAGCAAATCGGCCAGTCTGTGCATCTTGCCATTGTTCGCAATGGCAAAGCTCTTGAGGTGGATGTGAAAACCGGGCTCCTGCCTTCCACCCAACAGGTATCCTGGCGCGGACCACAATCCCATCCCCCAACGGACCAGTTTTATGGAATGGCGGTGGAACCCGTCACCACTGAATTGATCGAGCGCCGCAATCTCGTGGAAAAGCATGGATTGCTCATCACCAACGTGGACGAAGATTCCCCGGCGGCATATTCCGGTCTCCTTCCTGGCATGGTGATCACAGAAATGGATGGACGAAAGGTCTCCACCCAACAGGCCCTGAAAGAAGCTCTCAAAAAGGCGGACTTGAAACATGGAGCCTTCCTGCAGGTTTCCAGAGAAGGGACTCGCAGTTTTGTCATCCTGCGTGTCCGGTCCGTGGCCCATCCCACAGAACATTGATCCGCTCCTTGCATGATCCATCCATGATGTAGAGGCGTTTCTGCGAAACGCCGTTGTTCCAACTGCACTTTGCAAAAGCGCAGCTACAAAGAGAAATACCTGGCCAGTTCCGTGACAGCCGAATTGGAAAGGCTGATCAATGATTGGGGGATCAAACCCACGAAAAAGAGCAGACACACTAACGTTCCGGAAACCACTTTCTCGCGGAAACTCAAGTCAGCCATTGTATTCCATTTCTCGTCCTGTGGACCAAAAAAAACCTTGCCCATCATACCCAGCAAATAAAGCGCTGTGAGCACAATGCCAATCACGGCGAGGCTCGTCATTCCCGCTGAGAGGGAAAATGCGCCCTGGAAAATCATGTATTCGCCAACAAAACCAGCCAGGCCCGGCAGGCCGAGAGAGGCAAACATGGTAATCCCCATCAAGCCACACATGATGGGAACTGTCTTGCGTAACCCACCCAGGTCCGTCATCTCGCGTATTCGGGTCCGTTGTTCGATCATCCCCACAAAATAAAAAAGCCCGGCCGCGCTCAATCCGTGCGCAAACATCTGGACAATCACGCCATTCAAAGCCAGAGCCCTGTCATTCACACTGCCGGTAATAGACCCAACGGCGAAGATGCCAAGTAGACAATACCCAAGATGGTTGATGCTTGAATAAGCCACCATGGTTTTGAGATCGCGCTGGGCAAGAGCGGCCATCGCACCCAGCAGAATCGTGGCCACAGCCAGCCACATCAAAATGGCGGAAAACTGGCTCATCAAGGCCCCGAAAATGGGAAGAACAATCCGCAGAAAACCATAAACACCCATTTTGGACATCAAGCCGGTGAGAAGCATGGATCCGGCTGTCGGGGCCTGGGTATAGGTCGCCGGCAACCATGTATGAAATGGCCACATGGGCACCTTTATCGCGAAACCCATGAAGACGAGCAGGAAAATCAGCGTCATCGAATGTTCCTTCAGAAATGGAACCCCAAGCTTGTCCGCAAGCGCCTGGATGTCGCCCGCCAGAATTGTTTCGCTGCCTTCCAGTGTTCGGGCTTTTGTGGCCAGATCCACGAAATCCCATGAACCCGTGGCCAGGTAAATAAACTGCATTCCCATCAACATCGCCACGCTGCCGACGAATGTATAGATGAAGAATTGATACGCAGCGCGCGTCCGGTTTTCGCCGCCATACAATTTGATCAGAAAAAACATGGGCACGAGCGACACTTCCCAGAAAATGAACCAATGGAAAAAGTTCAACGCTGTAAACGCGCCATACAAGCCGGTCTGTTCAAGCAGGATCATGGCAAAAAATGGTTTCAGGCCGATCTTTGCCGGCTCCGGCAACCCCACCAATCTCAATGCTCCGAGAATGGTCAGTGGAGTGATGATCGAAACAAGAAGAACCATGGCCATGCTCAAACCATCCACTCCCACGAAATAATCCACATGGATTGCGGGAATCCAGGGAACCTTGTTCTTGAACTGAATGCCGGCGACAGACGGATCAAATTCCCATAGGATCCTTGCTGCAAACGCCAGTGGAACCAGGCTTGAGGCAAAGGCCCACCAGCGAATTCTTTCCGCGTCGAGTCGTGGCAGGATCAACAAAATCAATGCCCCCACACACGGGACAAAGGTCATCACGCTGATGATGTCGTAATGCATGGATCAGGATCCTGTGAAAAAGAGAGCCAGAATAAAGAGCGCCGCAATTCCGGCTCCCGTGATTTTAAGATAATCCTGGGTCAACCCGCTTTGGACCCAGCAATTCAACCGGGCGCCATCGCGTACCGAGGAACAACCCTTGTCAAAACCCGCGTTGATGCCCGCCTCATCAATCATCTGGCTCAGAAGCGCCACGAGATAGACAATACCGGAAGTCACCCAGACATAAATTCCGTTCAGCACATACTTGTCGAAGAAGGCAATGACCTGCGCCCCGCTGCGGGTCGCCCGGATGATGGTTTTTTCGTACAGCTCATCAATGCCATACTTGCGGTGCAATATTTGAAACAATACCGGAAAACGCGCCTCAATGGGATCGGTGGCTCCGGCTTCAAGGGCTGAGCCACTGTAAACCTTCCATCCCAATGCAAGCGCAGCGATCACAATCCCCGTGCTTCCGAGCATGATGGGCCAGCTGAATGGATCAGCATGGCGTGCCGGAGACAGGAAATGATGAAACATGCTGTGGTCGGGAAAACCGAGGAATCCTGTGACGACGGACATGAAGGCGAGAATACCCAACGGCCAGACAATCCACCCGGAGGATTCATGCGCGTGTTCCGCGGCATGGTCACGCGCCTTGCCATAAAACACGTACTTCACCTGTCGCATCATGTAGAAAGCTGTGAGAAATGCCCCAATAAGCCCGAACCAGAATGGAACGCTTGTTATCCATTGGGCGACACGGTCGGATGAAAAATGAAATGCCGCGACCAGCAACTCATCCTTGCTGAAAAATCCGGCAAAAAGTGGAAACCCAGCCAGCGCCAGAGTTCCGGCACAATAACAAACAAAGGTGATGGGCATCTTGCCGTTCTTCAACCCCCCCAATTTCCGGATATCCTGCTCATGGTGACACGCATGAATGATCGAACCCGACCCAAGAAAGAGGAGCGCCTTGAAGAAGGCATGGGTGAAAAGATGAAAAAGCCCTGCCACGTAGCCGCCGACACCCAGCCCCATCATCATATAGCCCAATTGAGAAACAGTGGAATAGGCAAGGATGCGTTTGATATCCCATTGAGCAACCGCAATCGTCGCCGCAAAAAGCGCTGTAAAGGCGCCCACCAGGGCCACCGTGTCCAGCGCAGCGTGATTGACTTCAAAAACCGGGTACATTCGTCCCACAAGGAATACACCTGCAGCAACCATGGTGGCGGCGTGAATGAGAGCGGAAACGGGCGTCGGCCCCTCCATGGCGTCCGGCAACCAGACATGCAGCGGAAACTGACCTGATTTCCCCATGGCTCCGCAAAAAATCAACAGCGAAATCCACAGGGCAACGCCACCTCCGAGAGCTGCAAGTTTGAGTTGTAGTGAGCCCTGCTCGTTGTCATCGAAAAACAGGGATGTTCCCGTTTGTGAGTAAAACCATAACAGTCCGATCAGGAAACCGACGTCTCCAATGCGGGTGGTGATAAACGCCTTTTTCATCGCCGCAGCGGCGCTCGGTTTGTGGAACCAGAATCCGATCAGGAGATAGGATGACAACCCCACCAGTTCCCATGCCATGAACAGTAACAGCAGACTATTGGCAATAACCAATGCCAGCATGGAACCCGCAAAAAGGGAGAGGAAACAAAAGAACCTCGTAAAATTCTCGTCGTGATCCATGTAGCCGACCGAAAAAACGAAGATCAGGAAACTGACAAACGTCACAACGAAGAGCATCATGGCTGACAATGGATCCAGTAAAAACCCCAACCGGATGGCTGTGTCTCCGTATGAAAACCATGTGAAATTGTAATACATCACATGGTCGTGCCCGCCCTTCAGGACGTGGGCCACTGCGCAAAGCGAGAGGAGTAGAGAAATGAATATCGCTCCGATCACAAGGCTCGCCGCCAACTTCCTGTATTTTCGCTCCAGGAAAGCCGTGATTCCCGCCGCGGCAAACGGTAGAAGCGGAATCAACCATAATTTCTGAACAATCCAAGGCATTGGCAAAATGAGAGGCAAGAGGTTAAAAAAAATCACCGCCAGCACCGGACAACACACCCTCCAGCGTCAAACTTAGTTATGAGTCAAGGAGTTTGGAAAATAGGTTGACACTTTTTGGTTTGTTTGGTTACGGATGCGGATGAATCAACAAACCGGATACAAACACTTTCTGAACTGCTGGACAGGTTGCCTTAAGAACCTGATTCAAAACCCGTAGACTCCCTGAACAAATGCCGCCGTGATTGTGGTTGAGGCTGCATAACGGCTGCTCTCGGTAAGTGTGGTGGTGATATGGTCCACATCCACACCAAGGCGCATCCCCCAGGTTTTGTCATAATCAAAACCCACATATCCCTGCCCGCCGATGTAGAAATATTTATCCAGCGCAAAGCCGGCACTGGATATCCCCAGGTAAACATTGCGATTAAACTGGTAGCGGGCTTCCAGACCAACCAGAGGCGTTACCTCCTGGGTTTCGGTTTGATCGATCGTATTTACACCAGTGGTGACATTCCGGATGGTGATGGTTTCATCAAAAAAGAGTGCCTTGAGCCCGACCGATGGGCCAATCATAAAGGAATCCGTTCGGAAGGCCTCGTACCATGTCAGGGCGGTGATGGCATCCATGTCAAGTTTGGTTTGTAGAACCGAGCCGGGGGCTAACGTCACAGGATTTCGACTGGGGTTGTTGGGAGTGCCAGTGGGGCTCTGATAAATCAGAGTGCGAGTGGTTGTGATGGTTGGTCCATTAAAGTAAGTGCCTGCATAACTGAATCTCCCATACCATCTTTTGCCCACTTGCATTTCAAAGTCCAGTTGAGGACCAATTTCAACGCCATCAAGGCCGAGGTCATCCTTCAGATCGAGTTGGCTGCTTCCATTATCACCGGGACGGATTTTGCCATCAATCTGATAAACGCGGATGCCGCCTCGGAATTCAAACCAGCGATTCATGCTGTCGGGTGAATCCCCGCGCAGACTGGCGGAGTAAGCGCGCTTGCCTGTGTTCACCTTGTAGCTCTTCTGCGGAACATCCTTGGGCGTGGTCTGAGCTTGCAATGGGAGAACAGCCAGTCCCAGTACCATTAGCACTGTAACCATTTGGTGTCGAACGAGTTTCATATTAGGTTAATTCGACTAATATCCATGTTTTAGCCGGGATGTCCAGTCAAAAGTGGTATTTTTTTCTTTCCTTTGACGTGCCGGTGTTCTTTCTTGTCTATCCATGCCCCGTGTTGCCCGAAAACCTTGTTATCGCCGTGTGATTCTCAAATTGAGCGGTGAGACGCTTGGTGAAGCAGGTGGCCATCATATTTCCACAAAAGTGATCGGGGGCATTGCCAGCCAGATCAAGGATGTAAAGGGACTCGGAATCGAACTGGCCATTGTGATTGGTGGAGGCAATATCTGGCGTGGGGCTCTTGTAAAGGATATCGACCGTGCCACATCCGATTACATGGGAATGCTGGCCACGGTGATCAATGGACTTGCTCTTCAGGATGCCCTGGAGAAGGCGGGTGTGAAGACACGTGTTCTGAGCGCGATCCAGATGCAACAGGTGGCGGAGCCATTTATCCGGCGTCGCGCCGTTCGTCACTTTGAGAAGGGGCGTGTTGTCATCTTTGCAGGAGGAACCGGCAACCCTTACTTCTCAACTGATACTGCAGCCGCGCTACGGGCAAGCGAAATGGGCGCCAATGTCCTTCTGAAGGCGACAAAAGTGGATGGCATTTATGACAGCGATCCGCTGAAAAATTCAAAGGCCCGAAAATTCGATCACATCACCTATCTTGAAGCCTTGCGCAAACGGCTGCGCGTGATGGATTCAACAGCGTTTTCACTTTGCATGGACAACCGTATTCCCATCGTGGTCTTCAACATGTTCAAGGAGAGAAATCTGAGGCGCGTTCTTTTGGGGGAAAAGATTGGAACCATTGTCAGCGACTGATCCATCAAAATCCGAAATTTTCTTGCCCTGCCGAGATGACATGACTGTCCGTTTGTTGAGCCAATGAGAGTTGTGGTTTGGTCGTTATGCTGGCATATCAATAGTCATGCCGAAACCGGAACGACAACAGCAAGTTTTGGATTTGCTGAAGGAGTTGCGTGGGATCGAGCCGCTGAAGGAACTGTTCTGGTCGGAATTGAATTATCAGCGGGTGAATGAGCCGCTCTCGCGGCGCGGGTGGACGGAGACGGCGAGCAAGGCGTTGGCGGATGATCCCGTCCTTTTCGCGGGCGGGGGAGAAGGCAACAATTTCCATGTCATCTATGCCCGGCTCGCGTCCGGTGCTCTTGCTCGCGCTTTCGAGCGTCCGGTGGTCACCAAAGATTTTTTCCGCGAAATCGCCAACTGGTATTTTTGGGCGCTCAAAAATGTCCGCTTCCCGAAGGACGCTCCCAAGGAAGCCGATGAGCGCGACCTGTGGTTCCAACAACATCCCGAACCCTTCTCCGATGCTGATTGGAAGGAATACGATGATCGTTTTGGGAGAAAGTTAGAGGAATGGCTGGACGCAGGAATGGGTTGCCGCGCCCTCGCCCGACCCGACGTGCGGGATGCCGTTCGCCAATGCCTGACTCGATTCGACGGCGACCGTCTCCGCCTCCATGCCGCCGAGAAAATCGAGGACTCGGCCATCCGCGAGCGGACGCTCAAGGATTTGGAACAACAGATCACCAACATTGAGGAAGCCTTCGAGCACAACGAACTGGATTACGGCCGCAAGCTCTACCTCATCGAAAATTGCATTTATGGTGTAGACATCCAACCCATCGCCGTCCAGATCGCCAAGATGCGGTTCTTCATCTCCCTGATCGTGGACCAAAAGGCCGATCCCAAAGCCGACAACCTCGGCATCCGCACGCTGCCCAACCTCGAAACCAAATTCCAACTCTTCATTCCAGACAATGATCTCAATGGTCTTTTCCACAAGATTGAAAAGCATAGACAGCTTGAGTACTACTTCCCGAACAAGTTAATTCGAACTGGCGAAAGTATTGGAGTAAAGGAAAAGGGATTCGTTACCGATGAATTGATTCCCGGTTCAAGAGTGCCAATCTATGAATATCTGGAGGGCGGCAAATCCGTATCCGAAAGATATTCTCGGCCCGAGCCAACAAGGTATTTTCGTTTTGATGTAACGCTCTTGAATGACCGGAATGAGGCATACCGAATAGATGCGACACAGAACAAACGCAAAAATCCTAAAGTCTTAGGAATTGGTGATAAGATGGCGTTCGACAATCCTAAGGTATTGATTCACCAATCGTGCGACCATCTGTGCTGCACTTACACCGAAAAGCCATACGTGTTCAACCGAAGCTATATAGACGCGCATAAATAACGCGACATAATGGATTGGATGTGTTAGAGTTTTCGTGGAGGAAAATCCATGAAAGCAAGAATGAATGTTGGTGGAAATCGCATACGAGAAAGAGTGATCAA
>Ga0114940_10001087_pt1 | contig 10521 bp, 9 predicted proteins | sample ColdCreekSource_FD_87195 | JGI IMG/M metagenome (GOLD analysis project Ga0114940, IMG submission 87195) | Groundwater microbial communities from Cold Creek, Nevada to study Microbial Dark Matter (Phase II) - Cold Creek Source | ecosystem: Environmental > Aquatic > Deep subsurface > Groundwater ...
CGGCGGGCGGCCTTCAGTGCGTCGAGATAGGCGGCGCGGATGCGGTAGCGGTAGATAAACTCCTGGTTCGCCACCACCCAGACCTTGGACGGCCCGCGCGGCGGCGTCGGCTCCTCCAACTGGAACCAGCGGCGCGTCTCCTTGAACCATAGCGCGCGAAAGACCCGGTCGAGCTCGTAGGGCTTGGTGACCTCGAGCTGATCGTAGCCGCACGCTTCCGGCGGCTTGTCGAAGCGGAAGCGCAGAAAAATGGCGGCGTGACGGAAGCGGTCGCCCTGCAGGTGGTCGTACTTCACTTCGCACACCCGCTCGATGCGCAGCGGCTCCCACGACAAGTCTTTGCCCGCGCTCCAGCGGCTGTGCCCGCCCGGCATGCGCGACGACTCCACTTGCGCGCTCGCCCACTCGCCCCACGGATGCTCGACCAACGCGCCTTCGCGCAGCGGAGCGAGCTCCTCGGCGAGCTGCTTGCGCTTGGCCATCGTGAACGACGACGTGACGCCCACGTGCTGCAGCTTGCCCGCGCTGTCGTACAAGCCGAGCAGGAGCGAGCCGACCAGCGTGCCGGGCCCTTGCTTGTGCCAGCGAAACCCAGCGACCACACAATCCGCGGTCCGCGCGTGCTTGATCTTGAGCATCGCGCGTTTACCTGGCTCGTAGGTACCGCCTGCCGGCTTCGCCATCACGCCGTCGAGGCCCGCGCCTTCGAAGCGCTCGAGCCACTCGGCGGCGAGCTCGCGGTCCTCGGTCACCGGAGTCACGTGCACCGGCGGCTTGGCCGCAGCGAGCGCGCGCTCGAGCCGCTGTCGCCGCTCGCGCAGCGGCTGCGCACGCAGGTCTTCGCCATCGAGCGCCAAGAGGTCGAACGCCACGAACGACGTAGGGATCTCGCGCGCCAGCTTGGCCACGCGCGACGCCGCCGGATGAAGCCGCATCTGCAGCGCGTCGAAGTCGAGCCCCTGCGGCGAGACGATCACGATCTCACCGTCGACGACGCAATCCTCAGGCAGCTCGCGCAGACACGCTTGGTGCAGCTCGGGGAAGTACCGGTCGAGCGGCTTGCAGTCGCGACTCTGGATGTACAGCTCGGCGCCGCGCCGGAAGATGATCGCGCGAAAGCCATCCCACTTCGGCTCGAACAGCATCTCGTTCGCAGGCGGCAGCGACTCCGACAGCTTGGCCAACATCGGCTCGATCGGCGGCTCGATCGCGTAAGGCATCGCCGGAGCATACTCGAGAGCGCCTCTGCCACGGCGGGGGCAGTCATGCCGGCGTGGCGGTGGAGCGGCTTCAATTGTCGCAGATGTCGATCAGAAAGCGGCAGTCGCCGCTCTCGCAGTCGTCGTCGTCTTCGCAGTCTTGACCTTCGCGGCACGGCGGGCAGGTACCGCCGCCGCAATCGACGTCGGTCTCGTCGCCGTTGCGCATCGTGTCGCTGCACCCGGGCTCGGGCGTCGATCCCCCGTCGCCACCGGCGCCGCTCATCGTCCCGCCTTCGCCACCGTCGCCGCTCGCACCGCCTTCACCACCATCGCCACTCGCGCCGCCTTCACCGCTCGCGCCGCCTTCACCGCTCGCGCCGCCTTCACCGCTCGCGCCGCCTTCACCGCTCGCGCCGCCTTCGCCTGCTGCACCACTGACGCCGCCGGTGCCGCCGTCACCTGCTGGGCCGCTCGTGCCACCTGCGCCGCTCGGTCCACCGGCTCCGGCGACACCGGCAACGCCGCCGGTACCACCGCTGCCCGCGCTCCCGCCGACCGGCGCCATGCCTCCGCTGCCGGCGTCCATCGTGCCGCCGAGCGCACCGCTGCCGCCGGGCGCCACGGCACCCGCGATCGGCGCGTCCTTGGAAGCACCTGCAGCGCAGGCGCTAGCAGCAAAGCCGGCAAGCACCAGCGATAAGAGCCACACCGTGCGCGCGCGTGCGCGCTGCTCAGAACACGAGGTCGTCCCCACAACCATGAGTTAGGAAATGCGGCGGGCGCAGGCCGAAGTCAATCGCACCTGCGGACACCGTGTTGCAATCGAAGCGTTCGGGACAATGCTTTGCGCGCGCGGTCTTAGAACTCGCCCGATCCACCGGTGCGACATTCCGAGCACCCCGGAGCAGTCGGAGTCATCTGACAGCTCGGCGCGCAGTAGTTGGTGCGGTGAAAGACGTAGCGGCCGCCCGAGCCATCGTCGATTTCGTCACACTCGACGCTCTCGCCGAGCACGCTCATCTCGCCGTAGCCGCCGCGCATGTCGAAGGCCTCTGCGCACGCGTTGTCGAGCGAGCGCCACGACGGTAGGTCGGCCAGCACCTGATCGACGCGCGCTTCCTCGTAGAACACGTCGTGGCAAGTCTCCATGACGACGCAGTCGTCGGCACTCGGATTGGCCACGTCGCCGGCCTTGATCGTGAAGCACAGCGTGAACTGGCCTGCACAGTCGACGTTGAGCGTGCTCGTGCTCCAGATGCCCTCGAGCATGGCCGGCGGCTCGGTCGGCACGCTGCCGCAATTGAGCGTGCCGTCGGCATTGAGCTTGCTCGAGTACAACCAGGTGTCGGTGCCGCGGTAAATGCACGGCGACAGGTTGCTCAGCTTCCACATTCCGGACGAGAAGCAGCGGCACGCTTCCGGCCCGGTGGTCGCGTCTTCGGTCGGCAGCACGTAGCCCTCGCACGCGCCCCAGCGCAACCCGAACTCCACCGTGTCGGTGCAGCGCGTTACGCCGTCCTGACAGATGCCGTGCTCGCGGTTGAGTCGCTTGCCGGGCCAGCACGCAGCCTCCATGCCTGCCTCGGGGCACGAGCAGCCTTCGCGGTTCTTGTCACTCGGACATGCCAGCGAGCCGGTCGGCGTCTCGACCATGTGCATGTCGTCGGGCCCGCAGTATGGCGGCGGCGGATCGTTCACGAAGAAAGCGTCGGGACTGGTCGTGGCGTCGAGATCGACGAATCCGCCGTCGAGGCGGTCGTTGGGATCCGGATTGCCGAACCGACCGCCGTCCATACCGCCGTCGTCTTGGCTGTCGCCGTCGCCGCCTGCGTCCAGCCGCGGCGGTGTACCGCCGATTTCGCGTGCACAACTGGCCAGCGCCGCGACGCATAAAAGGCTGAGCGCGGCGAGGCGCAACGGAGTCGAACGAAGCCAAGGGATCATGCTTCGATGAAGCTAGCCGACGGGCCGAGGCACGTCACCTGGAAGGAACGCGCTCAGCGCTGGACTCCACACACGCACATTGTCTGCACAGCGCGCGAGACGCGCGCTGTACTTTTGTTATCGGTGGAACGCCGCCGTTCCCCCGCCCCGCCGGCAAAGCCGTCGGGGCCCCACCCCTTCACGAGGTTCGCTGCGCTCACACTTTCAGATGATCCGACCGCGAAGCGCGCGCTACAACGCAACTCGAATGACGCTGGACGAACGCTTGTGGCGGGCCGCGCAGACGCTGAGCAACGAGCTCGACCGGATGCGCTTCGCCGCACCGGTGACGCACATCTACAACCCGCTGCGCTACGCCGCGAAGCCGCACCGCGCCTACCTCCGCAAGTACGGCGCGACCAAGAAGCACATCGTCTTCTTGGGCATGAATCCAGGCCCATTCGGCATGGCGCAGACCGGCGTGCCGTTCGGCGAGGTCGCGCTGGTTCGCGACTTTCTCGGCATCGACGAGCGCGTCGATCGCCCCGAGCACGAGCATCCAGCGCGACCGATCGAGGGCTTTGCATGCACGCGCAGCGAGGTGAGCGGCGCGCGGCTGTGGGGTGCGTTCAAGGAGCGCCACAAGACTGCAGAGCGCCTGTTCGAGGATCGCTTCGTCGCGAACTACTGCCCGCTCGTGTTCATGGAGGAGAGCGGCAAGAACCGAACGCCCGACAAGCTGCCCAAGCAGGAGCAGGCCGCGCTGCGCCAAGCGTGCGACGCGCACCTGCGCAAGCTCGTCGAGGTGCTCGAGCCCGAGTGGGTGATCGGCGTCGGCGCCTTCGCGCAAGCGAGCGCAGCGCGCGCGCTCGATGGCGTGAACGTGCGCGTGGCGACGATTCTGCATCCCTCGCCGGCGAGCCCGATCGCCAATCGCGGCTGGGCCGAGCAAGCAGAACGCCAGCTCAAGGCGCTGGGCTTACATCTCTAGCGCTGCATAAAGCGCCTGAAACGGGACGCATTCCCCCCACTGCGCGGGGACCCCTCGTGTGTCGCATGATCACCTCTCATTCACGACCGTGTGCGGGCCCAGTGGTGACAAGCAGGGTCTTTGGCACGTAAAGTCCTGGGCTCCGTGAAGCAACGCATCGAGGCAGTTCAGCGTGTGTACTGGGCTGTGCTCGGGCTCTCGCTGGTCGTGATCGCGCTCGGCCTTCCGCTCGGCAACGACGGCGAGACGATGGCCGTGCTCGACGAGCTCACCGCGTTCGGCAGCGCGTTCGAGGGCAACCGCGCCGAGATCGAGCAATCGTTGCTCAAGCACGCGAAGGGCACCGGCGCAGTGGCGCTGGCCGACGTGCAGAAAGCGATCGGTGGCGACGGCGTGCCTAGGGTCACGCTCGACGCGGCGGCACCGGCGATCGAGCCGCTCGCCGCGATCGATCTCAGCACCCTTTCGAAGATCCAAGCGCTGTCGGAGCCGGACCCGAGCCTGATGATCGGCAGCGCCCGCGCGGTCGAGACCGGCGAAGCGCTGGCGTGGCGGATCGCGCGCGCGACCGCCGACGCCAAGGGTCCGGTCACGCTCGAGACCGTCACGCTCACGCGCAAAGCGTTGAGCGAGGACGACGTCAAGCGCGAGCTCGAGACCGCGACCACGCGCAACCAGCTGCGCGCGGCCGACAAGACGCTGCTCGCGAAGCAGACCGCGCATCAAAAGCTCGCCGACCTGTACGAGTCGCGGCGCAAGTGGCGCGCGACATGGAAGGTGCTGCAGCGCACCGCCGAAGAGCGCGATGAAGCGAAGGCGGCGATGGACGCCGCGCAGACGGCGCGCGACGCGCTGGCCGCACGCTACGAGCAGCTCGCCAAAGAGGCCGACGCCGCAGTGGCCAAGGCCGTAGCCGTGAAGACGTTCGGCGCTGCAAGCGGCGACAAGCACTTCGTCGTCGCGCACGCGGTGCTCAAGGATCGCGACAGTAAGGCGATCGAGCTCGACGTCGCGGCGCCGATCGACGTGCGCCCGGTCAACGTGCCGCGCATCACCGGCGCCGAGCTGCCGGTCACGCGCGTCACGCCGCTCTGGAAAGAGATCGAAGGCGGCACCAGCGCCGCCGCAATCGAGCGCGTGAGCAAAGAGTTCAGCTGGCACTACGCGTACGTGCAAGCCGGTCCGATCAAGCTCGGTGGCATGACGGTCATTCAGTTCGCGCCGGTCGCGTTCTTGCCGCTCTTGTTGGTGTTGATCCGTCGCAGCCGCCGCGTGGCGTCGGGCTACAACCCGTTCGATCGCGACGCCGGCTCGCTGCCGCGCGTCGGCCTCGGCACGGCGTTGAACATGGTCGTGCTGATCCTGCTGCCGTTCGTGGGCACCGTCTTGTGCGGCGTCTCGCTCGTGCAGCTGCGCCAAGTCCCGATGATCCCGATGCTGTGTGCGATCGGCATCCTCTGGTTGGGAATCACCGCTCACATCTCACTGCGTGACCTCGTCGACCTGCGCGACGCGGTGCGCCAGAGCCACAGCGCGCCGCCGCCTGCAGAGAAGGCAGCACGCTGATCGCGTGCTAAGGCCAAGTACTTGCGGGCGTGTCCCTGCGATGGTACCGGCGCGCTGTCTTGGGCGAGCGGGTTAGGAGACTGGAATGCGAGCTACGTACTGGATTTGCTTGGCACTCGGCACGGGGCTCGCGCTCCCGCTCACCGGCTGCAAGGACCTCGATCAGTGTGAGGACCCGGGGACGGTCGAAGTCTGCATGTGCGCAGCTGACGATCCCGGCGCTCGCGTCTGCGAGCCCGAATACGTCTGGAGCGACTGCGACTGCGCGGCCACCGTGCCCGACTCGGGCGTGATCGGTGGCGCCGGCGGTATGGGTGGCGCAGGCGGCGCCGGTGGCATGGGCGGCGCCGGTGGCATGGGCGGCGCTGGCGGCATGGGCGGCGCTGGCGGCATGGGCGGCGCTGGCGGTATGGGTGGCATGGGCGGTATGGGCGGCGCTGGCGGCATGGGCGGTATGGGTGGCACGCCTCCGGTCGATGCCGGCGACGACAGCGGCAATCCGGTAAGCACGGGCTATGTCGCCTGCACCGTCGCGACCGCAGAAGCCGATTGCGGCGCAGGCGCCGAGTGCCGCGAGTCCGATGCGCCGTTCCTCGGAGGAGAAGCTCAGCAGGTGTGCTCGCCCGCGTGCACAGCCCCGACCGACTGCCCCGCCGCTCCGGCCGGCGGCACGACGACCGTGGAGTGCACGCCCGAAGGCTACTGCGTGCTCACCTGTGAAGTGCTCGCGCCGATGTGCCCGACGGGCATGAGCTGCGCGACGAAGGGCCTCGAAGCCCACTGCTATCTCGACTGAAGCTAACTGCTGCTGAGCGTGAGCCTGGTCTGCGCGTGGCGGACCAGGTGGCTCGCGTAGTCATCGCCGCCGCACGCGCGCAGCACCTCTTCGGGAACGCGGCGCGGGCCGGTCTCGAGGTGCACGCATGCCAAGCGGATCTGCGCTTGCGTCACGATCGTGCCGTTGCGGCCTTCGATCGTCATCGTCGAGTCGAAGCGCAGCGCGGTACGCGCCAGCGCGCCGATGTGCGTCTCGACGATCACGATGTCGTCGAAGCGGCACGGCTGCACGTAGCGAATCGAGGCATCGACCAGCGGCAAGCCGAGCCGCGTCGCCGCTTCCCAGCTGCGGTACTCGAGGCCGCCTTCGCGCAACAGCTCGACGCGCGCCTGCTCGAGCCAGCGAAAGTACGTCGAGTGGTGCACGACCTGAGCTTGGTCGGTGTCGACGTAGCCCACGCGCACGCGATAGATGCTGCGCCGCCCGATCATCGTATTGGTGTCGCTCACTATTCGGCGGCGTCTGCGGCAGCGCTCTGGGACGCCTCCGCGGGAATGCTTTCGCGAGATTCTTCTTCGCGCCCGACGTAGAACGCCGGCGGCGGCTCCATGCCGCGGATCGCCTTCGATGACTCGACCAGCTCCTGGCGCGTGACACCCAGGTGCTTGAGCACCGGGAAGTAGACCTTCTGCAGGAACGTGTCGCGGTCGATGCCGGACTCGCGCATCACCATCACGCGGCCGTCGTAGTTCGGCACCAGGCCCACGCCCGGCATCTTGAAGTACTTGGTGACGTACGCCATGTCGGCGAGCACGCCCGCGCGGTCTTCCTCGAGCAGCAGCTTGCACACGCTCTGGTAGAAGCGGGTGTGCGCGATCTCGTCGCGCGCCGCGAGGCGATAGATGGCGCGCAGCGCTTCATCGCCCTCTTCCTGCGCGCGCGCTTCCTGGCGGCAGTAGATGAAGAACGTCGCCATCTCTTGGAACACGCCGTACAGCGTCATCTGCTGGGCGGTCGTAAACGGCAGCTCCCACTTCAGCTTCTTCAGCTGATCGTGGAAGTCGAACATCTGCTCTTCGGTGCGCTTGCCGGAGCGCATCAGGTACTCCATCAGCGCGATCGAGTGCTTGCTCTCCTCGTAGCCCCAGTTGGCCGAGAACCAGGTCTGGCCGAAGCTCTCCCGCACGATATTGATGCCCTGCGCGACGTAGTCGGGCAGGTAGCTCTCGACCGCGAAGAACGTCTCGGCGCACAGCGCGAGCTCTTCGCTCGCGTCGCGGTTGACGCGATCCCACGGCACGTCGCGGTACGGGTTCCAGCGCCGCTCTTGCTCCGCCTTATCGAAGAACTCGGCGTAGAGCTTGTAGACCTGGCTAGCTAGCTTGGTGTCACTCATAGACCCTCGAAGCTAAGATCCTGGGCACACATCACGTAGGCACGAGGCAGTGACGCTCAAGAGGCCAACTTGCGGCGCTTCTCGACCAGGTCGAGCAAGTCACCGATCTTGGTGAGGCCGACGAGCTGATCGTCGGGCAGCTGAATGCTCAGTTGCTTCTCCATCTCACCGACGAGCTCGAGGATGCCGAGTGAGTCGATGCCGAGCGAGCTGATCTCGGTCAGCTCGCTGAGCCCCTTGATGTCGCGCTCCGCAATCTCGGTGGCGGTCTTCTCGAACAAACCAATCAACTCAGTCCGCGTCATTCTGATATCTCCTGCGCGTCCGCCGCTGCACCATTCGGTGCCGCGCCGTGCGTGCTCGCAACAAACTGACCGCTCGTCCACAGAGCTTTGGTCTTACGGCGCTGCGGCTTGCCACTCGATGTCTTCGGCAGCGTGCCCAGCGCAACTAGCTCGACCTTGAACGGCTGCAAACCGATCTCGTCGAGCACCCGCTTCGGAATCTCTTCGCGCAACGCGCCGGCCTGCATGCGTGAGGTCTCGGCGAGGATGACGAGCTTCTCTTCGCCATCTTCAGTGATGCCGAACGCGACCACGTTGTCGCGGCGTGTCCCCTCGATCTGCGCGACGCACCACTCGATGTCCTGCGGATAGAAATTGCGGCCGCGGACGATGATCACGTCCTTGAGCCGCCCGCAGATGTACAGCTCGCCGTTCGCGAGGTAGCCGAGGTCGCCGGTGTAGAGCCAACCCTGCTTGAAGCTCTCGGCCGAGGCTTCCGGGTTTTGATAGTAGCTCTCGCACACGCTCGGGCCGCGCGTGATGATTTGACCCACCTGGCGCTCGCCGAGCGGGTTACCCGCGTGCGGGTTGTTCACATCCACGATGCGCACTTCGTGATCCTCGAACACGGTGCCGCAGCACACGATGTCGTTGCCCGGCGCGCCATCGGCGGCCGGAGTCGCTTTGCCCGCCTGCAGCGCGTCGGGGGCAACGCGATCGGCGTGCACCGCATCGGTCAGCTTGGTGAAGCTGATCGCGAGCGTGCCTTCCGCCATGCCGTAACAAGGCAACAGGTACTCCGGCTTGAAGCCGGTCGGCGCGAGCTTGTCGGCGAACGCGCGCAGCGTGCCGACCTGGATCGGCTCGGCGCCGCACCCGGCGACGCGCAAGCACGACAGGTCGAGGCCTTGCAGGTCGCGATCCTTCAAGCGCTTGGCGGCCAGCGCGTAACCGAAGTTCGGCGCGTACGTGAGCGTCGCGCGATGGCGATGCGCGGCCTCGAGCCAGACGCGCGGGCTGCGCGCGAAGCTCGACGTCGGCAGGAACACCACCGGGATGTCGGTGAACAGCGGACCGAACACGAAGCCGATGAGGCCCATGTCGTGGAACAACGGCAGCCAGCTGATGCCCTTGTCGCCGGCCTGCGGGTTCGCCTGCAGGCCCTCGTACATGAACGCGCGGCAGTTCGCGGCGAGGTTGCGGTGCTTGACGACCACGCCCTTGGGCAACGACGTCGAGCCCGAGGTGAACTGCAAGAACGCGATGTCGTCGGGCGAAATCTCGACCGGAGGTAGCGCTTCGCCTTCGGCGGCGGCCGACAGCATCTTCATGTCGATCAGCTGGGTCACGCTCGGGCAGCGCGGCACGGCATCGCGCACGTGCGGCTCTTGCTGCTCGGTCGTCACGATCGCCGCCGAGCCGGCCGCGTTCGTGATGTGCGCGACGGTGTCGACGTAGCCGTCCGAGGCCTTGAAGCCCAGGCGCGGATAAATCGGCACCGGCACCACGCCCGCCAGCACGGCGCCCAGCAGCGTCAGCACGAAGTCGTCGCTCTCGGCGACGATCAGGCTGATGCGGTCGCCCTTCTTCAGGCCGAGCCGGCGCAGGCCGTAGCTGCGCTTCAACGCTTCGGCATGCAGCGCATGGAAGCTGTAAAAGCGCTCAGCGCCCTGGGTATCCACGAACGTGAAACCACGTTCGTGCGTATTCGCGAGGGCCTCGACTGCAGCAGCCAATGTTGGTGCTACGCGTCTGGCCGTGCGATCCGGCCATTCGGCCGAAGTTCTGCGCACGTCCGCCATAATAGAGTGCGCCTCTTTTGTCCGGTTGCCTGTGTGCTGTCAAGACAGTGGCGTGGGGTCGAGGCGGTCCGAAAACGCGTACGCGGCGCGCTTCATCGAGCACACGACGATCATTGATTGAAACTGGCCAAACGGCCGGCGCGCTTTTTGAATTTCATCGAGCGCGCGCGAGCACGCTCGACAACGGCACTTCAGCGCAGCGCGCTCGCAGCTTCGACCGGCACGCCCTGCAGCGCGCGATGAATCGCCTCGAGCAGCGCGGGGCCGGTGACCGGCTTCTGCACCACGGCGTCGGCGAGCGCTGCGATCGGCGGCTCGACCATTTGCCCGGACAGAAACAGAATGCGCACGCGTGGCGACAGCGCGCGAATCCGCGCGATGAACGTCTCGCCCGCGCCGCCCGGCATCGAGCGATCGAGCAGCACGGCTTCGACGCTCTGGCGCGACAGCACCTCGAGCGCCGCGTTGCCATTCTCCGCGAGCAGGACCGTCATACCCGCCTCGCTCAGCACGTAGCTGAGCGTCGTGCGTACGGCAGCCTCGTCGTCGACCAGGAGCACCCGGCGCCCCGACGCCTCC
>Ga0114940_10001088_pt1 | contig 10520 bp, 9 predicted proteins | sample ColdCreekSource_FD_87195 | JGI IMG/M metagenome (GOLD analysis project Ga0114940, IMG submission 87195) | Groundwater microbial communities from Cold Creek, Nevada to study Microbial Dark Matter (Phase II) - Cold Creek Source | ecosystem: Environmental > Aquatic > Deep subsurface > Groundwater ...
AGCGGCTTGCCGGGTTTGATCGCGATCCGCCAGAAATCGAGCATCGCACCCCAGTCAGTCAGAACTGGGCGAACAATGTCATGGTTTCCCACTGAGGCCCCACCAGTGGTGACGATCACGTCGGCGACCGATGCCGAATCAAGGGCCGCGCGCAAGTCCTCGGCCTGATCCGGGACCGGGCCGATCCGCGTTACTTCGCAGGGCAGCGTAGCCAACATTGCTTGCAACATTGCCGCGTTGCTGGCGGGCACCTGATGCGATGCACAGCAATCGGGATCGACCGCCAGTTCGTCCCCGCAATCGATCAGGGTCACGCGCGGCATGCGGCGCACGGGCAGGTGCCGCAGTCCGGCGGTCAAGGCCAACGCTACGACCGCGGGGGTGACGCTTGCGCCGAGCGGGATAAGCAAATCTCCCTCGGCAAAGTCACTGGCGGCGCGCCGGATATGGCGGTCTGCGGGCGAGGGTGGGTTGCCGATGAGTCGCAGGTTTGCGCCATCGCGCGCCACGTCTTCCTGCACGATTACCGCTGCCGCACCATCAGGCAGCACCGCGCCGGTGGATATCCGCACAACCTGGCCGGGCTGGATCGCTCCGCTGAAAGGATGCCCGGCCGCGCTTTCGCCGATCACTTGCCAGGGCCCGGTGAGATCGCCCGTAGCAACTGCATAACCGTCCATCGCCGATAGATCGCGCGCTGGCTGAGTGCGGTTCGCGACCAACGGCTGCGCGAGGTAGCGCCCGAGCGCGCCAGACACGTCGACTCGCTCGATCCGCAAGGGTTCCACCAGCGCGAGCAGCCGCGCTTGGGCTTCCTCCAGCGCGAGCGGCGGGGCGTTCACAGCGCCGCTTGCCAATCGCCCGACTTGCCGCCGCGCTTTGCGATCAGCCGCACACCCTCGATCACCATGCCCTTGTCGAGCGCCTTGGCCATGTCGTAGATTGTCAGAAGTGCGATTGAAGTAGCTGTCATTGCTTCCATTTCTACCCCGGTCTTGCCGGTGAGCGAAGCCGTTGCGGTGACGCGCACAGCATCGGCCTCGACCGCAAAGTCGAGCGTCACCGCATCGAGCGCGAGCGGGTGGCACAGCGGGATCAGTTCTGCGGTTTTCTTTGCAGCCATGATCGCGGCGATCCGTGCGGCGGCGAGCACGTCGCCCTTGGGCACAGCGCCATCGCGGATGGCCTCCAATGCCTCAGCCGACATGCGAATTAGGCCGGAAGCCACCGCGACGCGCTGGGTCGCTACCTTGCCGCCAACATCGACCATCCGCGCGTTGCCCTGGTCGTCGAGGTGCGTGAGCTTAGCCACCGAGCAAAGCCTTGGTCGCCGAGGCAACGTCATCCCGCCGCATCAGGCTTTCACCGACGAGGAAGGTTTTCACATCGCTGCGTTCGAGCCGCAACAAATCGGCGTGAGCGTTGATCCCGCTTTCGCTAACCAGCAGTGTGCCTTCCGGAGCCAGCGGAGCAAGTCGTTCGGTCACAGCAAGGTCGGTTACGAAACGCTTGAGATCACGGTTGTTCACGCCGATCAGCCGCGAATGGAGCTTTGCGGCGCGTTCCATTTCGGCTTCGTTGTGAACCTCGACCAACACGTCCATCCCGCGTTCGCGCGCAGCGGCTTCAATCTCGCCCATCTGCGCATCGTCGAGCGCGGCGACGATGATCAGGATCGCGTCCGCCCCGATCGCGCGGGCTTCGGCGACCTGCCAGGGATCGACCATGAAATCCTTGCGCAGAACCGGCAGATCGCAGGCCGCGCGGGCGGCGATAAGGTAGTCCTCGTGACCTTGGAAGTAGGGCGCGTCGGTGAGGACCGAGAGGCACGCTGCACCGCCTGCTTGATAGTCTCGTGCGTGCGCTGCTGGATCGAAATCAGCTCGGATCAGGCCTTTCGAAGGGCTGGCCTTCTTGATCTCAGCGATCAGCGCGAAGCCGTCAGCTGCCTTGGCACGCAAGGCTGCCTCAAATCCGCGGGGGGCGGTTTGCGAGGCAGCGCGGGCGTCAAGTGCGGCGAGCGAAGCCAGCGGCTTGCGCGCGGCAACTTCCTCGCGCTTAGTGGCGCAGATTTCGGCGAGTTTGTCGGTCATTTTACAGCTTCAATCCAGCAGTCGAGCAGCGCATTGGCAAGCCCCTTGTCGAGCGCTTCGGCGGCTTCTTCCACGCCATCGAGCCAGCCCTCGACCTGACCCGCTACCAGCAGAGCGGCGGCAGAATTGAGCAGGACAGCATCACGATAGGCCCCGGCTTCGCCCTGCAAAAGGCGACGCAGCGCGGCGGCGTTGTAGGAAGCGTCACCGCCGCGCAGGTCTTCGAGCGGGTGCGGGGTGAGGCCGGCATCGTCGGGCCGCACTTCGGTGGCGATACCATTCAAGCCGATCTGGGTGAGATAGCTCGTCCCGGCGATCGACAGCTCGTCCAGCCCTTCAGCGCCCGATACGATCAGCGCGGCTTCGGTGCCGAGTAGCCGCATTGCGTCGCGGTATAGCGCGAGCAACGAGGGATGGGCCACACCGACCAGTTGGCGCGTCACGCCGGCAGGATTGGCGAGCGGACCGCAGAGGTTGAAGATCGTCCGCCGCCCGAGCGCCTTGCGGATCGGCGCGACCGTGCCGAGTGCAGGATGGTGCGCCTGCGCGAACAGGAAGGCGATGCCAAGGTCAGGCAGGGTTCTCTCGGCCAACTCCGACGCGCGGGCGAGGTTCAGTCCCAAGGCTTCGAGCGTATCTGCTCCGCCCGCAAGGCTGGAGGCTGCGCGATTGCCATGCTTGGCGACCGGCACGTCGCAGGCCGCGACGACCAGCGCGACGGCAGTGGAGACGTTCAGGCTGTGCTGGCCATCACCGCCGGTGCCGCAAACGTCGATTGCGCCTTCGGGTGCGGAAATCCGCTTCATCCGGGTGCGCATCGAGGTGACGAGACCAGCCACTTCTTCAGCCGTCTCGCCGCGATCGGCAATCGTGACGAGCGTTTCGGCAATTTCGGCATCTGGCATTTCGCCGTCGAGCATCCGCCCGAACAGCGCCTCGGCATCGGCGAAAGAAGAACTCACGCCAGCTCGCGGACCGGCAGACCGCAGACCTTGAGGAAATTCGCCAACATCGCGTGGCCGTGCTCGGTAGCGATGCTTTCCGGGTGGAACTGGACCGAATGGATCGGCAGAGTCTGGTGGCGGAAGCCCATCACGTGTTCATCATCGCTGGTCGCGTTGACCACCAGGCACTCGGGTACTTGTTCGACGATTAGCGAATGGTAGCGCGTGGCGATGAAGGGTGAGGGCAAGCCTTCGAACAGCCCGGTACCGTCGTGCGTCACCGGCGAGACTTTGCCGTGCATCAGCCCGCCGCGCACCACCTTGCCGCCGAACCATTGCCCGATCGACTGGTGGCCGAGGCAGACGCCGAGCAGCGGCTTTCCGGCATCGGCGCAGGCACCGACCAGATCGAGGCTGATCCCGGCTTCGTTGGGCGTGCAAGGGCCGGGGGAAAGCAGGAACCCCGCCGCGCCGCTCGATATGGCTTGTCCGGCCGAGATCGCATCGTTGCGTACGACCTCGACCTCGGCACCCAGTTCCATCAGATAATGGACCAGGTTCCAGGTGAAGCTGTCGTAATTGTCGATGACGAGTATCATGGCGTCCGCGCCTTGGACTGGAAGCGTCGCGCAATCAAGTGACGGACTTGCCCGCAAACCGGTCGCTCGCCCGCACCAATCCGTCGGTAATGCCGGGTTCTGTAAAAAGGTGCCCGCCGTCCGGGACGATCTGCAACTCGACCTCAGGCCAGGCCTGCTTGAGCGCCCAGGCCGCCGCCGGGGGCGTGCAGCAATCGTGGCGACCCTGGACGATAATCCCGGGAATGCCGCGCAACTTGTGCGCATCCCTCAGCAGTTGCCCTTGCTCCAGCCAGCAGTGGTGGCGAAAATAGTGGTTCTCGATTCTCGCGACCGCGACGGCGTGATCGTCGGCGGTGAAGTCGGCCATCATTTCCGAATCGGGCAGCAAAGTGACGGTCAGTCCCTCCCAGGTGCTCCACGCTTTGGCGGCGGCGAGGCGGACGGAGGCGTCGTCGCTGGTCAAGCGGCGGTAATAGGCATCGACCAGATTGCCACGCTCGGCCTCGGGGATATGTCCGGTGAAATCGGTCCAGCCTTCGGGATAAAGCTCGCTCGCACCGTATTTGTAGAGCCAGTCCTCCTCGCTGGTGCTGGCGAGAAAAATTCCGCGCAGCACCAGTTCGGTGACGCGTTCGAGATGGGTTTCGGCATAGGCGAGGCTGAGGGTCGAACCCCACGAACCGCCGAACACCAGCCAGCGATCGTGTCCGGCCATGACGCGGAGCCGTTCCATGTCCGCGACGAGATGCCAGGTGGTGTTGTTCTCAAGGCTGGCGAACGGGGTGGAGCGCCCGCAGCCGCGCTGGTCGAACAGCAGCACATCGTAAAGCGCCGGATCGAACTGGCGGCGCTGTCCCTCGCTACAGCCGCTGCCGGGGCCGCCGTGGAGAAACACCGCCGGCTTGCCGCCAGGTGTGCCGCAGCGTTCCCAGTAAAGCGAATGGCCATCGCCGACATCGAGCATCCCCGATGCGTAAGGTTCGATCGGTGAGTAGAGAGTGCGCAGCTCGCTCATTTCGTTGCCATCAGCTTGGTCAGATCGCGCCTCCAGAACTTGGCCCAGGTGTGTGTGCCGTGGCCCTTGGTTTCGGGAGTTGCCGGAATCAGGATGAACCGCGCCCGCTTCATCAGCCGCGCGTGCTGCTGCGCCATGCCGAGCTCGGGCGGGTTGATGAAATCGTCGGCGCTGTTGATCCAGAGCACTGGAACGGTGATCTTTGCGAGCCCCGGCAGCGGATCGTAATTGCGCGAGCTGTCGAGCTGGTAGATCTGATCATTGGCGTCGAGGTCACTTGCGGCGCGAGCTGCGTAGTTCGAGGCGAGGAACGCTTCGGCCTTCTCGCGCGTCGGATAATCGACCTGCTGCGCCAGCGCATTGCCGCCCGCGATCATCGACAGATAGCGTGCGGTGCGAAGCCCGCTCTCGGGCGCTGCCTTGTAGTTGCCACCATTCCACACCGGATCGGCCTTGATCGCGTCGATCGACATCTGCCGCCACATCCGGTTGCGTCCCGCAATCGCGGTGGCGTTGCAGGCGAACGGCGCAAGCCGCTCGGCAAAGCCGGGATAGGTCGCGCCCCAGACAAAGGCGTGCATGCAGCCCATCGAGGTGCCGAGGATCACCTTGAGCCGATTGACGCCCAGCCCTTCCGTCAGCAGCCGCTTCTGCGCCGCGACCATGTCGTTGTAGGTATAGCGCGGGAAGGCCATGCGCTGACCGTCGCTCGGCTTGGAGCTTTGCCCGTGACCGATGTTGTCGGGCAGGATCACGTACCATTTGGCGATGTCGAATGGCTGGCCGGGGCCGTAGAGTTCATCGGCGAACTGCGCGCGGAAGAACTGCTTGCCGCTGCCCCCGGTGCCGTGGAGCACCATTACCGCGTTCTCGACCTCTCCCGCCGCATTGCGCCGCGGCGTGCCGAGCGTGGTGACGTGCATCCGTATATCCATCGTCTCACCGGTCTCGAACTGGAAGCCGGGCAAGGTGACATCGCGTTCGGACGATCGAGCGGCCCAATCCTCAGCCAGCGCCGGGGTGGCGATCAAGGCGAGGAGGGCGAACAGGAGAGCGCGCATCGATCTATCCCTTGAGCCGCGCGGCGAAGATTTCGACCACGCTGTTGCCGGTCTCGTCGACCACCTTGCTGGCGACAGTCGCCTTGGCGAAATCCGAAGTGAGGGTGCGGAAATCGGGCTTATCCGCTTGCGCCAGCGCGGTGATGATCGCGGCGATGTCGTCCCCGGTCTGCCCGTACGTGGCGAACACATCGGTCGTTGCGCCCATGTAGCGCATTGCCAGCGTCTGGTATGGCTCAGCCATTCCGCTCAGCGTCGCTGCCGACGCTGCCCGGACCGATGCAACGAATTCGGTGTTGATCGGACCCGGCTCGACCAGGCAAACATCCACGCCAAATTGCCTGGCGAGCGGAGCCAGCCCCTCCATCATGCCTTCAACTGCGAACTTGGCCGCACAATAGGCCTCGTTGAACGGCTGACCCAGTAGCCCGCCGACGCTGGTGACGCTGATCACTCGGCCCGAACCTTGCGCCCGCATATGCGGCAAGACAGCCTTGGTAACATTCCACACGCCAAAAAAGTTGGTTTCCATGGTGCGGCGCAGGTCTTCGTCCGGGGTCTGCTCGACCGAGCCAAGGAACCCTGCTCCCGCATTGTTGACCAGCAGATCGATCCGGCCGTGACGGCCGAGAGTAGAGGCCACGGCGCCTTCGATCGAATGCGCCTCGGTTACGTCGAGCTTGATCAAGTCGACGGTGGCGCCTGCATCTTTCGCTGCTTGATCGAGCAGGTCGCGCTTGGCGGTATCGCGCATCGTTGCGACGACCGTGTAACCAGCCTGCGCCAGCCGGACCGCGGTGTGGAGGCCAACTCCGGTCGAACATCCCGTAACAAGCGCTACTCTCTGGTCGGCCATCGCTGGAATCCTCTTGTTATTGTCCGTAACCGGCTTCTCCGGCCACTCGTACCGCTTCTCTGGCGGCGGCGATCAGTGCTCCGGCCTTGGCTTCGCATTCGCGCTGCTCATAGGCCGGGTCGCTGTCGGCGACGATGCCCGCCCCGGCCTGGACATGCAACACCCCGTCCTTGATCACCCCTGTGCGCAGCACGATGCAAGTGTCGAGATTGCCATCGGGCGAGAAATACCCGACTCCGCCTGCGTATGCACCGCGGGTTTCGTGTTCGAGTTCGGCGATAATTTCGCAGGCACGGACCTTGGGTGCGCCGCTGACCGTGCCCGCCGGGAAGCCCGCGAACACCGCGTCGAGCGCATCGTGCTTCGCCGCATCGAGCTTGCCGACCACGTTGGAGACGATGTGCATGACGTGGCTGTAGCGCTCGACAGTATAGCTCTCGGTCACTTCGACCGTCCCTGCCTCAGCCACCCGGCCGACGTCGTTGCGGCCAAGATCGAGCAGCATCAGGTGCTCGGCGCGTTCCTTGGGATCGGCGAGCAGGCTGGCTTCGTTGGCGCGGTCTTCCTCCGACGTCGCGCCGCGCGGCCGCGTTCCCGCAATCGGCCGGATCGTCACTTCGCCGTCGCGGACGCGGACGAGGATTTCGGGACTCGACCCGGCGAGCGCAAAGCCCGGGAAATCGAGGAAGAACAGGAACGGAGAGGGATTGATCCGGCGCAGCGCGCGGTAGAGATCAAGCGGGGGCAGGGTGAAGGGCGTGGTGAAACGCTGCGCCAGCACCACCTGGAAGATGTCGCCGGCCTCGATGTAGTCCTTGGCGCGCAGCACCATGTCGCGATAGACGCCGTCGGCCAGCACCGGGGTCAGCGCTGGCTCAGGCAAATTCGGTGCGTGTTGCGGCGCTGGAACAGCTTCGCCAAGCCGCCGCAATGTCTCGTCGATCCGATCGCCAACCGCATCAATCGCGTGCTCGGGCGCAGTGTCGGACGGCCAGATCGGCGCGACGCAGAACAGGGTGTCGCTCAGCCGGTCGAACACCAGGATCAGTTGGGGTCGCACAAAGAACATGTCGGGCACGACAAGCTCGCTCTGCGCTGGGCGCGGGAGCTTTTCGACCAGGCCGATTGTCTCGTAGCCGAAATAGCCGACCAGGCAGGCCAGCACCGGCGGCAACGCATCTGGGACCGCGATGTGACACGAAGCCACCAGTGCGCGCAGTTCGGTGAGGCTATCTCCGGCCAGGGCCGCGAAAGCCCCCCGGTCATGCGTCCATTGCCGGTTGATTTCGCACTCTCCGCCGGTCGCGCGGAACACGAGGTCCGGATCGAGCCCGAGCAGGCTGTAACGGCCCCGCACTTCGCCGCCCTGGACCGATTCGAGCAGGAAGTCGCCGCGCTGCGCCACGATCAGCTTGGCAGCAGCGCCAACCGCCGTTTCGGTATCGGCGACAGCGCGGCGCCAGACCAGCGCAGGCCGCCCAGCTGCCAGTTCCGCAGCAGCACCGATGCTGTTTTCAAGCCGCGAACCGGTCACGCGCCGGTCCCGGTCAATTGCTGCCGGTCAGGCTGGAGCGGACCGCATTGATTGCGGCCTGGTTTCGCTCGACCCCGACCTCTGCCGCCATCGCCGCGATCAGCTGATCGGTATATTCCTTGCCAACCGAATCCGAGAGTTCCTTCTGCAGCCCGGGGAGGTTAGGGTTAGTCGCTTCGACCTTGCCCGGAACGATCCCGTCCAGCTTGAGCACGTACCAGCCGCGATTGCGCGGTGCGCCCATCAACTTGATCGAGCCCTTGCTCATCCCGAACAGCACCTGCAGCGGCGGCGGCACGCGCTGGCCATAGCGCTGCAATTCAGGGCGGACCATGTCGACCCGATCGACCGGAGGCAGGGTTGCACCCAGCGACGCCATTGCCGCTGAAATATCGACGCCCTTCTTGAGCGCGGCCTCAAGCTTTTGCGCGGCTGCCTTTGCGGCGACGGTGCCCTTGGAAAGCTGGACGTCCTGAATGACCTGCGCGCGAACTTCGGTCAGCGGTGCGGGGGCAGCTTCGGTCAGCGAGCCAACATCGAAGACCATGAAGGTCTTGCCGGGTTCGATTTCGGCGATCTGGGGCTGGCCCTCGCCTTCCATCGCGAAGGCGGTACTCAGCACCGGCGCAAGGGCGGCGGGAGCCGTCTCGCCCGGCTTGTCGTAAACGGTGCCGTTGGCGAGCAGGGCCGGGGTAGTGCTAAGCGTCAGCCCGAGCTTCTTGGCGACATCGCCCAGTGCCGAGCCGTTGTCGAATTCTTCCTCGATCTCAGCCGAGAAATTGGTCAGGGCGGTGCGGCGCTTAACTTCAGCGAGTTCCTTGGCGATTTCGTCCCGCGCCTGGGCAAGGGTCCTTCCCGGCGTGCCTTCGATCGCGTCGATGCGCATCAGGTGCCAGCCTAGGCCGCTGCGGGTCGGTGCGGCAATCGCACCGCGCGCTGCTGCAAATGCTGCGTCAGCGACAGCAGGGGAGGATTGGCCGGACAAGGCGGCCTTGTCGATTGCTTCAAGCGTCGCCGTGCTAAGACCTTTGCTGGTCGCCGCTGTTTCAAGTGACTTGCCGCCTTTGACCTCGGCTAGAACGGCCTTTGCCGCCGCTTCGGTGGGCAGGATCAATTGCGTGATCTTGCGCTTTTCAGACGCAGCATACTTCGCGCTGTTCGCGGCATAGCGGTCGGCGATTTCCTTGTCGGTCGGCGCAGCAACAGTGCCGAGCGCCGCGTCGGTGAATTGCGCGTAACGGATCACGCGACGTTCAGGGCGGAGGTAGTCGCTCTGATGCCCGGCGTACCAGTCAGCCAGTTCCTTGTCGGTCGGCGGCGTCTTTGGCGCAAAGGCAGCCGATGGCAGTAGGGCGATCGCGCCGGTGCGGCGTTCCGTCAGGATACCCGCATAGCGCATCGTCGCATCGCGCGGCATCACAGCTGCAATATCGGCGCCGGTCAGCAGCAATCGGGCGCTGAGCCCCTGGGCAAGCTCTTCGCGCGCCATGGCCTCGGTCAGACCGCGTTGGCCAACCATTTGGCGGAACAGGTCGGGATTGAACTTGCCGTCAGCGCCCTTGAACGCGGCGATCTGGTTGAGCTCGCTGTCGATCAGCCGGTCACCGGGAGAAAAGCCGTTGTCCTTAGCCCAGACCCGCAACGTCACGCGATTGATCAGATCGGTAAGTACCCCATCAAGTCCGCCATCGGCGAGGAAGGCTTTCATCGTCAGCTGCGGGTTTTCTTGCCGCATGTTCTCTACCGTCGAAGTGACCCGGCGTGAGAGATCGCCGGTGCCGATCCGCTGGTTGCCGACCATCGCTACCCGGTCACCCCCGGCGACCCCGCCGAAGCTGCCGGACGACGCGACGTCGCCGCTGGCAAAGGCAATCGCGATCAGCACGAGGAAGCCAAAGGTCAGCGCCAGGCCGAGCTTCGAATTGAACATTCTGCGGAAGAACTGGATCATCGGGGATTGTCACCTGAAGTCGTGCGCCGAAATCTGACGCTTGGGCGCGGCTTTACGGACCTACGCCGTGCACCGCAATATCCCGGACGCGGCAATGTCGGTTTTGCGCTCTACCGGCGGGCAGAACCGGATTTCGTCGCATCGCCTTTGACAAGCCGGGGGCCGCTCGCCTAGGCGCGCCCCACAGGGAGCGGCGGGAAGCCCCGCCAGTTCAAAACATCAGAGAGACGCAAATGACTGGCCGACCCTACATTGTCGGAAACTGGAAGATGAACGGTTCGCGGGCGATGCTGGCCGAAGCGCGGGCGATTGACCGCGGGGCCGCGCGTGTGCCCGGGGTCCAGGTTGCCATTGCGCCGCCGTTCACCTTGCTGGCGACGATGGCCGAAGCGGTGCAGGAAATCGGCGTGGGCGGGCAGGATTGGCCCGCCGTGGCCGCCGGGGCGACGCTGTTCCTGCTGCCCGTCATGATCTTCACCATCGTC
>Ga0114940_10001089_pt1 | contig 10516 bp, 8 predicted proteins | sample ColdCreekSource_FD_87195 | JGI IMG/M metagenome (GOLD analysis project Ga0114940, IMG submission 87195) | Groundwater microbial communities from Cold Creek, Nevada to study Microbial Dark Matter (Phase II) - Cold Creek Source | ecosystem: Environmental > Aquatic > Deep subsurface > Groundwater ...
AACCTTTCGACGGTTGACAACCGCTCAGGGTTTGAACATGGAATGGGATCTCAACAAAATTTTTGTAAGTGGTGGCTATCAGCGTGATGCTTTCAAAAGCCTGGAAAACGAGCGTTTTACATTTCTGAATCACACCTCCCACAGCCTGAATGCCATGGCGGGCGTACGGATCTCTCCAACTCTGAACGCGGGAGTCTTGAGCTCCTATTCCTATACGACCTATGAGGAGTCCACGCAAAATGGCAGCAACGGCTACTCAAGCGGGCTGTTTGCCAGCATGGTGCTAACGGAATATCTGTCGACGGGAGCCATGGCAAGCTTTCAGGGTTCTGATTTTGAGCGGGGAGGAAAGATTGGTGACAATACAGATTTCGGATCCATGGTTTATTCCCTGTCACTGGCACACAAGCTGAACCGCTGGGTGGATCACTCTGTGGCTTTCCGGAGGTTTACAACATTGGGCATTGGTTCGAATTTCACAGACATCCGTGAAGTGACTTATGATCTGCGGCCGGATATCCTTCGCGATATCAAAACAACATTCAGCTTCGGTCACCAATGGTCTGAAGATTCACAGTCTCTGACTGCTGAGAAAAGAACCAACTACACCCTGAGCACACAACTGGGCTACCAGCTTATGGAAGCAACCATGGTTAACCTGACCTATCAGCGAACGGAAAAAGCCTCCGACCGCCTCGACAGCAGTTACGAACAAAATCGCGTTACCCTGGCGGTCAGTCATCAATTTTAGCCCACATCTCTCACCATAAGATGAAAATCCCGCCAATCCATAGCTGTGTCCGCCGAGGCGGACACAGTCAATTCTGCCCTCGGCGTTTCACAGAAACGCCGCTACAACGGTGAGAAATATGGGTTAAGACGATCATCTTATGACAATCATTCGATCCACCCGCCGATTCTCCACAGGACCGTTCTTGTTGGTGGCAGTGTGCGGTGGGCTTGGCTTGAATGGTTTTGGATCGGATGGAGAGGCGTTTGTGACGAATACAGCGCCAATTAATACGGTGCCGTCCAATGTGGTTCCAATCAATACCGTGCCGGCTCATGCAGTGCCGGTGAACACGGCACCGATCCAGTCTCGTCCCATCACCAATGCGGTGTCCGTTCTGACCAATGCAGTATCCGCTCTCAATAAAGATGAGTATGTCATATCCGTGGGTGACAAACTGAACTATCGTGTGATTGAAGATCGCGAGGAAGCAAAGGTTTTAGCGGTATCCGCATCGGGAGAGATCGAAGTTCCCTATCTCGGCCGCGTGGTGGTTGCCGGGAGGACAGTTTCCCGGGCACGTGAGGAGATTAGGGCAGTGTTGGAGAAAGAGCTTTATCAGAAGGATAAAGCGACTGTGGTTCTTTCCATGGAAGAGATGGCGCCAAAATTTTTACCAACCTCCGCCATGGCAAAGCCCAAGCAAATCATGGTTGTGGGTCAGGTAAAATCCCAGGGAATACAGGACATGCCGGTGGATGAAAAATACATGCTCAGCCGAGCGATTTTGAAAGCTGGCGGGTTCGGATCATTTGCGAATTCAAAAAAAGTGGTCATCGTCCGCAAAAAGACCGATGGCAAGACAACCGAACAGATCATTGCCGATGTTGACGCGGTGTTGAAGAACGGAGAACTTGACAAGGACAAGGAACTTCAACCGGATGACATGGTTATCGTCAGGGAAAGACTGATCAATTTTTAATCTTCTCAATGGCATCACTTCCATTTCCAGATCAACCGCCGCCTCCGTTGACCACCAACGTGATGGACCGGATTAACTTTGCCATTCAGTTTGAGAAATACCGCAACATCGTGCTCAAGCGATGGTGGATTTTTGGAATCTGTGTTGTTATCCCGATGATTTACCGGGGATATATTTCCTATAAAGAGCCGGATATCTACGTGGCGACGGGGAGCATGATGGTCAGCCCGCAAATCCGTTCACCGGTGGGTGATGCCTATGTGGAGGAGGCAGCCAACTTTTACGGCACGCAGGTTAAACTGATGCATAGCTCGGCAGTGACTGGTCCTGCGGCCGAGAAGCTTGTGGATTTTGCGAAGAAATTCGGCATTACCTCCAGTCCCGGTTTGTCCGTGATCCAGGAACGGAACACAGCCATCTTTCGCTTCAGCGCGACGAGCACCTCTCACGAATATGCGAGGCTGTTTCTGAACCAGGTGATGGATGAGTACATTGTCTACAAGAAAAAGATGCGTGAGCAGACCTCCGGAAGCGTTGCAGCCATCATCCTGCGTGAGGTGGATCGACTGAACAAGGAGCGCCAAAAGGCCGAAGCAACCCTTCTCGAGTTCCAAAAGCAAAACAACATGATTTACATTGAGGGGCAGGGGACCCTTGCCTCCCAGTATATGCTGGACCTCAAGCGGCGACTGGCGGAAGTGCGCACAGAAATCGACCTGCTGGATACGGAAACGAACGAGCAGACGTTGAATCGTGCCCCGATCATACCCTTGGTGGATGGTGTGAAGTCTGCGTCCAGTGGAAAGGACGAGCCTCAAAAAGGCGAGGAACAGGAGCTTATCCCTTCTCCTAAAAATCTGAAGCTGCCATCCGACGGTGCGAGCATTAAAAATGAGATCACTCTCCTTCGTGCTGAACGGGACGATTTGTTGAAGAATCTCCAGCCAAAACATCCAAAAATTGTTCGGATTGATGAGGAAATCCAGCGCAAGGAACGCCTGTTGAGGGTTCTTCGTGAACAAAACAAGGAGCAGATTGCCTTGTATCGGGAATCGCTTATGAAACAGAGAGAGGCACTGGAAAAGAGCCTCGTTGACTGGGAAAAGCAGGCTTTTGAAGCCAATCAAAAAGCGAGCGAATTCGCGTTTCTTAAATCCAATCTCTCTCCTATCAAGGAGCTCCACGATATCCTTTCGAAGCGAGTCCAGGAAATCGATATCAGCAGCAGTGTTGGACAGGAAATCATCCAGATCAACGAGCCGGCCACGGCTTCTCCCACAGCCATTGCCCCCAACCGAACACGGGATGTAATGGTGACAGGCGGGCTGGGGCTTCTGTTGGCCCTCGCGATCATTTTTGTGCTTGAGCGGTTTGATGACCGCGTGAAAAATCTGGATGAACTGCAGGATATGCTTCAGGAAACCGTGCTTGGGCAGGTTCCCATGATCCCTGGGCATGGGGATGACTCCCTGTTGATGGTGAACCTTCCACCACAGAACATATTTTCGGAAGCCTTCCGCAACATCCGTTCATCATTGATGTTTTCTCCAACAGGCGGGCAGGCACGCACGATTGTGGTTACCAGCGCGATCCCGAACGATGGAAAAACCACATGTGCTGTGAATCTGGCAACCTGTCTGGCTCAGGCTGAAGGAGGGCGGACGCTGTTGATCGATGCGGACATGAGAAAAATGAACATCCACAATTATTTCAAGATGGAGAACGGCATGGGGCTGTCCGAGGTTCTGAGCGGCCAGGCCGATCTGACGGAGTGTGTGGTGCCGACAAGCGTTCCCAATCTGGATCTTCTGAGGGCCGGAGCCACACCGCCCAATCCTGGCGAGCTGATCCTGAGCAAAAATTTCAAGCATCTCCTGGAAGATTCCTCCCGGATATATCAGCGCATCGTGATTGACACGCCGCCCGCCCTGGCCACCGACGACGCGCTTTCCATCGCCCCGGTGGTTGACGGCGCCATTTTTATTGTAAAGGCAAACCAGACTTCCATTCGCTTTGTGAACCGCGCGATGATCCTCCTGAAGCAACGCGGCGCAAAGATTTTTGGCGTGGTGCTGAATCATATCGACACCACTTCCGCCCACTACTACTACTATTATTATTATACGGGTTATTACAATTATGCGGCTGGACGCAATACGGCAAAGTGTCAGCAGGGGGTCGTTCAAAGTCCTTCTCAAAAACCCGCATGATGCAATTCACCTGCATTTTTCACCGGATTTTTGTAGCGGCGCTACGATGTGTGGCACAGCCGCCCTCGGCTGTGCTCTTCTGAAACACAGGCGATGGCGCCTGTGCCACATTTCAGAAAATTCTTAAGTGAGCAGCATTGAGGTTAATCCGGACCAGGCATGCATGAGAGTGAATTCCTAAACTGATGAACCTGCAGTGTTTTCCAGAACACTGACCGGGGTGCGGTAGCTTTGTCTTCATCCCTCATACGAATCGAATATCGGACTCCTCAGTGGTTTTGTGTTCACACGAAGCCAGCGCACGAGCTTCAGGCGGTTTTGTCTCTCAAAAAACTGACTGACGATACACGACGGAATGTTGGGGACCTGGAAATTTATTTTCCGCGTATCAAGACCAGTATGATGGTTGCCGGTCACGCCCGTTTGGTGCAGCGCCCTCTGTTCCCAAGATACTTTTTTGCAAGGTTTATATGGCAAAAAGCCAGCCGCTTTGTTGTCAGCCGGCCGCAAATCATAGGCCTTGTGCATTTTGGCGAATTGCCGGCCGTTGTACCCCAGCGGGTGATTGAAGATCTGATTGCCTGGAGTCTTAAGAGGGATGTTGAGATCTTTGATCCAACCGCCCATTTGAGCCCCGGACAGCGCGTTCTGATTACAAGTGGTCCGTTCAAAGGCATGGAGGCTGAGTTTATTTTTCATCTCAATGATCAAAAGCGCGTCGCTTTGCTTCTGGATCATCTTCAAAGTCAGGCGCGCCTCATTCTGGACAGGTCACATCTGAAACCAGTGGCTTAGGCGCTTAAATGCTGTCTGAAACCATTATCGCTGCAGACCAGAGGATCCGAACCTGGCAGTATCTGCGTGATCTTTGGAGTTATCGCGATCTGTTTTGGGCTTTGGTGGAGCGGGATATCAAGGTTCGTTACAAACAAACCGTCCTTGGGGTGGCATGGGTGCTGATTCAACCGATTTGCACAGCGGTGGCCTTTTCCATTATTTTCGGGCGTGTAGCAGGGATGGATTCGCAGGGCCTGCCTTATCCACTCTTTTATCTGGCAGCCTTGATACCGTGGACCTGCTTCACCAACGCATTGTCCCAGGCCGCAGGCAGTCTGGAGAGCAGCGCAGGCCTGATCACGAAGGTATATTTTCCACGCCTGATCGCTCCCGGGGCGATGGTGCTTGGAACAGTGGTTGACTTTGCCATCGGCTGGTTTGTCTTCAATGTGGTAGCGATTGTCTGGGGATATTGGGCTGTATTTTACAGTTCCCAGCCAGAGACCGTCAATCAGGTGTATTGGACCTGGAAATTCATTCTGTTTACTCCAATACTCCTTGGACTGCAGTTAAGTGCAGCCATGGGAATTGAGCTTGTCCTGGCAATTTTGAATGCGCAGTACCGGGATGTTCGATATGTCATACCCTTTATGATACAGGTGATGATGCTGGCCAGTCCGGTGATTTACTCCCTCAAGCGCCTTCTGGAGACGCGATGGGGAGAGTGGCTCATGGTATTCGCTTATATCAACCCGATGGCTGGAGTGATCGAAACCTACCGCGCCCTGCTTTTGGGTAATTACATTCCCTACGAGCTGCTTGCCTGTAATTTTTTCATGGCAGTGAGTCTTCTTTTCCTTGGCATTATTTTTTTCCGGACACGCGAACAGCGAATAGTGGATTTATTATGAGTTGGGCAATCCGCGTTGAAGATCTTGGCAAGAAATATCGTCGGGGTGAGGTCCAACCTCTGAACCTCAATTTTCGTGAAGCATTGACTGATTTTACGAAAAACTGTTTATCGCGCCTGAATCCCTTTGGCGCCGGAAGTTCCAGTGCGGATGCGACGCCGTTTTCCGATTCGAAAGCCGGTTCTTCGGATGACCATTCGGAGTTCTGGGCGCTTCGTAATATCAACATGGAGATTCATGAGGGCGAAGTGGTTGGTATCGTCGGGAGAAATGGCGCAGGGAAATCAACGCTTCTCAAAATCATGTCCCGTATTACATGGCCTACATGTGGTGTGGTTCGTTACCGGGGAAAGATGGCTTCTCTCCTGGAGGTGGGTACAGGCTTTCATCGGGAGCTGACAGGGCGCGAGAATATCTTTCTTAATGGTGAAATTCTGGGTATGCGCCGCGCCGAGGTTGCCCGCAAGTGCGATGAAATCGTTGCATTTGCGGAGGTTGAAAAGTTTCTGGATACACCGGTGAAGTTCTATTCAAGCGGCATGTATTTGCGCCTGGCTTTTGCGGTGGCGGCTCACCTGGAACCGGAGATTCTGATCGTCGATGAAGTCCTTGCAGTGGGCGATTGGGCGTTCCAGAAGAAATGCCTTGGAAGAATGAGCGAGGTGGCCAGAAGCGGCAGAACCATCCTGTTTGTGAGCCACAATATGGGGGCGATTGCCGAACTGTGCAATCGCGCGATCCTTCTGCATTATGGAAAGCAACTTGCTCAAGGGCAGGTGACAGATGTGCTGGAAGCTTACTCGCGACTGATCAGCCAGAGTGGATGTCAGACTCAATTATCGGTAAATCCATCCCTTTCGTGTTCAGTCACTGCCGTCAAACTATGTGATGATGAGGGAAGGGAGACTTCCTCATTTGATATTGCCCAGAGCCTTGTTTTTTCCATCACCTATCAGGTGACAACCAGTCTTCAGGGACTTCAGATTACGCTTACGCTGGCTCGAAATATGGTGGATGTGGTCCATTCTTTTGATACGGATCGGATGGACAAACTGCCGCTTCGACAGCCGGGAACGTATGAAGCCAGGCACACCATTCCAAAAATGTTCTTAAAAGCCGGTGTTTATTCGGTTCGCATCACCGCAGGCACGCCGGATCGTTTGATTCAGGATCTGGAATCGGTATTGCACTTTGAGATCGAAGAATTATCACAGAATACGCATATGAAGGGATATCGAAAGGAAAGGGCAGGGCATGTGATTTCCCCTGGCACATGGGAAACCAGGAAGTTGGAATAGCAGCCTGTTAAAACTGGAATGGCATGCATCAACCGGAAATAATGGAAATTCAAAAGGGCATGAAGTTGTTCGGTAACTTCAGGGAATCCCGCTCTTTTCATCAAAGAGCCCGCTCATTTTTGCGGAGGATCCGACGAAAGCTGGGAACTTCTGCCTTCCCGCTTCTGCGTTCATCTGCGAAATCTGCGGATAAAAATCTCAGAGATAAAAATGGATAAACTTGAAGACTCGTGGAATTCGTTTTCATCGGATGTGGCTCTTGGATACCTGAAAACCCACGGCTATCCATCTGAAAACTCCAAAGCCATTGTTCTCGAAATCCTGAAAAAATATTCCGGTACGCGAAAAATATCCGTATTGGATCTGGGGTGCGGCAATGCGCAATTATATGAGCACTTCAAGGCTCGGAAGCTGGATTGTCTTTATACCGGCGTTGATTTCTCTGCGACACTATTGGAGGCGGCAAAAACGATTCATGGGAATGACAGGAGCATACGACTTATTAAAGACGACATCAGTGAATTGGGGATGGTCGATGGAAAATATGACTTTGCCATTTACTCACATGTCGTTGAAATAATGTCTTCACCGGAAAAGTCGCTGCTCAAGGCTAAAAAATTTGCCAGAGGGATCATTATTCGCTTCTTCGAACCACCGGATTTTGAGGATGATACAGTTGAACTCAAAGAGATGGATGTAGGGCAGGGGCGCAAGGTTCCGTATCTTCGCCGAAAGATGGGCAAAGATTACTACCGACTCATTCTCACCAAAATGGGTTGTACGCGTGTAGATGTGTATCGGGATGAATCCGCGAAAGATCAGGTGCATGTCCTGCATTACTGATTCCAGAGCATGGCATGTATTTTAAAAGTTCCCACTGCGAAGGGAAAGGGAGTTGTCACGTTCACAACACAGGAGCGGGACAAGTGCATATTCAGAGACAGGGAGTTGCAGCGGAAGATGGCATCCATGAAGGAAAACTGGGTGGTGGGATTACACCACAACTGGCATGATCACAGCCTGCTTTATAATCCGCTCTTTGATTTTCACATGGCCGGTGAGGAGGATCTCAAGGAGGTAAATGGCAGGGAGATTCCACTCATTCCCATGGACGCCTGCAATTTTGTGCCGGAATGTTTCCAACCCTCGTCCACTGCCAGGTTCTGGGACATTCTCTATATTGCCCGCGCGGTTTACTTTAAAAAAATTCCCGATTTTTTCGACTGCGTGCGGGAGCTTTACGACCGGGGTCATCGGCACCGCATCCTGTTTCTCTGTCCCGTGCCGCCCTACCGCTGGAGCGAGCGAAAGACGGTCTTTTACAACATCCACAAGGTTTACGACAGGATGTTTTCAGAGGAGGAGAAGGATCGGTTCACCCTGCTGACCTTGAATTACCGTTACCCCTTCCCTTTCGATCTGGAAACGCTGGCTTATTTTTACCGTTCCTCCCGGATTTTTGTGCACTTTGCGGATGATGAAAGACGATGTCGCGTGGCGGCCTATGCCTGGTGTTCGGGAATTCCTGTGGTGGGCATGGCCTGCATCGGTTCCCTGTTGCCACCGCCATTGCGCAGAGAACCCTTCTTCTTTGAAGTGCGGGATATGGGGCGCTTTCACGAGCGCATCGAGGAAGCTTTGTCTTCCGTACGGACTCCCTCGTTGAATTTTGATGAAGTGAGGAACTGTCTCGGAGAAAGATCGACCAAGGCTGTTTTCCGTGATCATCTGAAGCGCCTTTTTGAACGGCGGCAACTGGAATTTGAAGATGGATATCTTCTGCTTTCCAACCTGGACCGCCGTCTGGGACGTCATATGAATTTTGGAAACGATCGGAATGTTGTGCCGCTTTCCATGGAGGATTTTCTGAGTATTTTGAAGGAGGGGGAGGAGCGACTCGGGGCTCTGAGAAACTGTCAGGATCCGGAAATGGAAGCGGCGAAATGGAGCCGGTCTTCGGAGAGATCATCGATTTGAAAAAAACAGGTTCCAGAAGAATGATTTTTTGAGAGAACATGGCTTCCATACGGTATTCACCCAGACTCCTGTTCTCACCCTGTTTTACGGAATGGGTGCGGCCGGATCCCTTGTCGTTAGTGGATGCAGGAGCACGAGGAGGGATGGGAGAGCCGTGGTGCCGGGTGGATCATGCCGCCATTCGTGTGATCGGTTTCGAACCTGACCAGAAGGAGTGCGACCGTCTTAATCAGAGCGGTTCCGGAATCATCCAATATCTTCCGACCGCCCTGTGGTCATCCGCGGGAAAGCTGAAAATTCATTGTGCTGCGGTTCCCTCATGTTCCAGTGTTCATCCACCCAATCTGGAAGATCTTCGGCGGTATGAGGATCCGCACTGGAAGCCACGGGAAACCCAACGTGTAATGACGGTGCCAAGTGTTCCCCTTGACAGGATTCTCAAGGAAAAGCAACTGAAGTGCGACTTTCTCAAAGTGGATACTCAAGGGTCGGAATACGAGATTCTGAAAGGAGGATCAGCCACCCTGAAGGGGCAGGTTTTGGGGGTGCTGGTGGAAACATGGACGCAGGAGGTTCATCGCGGTCAACATTTGATGGGGGATGTGTTCAAACTGCTGGTGGACCATGGGTTTTCTCTTTTCGATGTGGGAATTGCGGCTGCCTGGAAACGGAAGATCGGTGCCGGTATAGGGCTTTCCGGAAAATCACAGGTGGTTGGACTGGATCTTCTGTGCTTCAAAAATACGAACCACTGGGACCTCAGGGAGACGAAACCTTTAACCGTGATCAAGGCGGCTGGCATCTTCGAGGTATACGGTTTTCCGGATTACGCGCTGGAACTTCTCGATCAGGCGATGGCATGCGGAGTGGATCCCTTCTTGTTGAAAAAAGCCCGTCAGGTGGTCGTGGAATGTTCACGGAAGCAACGAAATCCATTCAAACAAGGAAGACTGGCGCGTTTGCTGGGGACATCTGAAACAGATTTTGCGTCACTTCATTCCTGATCGGCGCAATACGATGAAAAATGATCCCATGCCAGACCTGCAGGAATTGAAGGTCCATTACAACGCCTCTTTGGATTACATCACTCATCTTCGAAAACAGGGATGGATGGATGACCGGAAGGATCTTTCGAAATTCTGGAAGGAGATTTTGGGGAATCCACTCAGCAAAAATTATCCGGGTTTTGAGGAAATGCTTCGGATGCGACAGGGAGCCACCTGCCCTCTGGCGGACCGGATGTGTGAGAACGTGGAAGCGGAGGAAGCGTATGCACGGGCGGCCTATGCCATTATCCGTCAGACTGTGCCGCAGGACTACTTTGATGGTTGGAAGGAATCGCCGGTGGGCGCCCCGATTGGCTTCGAGTTCAACGGCCATTACCTGAGCGCTGGCGCCATTGTTAGTGCGCTGACCAGTTACCGTATCATCGAATGGTGCCGGAAGAGAAAACTTTTCAATCGGCCATTACGTGTTTTGGAGATCGGGGCGGGCTATGGCCAGGCGGCATGTCAGTTGCTCCAGCAGCTTTCGATCCAAAGTTATGTCATCTGCGACCTGACGGAGAATCTTTTTCTGAGCGCCTTTTATCTTCCGTCAAGCTTTCCGGAAAAGAAGGCTGCCTTTTTGAA
>Ga0114940_10001091_pt1 | contig 10508 bp, 9 predicted proteins | sample ColdCreekSource_FD_87195 | JGI IMG/M metagenome (GOLD analysis project Ga0114940, IMG submission 87195) | Groundwater microbial communities from Cold Creek, Nevada to study Microbial Dark Matter (Phase II) - Cold Creek Source | ecosystem: Environmental > Aquatic > Deep subsurface > Groundwater ...
CGAAAAAGGCGGTCTGACTGTCGCCGCCGCTTGCGGTCCTGATCCGGCCGATCAGATCGGGCCCGAAATGTCCGCCAAGATTGCCGATCGAGTTGATCCAGGCGATCCCTGCGGCCGCCGCCGCGCCGGACAGGAATGACGTTGGCAGCGCCCAGAACGTCACCACCCAGCACAGCGTTCCGGCCGTCACCAGCGTCAACCCGATCATCGACGGGATCGGTGCATGATTGGTGAAGGCCAGGGTGAGAAGCCCGGCAATCGTCACCAGCAGGCCAAGCACCGGATGCCAGCGGCGTTCGCCGGTGCGGTCCGAATGGCGCGCCCAGGCGACCTGGGCGACCACCGCACAGCTCCACGGGATCATGCTGACCAGCCCCACGCGCAGATAGTCTCCCGGCGCAATGCCAAGCTCCTGGACGATCGTCGGCAGCCAGAAGTTGATCGCGTAGAAACAGATCGTGCCGCAAAAATAGACTACGGCGAAGGCCCAGACGCGGTAATCGCGAAACACCTCGCCAACGCCGTGCAGTCCGCCAATATCAGCCTTGTCGGCTTCGTCTTGCCGGACTCGCTCGATCACCAGCTCCTGTTCGGCCGGGCTCAGCCATTTGGCCGCGCGGGGGCCGTCGGGCAGCACCGCGAAAAACACCACTCCGATCAGGAGTGACGGCAGCGCTTCGAGCAGGAACAGCCATTCCCACCCGCGCATCCCGCGAACCCCGTCCATGAACTGCAGGATCGCGCCCGAAACTGGCGAGCCGACCACGTTGGCGACTGCGATTCCGGTCATGAACAGCGCAATCACATGCGAACGCCGGGCGGCGGGAAACCAGATGGTCAGGTAGAGGAGAACCCCGGGATAGAACCCGGCCTCCGCAGCGCCCAGCAGGAACCGCAGCACGTAAAAGGTGAACTGCGCGTCGCTCCAACCGAATGCTGCCGCTAGTCCGCCCCAGTGGACGTCATCGACAAACGCGAAGGCAGCGGAAACCAGCCCCCAGCTGATCATGATCCGCGCCATCCACAGCCGCGCACCGACCTTGTTGAGGATCAGGTTGCTGGGCACCTCGAACACGAAATAGCCGATGAAAAACACCCCGGCGCCGAAACCGTAGATCGCGTCGCTGAACTGGAGGTCTCCCGCCATCTGGAGCTTGGCGAAGCCGATGTTCACCCGGTCGAGGAACGCCGCGACATAACCCAGGAACAGCAAGGGAATGAGCCGCCATGCGACCTTCGAAAAAGCCGCTTGCTCCAGGGCATCCCGATCGTGCACTGATCCCACTCGCCATCCCCCCACAGAATTGCGCGGCAACCTGATCGTGCAAGCCGGCAAAGTCAAACCGGCGCGGCGGACGATGGACTAGCCGAGGCGGGGAGAGGATCGAAACATGACCCAGACCATGACCGGCGGCTGTTTGTGCGGCGCGGTTCGCTACAGCGCCAACCTGACCATGCGGTTCCAGTCCTACGCTTGCCATTGCACCGACTGCCAGACCCGCTCGGGCAGCGCGTTCGGCATCCAACTTGCCGTTTTGAGCAGCGACCTGTCGGTAGAGGGCGAACTGCTTCGCGGAGAACATGTCCAGCCGAGCGGCGCAGTAGCGGGGATATACGCCTGCAAGGCCTGTCTGACGCGAGTCTACACCGACAATGACCGTCGGCCCGGGATCGTCAACTTGCGTGCCGGAACGTTGGATGACAGCGCCACGCTGGTCCCCGCGTCGCACCTATGGGTATCGAGCAAGTTGCCTTGGGTGGTCATTCCACCCGACGCCATCGCCATGGACCGCCAGCCAGAGGATCAAGCCGGCTGGATGGCGATTTTGAAGCCGGAGCCCGTTGCCAGCAATGGCTGAGATTTCGTTCCAACGCATCAGCGGTCGTTTCTGGCGTGCGATTGCGGAAGAGCGAGTTGAAAACGTGCTCGATCCGCCCCGGACTGACAACGCCGGGCGCTACCATCGTCCGGGCGAGTCGGCGCTGTACATCACGCCCGAGGCCGATTGGGCAGTGATCGCGGTCGGACGCTATCTGCTGGCCGACGGTATCCCGCGCGTCGTTGTACCGCTCGAACTCGACGGTGCCGACCTGGTCGATCAACGCAATCCTGACTCTTGCGTTGCGCTCGGGATAGACCCGGCGCAATCGCAGGTACGGTGGAATGACGAACTGGTGGCCGGACGGGAGCCACCTTCGTGGAAGGCATCAGACGCAGCGCGAGCAAGTGGGGCGCAGGGGATTATCGACGTGTCGCGCGGGATCGCGGGCGGCTGGCACGCCTGCCTGTTCGCTTGGAATGTGCCGGGTGCGCCGCAAGTGCGTCTCGCTGGCGATCCGATGCCTTGCGATTACTGGCCCGCGCGCGAACGCTGGCCCGCGCCGACTGGCTGGGCTCTTCCCGATCACCTCACCCGGCGCTAGGCTTGTTCAATGACCCAGACCATGACCGGCGGCTGCCAGTGCGGCCGCGTGCGCTACAGCGTGCAGATTGCCAGCGACGAGGCCTATTGGTGCCACTGCCGGATGTGCCAAAAGGCCACCGGCGGGATCGCGGCGGCTTTTGTGCAAGTGCCGCACGCTGCGCTGACCTGGCTGACCGAGCCGGACTGGTATAAGAGCTCAGCCATCGCGCGGCGGCCGTTCTGTGCGGCCTGCGGGACGCCGCTGGGGTTCGACTTCATCAATCGCGGCGAGAACATCGACCTGACCGTGGGCAGCTTTGACGATCCCGCAAGGTTCAGGCCTGTTGCCCACGCCGGGGCGGAATCGCTCCACGAGGCCTGGCTCGACACCAGCGACCTGCCGCGCCACTATTCCGCCACCACCAAAAGCGTCGCCGAGCGCTGGGCGGCAGCGGGGCTGGAGGTGCCGGAGTGAGCGTTACGACTGAATTCCGGCCCGGCTTCGACGGCACGCAGCTCGCGGTGCACCGGCTGGGTGAGGGTCGCCCGCTCATCCTCCTGCATGGGCTGTTTTCCAGTGCGGAGATGAACTGGATCAAGTGGGGCCATGCCGCGCTGCTGGCCGAGGCCGGGTTCGAATGCATCATGCCCGATCTGCGCGCGCATGGGCAGAGCGCCGCGCCGCATGATCCTGCCGCCTATCCCGATGATGTGCTGGCGCTCGATCTCGCGGCGCTGGTGGCGGGGCTTGGGCTGAGCGACTTTGACCTGTGCGGCTTTTCGCTCGGCTCGCGCACGTCGACCCGCGCGGTGATCCGGGGGCTGCGGCCGAGGCGGCTGGTGCTTGGTGGGATGGGGCTTGAGGGTCTGGCCGGGTGGACCAAACGGCAGGCATTCTTCATCGACGCAATTGACCGGTTTGCTGAGGTTAAGCAGGGTAATCCAGCCTATTATGCCGTGCAGTTCATAAAGAGCATGAAGGTAGACCGCATCGCCACCCGCTTGCTGCTGCAGACGTTTACGGACACGGATCCGGAAGCGCTTGGCGCGTTGACCATGCCGACGCTGGTGGTCTGCGGGGATGAGGACCGCGATAACGGCGATCCGCTGACGCTGACCGCCGCGCTGCCTGATGCGGTCCATGTCGAGATTCCCGGCACGCATATGGGCTGCGTGACCAAGCCCGATCTGGGCCGGGCGATCCGGGATTTTCTGGTCGGTTAGTCCAAATCGTTTTGCGTCGGACTCGGTTCCCCCTTCCCCGTTGGGGAAGGGTCGGGGATGGGGGAGCGAGGCCGCAGGCCGAGCGTCAACGCTGGCGTGGAACCCCCACCCCCAACCCCTCCCCGATGGGGAGGGGGTATAGTGATACATTGAAAAATAGCTCGCGGCGACCACACGTCAGTTGTCTTGACTAGCAATGCTGTCATGAATTCGGGATGCTCAATCGGTCGCGAGCCGATACTGAGTCGCCATTTAGAACCGTTTCCCCGGAAATCCAGTGAACGGCTCCACCCTACATTGCCCTTCATCCGCAGGTTTTTCGCCATATCCGTAGTGAACAGCCGAAAATTGCGAAGTGTATCGGTTGATTGTTATAATCCAATCCCGGCTACCATCTTCTTCGTAAGTTTCAATTTTTATCATTGCGTCACTTATTTCATTGATTGACCAAACGGATTGGCAATCACTTACACACCATTTTCGGTTCTGTAGGTCTAACCGAAAATGCACCTCTCCATTGCGTGGAGAGCACACCAGATCAAACTCTGACGATGCATCTGCTTCGGCTTTGCAACTAGTTAGAGCAATTGCGAGTAAGGCAATTTCTGCCGAAAAGCTTATTTGGTTTTTCATCGCGTCACTACACTCTATGCCATGCCACATGGTGGAATATTGACACATTTGACTTGTCGTTGAGCAAGCCGATTGCTCCAATCATGCTCTAAAACGATGGATATATCCAGTGGTTTTATACCCGCCGTTAATTGCTCTGTCGCCCGATGCAGGGCCGCGAACTAGTCGGTAGGAATATGAAGCGCATTCGCGTGGCCAAAGGGGTGTCACAAGAACAGCTCGCGTTCGATGCAACCGTTGATCGATCCTACCTAGGAAGCATCGAGCGGTGCGATGAAAACCCAAGCGTCGATACGCTCGACAAAATTGCAGTCGTTCTAGGGATCGCACTGGTTGAATTGTTTCAGCCGATTGAATCAAAAATCGAGATACCCGGCCTACGTCCTGGCCGAAAGAAGCGAGCCTAGACGAGCGTTGCCACCATGCGGGTAAGCTGAGGCGATAATCTGCAAACCCCATCGCTCCGCAACACAAAATCCGCACCTGAGAATTTTCGGCTCTGTGCAAACGCAATTACCACACCGTCCACCTTCGGACGTTCCGGCTCGATCAGGTCATAAACATAGGCCGGAAATTCAGGGCGCGAGTGATGCATGATGCCCGTGTAAGGATCGAAGCCATCTGCAACGGCTTGGATTTGTAGCTGCGCTGCCTTCACCGCATAAGCATAATTCAGCATGGCATTTATCGGGTGCGACGCTTTCCAGTTTCTCGGCTTGCGTCCAGTCAGGATCGAACTGCGCGACCGGAAATTGCGCCAATGATCGGGAACCGGGTGGCGGCTCTGCGCAGCCCATTGCATTTCAATGTCCGCCCAAGCTGCGAAATAGGCAACAGCACATTCGCCCTCAATCGACCGAATTGAATTCATGTCGTTTGCGATTTCGGTTTCGAGACAAATTGCGGCAGAATTGGCTTTGGCAATCGCGATCTCGCGCCGTGGGGACGGCTCGAATTGAGATTGCAGCATATCGACGCTGTTGAGCAATTTTTGGCGAATGAGGCTTCGGGCAAATTCGCACCGCCGTTGGTGATCGCCCTGCAATTCATATTGCAAGCGCAGCTTATCCGCATTGGCAGCAAATCCCGCGCCAGACGCAAATACGGCGATTTCACCATTCCATTTAATCCGCGCCAGCGCGGTGCCTTGCTTGCCAAGCCAATTGAGCACATCAAAGGATAATGATCCGCTGCCATCCAACAGCACGATAATGCGAGGCAAAGCCAAGTCGCCTTTGAAAAAGCGGTGGCATTCCTGCTTTTGTGGAAAATGGGAAAAGCCTTGCTTTATGGTCAATGCGCCATTTTCAATTCGCAGGGACGTGCCGTGCCCGGTCAATAACAGGGGATTGGAATTACGCTCGCGAGTTAGCCTTTTCCGTTCGGATTTAGCGCTTTCGCTGTTCCAAAATTCTGAACGAATTGCCCATTCATCGGCGCTATGATCGGGTTCGAATTTGGCTGGTTCAAACATACCGAAATGTAGCAAATTTCGGCTATTTTTACTAGCGAATTTGGGGCAAATTTGATGAAATTGCGGGCAGGCAATGGTCGAAATTTATGACGCGAAACGCCAAACAGAAATTGTATGATTCTGCTGTGTCATTGACCGATGCGTGGCATGTTTTCTCCATTTCAGAGGATTTGGATATGTTCGAAGGATCGTCCAGATTCGTCGACAAATTTACCGAGATCGCGACAAGCGAACCTGCGGTTGGACTTTTGGCGGCTCTATCACTTGGACTGAAATCGAAGGCCGAACGGGACTCGCTGATTAAGCATATGCAAGGCGACCTGCTCGACCGTCTTTTCAACTCCGATTTAGTCGCGTTGGGTAAGCGACAACGCCCATCGAAAAGTCCATATGCCGTTTCTATTGACGCCGATTTCTTCGAATTCGCTGTTGCAAATTGGAATCTGTGCACCGTCGAATGTCACGGAAAGCTCTATTCCGGTGTGAGGGTTTACGACCCAAATGCGGAATTGGCTAATCCGCAGGTCAATCAGTCAAAGGGGTCCATCGGTGCAATTGATCTGGCAATCGCTGAATTGAAATTGGAAATTTCCGAATTTTGCACAATGCCTCGAAAATTGGCTGCTCAATTGGTGCGCGAAAAGCTTGGTCAATTACAAATAGATGGCAATGGCTTGAGCGTCAAAAACATTTCAAAACGCATTTTGCTCCAATGTCCAATTCGAGCAATTAGAATTAATTCTAATTAATTAGAATTACAAAGTGCGCGGGTGATGAGCATAAGAGGATTCGCCCGAATCACGTCAATTTCAGAACCTTTGAGCACTCAGCGGCATGTCGCCACTGACCGTTCAAGGGACATGCGATGCCTCGCCAGCGTGACTATAAGGCAGAGTATCAGCGCCGGATTGCCAGCGCCGTCAAGCGGGGCCTGAGCCGGTCTCAGGCTCGCGGCCATGCCCGCACAGGTGAGGCAACGATCAAATCGCGACCGGCTGCGACTGATAGCAAATTGGAAGCGGCCCTCAAGGAGCTGCGTAAATCGGGCAATCAGGCGGCGGCAGCGAAATCCGCTGGCGTTTCGCCTGAGAGGCTGCGCCGGTTCCTTCGCGAGAATGCCCTAATCGAAGGGCGGGGCCGCACGCTCAAAATCTCCGATCACCGCAACCGCGACATGTTGGTTTTGTCGAATGGCGAAGCCCGCGAAATGCGACTGCGCGACTTCGATCAAGCATCATTGAATGGTCGCCACTTGGCGGCAGTGCGCAGCTTCCTGAATTCAAACGACCGCGATTTTCTGGCGGAATTTGAAGGCAAGTCGGTGATCGACGCGAAAGGCAAAGATCATCCGCTCGAAACCGATCCCAACACATTGCACCGTCTCGCTGCCGCCGGGGACGCTGTTTTCCATGAAATCTACCGGCTCATAAACTGAAAGGATTTATCCCGTGATTGACGATGAACTGGCGCGTGAGCGCCGCAAGCAAAAGCGCTTGGAAAAGCTGGGCACGAACGATCCGCGCTGCGGCACATGCGGGGAATTTCGTTGGCAGTGCATCGAACAGCATCATCCGGCTGATTATGGCCGCGACGAAACGACAGTGCTGGTTTGCCGCAATTGCCATCGCGTATTCAGCGACGATCAAATTGACCATCCGGCATTCGACCCCGACGCTGATCCCATGCTCGCCAGCATTGGGCATTTCTTGCTCGGCTTGGCCGACATGCTGCGCACCATGGTCGCAAAGCTCAGTGAATTCGGGCTGGCACTGATTGCCCGATCACACCACGCCAAAGGGGAAGTGGCATGACCAGCTCGCCAACGTCACCACCCGTCACCGATGAAATGCCAATCGCGATCCGTGCCTATGCCTCGCCGACTTGGCGAGTGCTGCCCGATGTCGATGCCGCAAAGCCCAAGCAGCGGCGCAAATCAGGTGTGCCTGCATCGCCGTGGACCCTGATTTTCGACACTGAGACCACGACCTGTGCGGCGCAGTCTCTGCGTTTCGGCACATACCAGTTGCGTCATGCCGGAGAGGTTATCGAAGCAGGCCTTTTCTATGATCCCGATGGCGTAACAGCGGACGAAATTGCCCTGCTCCAATGCCATGCCGATGCGCACGGATTGATGCTTCGCAATCGCGACGAATTCGCCGATGAAGTATTCTTTGCGCGAGGATGGCGGCTTCGCGCCACCATTGTCGGGTTCAATTTACCGTTCGATATTGCTCGACTGGCCCTCTCGCACGGGACCGCCAGAACGCCGCAAGGCGATGTTGCGAATGCAATGCAGGGCGGGTTTACCTTCAAGTTGTCACGGCAAAAGATTTTCCCAAACATCCGCGTCAAACATATGTCGCGGAAAGCGGCGCTGATTTCCTTTGCCGCGCCGATGGGGCAGCCCGACAGTCGCGGGCAGCGCAATCGGGGTATCAAGAGCAAAGTTCGGCGCGGCCATTTTGTCGACGTGAAGACGCTCGCCAGCGCGCTATTCGCTAAAGGGTTTTCACTGGCGAGCCTGTCCAAGTTTTTGGCCGTGCCAAATCCAAAACTGGCGTTCGATGATTTTGACGGACCGATCACCGACGACATGGTGCGATATGCGGTCCGCGACGTGCAAGCGACATGGGAATGCTATAGCGAATTGATCGCCCGGTTCGACGCGCTCAATCTATGCCAAACCAATCCAGAAAAAATCTACAGCGAAGCGGGCATCGGCAAAGGCTATATCCGTGAGATGGCGATTGCACCTTGGCGCAAGATGCAACCGGAATTTCCAACGGACATTCTGGCCAAGATCATCGGCAGCTATTTTGGCGGGCGCTCCGAGGTCCGCATTCGCCGTGAAATTCGCCAAGTCATCCTCTGCGATTTCCTGTCGATGTATCCGACCGTTTGCACCCTCATGTGCCTGTGGCGATTTGTCATTGCCGATGGAATGACATGGCAGGATGCGACGGCGGACACTCGCGACATTCTCGCCAGAACTGATTTAGCAGCACTGCAATCGCACGCTACTTGGCAGCAGCTTGCGACACTGGTTCGCGTCCTGCCCGATGCCGACATTTTTCCGGTGCGAGCTGCCTATTCTGGCGAAGCGCAATCGACCATCGGCGCTAACTATCTCAGTGCCGACATGCCGCTTTGGTTCACACTTGCGGATTGCATCGCGGCCAAACTGCTGACCGGCAAAGTTCCCCACATCGTCGAAGCAGTGTCCTTTGCACCTGGACCAATCCAGTCTGGATTGCGAGCGATCGACATTGCCGGAAATCCCGAATACCGCGTCGATCCCAACACTACCGACTTTTTCAAGCGGGTGATCGAGCTACGGCAGGCGGTCAAGCAGCGCCGGGATAATGCGACTGGAGACGAACGAGCGCGGCTCGACACCGAGCAAAACTCTCTCAAAATCTGCGCCAACTCGACCAGCTATGGCATTTGGGTAGAGGTCAATGTCGATGCCCGCCCGGTTCGCAAATCCGTGACGGTGCATAGTTGCACTTGCAATCCCTTCAGCTTCTCGAGCGACAAAATCGAAGCGCCGGGAAAATATTTCCACCCGTTGCTGGCGACGCTCATAACCGGGGCAGCTCGGTTGATGCTCGCCATCACCGAACGGCTGATTGCCGATCATGGTCTGGAATGGGCATTCTGCGACACCGACAGCATGGCGATTGCCAAGCCCGATCAATTGGGAGGCGATGAATTCACCGCTCGAGCCGCTGCCATTGTCGATTGGTTCGCTGCGCTCAATCCTTATGAATTTGGCGGATCGATCCTGAAAATTGAGGACGTGAACGCTTCGCTCAAAACCGGCGAAGCCGAACCACTCCATTGTTTAGCCATATCGTCAAAGCGCTATGCCTTGTTCAATCTGGCACCCGATGGCAGTCCAATCATGCGCAAGGTCTCGGCGCACGGCTTAGGGCATTTGCTGGCACCCTATGACGACAGCGAAGCACCCGCCGATTTCCCCAAGCCAGACAATTCGGTTTTGAAGGATGGCACAGTGCGCTGGCATTGCGACCTTTGGCACCAGATTGTCAGTGCTGCGATAGCCGGGAATCCCGATCAGGTCGCCCGCGATTTTCATCCTGCAATGACGCGACCGGCGATAAGCCGATATGCGGCAACCTCTCCCGACCTGTTGCGATGGTTCAAATCCTACAATGCGAAACGCGGCTATCGCGATCAGGTCAAGCCGTTCGGCTTCCTGCTGTCCATGAACGCGGCATGGGGATTGGCCGACGACGGCGTCATCGCACACCGCGCCAAGGGGCGGCGAAAGAACGCCACGGCTACCAAGCCAATTGCGCCTTTTGAAACCGATCATGAAAAAGCTGTGGCAATGGCGTTCGACCGAGAAACTGGATTGCCAGTTTCGGCTTCGTCGCTCCGCACCTATGCCGAGGCGCTGGCGCAATATCATATCTCGCCGGAATCAAAGTTTTTGAATGCCAGTTATCTCGACCGAGGAACGACGCTGAGGCGGCATGTACGTGTGGCAAGTGTGATGCATATTGGAAAGGAGGCGCACGATTGGGAGCGGCAAGCGATCCTTGGATTGAACGATGAGAGCCAAATTGCCTATGGCGTTTCGACTGACATCCTCGCCATGAAACTTCGCGATTTCATGGCACAATATGGGGAGGCGCAGGCAGCCAAGTCTCTCGCCATTTCCAAAGCACGATTGGCAGCACTCGCATCCGGTTTACCGTTGCAAGGCAACATCAAGTTAGCGGAGGGCGTAGTTGCTCGCCTGCCAG
>Ga0114940_10001092_pt1 | contig 10491 bp, 6 predicted proteins | sample ColdCreekSource_FD_87195 | JGI IMG/M metagenome (GOLD analysis project Ga0114940, IMG submission 87195) | Groundwater microbial communities from Cold Creek, Nevada to study Microbial Dark Matter (Phase II) - Cold Creek Source | ecosystem: Environmental > Aquatic > Deep subsurface > Groundwater ...
CACCGAGCAGGCTTCGGCATAGAGGATCGCCTCCATTCCCCCCCGGGAACGTTGCCCAAACACGAAATAGTTGTCTTGAAGTAAGTACAGCAACGGTTCTTATTGATGAACAAAGACGAAGTCAACAAGAAAGTTGAAGCCGCACTACAAAAGCTAGATGCAAGTCTCCAGCGTGCGTGAAAAGTTTTTGTGCGGCGTCGCTTGGCTGTTTTGCTATGCTCGCAGAGGCACAGTTTTAGCGCGCGCTTGCATGAAAACATTTAGGACTGTTGCGGGTCGCAATAACAACGGGGTCCTTGTCCTCCGGACGATTGAGATTCCATGCTCGAAGCCCTGCTCCATTCATCGCCTTGGCTCTTCGTCGGTTTCGCGTGCTGCTTCGGCGCACTCATGGGTAGTTTCGTCAACGCGGCGGTGTACCGCTTGCCGCGCGACATTTCCATGTGGTCGCAGAAACGTTCCTTCTGCCCGCGCTGCAAGACCATGATCGCCTGGTACGACAACGTGCCCATACTCAGTTTTTTGCTTTTGGGCGGGAGGTGCCGTGCGTGCAAGGAACGTATCCCTAAACGCTACTTGGCGATCGAACTGATTGTTGCGACGCTCTTTGCGCTGTCCGCGTACCAGTACTTCGTATTGAACCGGCCCTTGCCTGCGCATGAAGGATTTCTACCGCCCACGCTCAGCACCATGCCGTGGATCATCATGGCCGTGCAGATGCTGCTCATCGCCGACCTGGTCTGTTTGACTTTTACGGACTGGGAATCTTTTATCATCCCAGAACAGACCACGCTGTACCTGCTGCCTGTTGGCTTGGTACTGGCCTTTTGCTTTCCGGAGCTGCACCTCAGCGCCACACGATGGACCGCCTCTCCGAGTTGGAACGCACTTCTCGACAGTTTTCAAGGACTGGTGTTGGGCGCGGGATTGTTATGGACCGTGAACCTGATGTGCGTAATTATTCTACGCAAGGAAGGTATGGGCGGCGGCGACGCGCACTTGTTAGGCATGGTGGGTGCGATGTTGGGCTGGAAGCAGGCGCTGGAAACTTTTCTTATCGGCGTTTTTTTGGGCACAGGGATTGGCCTCGCCATGCTGCTCTGGGACCGCATCCAGCAGGCACGTTTGGGTGACCAGTGGCAACCGCGTAAGCCGACGTTTGAATTGCCGGAAGACGAACCTAATTATGGACTAGCCCCATCGTGGCCGTATGCCGTTTATGGTTGCATCGTGCTGGCCTTCGAAGGCGCGTTGTTCAGCCTCTCTATCACTTCTGGTGCGGACTGGTACGACTCGCGGCATCTCTCGGCCATCGTCGGAACGGTCTTCGGCTGCTACCTTCTCTTGGGCGCGCTGCTGCGCAAACACATGATCGCCCGAGGCACTTGGCCGATGGGCGAAATTCGCGAGCGCGCTGACGGCAAGAAAGAAGAAGTGCTGCAGGGCAATTACATCGCCTTCGGCCCGTTCTTGGCCTTGGCGGCACTGGGCGTGCTCTTTTACGATCCATTGATTCGGGGCCTGCTGGAATGGTGGTTTACGGGCACGTTCCAAACCTTCCCTTGGGCCGTGTACTGGCTGTTCCACCCTCCGCCGTTCCAAATGCCAGGGATTTAGACACGTCGGCCTAAAGTATGAAAGCCAAAGGTCGTCGTGCGTTGCATCCTTTTGCAGGCATGACATTTGACTTTGACCTTTTGATTTTAGACATTGGGCGACATGAAGATTGCCATCCTCGACGGCGGTTCCGGAAACCTGGGCAGCGCGCTAAAGGCGTTCGTACACCTAGGCGCAGACGCCGCGTTGTGTGCGGATCCCGCAGAACTGGCACTGGCCGAGCGTATCGTCATTCCAGGCCAAGGGCATTTTGGAGACGTGATGGAAGGCCTTCAGACGCGCGGCCTCGTCGAACCCGTCCGTGCGGCAGCAAAGTCCGGCAAGCCCATCTTCGGCATCTGCATCGGCCTACAGCTTTTTTTTGAAAAGAGCGCGGAAGCGCCAGGAGTTCAAGGCTTAGGTTTGCTTAAGGGCGAAGTGCAGCTTTTTAGCGGCGCGTGTTTTGGCGCGGTGGGTGGGTTGAAGGTTCCGCACATGGGCTGGAACACGCTGCAACTCGCGCGCCCGCACCCGGTCTTCAACGGCCTCGATCACACGCACGTCTATTTCGTGCACTCGTACTTTGTCAACCCGGCACGCCACGCCGACGTGCTCGCCACCTGCGCTTACGGCCAGTCCTTCTGCGCCGCCGCAGGCCAGAACAACCTCGTCGGCTGCCAGTTTCATCCCGAGAAAAGCCAGACGGCGGGCCTGCGCATCCTTAGGAATTTCCTAGACTGGACGCCCTAACCAAATTACGGCACGCCCATTTGTTCGTTCCACCACTTCGTCCACGCCGCAGGATCGGCACCGACATCCTTGCCGGCAAGCAGTTTAAGCGCCCACCGTGCTTCTAGTTTGGCCTGCTCCGTGCCTTGCTCAAGCACCTGGATGAGAGGCATTACTGCGCTCATGCCGCGCCTTACCAGCGCGTGAGCGGCTAAGCGGCGTACATCCTTATCGCGGTCGTCCAGCCCCTGGACCAACTTTGCCTCGACCTCGTTGCCCGGCTGAAGAACCAACGCGTCGATCTTCTTGCGGCGGTTCAGGAAGACCGGATCGTCGGCGCGGTAAGCCGGATCGGCAAGTTGCTCGGACAGCCCGGACGTTTTGAAATCCTTGGGTTCCGGCTGAGCGGGTAGTTCGAGCAGGATGGGGTTCGGCTTGAGTGGGCTGGTTTCCTTGGGAGGCTTCGTCTCCGTGGTCTTCTTCTCGGGCGGCTTCGGCGCGGGCCTAGGCGTTTCCTCAAGCACTTCTTTTTTTGGCGTGGGTCGCGGATCCATTGGAGTCTCGCCGACCCCCGACCCAGGCGTTGCGGTCAGCTTCGGCTTGGGTGCTTCCGTCGGCTCGACCTTTCTAGGTGGCGGGAGCGGCGCGCCGTCGTCCGGCTTACGCTCCGGCTGGCGAGGCACCGCTTCAACGGGCGTGGTCTTGCGCTCCGTGCCATCGCTGACCAGCACGTCCACCACGGCCGGCAGGCTGAAGTAATCCCCATCTTTAATGTACAAAAGGAACCTGTATTTACCGGCGTGATAGATGCGCACGCCCACCATTTTCTTAGCCAGTGCTTCGGGGCGCAGCCGCAAATCCGCGCCACCAATCTGTCGCCAGAAAAACTTGGCCTTGGTTTCATCGGAGACTCGGCTGGGCGAGCCGTCCAGCACAGCGTAAGGCGCGTTGGCTTGCCCGCGTTCCGCAGCTTGCGCATGCACAACGGCTTCCTTCACGAGCGCCTTGGGCAGGCTGCCTTCCTTGAGCACTTGAATCATGACCTGCACGGGGGCGCTGATGCCTTTGCCATCGAGAACGGTCACCTCCCACGCCATCAGCCCCGGCTTGCCGGCCTTGACGCGCTTGTAGGGACCGTCCTCAGACTCGTGTGCGGGCCGCGGGCCGGAGAGTTGCCGGAACTTGTACGTCAAGGGCTTGGGACCTTTGTCGGGGTCGGCGGAGCCATTGGCGTCCAGCAGCACCTCCTGATTCTCCTCGACGGTCAGCTTATCGGCGTTCACGCCGGTCTTGAGCACATGCGGCTGCTGCAAGAGCGTGGTCGGCGCGTTGAGGTCCTGTTCGGTGTAGCCCGTGATGGCCACCAGCGCCGCAACGGGCACGACGTTTTGCCCACGGGTCATGACCTTAGCCTGCACCGGCGCGCTCCATTGCTTGCCGTCGAATACTTTCAACTCGAAAACATATTCGCCATCCTTCGGCAGGTTCACTTCTGTTTTGGCCCTCCCCTTCCCGCGGCTCAAGAATCCGAAGCTGACCTTCGCGGCCTTGGGCGCGGACAGGCATTCCCAGACGTACCGCTCCACCTTGAGGCCGTTGAACGCCTGCGAGCCGCTGCCGTCCAGTAAGGTTTCATCGCCGGGTTCGCAGTCAACAATCTTGGTGATGACGGCCAGCGGGGCGCGCGCGTCGCTCAGTACCTCGAAGCTGATCGTGGCCAGAGCGCTTTCCCTGGCCCCGTTGGAGACGCGCAGTTCGATATGGTACGTGCCACTTACCAGCGGCTTGACGGTCAGGCGTGCGCTGGAATCCTCTGGGATGGGCAGTTTTTCGGGATGTTCGCCTTGCTGCCGCCAGAAAAATTTAAGCGCCTTTCCAGAGGGGTCTTTGCTTGCGGACGCGTCCAGCGTCACGTTCTGGCCAGGTTTGAACGGGCCGTCTTCCGCGAGCATGAGCGCTGCCACGGGCGTGTCGGTCGCAGCAGCCAGTTCTCGTTCGGGAGCTGCTTGCTGGGCGGCGACCTCCAGCGTCCAAGCCACCGCGCTGCTGCGTGTGTCCTCGTCGTCGCTCACGATGAGTTGCAACACGTACACGCCGGGCTGCTCAGGCTTGAAGCGCAACACGGGACTTTGGAGGTCTCCCAGTTTCAGAAGCGGGCCGCTGTCGTTGAGTTGCGTCCACTGGTACTTCTTGAGTTTTCGGCCTGCCGCCGCCGCGCTCTTGGTGGCGGTAAGTTCCACCGCTTCTCCTGCTTCCACCGCCCGCTTGCCTTCGATCACCGCCGTGGGTGGAACCTTGCGCGCGGTGATGTGGGCGGCTTCCTGAGCCGGGAAACTCTTCGCGTGCCCGTCGTTTACCACAAGCTGAAAGCTGGCCGTGCCTGCACCAAGGGCCTTAACGCGGAGCTTGGCTTGTCCGACGCCCTGAACGTCAACGAGCGCTTCGCCCTCAAGGACACTCCATTCGTAAGACAGTTTGTCGCCCTCGTCGGGGTCGTTGCTTTCAGCCCCATTCAGAGTGAACTCTTCCCCCATGAAAATCTGTGGCGGAGCCTTGGCGATGCGGGCCGTGGGCGGATTATTGGCTTTGCTGGCAGCCAGGATTTCAAACAAACACAGCGCGGGCTTGGATTCGTGTACTCCGTCGCTTACCACCAGCGAAACCTCGTACTTGCCCGGTTCCGTAGGCACGAAGCTCCATGAAACATCGTTGTTGCCCGGCGCGGCACCGGGGATGCCGGGTTGCCCCGCCAGCGGAATCTGCTTCCATTGGAAGGTGAGGCGTTTTTGCTCGGGGTCGCTCGCCTTCGAGCCGTCCAGCGTGATCTTGGTCCCTGTCGTGGCGGCCAGCGGCGGATCGGTGATGAACGCAGTAGGGGGCACGTTGACTAGATCGCCCACGGAAACCTGGACCCTTTGCGCCTCGCTCTCCAACTTGCCGTCGCTGGCGACGATGCTGAAGACATAGAGCCGCTTTTCCGGCGGCGTAAAGACCAACGGGTTGGCGGAGAGCATGTCCTTGGAGAGCCTAAAGTCCGGCGGGTCGAGCACCTTCCACGTAACCGTGAGGGTATCCTGGTCCGGGTCCGATGCGGTTGCGGTGATTCTGACGGTCTGGCCGATAAAGGCGTCGTAATTGTCTTTTTCAAGGCGCACTTCGGGCGCGCGGTTGGAGCCTGTCACTTTGATCGTTTGCTCGACGGTCGTCGACTTGGCTTTGCCGTCGGTGACGGTGAGCTGAATGACGTATTCGCCTTCCTCGTCGGCCACGAACTGCACTCGCGGGCCGCTGGCAACGATCCAGGTTTTGGGCCGTAGTCCCTTGGGCGACCAGCCCCATTTGTAGGAATCGGCGGTCAGTCGGTCGTCGGCATCGGTGGACTTGGAAGCATCCAGCGTCACCGCCTCGCCCTTCTCGTAACGCGTCTCGGTTGCAACGAAGGAGGCCACGGGCGGTTGGTTTCCAGCCACGGGCTGCGCCGCGCCAACCGTGAAGACCACCGGCGCGCATGTATGCTTACGCCCCTTGTCGCCCGCCGTCACTTCAAGCACGAATTGGTAGGTGCCCGGCTCTTCGAGCGTCGCCTTCCAAACCGCGCAATGTTCGAAGTCTTTTTTCATTCCGCTGGCCGAAGCCGGATCGGGTTTCAGGATCACGCGTGGACCCAGGTTCTCGTGCAAAACCTGGTTCCAGAAAAAGGTCAAGTCTTCGCCCAAGGGATCCTTGGACGCAGAACCATCCAGCGCAATCTCTGCGCCCAAAGCGGTTGCTCCCGCTTTGGTGCGACCGGCGTCGGCGACCGGCGGCGTGCCCAATTCCGGTGCCGGCTTGACCGTCATAGGCTCGGTGATAGGGACGTGGCCTTGCTGCACATCCGTGCCAATGACGGCGAATTTTGGGGGCGAATTGACTGCCGCAACTCTCACGCACGTCTTGACTGGATGGCTCCAGTCCTTGCCGTCATACACTTTTAATTCAAATTCGTACTCGCCCGGCTCCTTCGGCTCAAAGACGAACTTGCGTTGCTTAAGTTCCTCCAGGTCAAGTTTCAGGCGGCTCTTGTCGGGCTGCGCCACCAACGTCCAGTGGTACGCCGTGATCGTGCCGTCTTTGTCGAAACTGTTGCCTGCGTCCAGGACAACCTTCTGAGTCAGTGTGGCCTTCTGCTCGGGATCAACCACCGCCACCGGCAGGCGGTTGGGCATGGTGATCTTCCAGACTTTTTCAGCCTTAGCCTCGTCCTTGCCGTCCGAGACGCGGATCTCGAATTTATACTCTCCCGGTTCGGTCGTCATGAAGTACGTCTTGGCCGCTTTGGGGTCAGCGATCTTGACCTTCACCGGGCCGGAGGTTTGCGTCCAAGTGTAACTGAGCGTGTCGCCGTCTTTGTCGCTGGCGCTCACTTCGAGGGCGAACTTGGCCTCGTCCGGATTTTCCTCGGCGCGTAGGGACCACGTCCAGATGGCCAGGACCGGCACCAAGAAAAACATAGCGCGCATGCGCAGTAGTAGGTTGTTGTCAAGCATCGCTTGCTCCTGTGGATATGCGGCTGCCATGCCCACCGTTGTTGGGTGGGCCACGGTCCGCTGCGGTTCAAACTCGCCTTAAGCTGGCGTGGCAGGCAGTCCCCGCCCAACTTCGACCGGCGCAACTTCCGCAGGCGCAGTCGGTGCGGGTCGCAGGCCGAGCAGTCGGCCGAGTTCTTCGCTGACAGCGGAGATCTCGGACTCGTCCAGCGGCGGCTGGATCACGGCGTGGCGCTCGCCTCCGCGACCTTCCGTGAAGACCAGCGCGTCCTGCCCCGTGCCACCTTGCAAGCGCAGAACCTTCTTGCGCGTCAACATCAACGCCAGCACATAGCGGAAGGCTATTTTTTGCGGCTCTTGCTCGCCTTCCAAGCGGCGAAAGAAATCCAGCACCGAAGCCACGTCCAGTGCCGGTCGGGGCGCTTCGTGTTCATCGGTGTCTGCAACCACAGCCTTCCAAAAGGAAAAGACGCTAGCGGGCGGCTTATCTTGGAAGCAGTTCACGCAATAATCCTGGCGCTCGAAGCCCGCGACGCGGTCGAAAAGCACGGAGACATAGGACTGTCCGGCCTTGAAATTGGATGCGCAGGAACCGCACATGAACGTGGATTTAGCAATCTTCCATTGGGCGTTATGCAACGTAGGTATCCTTTTCTGTAACACACCGTCTGGAAGCGAGTTGCACGGCGCTCACTAGGCCGCGCCCGCAGGCCAGCAACGCACCCAAGCTGCTTCGAAGTGAAGTTTCGGAAGTCTGTTTCATGAGACGGACAAACGCGGCCATCTTCGAGTAGAAACGGCTTATGTCAAGCGGTGTGTGTGCCAAAGGCGGCGGTTTTGCGGTGGTCAGTTAACCGGCCACACTGAATCAAATCGCAAGTTTCAGGTGTCTTGTACGATTCACTTACGGGCAAACTGCGGGCGCTTGTGTCGTGCTTGGATCGTGGCTATAAGGGTGGGCGCTCAACAGAATCGAAAATAGCTGCGTAGACGGTGGGGTGGTCCTGGAGGAACGTGACGATGTATACAAGTTTGAGAGTTTCTGGATTGGACATGGCGTTTGTGGCGCTGTTGACCGTATGTGCGGTCCAAGCCGCAGACGAAGTCCACATGACGGATAACAAGCTTCAGCGCGGAACGGTAACCAAAGACGCTGTTGAGGGCGTGACCCTAACCCCTGAAGGCAGTGGTGGCGGCTCGATGACCATTCCTGCCGAAAAAGTCGAAAACGTGGTATTTGAGGTTCAGAACGCGGACTTCCAGAGCGCGCTCATCAGCATGAATTCCGGTGATTACGCTACCGCCGCCGCAACCTTTCAAGCCCTTTCAGCGGACGAAAGCCAGATGAAAGTCTTCCGCGAAGTCGCGAAGCCGTACTTGGCTTATCTGGTCGGCGAGTGCTTCTACCGAGCCGGTAAGCACCAGGACGCGGTGACGGCCTTCGAGAGATTCATGAAGGAGCACAAAAGTTCTCGCTACGTTCCTATGGCCGTCGGGAATATGGTGGATTCAGCCATTCAAGCCAAGAAGCTGGATGCGGTCCCGGATCTGCTCCAGAAACTTAAGGACATGGGCGGTGAAAACAAGGCTCGCGCATTGCTCTTGGGCGCGGAACTCGACCTGCAGCAGTCGAATGTTCCCGGCGCGGAAGCGAAGTATAACGAGGCGGCTACCAGTTCCACCAAGAAGGCGACGCAAGCTATAGCACGGTTAGGACTGGCCAAGATCGCCATTGCCAAAAAAGAAAACGACAAGGCCCGGCGCATGGCCGAACAGGCCCTGTCTGGCAGTTCCACGCCTTCGGTTTGTGCGACGGCCTACCTGATTGTCGGTGACGTCCTGGTGGCTGAAGCCGAAACCGCCAAAGCAGATGCTTCGAAGGACAAACTGCTCGACGCCGCACTGGCGTACCTGCGCATCCCCATCTTGTACGCGAACGACAAGAACACCGAACCCGAAGCGCTGTACAAGGCAGGCAACTGCTTCGTACAACTCTCCAAACATCCAGGCCGAGCGGCGGACCGCGAACGCGCACGTACGCTCCTGAACATGATCGTGCAGCGTTACAAAAACACCCGTTGGAATGTGCTGGCCACCGAAGTGCTTAAGAAGATGGGTTGACGGCGAACTCGGAAGCTAGACTTTAAGAAAGACTCAAGCGCGAGGGCACCAGCCGCCGCGCTTTTTTTTGTGCGCCCGTCGGCTACCTTACCGCCTTGAGTACTACACCGGACAAACCAACAAACGATTGGGCGGCCCCCATGCTGGCACTGGCCCGTAACGCACGTGCCGCAGCACGGCGCATGGCTGCGGCCACCCGCGAACAGAAAGACGCAGCGCTTGAGTTTGCCGCCCGTGAACTGCTGCGCCTGCGCGATCCCATCCTTCAGGCCAACGGCGAAGATGTGGCTCAAGCCCGAGAACACGGCTTGAGCGCCCCCCTGATCGAACGCCTAAAGCTGGACGACACCGTATTGCTACGGCTTGCAGCAGGGTTGCGCCAAGTCGCCGCACTGCCCGATCCTGTGGGCAGTGAAATCGAACGGCGCACGCGGCCCAACGGCTTGGTGCTGCGGCGCGTGCGCGTGCCCATCGGGACGATCTTGCTCATCTTCGAGTCACGGCCCAACGTGACCGTCGAAGCCGGTAGCCTGTGCCTGAAAAGCGGCAACGCCTGCATCCTGCGTGGCGGCAGCGAAGCGGCGGCCTCCAACCGCTCCTTAGTCCAGGTCCTGCGCTCCGGCTTGGAACAGGCCGGCTTGCCCGCAGACGCGATCGGCACGCCCGCGACCAGCGCGCGAGCGGCCCTTGAGGAACTTCTCAAGCTCGATACGCACATCGATCTGGTCATCCCGCGTGGCGGTGAAGGTCTGATTCGCGTGGTGGCCCAACAGTCGCGCATCCCGGTCATCAAGCACTACAAAGGCGTCTGCCATGTCTATCTCCACGCCGACGCCGACGCCGACGCCGAATTGGCGAAACGTATCGTGCTCAACAGCAAACTGCAGCGGGTCGGCGTCTGCAACGCAGCCGAAACCTTGCTGGTCCATCGCGCCGTGGTCGACACATTACTGCCCACGGTCGCCAAGGATCTGTTGGCGCAGGGGTGCGAGTTGCGTTGCGAAGCCAAAGCACGCGCAGCCCTGGCTGCTGCGGGCCTCACGCAGGTTACGTCGGCCGATGAACGCACGTTTTACAGCGAGTACCTCGACAAGATCCTTTCCGTGAAGGTGGTCGAGTCCTTGGAAGAAGCCGTCGAGCACATCGAAACCTTCGGTTCACGGCACACCGATACCATCGTGACGAGCAATGCGGAAGCTGGGCGGCGCTTCCAACAGCTGGTCGATTCGGCGTCGGTATTCGTCAACGCTTCGACGCGTCTGGCCGATGGCTTCGAGTACGGCATGGGCGCAGAGATCGGCATTTCCACCGACAAACTGCACGCTCGCGGGCCCATGGGACTGGAAGAACTAACCACCTATAAATGGCTGGGCGACGGCAGTGGGCAGGTACGCGTCTAAGTCTCGCCCCGCAGAATGGTGGTGCAGACCTGCCGCTCTGCATCTCTTCCGGCGTAGGTCTGGAGACTCGCAACAAAAACTGACGGTCACCCAATCCTGCAAAGCAGAACGAGCGTCTG
>Ga0114940_10001093_pt1 | contig 10490 bp, 11 predicted proteins | sample ColdCreekSource_FD_87195 | JGI IMG/M metagenome (GOLD analysis project Ga0114940, IMG submission 87195) | Groundwater microbial communities from Cold Creek, Nevada to study Microbial Dark Matter (Phase II) - Cold Creek Source | ecosystem: Environmental > Aquatic > Deep subsurface > Groundwater ...
CCGCGCGGCGCAATGGTGTGAGGATGGCAGGACCGAGCGGCCATGGGCCATGCCACGACCCTACCGTGCTGCGCTGCCTTCAAAGCGACGGGCGGCCTGACCGCAGATCCGGTCGTGCACCCTGCAGTTTCAGAACAATTAATGGTCGCTTGACCACCACCCGTACTGGCACTAGAAGGGTGAGCTTTCCAGGGACCTTTGAGCCGGAGGCACACACATCCATGGCACATTCGTTAAGCGCCCAAAAACGTGAACGCCAGAACGCAACACGCTCTTTGTACAATAGACTCAACCGCAATGTGCTTAAGAAGGAATTGAAGGCCTTCGACAAGACTCTGAAAGACACCCCCGCCCAAGCGCCAGAGGCGTTGAGTAAGATCTACTCGGCACTTGACATTGCCGTGCGCAAGCACGCCATCCCTAAGGGCCGGGCCGACCGCAAGAAGGCGCGCTTGGCACAAGCGCTGCAGAAGATCACAAAGCGCGCAAGTTAGTTCAGGGAGCGTACTTGTTTGGTGCCGTCGAGCTATCCTTTGTGCGCCGTTACCGTGACGTGAAGAACATGATCGGTTAAACGCGCAGGTCGAACGTCAAGCAGCGCAGATCACATCGCCACTTTTAACGCTACAACTTTTGACTACGCAAGTCGTCTTGCCGCGTCCAGCAGCCGCCGGGCCATCTGTGGTCGTTTACCCGCTTCGGCCATGCTGATTGCAGCCTGTGTGACGTCCAGGCGCTTGGCGAGCTGCCCTTGACTCAAGCCCAGTTTTTCGCGTACCTGTCGAAGCAATTGGCCGAGGTGCGGAGGCGGACCTTCCAAGCCCATGCCGGGTAAAAAGGCCTGCTGTGGTGCCTCCGGAGCACGCCGCCGCGTGTCGCCTTCGTCGCGAAATTCGACCGCAGCCAAATCTTGGGCGGCACGATTTCCAAACGTGTTACGCAAGATATCCAAAAGGAACTCAGGCGCTTCTACGGTCCACATCTCGTCCAGCGGATCGTTGGTCGGAGGTCGTGCGAACACCAACCAACGCGGCTGACGAGCCAAATGTGCTGCGTTGGGCGGTGCAACACCGTCACTCAGATGCGGCAATTCGTCTGGTCCATAGCGGTAGCGTTCGGTTTCGAACGTCCCGACGTAACCCTGATCGACCATGTAGCGCATGCTCCGCTCAACGCGTTCGAGCATCTCGTAAGCGGTGTATTCTTCTTCCACTATGCCGGCCATGCGCAAAAAACTCCGCGCGGTGTAGCGCAGCGGCATGCATCCGTTCATGCGAAACTTGATGGGCAGATGCACGCCCAGGGTCAGTGTCAGCGACTGCGTCCTGGCGTTCTCTCGCGCGAGCTTGCGGAGTTGGTACGTGTAGAAGCTCTGTTGGCTGCGCGTGCCTTCGGCGGCCAGGCTGAAAAGCTGCGGATTGATGCGCAGGTAGAAACGTTCGTTGGTAGTGATGCGTTCGCGCAGGCGTGCGCTGTCGGCCGCCGGCTCTTCCCAGCTTTGAGCACTCGTATCGTCGAGTAGCAGGCGCACCTTGACCGTGCTGCCGTGGTTCGTGCCAAGGCGGATTTCCTGCACAAGGGTCAGCGAGCACAGCAGCGCAACGATTTCGCGTGCTTCAGCCAGGTTCTTGGTCGTGTGATAGGCCTTGCCATTAATGCGATTGGAACGCTTGTAGCCCAGCACGTCCAGATGCTTGTTCACGTCGAACACAAAACCGCCGCTTGGACTTTCCTCGCGGTGCGCTCCAAGCTCCTCCGCCGAAATGAGCACGCCCAAGAGGTGTTTCAAACCTGCGGAGCCAAACTGGCGTTTGATGAGGCCCGAAAGCTCTCCTTCCTGCCACATCGGATCTTCGTGAAACAAGCAGACGCTGGTGCGCGCTTGGCTTTCGCGCCCGTTATACACAATATAAGTACGAACTTGAGTCGAGCGCAGGCGGCCCTTGCGGTCCACCCGCGGTCGACCGTCCAGCAGCTCCGCCGCAAGGTCCGAACGCCTGGCCTGTCCGCTGAAGACCGGCAGGAGGCCGAGAAACAACGCGGTGGATGGAAGACGAAAGGTATCTTGCCCTTCCACGGCACCAGAAGGAACCTGCGTGAAGGTGCCGGCTAGGATCGGTTCAGGCACTTTGACCCTTTCCAAGGTACATAGGCCTCACGCAGGTTAAGCGGCAGCCTGAAAGCGGCACCACACATCCATAACCAGTTCCTACTGATCCAGAATGCCCGCCTTCTGAAACGCCAGCAACCCCGCGCCCAGCAGGCCCGCGTCGTCGCCAAGTTGAGCCAGCACCAACTTGCAGTCCTTATATATAGGTGCGTACGAGCGGTTTTTTTTTAAACTTGCGCGCACGCGCCCCAACACGACCTCGCCAGCCAGTGCCATTCCGCCGGCCAAGATCACGCAACTGGGATTGAAAGCATTCATCAGCGAACCCACGCCAGCGGCAAGACCATCGCAGCCTCGGTCGAGCAGTTTGCAAGCCAAGGCATCGCCGTCTCGCGCGGAGTCGCAGACCAATTTGGCGTTGGCTTTCGCGGGGTCGCCGCCGCACCGCTGCATCAACAACGAGGTCCTGGCTTCCGCTCCGCCGGCATCCAGAGCCGCGCGCGCGTCCTTGCCTATCGCTACTGCCGAGGCGTACTGTTCGACGCAGCCCACGCCGCCGCACGGACACGGTCGGCCGTTAAAATCAATGCTGACGTGACCAAATTCCGTGCCCTGGTTTGACGCGCCGTGGTAGACGTGGCCGCCGATAATGCAGCCTCCTCCGATACCCGTGCCCAGTGTAAAAATAAGGACAATAGCCTCACCTTTTCCTGCGCCGATCCAATATTCGCCCAAAGCGGCAAGGTTCCCATCGTTGTCGGCGCTGGCGGGCAGTCCGGTGATTCGCGTCAGTTCGGAGCAAAGTGGATAGCCCAGGCTATCGGGAATATTCAGTGCTGGGGATTTCATGCTGCCGGTCTTGGGATCGGGCGTGCCTGGTGTCCCGACGCCGATGGACTTGGTCTCCGCTCCACGCACGCGTTGCACCAGCTCGGCGATGCGCCGAACGACAGCCGCCATGCCTTGCTCGGCCAAGGTGGCGGTTTTTTCGCTCGCCGCAATGTTGCCACACGCATCTATGCGCGCAGCGCGGATATTGGTTCCACCTAAATCTACAGCGACCACATCGGACATGGCATTCTCCATATCAAGTGTTCAGAACAACCTGGCGTTACATAACTTTGAGCAACCTTCATTCTCCGCAACCGTTCACCACAAAAGCACAAAGACCGGTCTTGTCGTTTCCGTTCCGACCATCGCCGTCCTTGGCGTCCTTTGTGGTGAACGTATCATTTTTTTACCGCTCTGAAGATGCCCAGTGGGAGCCGAACATCTCCTGCGCGTTTTTCGCTGCCGCTTTAGGCATTCAAACTACGCCGCAGGCACGATGACCGCTGCCATGCGACCGGAGCGCTTCGCATCGCGACGATGCGAGAAGAATTCCGCAGAGTGCTGATGCGTACAAAGCTCAAGCGAGTCGATGCGCACCTCCGGAATACCTTCGTCTATCAACTGGTAGCGCACGGCGCGCGTCAGATCGGCGTTGCCGCGCCGACCAAAGCGCCGCAGCACCGGCGCGGAGCCGCCGAAGGTGTGATTAAAAGCATCCAGCACGTCGCCGCCTATCTCAAAGCGCTCGCGGCCAATACAAGGCCCGATAGCGACCGTGAACGGCTCGCGCGCCCCCATGCGCCGCAGGTCACGCAGTGCCTCGCGCACCACGCCTTCCACCACGCCACGCCAGCCCGCGTGCACCGCCGCCACGCAGCGTCCGTCTGCGGAAGCCACCAGCACCGGCACGCAGTCCGCCACACGCACGCTCAATGCCCGCGCGGGGTCATTGCTCGCAAGCGCATCGGCTTGACGGCACCCGTCGTGCGGTCGCCCGCGCTCGACGCGAACCACCTTTGAGCCGTGGACTTGATGGACGAATGCACGCGCGCCTTGGATTCCTGCAGCGGCAAAGAAACGGCGGTAGTTTTCAGCGATGCTTGCCGCATCGTCCTTCGGCCCATCTCCAGAAGGATTGCCCAGGTTCAGCGCATCAAAGGGAGCACGACTGACGCCGCCGATACGCGTGCTGAAAGCATGGCGTACGCCCAAGTCATCAAGGAGGCACGAGGCGTAATACACCACGCCGGTTTGCGGGCAAAGACGACGGTTCATAAGGGAAGGTATCGTCAATTCAGGCGCGGAAGTGGGCTGTATTCTAAGATTTATCGACGGTTCACTCGTTTACCGCCTTAACCTGAAAGCGGATAACGAGATAATCAGACCACTTCAGTGAGCCTTTGGTTCCGGCACGTGCCCAGGAATGCCGTCAGGCCGGTACTGGTGCTTACTCAGCGAAAGCCCCAGCTCTTCGCCAGACTGGAGTAGTTTATCGCGGTCGTAGACCTTGGCTTCGCGCGTGCCGGAAACCATGTTGTACGTGGGGCCAAGCGCAATCGCATCCACGGGACAGGCTTCTTCACACATGCCACAGTAGATGCAGCGCAGCATGTCGATCTCAAAGCGGGCAGGCATGCGCTCGCGGTCGCTGCACTCCGGGGGCACCGCCGTGGCCTCGATATGGATGCATTCGGCTGGGCACGCCGCTGCGCACATGAAACAAGCTACGCACTTCACTTGGCCTTGCTCATCTTTTTTAAGGTAATGCTCGCCGCGATAACCTGCGCTCGGGACATGGAACTTGCGCGGGTCGTCGCGCTGCGTGCCGTCGTAGTCGATGGTAAAGGTCTTTTTGAACAGGTGCGAGAAGGTGTTGGCCATGCCCTTGGCGATCTCGGGTAAATACAACTTCTCGACCCAGGTAAGCTCCGGGTCGCCGGGGGCCAGGAATGCGCCGACCGGAATAGCCGACGCCGATGAAGATACTGCTGCGTGCGCCTCGTGTCCGTGACCGCCTGCCATGGAAGCTCCTCAGCGTTGCATTTTGCTCGAACTATAGCCTGTGTTGCGGTTCCAATTCACACCCCAAGCCACCGTGCGTCTACCGGATATTCAGCGCCGCCGTGACCACGATGTTCAACAGGGCCAGTGGGATGATGACCTTCCAGCCCAGGCCCATGAGCTGGTCGTAGCGGAAACGCGGCAAGGTCCAGCGCACCCACATCGAAAAGATCACGAAAGCCATGGTCTTCGCGCCGAGTGAAATCAAAGAAAGGGCAAGCGCAACTAGCTGCCCCAGATTTTCGCGCACCCAGTGGTACTTTGGGAAATGCCAGCCGCCCAAAAAGAGGGTGGCCAGCAGTGCGCCCATGGCCAGCATGGCAATGTATTCGCCTTGAAAAAACATGCCGAACTTCATCGAGCTGTATTCGGTGTGATACCCACCCACCAACTCGGCCTCGCATTCGGGCATGTCGAATGGCAAACGGTTGTTTTCGGCAAAAGCACAGATCACGAAGAGCAGAAAGGCTAGCGGCTGATAAAAAATCCCCCACCCTCCCACGCCTCCGTTGACTTGAGTGTTGACGATGTTTACGAGCGAAATGCTCTGGTAGTGCATCACCACCGACAGGAGCACCAGGCCCATGCCGACTTCATAACTGATCATCTGCGCTGTCGCACGAATGCCACCCAAAAGCGCGTATTTGTTGTTGGATGCCCAACCACCCAGCGCGACGCCGTAGGCCGAAAGACTGGCGACCGAAAGGATCCAGAGCAAGCCCACTCCAAGGTCCGCAATAACCACGGGAACGGACTTGCCTCCATCCAGGCTTATCGGCGCACCCAGTGGAATCACGGCGAACGCGAGGAACGGCGGCAGCAAGGCAAAGAGCGGCGCGAATTCGAAAAGGTACTTTTCCACATGAGGCGGGATGATGTCTTCCTTGCTGAAAAGTTTGATGGCATCGGCCAGTGGCTGCAAGAGGCCGCCCAGAAAACGCTTTTCTCCAGTCTTAATGCCCAGCACTTCCAGCGGACTATCGGGGCCGAACAGTCCCACGCGATTGGGTCCCATGCGGTCCTGGATCAGCGCGCAAATTTTGCGCTCCAAGAAGACCAACAACGGCACGATGGCCAGCACGCCGCCAAAGGCCACCAGGAGAGGTAGTATTTTCAAGTAGTGTTCCGCAGTCATTGAATCTTCCTGTTGGATACGCCTTTATTTCTTATCCTTGCCCGGCAGTACCAAACCTCCAACCCAATACAGTCCAGTAACCATGTGCGTAGTCAACGCATCACGCTTCCGTAGCCGCAACAACTCCAGTATCCAATTTTTCGCCTTTCGCGCCCAGAGTCAGATGCGTCTTCCCAGAAAGCGCCGGGTACTGATCGGCCATACGGCGAAATACCTCGCGGCCGGAAAGTAGCTTGCTGACCGCTTCCGGCGCTCCCGCGGCCTTCAGCACGCGCTGCAACACGGCCAAGTCATCGTGACCTTGACTCAGCGGGTCGATGGCGCGGCGAAGCACTTGCGCACGACCGTCCTTATTGACAAAGACACCGTCTTTTTCCGTAAAGCTCGAGCCAGGCAAAACGATGGTGGCCTTTTGCGTGAGCGCTCCATGGTGCAGGTCTTGGACAATCACCAGCGGCACGTTAGCGAGCGCCTCCAGCATCTCGGCGGAAGGCTCAAAGTGCGGCATCGAAGAGGCGATGAACAAGGCCTTGAGGTTGCCCGCCTTGGCGTCTGCCCAAATGTCGTTTGCGCGCGCCTCGGCATGAGCACCGAAAATGATTTTGGCACCCTCGCGATTGGGGTTGTGGTCGGCGGCGATCTCGAACCTGGGGAACTTCCTCGGCTCCCAATCAGCTTGCGCCATAACGCCCATGTTTAGGCTCTTGAGTACGTCGGCGAAAAGCGTCTTGAAGAGATGCATTTCTTCAAGTGTTAGCCATGCGCTGACCAAGCCGGCAACGGCGTTCGGGTCGCCCTTGGCCGCATCGGCCAAACGCTTGCCGGCCTCTTCGCAAGCTCCCACCACGGGCCATGCTTCGTCTTTGAGGCGCGCCTGCATCACGCGCTGGTCGGCGTTGATGTAATGGAAGTCGTGCCGCCCGCGGTCGCACATCCAGTAGGCGTTCACCTCTCGGTTTTCACGCGGCACGATCCGGCGCACGTACTGTTTCTGCGCCTGCACTTCGATGTTGCAGCCCACCGAGCAATCCGGGCAGATGCTATGGGTCTTCTGCAAGTACCACGCGCGGTACGTAAACATCAGGTCCTTGTCGATCAGCGCGCCCACGGGACAGAGATCGACCACGTTGCCCTGCAATTCGTTGTTCATCGGATGACCCGGTGCGATATCTATCTCGCTGCGGTCGCCGCGGTGGGTGACGTACAATTCGGATGTGCCGCTGACTTCATCCAGGAAGCGCACGCAACGCGTGCACGTGATACAGCGATCCGTCCAGAGTTTGATGCCGTGTTCCTGCTCGTGCGCGTACAGGTCTTTGGGCGGCTTCTCGTTCTTTTGTTCCAGAAAGCGGCTGTCGGCCTTGCCGTGTTCGTAGCTGTTGTTCTGCAACGTACATTCGCCGGCCTTGTCGCAAACGGGACAATCAAGCGGATGGTTGATCAGCAGGAACTCCATGACCCACTTACGCGCCTCGATGACCGACGGCGAATCGGTCTCGACCACCATACCGCGAGGGTTCAGCGGTTCGCGGCATGAAATCGTGGGCTTGGGGTAGCGGTCGAAGGGCTGTTTGGAAAGGTTCAACGCCATCATCGGCTTACCGGACATCACGTCGATGACGTTGACGTAACACATGCGGCAGTTGCCGTCTGGCGCGAGTCCCGGGTGATAACAGAAGTGCGGCACGTCGTAGCCGAGTTCGTGCAGCACCTCGATGAGCGAGCGATACTTCTTCGGATCGACGAAGTGGTCCGTACCGTTGACGCGCAAACACATCTGACCGTCCGGCGCTTTGGGCAGCTTGATGGCTGGTTCAGGCGGCGGGGCTCCGGGAGCGCCGGGCGCAGGAGATCCGCCGACGGCGGGCTTAGGAGCATCAGCGGGTTTCTTGTCGTCGGCCATGAAAGCGCTCTCGTTGGGTGAAGTAAGGTTGGGCTATGGCAGCACCGTGACAATGCCAAATTGACGGAAGTGTTTATCGGTTGAGCAGGTGTGATTGATCTTTCTTGAGCGCATCAAATGATAACTGACGCAGTCAACAAAAGACCACTTCTTGTCTGCGAACTGGCTATAAATCCCGTAGGCGGCCAAAAAATCATTGGGCGCGACGTGAACCAACTGAACCAGATTTGGATCGGTCAGCGTGTTCCAAATCTTGTCTGTTCTCGCAGCTTGTTTTCGAACGCGCAACAGTGTCAATAGTTCACTGGCAATATAGTCGGTCGTGACGAATTTCCACCGACTGTTTGTAATGATTTTTCGCACCGTATTGGAAAAATCGCCTCCTGGCACAAAAAACTCGAACCATGCGGAGGTATCCACAAAGCACACGTTACTTTCCACGGTGTCCGTTTCTCCTTGGAGCCTTGTAGCCGTATACAAGCTCGTCTATCGATTTCCCATCGTCGGGGACAGGAGGACATTTGATTGCATCGATTTCGCGCAACACTTTCAACCATTTCTTTCGCCTGCCCCCCGCGGCGGTTCGTACAGTTTTATCTGATGACCGCGGCTGAACAAGCACGTCAATAGGGCCAGGGGGGAGCGGCGCCTTTTCGTCCACCTTCACTGTTCCGTCAGTCTCCACGTGGGCTTTAAGTATGTACGCTGTCTTCATAAGTCGCGCCTTTCCTTCAGAATTCGTACTCTTCAACAGCATGGACAACTAACTGTTTGGCCCCATGAGCCCAAAGATCTAGCCTCCCACCGCTTTCTTGAGTCCGCTGCCGTTCGATAACTTCAACATCCCCCAAACCTAGATAGCTTGGGTCTTCACAAATCAGATCTTCCAGCCATTGTTCATTAAACATGGGATTAGATCGAAGAAAAATTCGTTCGGCCCTTGTCGGTTTTAGGTCCATACCGCAACTCCTTCAAATTCCGAAACCCTTTGTCCTGGACCCTACATTCTACAAAGGCACCGCGTCCTTCACCATGCTCTTGCCGTGCTCGCAGAAGTACTTGAACTCGTCGATGAACTTCGTCACGAACGCGCCCACGGGCATGGCCAGCGAATCGGCCAGCAGGCAGATCGTGGTGCCCGACATCTGGTAACTCACCGAAAGCAGCAGTTCCACGTCTTCGGGCCTGCCCTTGCCGTGCCAGATGCGCTGCAGGATCTTATCGATCCAACCCGTGCCTTCGCGGCAGGGCGTGCACTGCCCGCAGGATTCGTGATGGTAGAAGCGCGCCAGGTTGTAACACGCGCCGACCATGCAGGTCCGTTCGTGCATGGCAATGACCGCGGCTGAGCCCAGCAGCGTGTTGTTGGCCATCAACGTGTCGAAGTCCATTTGGATGTTGATGTCGTCGGTGACTTCCTTGCCTTGCCGGTTGGTGTAGGGACCGCTGAATTTGAGCACCGGCATCGACGATCCACCGGGGATGACGGCTTTGAGCGGAATGTCGTCCAGCGTGCCGCCGCCGAAGTCGTAGATGATTTCTTTCATCGTGATGTTCATGGGGTGTTCGTAGAGACCCGGCTTTTTCACGTGGCCGGAGAGGCAGTAAATCATCGCGCCGGGACTCTTGGGCGGCCCGATCTTCGCCCATTCCTCGACGCCCTGTGTGAAGATTCCCGGCAAGCTCGCCAGCGTTTGCGTGTTATTGACGACCGTCGGCGAGCCCCACGCGCCCTGCACGGCGGGAAAAGGCGGCTTGACCTTGGGATAGCCGCGGTCGCCTTCCAGCGAACTGAGCAACCCGGTCTCCTCACCGCAGATGTACGCGCCCGCGCCGCGGTGCGGCGTGACGTTGACCTTGATGCCGTCGGGGACCTTGTCGCCTTCGGCAATCAGCTTATTGAGTCCCGCGCCGGCATTGCGGCCGAAGATGCCGGCCTTGTAGGCCTCGGCAAGCGCCTTGACCAGGTGCTCGAATTCGACGACGTATTCGCCGCGGATGTACAGAAAGGCGTCCTCGACGCCGCACGTATGGCAGGCGATCAAGATACCTTCCAGGACCATGTGCGGATTGTACGTGACGACCACGCGGTCCTTGCACGTGCCCGGTTCGGACTCGTCGCAATTGACGGCGAGATAGCGCGGCTTCTTCGCTTTGTAATCGACGAAGGACCATTTCATGCCGGTGGGAAAGCCCGCGCCGCCTCGCCCGCGCAGGCCGGCCTTCTTGACCAGGTCAATCATGGCCGGCACGTTGTTGGTGGCCGGATCGCGCGGCATGGCCAGGACTTTCTTGGCCGCTCGGTAACCACTCTTCTTTAGATAATTCTCAAGCGACCAGGCGTCCTTCTGGTAAGCGCCGTTGAGCAGGACGGGTTTGAAATCTTTGATCAGCATGTGCGTCAAGCATCCCTTTGTCTGGTGCGGCCCGGCTCAACGACTAAAAGACAC
>Ga0114940_10001094_pt1 | contig 10489 bp, 11 predicted proteins | sample ColdCreekSource_FD_87195 | JGI IMG/M metagenome (GOLD analysis project Ga0114940, IMG submission 87195) | Groundwater microbial communities from Cold Creek, Nevada to study Microbial Dark Matter (Phase II) - Cold Creek Source | ecosystem: Environmental > Aquatic > Deep subsurface > Groundwater ...
AAGCCTCAAATTTCGAGCGCGACTGCAATTACAATACTGAGTTCGGGCCCCTAGCTCATGCTTGGTTAGAGCAGCGGACTCATAATCCGTTGGTGCCGTGTTCGACTCACGGGGGGCCCACCAGATATCACGGCAATATTATGCATCTAATTTGCTTCTAGTCGGCGTAATACCTGCCTAAATAGCTATAAAAATAATAGCAAAAATCACTATAAAAGCAACCCCAAAACGCCGATGAGCAAAGCCTTCACAAAAGAATCAGAGTCTGAAGATGATGACGATTTTGGCCTGCCTGCCCTGCCGTCGGGTGGTAAAAATTACATCACGCCCAGCGGTTACGCTCGGATTCGTGCAGAGTTGCTGGATTTGATCGACAACGAGCGCCCCAAAGTCGTGGATGTGGTGCATTGGGCGGCCAGTAATGGTGACCGTTCCGAAAACGGCGATTATATTTACGGCAAAAGGCGGCTTCGGGAAATTGACAGGCGGATTCGCTTTTTGACGAAACGGCTAGAAATTGCCGAAATTTCTGACCCTAGCGTGCATTTTGGTGGAGATCAAGTTTTCTTTGGCGCAACAGTGACTTATGAGGAAGAAAGCGGTTTGCAGCGTACGGTGACGATTTTGGGGATCGATGAAGCGGACAATTTAAAACAGCAAGTCAGCTGGGTTTCGCCAATTGCTAGAACTTTGCTGCGAGCGCAGGTGGGCGATGTGGTGAGATTGAATTCGCCCAGCGGTGTTCAAAACATTGAAATTATTCGCGTGGATTATCCGAAAGCTGTGCCAACAGGAGATTTGTCCCACTAGGTAACATGCGCTCAGCTGTCAAAACTGACACCGTGCGGCGCAAGTTTTTTAGCACCAAATCTAAATGTGTGCGGTCTCGAACTGAGATAACGAATCGCAAATCGGTCGCGTCTTGCGCGTATTCTGAGCCCATATCGACGTGCGATATATCTGATTCGGAATTTGCCAAAGTCACGGCAACTTTGGCTAAAACGCCTTTACCGTTGGCAACAGTAGCGACCACACCCACTTCAAAGCTGCGAACAGGTTCGTCAGACCATTCAACCACGATAAAGCGTTCAGCATCCTTGTGTTGCAAGCGTTTCACAACCGGGCATTGGGTGATGTGAATGGTCAAACCCTCGCCGCGACCTAAATAGCCCAAAATAGCATCGCCAGGAATAGGGCGGCAGCAGCTAGCAAATTTGACTGAAGCATTTTCGCTACCATCTAAGGTAATCGCACCTTGCGTCAGTGGTTCTGGAGAGAAGAATCGTTCTTTGGTGATGAGCAAAGCATCTAATTTTTCACCACTGCCCGTCAATAGTTGCGCCAGCCGTTTTGCAACAATACTGGCGACACGTTTTCCCAGCGCAATGTCTGACATCAATTCCGCTTTGTCGCGATTGCCCGTAAAACGCAAAAGTTTGTCCCAAATGCCAATGTCGGTTTGTGAATCTGCAGGAAGTTGATGAAATCCCTCTGATCGAACGGCTTGGGTCAGGAGCTTTTCACCAAGTTCAATTGACTCCGTCTGAGCCATTGTTTTTAGGTAGTGACGAATTTTTGAACGCGCTCTACCTGTCTTCACAAACCCTAACCACCCTGGATTAGGGTTTGAGCTTGGTGAGGAAATGATTTCAATGATGTCGCCATTTTTCAACGCTGTACGCAGAGGTACTTGGAGGCCATTGACTTTAGCGCCTATGGCGTGGTCACCCACGTTGCTGTGAATAGCATACGCAAAGTCCACCATAGTCGCGCCTCTAGGCATAGACATGATTTTATTTTTTGGCGTAAAAACATAAACCGCATCCGGAAACAAGTCAATTTTGACATGATCCCAAAATTCAGCCGCATCACGCGTTTCATCATGGATATCCAGCAGTGATTGCAGCCATTTGGAGCCCATACGATCAGCCAATTGCGCATCTTGCACATTTGTTTTGTACAGCCAATGTGCAGCAACGCCAGACTCCGCCACCACATCCATGGCCTGCGTTCTAATTTGAAACTCAACATTAACGCCAGCAGGTCCCACCAAAGTGGAGTGTAAAGACTGGTAGCCATTGATTTTAGGGATGGCGATGTAGTCTTTAAATTTCCCAGGAACGGGTTTGTAAAGTTGGTGCATTAACCCAAGTGCGGTATAGCATTCCAATGCAGTGGGTACGACAACACGGAATCCGTAAATGTCTGTGACCTGTGCAAAGCTCAGGTGCTTTTGATCCATCTTTCGGTAAATGGAATACAGCGTCTTTTCACGACCAAAAATTTGTGTGTCCATGCTGATGGTCGAAAAAGAAGATTCGACAGCGGTTTGCACAGCATCAATCAGATCACGCCTGCGGTTACGAGCCTTTGCAACAGCTTTTGAAAGAATTTGATAACGCCAAGGTTGTAAATGGCGAAATGATAAATCTTGCAATTCTCGATAGGTTTGGTTTAAACCTAGGCGATGGGCAATGGGGGCATAAATATCCAGCGTTTCAGAAGAAATGCGCCCCCATTTGCTACGCGGCATATCACTCAAGGTTCGCATGTTGTGACTGCGGTCTGCCAACTTGATCAAAATGACGCGAACGTCTCTAGCCATGGCGAGCAACATTTTGCGGAAAGATTCTGCTTGGTTTTCTTCTCGCGTGTCAAATTGCAGTTTTTCAAGCTTGGTCAAACCATCTACAAGCTCCGCTACGGGTGAGCCAAAACGCTCAATGAGATCGGCTTTAGTAACGCCGCAGTCTTCCATGGCGTCATGCAGCAGCGCCGCCATCAAGGCTTGGGCATCAAGTTTCCATGTGGCGCATTGCGCTGCAACAGCAATTGGGTGCGTGATGTAGGGCTCGCCATTTTTGCGTAGTTGCCCCAAGTGCGACTCATCCGCAAAGCGATAAGCTTGGCGCACAGACTCAATGTCTGCTTTATCTAAATAGTCTAATTTTTCAGTCAATGCCGCAAAACTAGCAGCCGCTGCATTAGCCACGGCTTTAGCGCTTGGTTTGTGTGTGGTTTTTGAGGGCAGTTTTGTACCTAACGCTTGTTTGTCATGCGTTTTCTTGAGGGGGGTCACGCTTGTGTCTGAACTCATGCCTACACTTTAGCGCTTTGCGCTGCAGTTTACATAACGACGATAAAAAATGGACAAAAAAAAGCACCATAGGATGGTGCTTTTGGTAGGGAAAGCAGTATTGAATCCCTGACTGAGTCAGGTTTTTGGCTTAAACCGCTTCAGAGAGGTACTTTGCGCAGCATTTCAATACCGACTTTTCCGTCAGCAATTTCGCGCAATGCTGTAACAGCAGGTTTGTTCTTAGATTCAATTTTCGGAGCATGTCCTTGGCTTAACATACGTGCACGGTAGGTGGCTGCTAAAACCAATTGAAAGCGATTAGGGATTTGCTGTAAGCAATCTTCAACAGTAATACGTGCCATGTGTAGCTCCGAAATATAAATTCAAAAAGATAGGACCAATGGGTCAATATCGACAAAACTAGGAAATATGCAAGGCCTTAAATACAGTCGCTCTAGCGCGGACTTGGGCTGCAAATTTAAGACGTTGCGCATGAACGATGGCTTTTAGGTCAAAAAGTGCACGGTCAAATAGTTCATTGATTATAACGAAATCGAATTCTTTGGCCTGCGCGACCTCTAAAGCAGCGTTTTTCAAGCGTAAATCGATGATTTCTGGCGCATCTTCACCACGTCGCTCCAAGCGCGAGCGTAATTCTTCCCAACTTGGCGGAAGAATGAAAATGAGCACCGCATTGGCGAAAATCTTCCGAATTTGTAACGCGCCTTGGAAATCGATCTCCAAAATAACGTCTCCGCCCTTAGAAATGCGGTCTTCTATGATGGTTTTTGATGTGCCATATTGCCGCCCATGCACGCTGGCCCACTCAACAAATGCGTGAGATTTGACCATGTCGTCAAACTCATCGTTAGAAATGAAATAATATTCTCGCCCATGCTTTTCCTGACCGCGTGGGGCACGCGTCGTATGTGAAATAGAGGGGTGAACGTGCGAATCAAGCTCAAGCAGTGCTTTGACTAAGCTTGATTTTCCAGCCCCACTGGGTGCTGCGATGACGTAAAGTTGACCTGGATAATCCATAGCTAATTTTACAGAAGTATTGTGTCGAATTTATTGCGGCTGACTTCTGCGCGCTAAATTATTCGATATTTTGGACTTGTTCACGCATTTGCTCGATGAGTACTTTCATATCTACAGAAATACGTGTCAACTCCAAAACAGAAGATTTTGAACCCAGAGTATTGGCTTCACGATGCAACTCTTGAATCAAAAAATCCAATTTTTTGCCCATTTCGCCGCCTTTTTTGAGGATACGTTCAATTTCATCGAGATGGGACGCTAGTCGCGTTAGCTCTTCGGCGACATCAATACGAATGGCAAAAGCCGTTGCTTCGTTCAACGCTCTGTCCATCGCCAGCTGATGTGTTTCGGCTCTTATTTCGGTCGTCTCGTTACCGCCAAGTGATAGCGCCTCTTTCCAACGTTCCATGAATTTACTGCGTTGTTGCGCTACTAACATGGGAATAAGTGGGCCAGCTTGGGCAGCCAAGACGCGGAGTTGACTCAAATGCGATAGCAACATCAGCGTCAGTCTCGCGCCTTCTCGCTCGCGTGATGCTAGCAAGTCCTGTATTGTAGACTGCGTTAAGTCTAGTAAGGATTGCGTGGTTTGCACATCGTTTTTTAAGGCGTTGTTTGCCGAGCTGGATAAACGCAGCACATCGGCAACGCTGAGATGTCGCGCTTCTTTTAGGGTATTTTGAACGTCTTTTTCGATATTCAGAAGCTGCTCTAAAATAGCCTTAGAAGGTTTGGCGGGTAGATTTTGTAAAGAATTCTCCAACGCCGCTCTTATTTCAACCTTGCCGCGCTTGATATTTGTGGTTATCAAAGCTCTAAGTGCGGGTTCGTTTTGTCGCAGTTCATCCGGTAGTCTGAATGAAACGTCTAAAAAACGACTGTTGACAGAGCGAATTTCAATTGAAAGTTGTATTTCACCCAAACTGCCACTTGCTAAGGCTGTTGCTGTGCTTGCATAGCCAGTCATGCTGTAAACTGCCATTGTTAAAATTCCCTTTATGACGAAAGCTAAACTTGCCCCACTTCCCGCCAATACGGTGCTGAATGGGTACACCATTGTCCGTCAAGTTTCAGAGGGTGGATTTAGTTTGGTCTACTTAGCTGTTGATGCGCATAAACAAATGGTGGCCATCAAGGAGTATTTGCCTGCTTCGTTAGCGTCGCGCACGGAAGGCGAGCTAGCACCTCAAGTTTTGCCAGACAAGCTGTCGCTTTATCGCTTAGGCTTAAAAAGCTTCTTTGAAGAGGGCCGCTCTTTAGCGCAAATATCACATCCTTCTGTTGTTAGTGTGTTGAACTTTTTCCGCCAAAACGAGACAGTCTATTTGGTGATGAACTACTTGCAAGGCGCAACGCTGCAAGATTTCATCATGGCCGGGCGGCAAATCACAGCGGCAAAGGCGTTCAGTGAGTCAACCATTCGCAGTGTGTTTGATGAGATTTTGCAAGGCTTACGGGTTGTGCATCAAAATAAAATGCTGCACTTAGACATCAAACCCGCAAATTTATTCATCACTGACGATGATTCTGCTGTGTTGATTGACTTTGGCGCAGCGCGTGAGGTGCTAAACAAAGACGGTAACTTCACGCAACCCATGTACACCCCAGGTTTTGCCGCTCCAGAAATGTATCGTCGAGAGACTCAGCTAGGCCCATGGACCGACATTTATGCCATAGGTGCTTGCATGTACTCCATGATGATTGGGTATCCTCCTCCTGAAGTGGTAAAGCGTCGCACGAATGATCCTGTGGCCAGCATGCTGATGCGTAAGGCTTCAAGTTACTCCGACAAACTCATAGAGGTCGTCGAGTGGTGCATGTCGCTTGACCCACTGGCTAGGCCACAATCCGTGTTTGAATTGCAATCTGCTTTGGCAAATTATCAAACGAGCAACTAGAAATTTGCGCTTTCCCCATTTAGATTTTTCGTTTTAATAATCGCGTTTTACGCTAGGGTAGGATAATTACTCCCACCTGTTCTATAAATCCCCCGAAAGCCCAGACATGACCAATTTTGTGCGTAACAGCAACCGCCAAGCCAATGAGCTGCGTCCCGTGCGCATCACCCGCAATTACACCAACTACGCCGAAGGCTCGGTGTTGATTGAGTTCGGCAACACCAAAGTGCTGTGCAACGCTTCCGTCGAAGAAAAAGTACCACCCCACAAGCGTGGCAGTGGCGAAGGTTGGGTCACCGCTGAATACGGCATGCTGCCCCGCGCCACCCACACCCGCAGCGACCGCGAAGCCGCACGCGGCAAGCAAAGTGGCAGGACGCAAGAGATTCAGCGCCTCATCGGTCGCTCTTTACGCGCCGTTTTTGACCTCAAAAAGCTGGGCGAACGCACCATTCACCTCGATTGCGACGTGATTCAAGCCGATGGCGGCACCCGCACAGCCAGTATCACAGGCGCATTTGTCGCTGCACAAGATGCTGTGAACGGTTTGCTCGCCTCTGGCAAACTCACCGAATCACCCATTCACCAGGCCGTTGCGGCGATTTCCGTCGGCATCGTGCAAGGCACGCCGCTCTTGGATTTGGAATACACCGAAGACTCCGCCTGCGATACCGACATGAACGTGGTGATGACCAGCGCTGGCCATTTCATCGAAGTGCAGGGCACGGCTGAAGGCGCTGCCTTTTCACGTAAAGAGATGGATGCCTTGCTGCAATTGGCTGAAAACGGCATTGCGGACTTGATCAAAATGCAACAAAATTCATTCAAATAAACCGTTTTAAATTCTGTTTGAAATTGTTAAATTTACTATCAAAATAATAGCTGCTCAGGCAGTAAATACGCCGGCTAGATGCCAATTTTCATCTTAAAATTTAATGATATTAAATAACGATATTGTGATGTCATGCTGAAACTGGTCTTAGCTTCCAACAACCGTGGCAAATTAGCCGAACTGCAAGCTTTGTTTGCGGGTTTGGAGGTGACTTTGGTAGCGCAAGCTAGCCTAGGTGTCAGCGAGGCCGAGGAGCCGTTTCGCACCTTCGTCGAAAACGCCCTTGCTAAAGCTCGTCATGCCAGCGCTGCAACGGGTTTGCCTGCGATTGCGGATGACGCTGGACTGTGCATTGATGCGTTTGGAGGTCTACCTGGCGTGGATACGGCGTTTTACGCTACCCAATTTGGTTATGAAAAAAGCGATGACAACAACGTCAAAGCATTGCTAGAACAGCTCAAAGGCGAAACCAATCGTCGCGCCGCCTTGGTCAGTACTTTGGTCGCCGTGCGGTCAAAAGATGACCCTGAACCTCTGGTTGCAGTGGGCCGTGCTGTGGGTGAGATTACCAAAAACCCTATTGGAATCAACGGCTTCGGGTTTGATCCGGTCATGTACATCCCTCATTTGGGCAAAACTTTTGCCGAGCTGAGCGATGCCGATAAAAACGCCAACAGCCACCGTGGCAAAGCCGCTCAGAAGATGCTCGCCTTGATGCAGGAAAGCTGGTTTTGAGCAAAATTATTCCCGTGGTTCAGGCGACATCAGAGGCTGAATTGCCCAAAGTCGTGAAGGACATCGCCCATTACATGCGCCCAGGCTTGCTGCAGCTAGCCGCACTGCCGCCGCTGTCTTTGTACGTTCATCTGCCGTGGTGCTTAAAAATATGCCCGTATTGCGACTTTAACTCGCATGAAGTTCAAACTGGCGGGGTGTTATCCTCCGACTTAGAGCAGCGTTATATCGACGCCGTGGTTGCAGATTTAGACGCCTCATTGCCGCTGATTTGGGGCCGCCCCGTCCACAGCATCTTCATAGGTGGCGGCACGCCCAGCTTGTTTTCACCAGCTTCGATTGACCGATTGTTGGGGGATATTCGTGCTAGGGTGAAGCTAGATCCAGATTGCGAAATTACTCTAGAAGCCAACCCCGGTACGTTTGAAAAAGACCGTTTTAAAGCGTTCAGAGCCGCCGGCGTGACCCGTCTGTCCATAGGCGTGCAAAGTTTTAACGACGCGCATTTGAAGGCTTTAGGCCGCGTTCATGACAGCGCACAAGCCTTTGCAGCCGTCGAAGAAGCTGCGCAATCGTTCGACACCTTCAATTTAGACTTGATGTATGCATTGCCGGGTCAAACCATCGCGGATTTAGAGCGCGATGTGCAAACCGCCTTGTCTTTAGCACCGCCGCATATCTCGATCTACCACCTCACCATCGAACCCAACACCTATTTCGCCAAATTTCCGCCTATAGCTCCCCATGCTTTGCCGGAAGAAGACACGGCTTATGCGATGCTAGATAAATTGACAGAGTTGTTAGGCGTTGCAGGTTTAGAGCGCTACGAAGTCTCCGCCTACGCCAAAGCCGGTCACCGTTGCTGGCACAACCTCAACTATTGGCATTTTGGCGATTATTTGGGATTAGGCGCGGGGGCACATAGCAAACTCAGCTTTGCACACCGCGTTGTGCGACAAGTGCGCTACCGTGAGCCTAAGTTGTACATGCAGAATGCCCTTTTAGGCAATGCAGTGACGCAAGACGACGACATCAAACACAAAGAATTGGCATTTGAGTTTATGCTCAATGCGTTGCGTTTGAAAGAGGGTTTTGATCCGGTGATGTTTTTTGAACGAACCGGCTTGGCTTTGTCTGCTCTACAGCCTGGTTTGCAGCAAGCGATTGACAAAAACTTGTTGATTCAAACCCCCAAAAGCATCAAACCCACTGAGCGCGGGTTTGATTTTTTGAGTGATTTGCAGGAACTGTTTTTGTGAGTTTAATACTGGTTATTAAACGCTCTGCAGTTTGTAGAAGTAGCATAACTCCAACGAGAATTTGGTTGAGTGTATGTTTGAGGCGTTGATGGAGCGTCAAAGTAAGTTGTAGTATCTCTTGCGTAAATCGCATCGTATGGATTATTGTAATAATCTAGCTCGCACACAACTGTTTCTTCTATTCGAATAGGTGATGATGTGCTGATAACACCACGCGCTCCACTAATAACTACTACCCCCCCTACATTCATCACGGTATATTTCGCAGCAACGGGAGATTCTGGCACTGCAGGTGCAACTGCAGCTTTTGGAGGCGTGGATTCAGTCTCTAGTATTAAAAATCCACGACATTTTTCATAATGATATTCAGTAGACGTTGCTGTAGAAAGAATTTTTATGGGGGCTCCAAGCCTAGCCTGTACTTGATCAGCACTCATTCCAATGCCTACACTTTGCCAATTGGCGGAGCTAGTACATGCCGCTTGGCTTCTTGGCGCAGCACCTCCACTGCTTACATCGCTAGAATTCGTTCCACTACCATTACAAGCTACCAGTAAAGCAGCTGCCATCAAAGTCGTTGCGGTTGAAATAACGATTTTCATCATGGGTATGGCTTCCAGGTGGGTTCCAAAGATTGTCCAACAAATATGGCGGAAGCGGTGAGATTCGAACTCACGAACAGATCACTCCGTCGCCGGTTTTCAAGACCGGTGCCTTCAACCGCTCGGCCACGCTTCCAAGGCTCTTATTCTATCCTGCGTTCAGGCAGTTTTTAGCATGCCTTTCGATTCAATGAAAGAAACTACGTCATTGAGGCCAGAATTTGTCTTTAAATTGGTCATCACGAAGGGTTTGAGCCCTTGGTTTGTGGTGCGCATGCGACGCGTGTCCGATTCCATCACACTTAAGTTAGCACCGACGTAAGGCGCAAGGTCGGTTTTGTTGATTACGAACAAATCGCTTTTGGTGATGCCGGGGCCACCTTTGCGCGGAATTTTCTCGCCCGCAGCGACGTCAATCACATAAATCGTCAAATCACTGAGTTCTGGGCTGAAAGTGGCGGCCAGGTTATCGCCACCGCTCTCAATAAAAACAATGTCAGCGTTGGGGAAGTCCACCAGCATGCGATCAATGGCCTCTAAATTGATGGAGGCATCTTCGCGAATAGCGGTGTGGGGGCAGCCACCCGTTTCCACACCCATGATGCGTTCGGCGGGCAGAGCGCCGCTCAGCGTTAAGATGCGCTGGTCTTCTTTCGTATAGATATCGTTGGTGATGGCGACTAGGTCGTACTGGTCACGCATGGCTTTGCACAGCATTTCCAACAAAGTGGTTTTACCAGACCCGACTGGGCCGCCGATGCCGACGCGCAACTGGGGAAGTTTTTTAGTACGATTTTTGGTGTGATGAAGCTGGGTGTGTTCTGGTGTCATGATCTGAACAATCTGGAGTATTGGGTTTCGTGTTGTGAGGAGAGAATCGCCAACACGGGCGAAAAGGCTTGTCGTTCGCTATCTTGCAGGCGCATGGCCGCATCAACGGCAGTAGGGATCCGATCAGCTAAATTTGCCAAGATACGTTGTCCATCGGTTTGCCCCAATGGTACAGCGCGTACAGCGGCTTGGACCATATTTTCAGCCCAACC
>Ga0114940_10001095_pt1 | contig 10488 bp, 10 predicted proteins | sample ColdCreekSource_FD_87195 | JGI IMG/M metagenome (GOLD analysis project Ga0114940, IMG submission 87195) | Groundwater microbial communities from Cold Creek, Nevada to study Microbial Dark Matter (Phase II) - Cold Creek Source | ecosystem: Environmental > Aquatic > Deep subsurface > Groundwater ...
CAAATTTGAGCAGCGCAGCGACCTTGACCGCATCACGCCGGGTACGTTTCAAGAATCGGCCAACGGTAGTCGGGTGTTTTTTATTGACAAACAAGACGACAAGCCCGTTGATACAAAGTCTGCCAAAGGCAAGAAGCAAAATGCTAGCGCCTCGGGAGCCATCAAAGTTGATGGCAACGACAAGTTATCGGCTGAAGTGGAGCAATTTGCCAACAGCCGCAGCAATATCTTCATCTCCACCGTGTCAAACGGCAAAGAATCCGTCACCACAGCCAATGCGGGTCGCATAGAAAGCCGAGACGGTAGCCAATATTTACTGCTTAACAATGGTCAGCGCTCAGAGATTGACAGCAAAACGGGGCAAATCAAAGTCAGCGAATTTGAAGAATACGGCAATTTGATCAAAAGCGCCAAACTCACACCCTTTGAAGGCGGCCCTAGCAAAGCGATGTCTAGCTACGCCCTGCTGGCGAATCGAACGAATGGCAATATGGGCGAGTTGGCCTGGCGGCTGGGCTTGGCGTTTGCGGCAGTTAACTTCATCATCTTGGGCGCTGCCATTGCCAACGGTAACCCAAGAGCTGGCCGAGGCGCTAGTTTTGCGTTCGCACTGCTGGCGTTTATGTTTTATTACAACCTCATCAACCTCAGCCAAAGCTGGATTGCTAGTGGGCAGTTCAGATTTACAGCGTTGATACTGATGATGCATGGCGGAATATTCATTGTCAGCGCGCTTTGGCTGGCAAAACGGCACAACAACTGGTCGTTTATTGCTGCTTTGAAGCACAGAAAAAGCATGAATGCATCAACATTAAAAGCTGCCACATGAAAACCATACGACAGCTGCTTTACAAGGAAACATTTATATCCATCGCCTTTGTGGCTATGGGTTTTTTGGCCTTGTTTTTCTTTTTTGACTTGGTGGATGAGTTACCGCACATTGGTAAATCGTTTGCTGGTGGTACTTTTGGCACATATCAGATACAGCACGCACTGCTGTATGTGGCGTTGTTGATTCCTAACCATTTGTATGAACTGCTGCCGATTGCCGTGCTGATTGGCGGCGTGTTTGTCATGGCAAGATTTGCGCACAGTTCGGAGTTCACCATTTTGCGTACCAGCGGACTGGGCCCCGGTTTGGCACTGCAATTGATGCTGGTCTTGGGCGCTGCTTTGGTTGCTATCACCTTTGTGATTGGTGATTATGTTGCGCCTTTATCCGATAAAACATCACAGCTCCTCAAAGCACGTTACCTGGGGCAAATATCAGTGGGTCAAACAGGTGCGTGGCTGAAAGAGAAAAAGGGCAACAAATCGTATGCCGTCAACGTGTCGGCCATGTCAGCCAATGCATACATGCTGAATGTGCGGGTATTTGAGTTTGATGCAGCGGGCTCGATACTGTCCACCACACACGCCAAAGAAGCTGTTTTTGAAAACGACAAGAGCTGGACGCTGAAAAACGTGCGCCGAAGTGACTATGCGATTGATGGAACGACGAGCAGCACGACTAAAAGCGCGACAGTCAAAAGCAAGCCAGCCTCCATCAAACAGTCTCAATTAGAAAACTACCGCTGGCCAACCGAGTTGAATGCAGACATGGTCACTGTGGCGCTTCTGAAACCTGACCGTATGGGCACCATAGATTTGTACCAATACATTCGGCATTTAGATGCCAACAAGCAGGTCGCCCAGTTGTACGAAATCCAGTTTTGGAAAAAAGTGTTTTACCCACTCAGCTGCATTGTGATGCTGGTGCTGGCGCTGCCGTTTGCCTATTTACACTTTCGCTCCGGCGGCATCACCGCTTATGTGTTTGGCGGTGTGATGGTAGGTATCAGCTTTTTTGTGCTGAACAATATTTTTGATTATTTTGGCAATCTACTGGCTTGGAACCCGCTTTTTACCGCCGCTGCGCCCAGTATGGTGTATTTGCTGTTGTCTTTGGTTGCTTTCAGTGTTCTGGTTTTTAAACGATAAATTCAATTATGACGAATTCAAATCTATTAGCTGAAAAAGCCATTATTCTATTCGGTCACGGCTCGCGTGATGCCTTGTGGCATTTGCCGATTCAAGCCGTGGCTGAGCGTATTCGCGTCACATCGCCCAGTACGACCGTGACTTGCGCTTATTTGGAGCTAACCGAACCGTCTTTGCCAGATGCTGCAGCCAGCTTGATAACCACGGGTGTGTCCTACATTACCATCTTGCCCATGTTCTTAGGGGTTGGACGGCATGCGCGTGAGGACTTACCAGCGCTTATCGCTGAGCTGAAGCAAAATCACCCTGGCACGACGTTTCTAGTGCAACCCGCTGTCGGTGAAAACCCAGCCGTGCTTGATTTGTTGGCTGACATTGCCCTTTCTTCGCATTCAATTTGATGTTTTTTTGATAGATTTTTGTATATAACTAGACGTTCTATGCTTTAAATCATGCCTTAATAATGCATAATGAATCCATCCTTTAGCTGGAATTCAATATGAACTTACATCAATTTCGTTTTGTTCAAGAGGCTGTTAGACGCAACCTGAACCTCACAGAAGCTGCAAAATCTTTGCACACATCGCAGCCTGGCGTGTCAAAAGCGATTATTGAGCTAGAAGAAGAATTAGGCGTCGAAATCTTCGCACGGCATGGCAAACGGTTAAAGCGTGTGACTGAGCCAGGACAGCATGTGCTCAAAAGCATTGACCTCATCATGCGTGAGCTGGGCAATCTCAAACGCATTGGTGAGCAATTCAGCGCCGAAGACAGCGGGACATTGTCCATAGCCACCACGCACACGCAAGCGCGCTACGTGCTGCCAACGCCGATTGCCAAGCTGCGCGAGGAATACCCCAAAGTCAACATCAGCCTACATCAAGGATCGCCCGATCAAGTTGCCAAAATGCTGATTGACGAAGTGGCCGAAATTGGCATTGCCACGGAATCGTTGGCCCATGACGACCAGCTCGTCACCCTGCCCTGCTACGAATGGCAACACGTTTTAGTCATGCCAACAGACCACCCGCTGGCTAAGACCAAAAATCTCAGCTTAGATGATTTGGCCAAAGAGTCGTTGATTACCTATCACCCCTCATTCACGGGGCGTACCAAAATCGATCAAGCGTTTGCTCTCAAGAAGCTGCAGCCGCGTATTGCCCTTGAAGCGATTGACTCTGACGTTATCAAAACCTATGTGCGCACCGGTTTGGGTATTGGTATCGTGGCTGAAATGGCTGTGAATCTGGGCGAAGGCTCTGGCATGGGACAAGAATCCAACCTAGATTTAGCCATTATTCCTGTGGGACATTTGTTTGGACACAACGTGGCGCGGGTTGCCTTCAAACGCAGCGCTTACTTGCGAAATTTTGTTTATAAATTCGCAGAATTGCTCAGCGACCGCCTCAGTCGAGACTTGATTATTCAAGCCATGGCGGGCAATGGTGAAGATTTTTCAATGTAATCTCAATTCAAAATTGATGAATATGACGACGATGAACGCGCGTACCCCTGTTCTTAAAACCAAATTGCCTGCTGTTGGCACTACCATTTTCACCGTCATGTCCGCCCTAGCGACGGAACACAAAGCTGTCAATTTGGGGCAAGGATTTCCAGATTTTGACTGTGATCCAAAACTCGTTCAAGCCGTCAATCAGGCGATGACGACGGGTTTGAACCAGTATCCGCCCATGGTGGGCGTGCAAGTTCTGCGTGATGCCGTTTCTGCAAAAGTGATGGCCTTGCACGGCAAAAACTACGACTCGAATACCGAAATCACCATCACTGCTGGTGCCACACAAGCCATCATCACAGCTATATTGGCAGTGGTGCATCCAGGCGACGAGGTTATTGTTCTTGAACCCTGCTACGACAGCTACGTACCTAATATTGAACTAGCCGGTGGCGTTGTTGTCCGTGTTCCGTTAACGCCTGGCACATTTCGGCCAGATTTTGACAAAATCAGTGCCGCTATCACACCTAAAACACGCGCCATCATCATCAACTCGCCACACAACCCAAGCGCCACGATTTGGAGCCGGGACGATATGCTGAAGTTGCAAGAAGTGCTGGCGCCTACTGATGTATTGCTCATCAGCGATGAGGTTTACGAACACATGGTCTACGACGGCCAAGAACATCAAAGCGCGGCTCGCTTCCCCGAACTTGCCGCTCGCGCCTTCATCGTCTCAAGTTTTGGTAAAACATACCATGTGACCGGTTGGAAAGTAGGCTTCGTCGCTGCACCAGCCGTGTTAACCGCTGAGTTTCGCAAAGTGCACCAATTCAACGTGTTCACCGTGAACACACCCGTGCAATGTGGCTTGGCCAGCTACATGGCCGATGCTCAACCCTATTTGACCCTGCCCGCGTTCTACCAACGCAAGCGCGATTTATTCAAAGCAGGCTTGGCAAAGACCAAATTCAAAATACTGCCCACGACGGGTAGCTACTTTCAATGCGTAGATATATCTGATGTCAGCGAGCTATCAGAAGCCGAGTTCTGCAAATGGCTGACCACAGAAATAGGCGTAGCCGCCATTCCGTTATCTGCTTTTTATGGCAACAGCTTTGACCAGCGCATTGTTCGCTTTTGTTTTGCTAAAAAAGACGAAACTTTAAATTTGGCTTTAGAAAAGTTAGCGAAACTTTAGCACTCTTTTACTATAAAATTTATAGCTAATAAGGAAATAAATACGCTGGCTATATTGATTTTATAGCACCACCTAAGAAGCAAAGAATGCCTTCATGAGCGCTTTCCAATAAGAGGCACCCGTAGCAATATTGTCATCGTTGAAGTCGTAACCAGGGTTGTGCACCATACACGCGCCTGCAGAGTCACCGTCACCATTGCCTATAAACAGATAGCTACCAGGCATCTTTTCAAGCATGAAGGCAAAGTCTTCACTGGCGGTCAAAGCGGGTCCATTCAAAGTGACTCTATCAGGGCCTGCCAATTTGAGTGCAACCTGCCGCGCAAAATCGGTTTCAGCAGTTGAATTCACCAGAACGCAATAGCCTTTTTTCCAATCAATCTCCGCTCTCACACCAAAGCTTTCTGCCTGTGCTGTTACCAAAGCTTTGATGCGCTCTTCCAACAAAAGGCGAACCTGTGGGTCAAGCGTGCGCATGCTGAGCTCCATCGTGGCCAATGCTGGAATGACGTTGTTTGCTTGACCTGCATGCAAGGCTCCGACCGTGACCACTGCAGTGTGCAAGGGGTCAACGTTTCGGGAGACGATGGTTTGCAAGGCCATGACAATTGAGGCTGCTGCCACCAAGGGATCAGCCGCGCGGTGCGGCATAGCCCCATGACCACCCGTGCCGTGGATGCGGATGGTGGCGTAGTCGCTAGACGCCATGGCTGCACCCTCGCGAAACACAAAGTGCCCCACGGGTACACCAGGCATGTTGTGCATGGCAAAGACGGCATCGCAGGGGTGTTGCTCAAACAAACCGTCTTCCATCATGCGAACTGCACCGCCGCCGCCTTCTTCTGCGGGCTGGAAAATCAAATTCAGTGTGCCGTCAAACGAAGCATCTTGTGCAATGGCTTTGGCTGCGGCAAGCAACATGGCGGTATGCCCATCGTGACCGCAAGCATGCATCAGGCCCGGTTTACTGCTAGCCCAAGCATGGCCAGTGGCTTCTTGAATTGGCAAGGCGTCCATATCGGCACGGATGCCGAGACTGCGATGGCCGACATGGGTGGTGTCCCCACGTTTCAAAGTTCCCACCACACCAGTGCCACCCAAACCACGATGTACCAAATAACCCCAGCTTTCTAACTTGGCAGCCACCAAATCGGAAGTTCGGAATTCTTCAAACGCCAGCTCTGGATGGCGGTGAATGTCGCGGCGCAGTTGGATGAATTCACCCACGCGCTCGACAAGTGCATCACCCAAATACGACATGTTATTGAGCCTGCAAGTTAATAGCTTTGGCAATAGCTCGGTATTGCGCGGTTTCGTCAACAAATGCTTTGTTGGCAACTTCCAATGTTTGCAAAGGTGATGCCAATTGGCCCAATGCACCCATGCGAGTTAGATACTCCGCATCACCCAGCACCGATTGCAGCGCTTTGTGCATGGATTGAACAACTGGCTCTGGTGTGTCGCGTTTAACGAAGTAGCCTGTTCCAATTTCAGAGCTGAAGTTCTTCAACGCGCCTTTGCTGTCGCTGGTACGACCCAATTGTGGCTGCAGCGGGTGTGCACCAGGCGAAGTTGATGCGATGAATTTGATTTTTTTATCTTTGGCCAATGCCACTTGTGGTGCGCCATATGGCGTGATGAAAATATCGACCTGATTTCCCAGCAAATCTTTCACCGCATCAGCAAATCCTTTGTAGGGCACATGCAACATGGGTGCACCTACCATTTTGCTCATTTGCTCACCCAATAAGTGATACAAAGAACCCACGCCGACGCTGGCGTACGTCATTGGTTTTCCTTCTTTGGCAACTTTGATGGCGTAGGCAACTAACTCATCCGCGTTGTCGACCGGAATGTCTCCCCGCGCAATGATAGCCATGGGTGCCAAAGCAATGCGGTGAACTTGGCGGAAATCTTCTGATTTGTACTTCACTGAAGACAAAGCCAAGGGCGCCAAAATCAACTCATTGGGTGAACCTTGAAACAGCATATAACCATCAGACGGTGCATTAAGCACCTTTTGTGCGGCGATACCGCCACTTGCACCACCCAAGTTTTCAACGATAACGGGCTGTCCCAATGCTTTGCCCAAGGGCGCATTGACGGTTCGCGCAATCACGTCAGACAAACCGCCTGCGGGGTACGGCACCATTAAAGTGACGGGCTTAGTCGGAAAGGTCTGAGCGATAGCAGTACCAGCAAGGACCAATCCGCTCAAAAAAGCAGCCAAACGGTTCATTTTCTTCAACATGTCTCTCTCCAAAAAGTTGTGGTGAGTGCATTCTATGAACGCACTGTTTATAATGTCCAATGCATAATTTTCAGCTTTAGCATAACTTTTATGAATAGGTAAAACTGCTATGACCTTGGTTCAACTAAAGCATTTGATTGAATTGGCGAGTAACAGCTCGTTCAGCCAATCGGCTATCAAACTACACCTGACGCAACCAGCCTTGAGCCGCAGCATCAAAGCGCTGGAAGACGAATTGGGTCAGCCCTTGTTTGATCGTATCGGGCGCAAAAACGAACTCACTGCTTTTGGCTCGCACATCGTCCAGCGCGCACGCGTGTTGGTGGACGAAGCCAACGAGCTGCGTCTAACTAGCGCTCAACTGCAAAAAGGTGAAATTGGCCAATTCCGTATCGGCATGGGCTCTGGGCCGGGCGCCATGCTGATGACACCTATGTTGATGCTCATGTCGACCAAGTATCCCAAAGCTCATATTGATATTTCTCGCGGCAGCACGACCCTGCTGGTGCAAGCTTTGCGCGAGCGCCTTTTGGATGCTTTGATCTTAGATATTCGCTCTTTAGAGCCATCTGCTGATTTAAAAATTGAAGCGATACATGAGATGGCGGGCGTATTCATGTGCCGCCCTGGCCACCCGCTGGCCAAGAAACGCAGTGTACCCTTCGCGATACTGCGAGACTACCCTATCGCATCAACACCTTTAAGCGATGAAGTAGCTAGGATTTTGATGGAGAGATATGGTCAACAAGCGCATCCCAACAATCTAGTGAACCTGCGTTCGGAAGAAATTTCCAGCTTGCTGGATGTCGCACGCAGTAGCAACGCCGTGGTGTTGACTATCCGAGCCTCAGCGCCAGATTTAATAGAATTACCCGTTTCTCCAGCTTTAAATGTCAAAGCACGTTTTGGCTTGGTCACGATTGCAGCGCGTACTGAGCCACCTTTACTAGACAAAGTGCGTGTTCTGATGCACGACACTTTGAAAGATATAACTGCAAAGCCTAACTAGCGGAATACGATTTAGACACAACTGTAAGTTGTAAGTTACGATGCAATTTTTTAATTTAAATTGAAAATACAAATCAAAAACCCCGTAAGCACAAGTCTTACGGGGTTTAAATTTGGTGGGACCTGCGGGGGTCGAACCCACGACAAACGGATTAAAAGTACGCGAGTGTGGATTTACATGAATACTTGCGGATGAATATTTTTCTATTTCCCCTATGAAAAATCATTTTTTTATCCATGGAGTGACGTGCGTTCCATTTTTCAGAATCATGTTTTTTCACCATGGTCAAATTTTTCCGATTTACCAGCTGTAGAAATAACCGCAGAACAAATTGCTGACATGATGCGCTTAGTTCACGAAAAGGACATGCAAGAACATCCAATAAGTTACGAAGCTATATCCGAGCAGCGTATCAGGCTGCCAAATCTTCAAAGACCAGAGCAAGTATTCCTGCTAGCTTTAAAGACTTCAAAATTATTTATAACCCCGGAAGTGATACTGAGCCAGACTCAAGCGCAAATAGGGCAGATAAAAATCCATTAACTCAGGAAGAAATGCAAACTTACTGGAAATACATTAAACCAATTCCAGGCTTTAAAGGAGCAGTTTTACGATTGCACCTACTGACTGGTGGTCTAAGGATCCAGCAGCTTGTGTCACTAAAAAGCGTCAATATTCGCGGAGATGAAATCACTCTTTTCGATACAAAAGGGAGACCAGGTAATGAGCCTCGTCCGTACACTACGCCGTTATTGCCTTTAGCCATGCAAGCGTTGAAGGATTGCAATTGTGCTGGTGAATACGCCCTTTCAACAAATAATGGGCAAATACATTTGGCAGCAACAACATTAAGCGTTGGGCGTGTAATGCAGTTGGCGATCGAATTCCAAACTTTAATGCAAAAAGAATTCGCAGTGGCGCAGAAAATTTGCTCGCAAAATATAAATTCAATAAAGAAATACGTGGCGTTTGTAATCGCATGGTGTCAGCGATATTCAAAGCCGTAATTATGACGGATATGACTACATGGACGAAAAGAGAGAAATGCTTGCAAAATTACATGAACTCCTTCAATCTTGATGAAGATTTAACTAAATTTAATGATTGATCTGTGTATTGATCCACGTGACCACGCGGTCTTCTCCATAAAGTAATGAAAATATGTGACAGTGATCATTAAAAATTCTACAATATTCAAGAAAATTGCCAAAATAATACTTATTAAAGGTAAAAACCAAAATACATTTTGGCCTTTAATATTAAATTTTGCGTAGATGAAGTTATTTTTAGATTTAAGAGTATGTGAACTATCATGACCTATATATAGTATAAAAGCCGTGCAATCATGCACGATGCGTGGAATCAAAACACCAAGTAGAGCATATCCGGTGACAAAACAAGTAAAAGACGTCACAAGCATAGCCTGAGTTGCTAGCAAATAAGTGGCATTTGCAGCACCACCCGCCTCTGCAATGATCCGTATGGCACAGTAACTACTCACTGTTAATGCAATAACAGCTATGACAAGCAATGACATCTTCAAACTGCCCATTTGCGCTAAAGATAAAACTGTACAGCAAGCCGTCAAGGTACTAGACCAACGCCAAACAAGATACTTTTGATTCGATACACGAATACCAACTCTACTCAATCCAGCTTGCTGCCCAATTGTATGAACAAGCATTAAAACTGTGTACAAGGCATAAGCTGCAAGTTCAGGTAACACACCGACCGTCAGTATTGCTACCACTAAACTAGCTGGCAAAACAAATTTAAAATCATTTCTGTAAAACGCTCGATAATTTTTATCCGCATAAGCGAACAAACTCGCCACAATATGCGGCAATCCAAACAAAACACTAGCAAACAAAACCAAAACTGGCTGAACGAGCAAAAGGGTTTGTAAGCGTTTACTTAAAAATAAGTAATCCAACAAAATCAAAACAATAACGAGTGGCACAACCAAATACGGCCATAGCAAGCTTTTCTTAGAGATCAAGACTGATTTATTGTTTAGTGTTGAATCCAAGGTTTGCATTTCAGTTGTTTTTTTACTTGTATTTATTGTACGACAAAGCTGTTGACCAGATTAGCGATAGTTATCACGCCAAATGCAGAATAAACTCGCCTTTAGCCAGTGTATTTATTTCCTGAGGTGCTATCATTTTTCTTGCTATTTTGATCACTATTTGTGTCGTTTTCATACTCAATGACGGCTACTGGCCGCAGGTTGATGAAGATGTAGCGTTTGGTGACTTGGCCGTTTTGGATTTCGGCATCGATCATGCCGCCATGCCACAGGTATTGGGTGGTGACCGCCGTTCCTCCTGAGCCTGTCGAAGGATTGGCTGTCTTGTTGACCCGCTGCAAGGCGTAGTTGTATTGGTAGCTAGCGGTGGCTTAGCCGTTGTCTGCATTGGCTAGCAGTTCATTTATCCGCATCAAAATTTTTTAATTGGCGTACTTACTTTTTTGCAATTTTTGTGCAATTTTCGCAAACAAAAATCCTAATATTAAATACACAAACATAACCATCCCAGATTTGGCATTTTCTAAAAAAATTTTCCAAAAAAATAACTCAGTTTCAATTTGAA